>ERZ857785.10-NODE-10-length-312192-cov-12.332598_pt1 | contig 312192 bp, 270 predicted proteins | sample MGYA00519763_ERZ857785 | MGnify/ENA primary metagenome ERZ857785 (study PRJEB31778, sample SAMEA3449365) | human gut metagenome | biome: human gut; feature: human-associated habitat; material: faeces | place: United Kingdom | collected 2010/2012 ...
GACGAGCTGTTCAATAGTAGGCAACTTGAATTCTCCGATTCAGTGGTTTCTCTTGGTTTCGTGTGACCGCCGCACTGCACCCACACTCCACGACACTGAATCGTAAAGATAGCCACAGTCCACCGGCCCGATGGCCCGTCCCTCTCTCACCGCCGCATTGCTGCGCGTGATGCAATCGAGTTCCGGGATATCCCAACCCGCACGCCTGTTACATAAGGCATGCCGTTGGCACACACGAATTACCAGTATACGGGTCTGCCGGACAATGCCGGATAATCGTGTCGCGACAGCAACGGCCGTTATACGAAGAGTGGCTCCGACACCATCCTGGCATCGGAGCCACTCTCCCACGCGCCACCTTGCGCGCATCGCTTCAAACCTCTGAGTCTTTTCATAACCCCATGCGGCCCGGCGTCCTCGCCGTACTGCCTATGCCGCCATCTCGAATCGCTATATTCGGTTGTTCTTCAGTTATATCTTGAAGGCGTTGCGCATGGGCCTCACGGCCATCGGCGCTTCATTGCGACCTGACGAATTCTCGACCGATCTGCAACTCCGGCCTTCACCTTTAGTATACCGCAAACGAACATATGACACGGGGCAAAACACCCCTAAATCCCAATATTTTCAATACTTAACCGAACTTCAGCGCAAAGCAACACAATCTAACATCGCCATGGAAAAACAGGTCAAAACAGAACAGCCTCTGAACCGTTCTGTACGGTTCAGAGGCTGCCTGGCCGATGCCACGAATCACATTCAGGCGTTGACCGTTTCCTCGGACTCATCCTTGACGGCGTCCCCGGCTTCCGAAGCCTTGGCCGCGGAACCCTTCTCGCCATTGTCGGAATCCGGGTGGATCTGATGCTTGTCATCGTGCTCGCGCCACCAGCTGGACAGCACCGAACCGGAGATGTTGTGCCATACGCTGAAGAAGGTGGACGGCACGGCGGCAAGCGGGTTGGACGCGAAGGAGCTCAGGGCCAGCGTGGCGCCCAAAGCGGAATCCTGCATGCCGACCTCGAAGGTGATGGCCTTCTGCTGCGCGTAGCGGAAGCCCTTCGGATACACCTTGTACATGAGCTTGGAGAAGCCGAAGCCCAGCGCGTAGCCGCACAGGTTGTGCAGGATGACCACCGGGATGGCAAGCAGCGAGGATGCCACGAACAGCTTCGGACCATTGGCTGCGACCACGACGCCGATGATGAGCAGGATGGCGACCTGGGACACGATCGGCAGCGCCACCGTGACCTTCTCGATCTTCTCCTTGAAGATGGCGTGGCAGATCACACCGAGCGCGATCGGGAACAGCACCACCTTGACCGCGTTGAGGAACAGGGACTCGACCGGCACGGTCACATACTGGGAGGCGAGCCACTGCATCAGCAGAGGAATCATGAACGGCGCGCACAGCGTGGACAGGATGCCGATGGACACGTCGAGCGCCACGTCGCCACGGCTCAGATAGCTCATCACGTTGGATGAGGTGCCGGACGGGCAGCAACCGACCAGAATCACACCCACGGCAAGCGGGCCATCGAGACGGAAGATCCAGCACAGCAGCACGGCCACCAACGGCATGATCACGAAGTGGGCCACCGTGCCGACGACGACCATCAGCGGCTGGGTGAGGATACGTTTGAAATCGTCGAGCGTCAGCGTCAGGCCCATGCCGAACAGCACGATGCCCAGGAAGTATCCGGTGTAGGACTTGCCCCACAGGCTGGTTTGCGGCACGAAGTAGTTGAACACGGCCCATACGATCACGATCACGGTGAACCATTTGGTGAGCCAATCACCAAACGCCTTGATCTTCTGCATTATCGTTTCCTCTTTTCTCAATCACGTTTCCATGGAAGTCATTTCCGAGGAAAACAAAACGGGACCGGCTTTCTGCCGACCCCGTCGTGACATCTTCCGTTGGAATTGCCTACAAATTAGGCACCCATCCATCAAGTGCGTAACATTCCGTTCACATAATGAACATCACATGGCAGCCGAAAGCGCAACACGCCGACGCGCGCACATCCAAAAAATCGTGTATAGTATCCATTCGTTGCGCTTCCGCATGGAAGTGAGAACATGGTGGCTATAGCTCAGTTGGTAGAGCATCTGATTGTGGTTCAGAAGGTCGCGCGTTCGAGCCGCGTTAGCCACCCCGGTGAAACCTCGGAAGAAATTCCGAGGTTTTTTGCTATCCACGGAGGCCGAACGCGCGGAACCAGACTTTCCCGATCGCAAGCAACCCACAACAAAAGGAACGACCATGCTGTCTTTCGAAAACGACTACTCCTGCGCCGCGACGCCGGAAATCATCGCCCGTCTCGCCGAAACCGCGCCCAACCAGTATCCCGGCTACGGCACCGACGACGTCTGCGAAAGCGCCAAAGCCAAAATCCGCGAGGCCTGCGCATGCCCGGACGCCGAAATCTTCTTCCTCGTCGGCGGCACTCAGACCAACCAGGTCGTCATCGACGCCATCACCCCGCCGTATGCGGGCGTGGTGGCGGCCACCACCGGACATGTGAACGTGCATGAGGCGGGCGCTATCGAATTCACCGGCCACAAGGTGCTCACGCTCCCCCACCATGACGGCAAAATCAACGCGGATGAACTCGGCGAATACTGCGCCACGTTCTACGCGGACGGCAACTACACGCATATGGTGTTCCCCGGCTGCGTGTACATTTCGCAGGCCACCGAATACGGCACGCTGTACACGCTGGCCGAGCTCGAGGCGATCCGCAAGGTCTGCACGAAGTACGACATGCCGTTGTTCATCGACGGCGCACGTCTCGGCTACGCGCTGACCGCCACCGGCAACGACGTGACGATCGAGGACATCGCGCGTCTCGCCGACGTGTTCTATATCGGCGGCACCAAGGTGGGCGCGATGTTCGGCGAGGCCGTGGTGTTCACGCACGGCAACATGCCAAAGCATTTCGTGACGATCGTCAAGCAGCATGGCGCGCTGCTGGCCAAGGGATGGCTGCTGGGACTGCAGTTCGACACGTTGTTCACCGACGGCCTGTACCTGCGCATCGCCCGCCACGCCAACGATGCCGCGGACCGTATCCGCAAGGTGCTGGTGGAACGTGGCTACACGCTGACTTTCGATGCGCCGACCAACCAGATCTTCGTCACGCTCGACAACGAGACCTCCGAACGTCTGCAACGCGACGTCCGTCTCGGCTTCACGGAAAAGGCGGACGACACGCATACCGTGATGCGCATCTGCACCAGCTGGGCCACGACCGACGAGCAGGTGGACGAGCTGGTCGCACTGCTGTAAAAGACAGTCCGCAAAACAAGGAAAGCCGGGAAATCGCTCCCGGCTTTTCGCTTATGTATAACGATTGTATTGCGATTGCGGCAGGCGCCATTCAGCGACGGTTATCGGCGATCGCCTCACGTTCCATCGCGACGAACTTACGTACGGACGATTCCACCGAATAATTGGTTTTCGTATGTTCGGCGTAGGTGCCGCCCCACTTGGCGAGCTGCGCCGGATGGTCGATCCACCAGTCGATACGACGGGCCAGCGCGTCCACATCGTCCACGGGGAACAACGATTCGTCCAGCAGCGCGAACTGGCCGGCCGCGCTCAGCGACGACGAGGCGATCACCGGCACCAGACCGGCGGCCATGCCTTCGATGACACTCACCGATTCGAGATCGGCGATCGACGGATGCACCAGCAGATCGCCGGAACGCAGCAACGCCGGCATGTCGGCATTCCGGTGGAATCCGATCGAAGCCGGACGAGACAACAGCCGTCCGGCCATACGCTGCAACCTCTTCTTAAGCGGCCCGGTGCCGGCGATCACCAATTCGATGTCCTGCGCGTGACGGCAGCGGGCGATCGCCCGGATCAACGCGACATGGTTCTTCTCATTGGTCAGTCGTCCCGACGCGACGATACGGAACGGCACCGGCGACGGCTCGTCCGCCTTGCGCTGCCGCTTCGGCGTGAACCGCGATTCGTAGCCGTTGGAGATGACATGCAGCTTCGACTTGTATCCATGCGAGCGCAGCAGGCTCGCACCCAATTCGGTCGGCACATGCACATGGTCGATCTTGCGGTACAGCCATATGTCGAACAGCCAGTAGATGAACGAGTCGATGCCGGGCACATATTTCAAAGGCCCCGCGGAATACGTGACGTTCTCCGGCTGCACGTGGTAGCCGGCCGTAACGGCGATGCCCATCTGTTTGGCGACCTTGCAGGCATGCTGGCCAAAACGGAACGGCGTGTAGATATGCACCACGTCCACACCATCGAACGCCTTGCGAAACAGCGTGTCGCTCGGCTCGGCGAACTGCATCTGCTGCTTCTTCGCCACCCAGCTGACCAACGGCACATGATTGACGCGCGCGGGATATTCGGGCGCGCCGATGCCCACCAAACGGACATGATGCCCCTGGCGCTCCAGCTCCTGCGCCCACTGCAACGCCGAATTCGAGGTGCCATTGCCCCGATTCCCCGACGTGTCGACCACCATGGCAATGGTCAGGGGGCGCTGCGTTTCATTCTTTTCATTCTCGGACATGCGTTCCATCCTACGCCGATGGCACAATAGAAGTCATGACTGAAGAGAATCGTGCCCTCGGCACTCCGCTTGGCAAGCATCCGACCCGTGTTCTGTTCCTTGGCTCCGGCGAGCTGGGCAAGGAAGTCACCATCGAACTGATGAGACTCGGCGCATGGGTGTGCGCGGCCGATTCCTACGCCGGCGCGCCGGCACAACAGGTGGCGCACGAATACCGCGTGCTCGACATGGCCAACGCGGACCAGCTGCGCGCGCTGTTCGACGAAATCCAGCCGGACATCATCGTGCCGGAAGTCGAGGCGATCGCCACCTCCGAACTCGCGGCCGCCGCAGCACGTGGCGCGCAGGTGGTGCCAAGCGCCGAAATCGCGGCGATCTGCATGGATCGCGAACGCCTGCGCGTGCTCGCACACGAGGAACTGGGACTGCCGACCACCCCGTACCGTTTCGCCGGCTCTCTGGAAGAACTACGTGAGGGCGCGCAAATCGTCGGCTATCCATGCGTGGTCAAGCCGATCATGAGCTCCTCCGGCCACGGACAGTCCGTGGTACGTTCCGCGGATGCGATCGACGCCGCATGGACGGAAGCGCAGGAAGGCCGCCGCGCACACGACGAAGGCGACGTGTCGCGCGTGATCGTGGAGGCGCTCGCCCCGCTCGACTACGAGCTGACCGTACTGACCGTCAGCTCCAGCGCCGGCATCGTGACCTGCGCTCCGATCGGACAGCGTCAGGAAAGCGGCGACTACCGCGAATCCTGGCAGCCGGCCACCTTCACGCCGGACGTGCTCGAACAGGCCCAGCACATCGCACGAACCGCCGTGGAAGGTCTGGTGGCGAAGGCCAAGGCATCCGGCGAAAAAGGCTGGGGCGTGTTCGGCGTCGAACTGTTCGTGCTGACCGACGGAAACGTACTGTTCAACGAGGTCTCCCCTCGTCCGCACGATACCGGCATGGTCACCATGGCTTCCCAGCGGTTGAGCGAATTCGCATTGCACGCGCGCGCGATCCTCGGCCTGCCGATCACACAGGAACATGTCGCCCTGTCGATTCCGCAAGGCACCGTCGCGGCAAGCCATGCGATCGTCGTCCAGGGCGATGGCGAAGCGGAATTCCGCAACGTCGCCGCCGCGCTCGCCGAACCGGATACCGACCTGCGTATCTTCGCGAAGCCGGAAGTGCATGGGCACCGACGCATGGCAGTCGCGCTGGCCATCGGCGGCAACGAGGCGGATGCGCGCGCCAAAGCCGGGAACGTGGCCGAATCGCTCGACATCGCAATCGTTTGACGGCTATCGCCGGATGCTGAGACGAGGCTGCCGGAACGCGCCCAAAAGTCGCGCGATTGTAGCCTCCCGTTGGTATCTTGTTAACCGTCAAGTTCACCAAACTATCTACCTCCCACACACCAGGAAAGGCGAGTAATGGAGAAGTTGGAAAAGCTCTACGAGGGCAAAGCCAAGCAACTGTACGCAACTGACGATCCGGAGGTCCTCTGGGTCGAATACAAGAACTCCGCTACCGCAGGTGACGGCGAAAAGAAGGAAGACTTCGCCGGCAAGGGCAGGCTGAACAACCTCATCACCACGTTGATCTTCGATCTGCTCAAGAAGCGCGGCATCGACAGCCACCTGGTGGCACGCGTGGGCGAGACCTCCCAGCTGGTCAAGAAGGTCACGATGTTCCCGCTCGAGATCGTGCTGCGTAACACCGCGGCCGGCCACTTCTGCTCCCGCCTGGGCGTCGAAGAGGGCATCGAGCTCAAGGAACCGGTGCTGGAGTACTTCCTGAAGAACGATGACCTGCACGATCCGTTCGTGAACGACGACGATCTGGTGGCGCTCGATGTGTGCACCCGCGAGGATCTGGCCGAAATCGCGCCGCTCGCCCGTCGCATCAACGAAGCCCTGATCGAAATCTTCGCCAAGATCGACGTCAAGCTGGTCGATTTCAAGATCGAGATGGGCCGCACCTCCGACGGCACGCTGCTGCTCGCCGATGAAATCACGCCGGATTCCTGCCGTCTGTGGGATCAGCGCGACCATTCCGGCAAGGTGGAGCACCTCGATAAGGACCTGTTCCGCCGCGACCTGGGCGACATCATCCCGGCATACGAGGAGATCGAAAGCCGCTTGGCCGAGCTCGCCAAGTCCGAGGGCATCGAAGTCGCAGAGTAATGCGTTTGCAAGCCCGCATCTGAAGCGAAAGCCGGATGCGGGCTTCCTTGTTATATCGCAATCCTTCATTCTTTTGTCAATCCAAATCCAATAACCCCTCTTTTTTCAAGGAGTTGACCATGGTTTTTCGCGTGTACGTGGAAAAGAAGCCGGGCTTTGACGTCGCGGCCCAGCAGCTCGCCAACGAGTTGCGCACCATTCTCGGCATCGAAGCTTTGAAGAACGTCCGTCTCGTCAACCGTTACGACGTGGAAGACATCAGCGAGGAGCTGTTCGCCCAGGCCACGCCGACCGTGTTCAGCGAGCCGCAGGTGGACAACGTCTACGCCGACCTGCCTGATTTCGGTTCCGACACCGTGTTCGCGGTGGAGTATCTGCCCGGCCAGTTCGACCAGCGTGCGGATTCCGCCAGCGAGTGCATCCAGCTGATCTCCCAAGGCGAGCGTCCGACGGTTCGTTCCGCCAAGGTGTATGCGTTGGAAGGCGAACTTTCCGAAGCCGATGTCGAGGCCATCAAGCATTACGTGATCAATCCGGTGGAAGCCCGTGAAGCCTCTCTGGATGTCAAGACCACGCTGAAGACCCAGGTGCCGGTGCCAGGCAAGGTGGAAGTCATCGACGGCTTCCGTTCTATGAGCGACGCCGAGCTTGAGCAGTTCATCGAGGACCGTGGTCTCGCCATGGATCTGGCCGACCTGCAGTTCTGCCGTGAGCACTTCACCGAGGAGCAGCGCGACCCGACGATCACCGAGATCAAGGTGATCGACACGTATTGGTCCGACCATTGCCGTCACACCACGTTCGGCACGCAACTTGACGAGGTTTCGATCGACGATGCCACCGTCAAGGCCGCGTTCGACAAGTATCTTGAGATGCGTCACGAGCTGGGCCGCGACGCCAAGCCGGTATGCCTGATGGATATGGGCACGATCGGCGCGAAGTGGCTTAAGAAGAACGGCATTCTGAAGAATCTCGACGAATCCGAGGAAATCAACGCCTGCACCGTCAAGGTGAAGGTGGATGTGAACGGCCATGACGAGGATTGGCTGTTCCTGTTCAAGAACGAGACGCACAACCACCCGACCGAGATCGAACCGTTCGGTGGCGCGGCCACCTGCATCGGCGGCTGCATCCGCGACCCCCTGTCGGGCCGTTCCTACGTGTATCAGGCGATGCGTGTGACCGGTGCCGCCGATCCGACCGTGCCGGTTTCCGAAACGCTTGAGGGCAAGCTCCCCCAGCGTAAGCTCGTCACCACCGCCGCGGCCGGCTACTCCTCCTACGGCAACCAGATCGGTCTGGCCACCGGCCAGGTGAATGAGATCTATCACCCCGGTTATGTGGCCAAGCGCATGGAGGTCGGCGCGGTCGTGGCCGCGACTCCGGCCGATCATGTGCGCCGCGAGACCCCGGCTCCGGGAGACAAGGTCATCCTGCTCGGCGGCCGCACCGGTCGTGACGGCATCGGCGGCGCCACCGGCGCTTCCAAGGCGCATAACGTCGAATCGCTGGAGCTTGACGGCGCCGAAGTGCAGAAGGGCAACGCGCCGGTTGAGCGCAAGCTGCAGCGTCTGTTCCGCCGTGGTGACGCGTGCCGTCTGATCAAGCGTTGCAACGATTTCGGCGCCGGTGGCGTGTCCGTGGCGGTCGGCGAGCTGGCCGACGGCCTGTACGTGGACCTCAACAAGGTGTCCAAGAAGTACGAGGGTCTTGACGGCACCGAACTGGCGATCTCCGAATCCCAGGAGCGCATGGCCGTGGACGTGGCCGCCGAAGATGTGGACGAGTTCCTCGGCTACGCCAAGGAAGAGAACCTCGAGGCCGAGGTCATTGCGACCGTGACCGAGGATCCGCGCATGACGATGGTGTGGAACGGCGACACGATCGTGGACCTTTCCCGCGAATTCCTCGCCTCCAACGGCGCTCCGAAGCATCAGGTGGTGCATGTCGAGGCGCAGCACGGCTACACGACGCCGTGGACTTCCGGCACGCTTTCCGAGCGCATGCACACCATGCTCACCGACCTGAACGTGGCTTCCAACAAGGGTCTTTCCGAGCGTTTCGACTCCACCATCGGCGCGGGCACCGTGCTCATGCCGTTCGGCGGTAGGAAGCAGCTGACCCCGAACATGGCCATGGTCGCCAAGCTTCCGGTGTTCGGCGAGACCACCACCGCTTCCGCGATGGCCTGGGGATTCAACCCGTACATCATGGAGCAGAACCAGTTCACGGGCGCGTACCTGTCCGTGGTCGAATCGCTTTCGAAGCTGGTTGCCGCCGGCTTCGAACATGAGAAGGCGTACCTAAGCTTCCAGGAGTATTTCGAGAAGCTGCGTGACGAGCCGGAACGGTGGGGCAAGCCGATGGCCGCCGTGCTGGGCGCCCTGATGGCCCAGGTGGATCTGGGCGCGGGCGCGATCGGCGGCAAGGACTCCATGTCCGGCACGTTCGAGCAGCTTGACGTTCCACCGACCCTGATCTCCTTCGCCGTGGCGGTGGGCAATATGAAGCGCGCCACCTCCCCCGAGTTCAAGGGCGCCGGCCACCGTGTGGTCCGCATCGCCCCGCGCTATAAGGCCGATGGCCTCACGCCAGACAAGGACGCGTTGCTGGAGGTGTTCTCCGCGGTCGAGGAGCTTACCGATTTCGGCGATGCGCTGGCCGTGTCCACGCCGGGCTACGGCGCCACCGCCGAGGCGATCTTCAAGATGACGGTCGGCAACCAGATCGGCATGAAGCTGGACGACGGCATTGCCGTGGATGACCTGTTTGCTCCGGCCTATGGCTCCTTCATCATCGAGCTTGCCGACAACGCGAAGGTTCCGTCCGTGTCCAACCTGGTGGAAGTCAGCGAGGTCGGCGAAACCACCGAGGAGTATTCGTTCGTGGCCGCCGGCGAGACGCTTGATCTGGCCGAGCTGCAGGATGCATGGGAGGGCGGCATCGAATCCGTGTTCCCGTACCGTTCCAAGGGCGAGGAGAAGGGCAAGACCGTTGAGACCGTGTCCTTCGACGCTCCGAAGAAGACCGTGTACACCGGCACCGGCGTGGCCAAGCCGCATGTGATCATCCCCGTGTTCCCGGGCAACAACTGCGAATACGATTCCGCGGCCGCCTTCGAACGCGCGGGCGCCGACGTGAGCACGCTCATCGTGAACAACCTCACCCCGGCGGCCGTGGCCGAATCCACCAACGCGTTGGTAGAGGAGATCAAGAAGAGCCAGATCATCATGATTCCTGGCGGCTTCTCCGGCGGCGACGAACCGGACGGCTCCGCCAAGTTCATCACCGCGTTCTTCCGCGCTCCGGCCGTGACCGAGGCCGTGCGCGACCTGCTGAACAACCGTGATGGCCTGATGCTCGGCATCTGCAACGGTTTCCAAGCGCTTATCAAGCTTGGCCTGGTGCCGTACGGCGACATCGTGCCGATGACCGCCGAATGCCCGACGCTGACGTTCAACACCATCGGCCGCCACCAGAGCCGTCTGGTGCGCACCCGCGTGGCTTCGAACCTCTCCCCGTGGCTTGCGAAGACCGAGGTGGGCGACATGCACACCATCGCCATCTCCCACGGCGAGGGCCGTTTCGTGGCTTCCGACGACGTGCTCGCCCAGCTCAAGGCCAACGGCCAGATCGCCACGCAGTATGTGGACGAGGCTGGCGTGCCGGGCATGGACCTGGATGTGAACCCGAACGGTTCGCTGTTGGCCATCGAAGGCATCACCAGTCCGGACGGCCGCGTGTTCGGCAAGATGGGCCACTCCGAGCGCTACAGCAACGGCACATTCGTGAACGTGCCTGGCGAGAAGGACCAGCCGCTGTTCGCGGCCGGCGTGGAGTACTTCGCCGCCTGAGCATCAAGACTCTTTTCACGCTCACATAATCAAGGGTGGGTTCGAAATCTCATGATTCCGAACCCACCCTTTCATATACAGCAATCCGCGACATTCGTCATAGCAGCCGCTTCAGGCGGAAAGGTAACCCTCGGCGAGATCGACGGGCCTGTTGGCGCGTTCCACCGCATCATCGCTGGATTGCGCGGTTTGTCTGATGATGTCGTCGTAACCGGTCAGGGCGGCGAAAGGCATGAATTGGGCGGCACGGTTATGCATGCTCATATGGGCATGCGTCTGCGATTGGTGATGCGGCAGATCGATGATGTCGTCGTAGCGATGGGTTTCCGTAAGGCTCATGCCGCATGACCTCCTATCTGCTTGTTGCGCTGCTGGCCTGTGGCGTCATCGAACATATCCATGGCCTTGATGATGGAATTTCTGCCGAATTTGCGTTTGATGTCCAGAAGCGTTTGCTGCATATGCAGTTCGGCGTCCCCTCGTGGCGAATCCTTGGAACCACCATCGGCGGAACGCATAGCCTCGCATTCGGCCGCATCAGCGGAAGCGGAATCCACCGGCGCTTCCATCGCGGCGAACAAATCAGGCTGCGTATATTCGGACGCGGCCGCCTGCCGCCGTTCCTCAAGTTGCTCGTCGGTCAGCACATCGGCGGCGACCACATTCAGCCGACGGACCAGCAAACGCCTGTCTACGATCGAAAGGAAAAGCTTATCGACCGCGTCGCAAATACGCGACGTAGCCGACGTCGGCTCCGGCAATGCGATCGACCCGGTGGCCGGCTTGGGTACGCGGCGGCCATACCTGTCGATCGAAACAGGGCCGTCGTATGTTGCCACGGCATGTTCGGCAATCGCCTTCAAATCAGCGGAACCGTCCTTGCCAAGCCGTTTCGGATCGAGGCTTGCCGTGTCGTAGCCGACCATCAATCCCACTCTGCCGGCTTTCACGCCCTTCGCTACCAAATCCAATGACAGCGTATCCGCCATTTCACGCACAATCAGCCGGGCTGCGTCGAATCCCGCCGGCCCTGTCAGCACTTGTCCGGAACTCAAGCTGTGCCCCGCCGGCTTGTACACTTTGATGTCCGCGATGGTGCACGGTTCCCAGCCCCACGCATGGTCGATGAGCAGTTCGGCGTTCACACCGAACATCTTGTACAGTAGATCTTCGTTGTAGTATTCGTCGGCACGGCCAATGGAACAGCGAGCGATATCCCCCATGGTCGCCAGTCCGTGCGCTTCGAGCTTCCTTGCATATCCACGCCCCACACGCCAGAAATCGGTAAGCGGCCGGTGATTCCACAACAATCTCCGGTACGACATCTCGTCAAGCCGGGCGATGCGAATGCCGTCCTCCCCCGCCTGGATGTGTTTGGCCACGATATCCATAGCCACTTTGGCCAGATACATGTTCGTGCCGATGCCCGCGGTGGCGGTGATGCCGGTCTGGGTGTGGATATCGCGGATGATGTCACGGGTCATCTCCTCCACCCCTTTTCCATAGGCGCGCAGATAGCCGGTGACGTCCATGAACACCTCGTCCACCGAATAGACGTGGATATCCTCAGCCGAAACGTATTTCAGATAAATACCGTAGATTTTCGCACTCATCGCCAAGTAATGAGACATGCGCGGTTTGGCGATGAACACGTCAGCAGCCAGATTCGGATTGGCCGCGAGCGCCTTCGCATCATACGATTTCCCCGTCAGCACACCGCCTGGAGCCGCGGCGCGACGGACCGCGTTGATTTCCTTCAGTTTCGCTTTGACTTCGAATAGGCGGGCGCGTCCGGGCAGACCGTATGCCTTCAACGACGGCGAGATCGCAAGGCAGATGGTTTTGTCGGTCCTCTCCTGGTCCGCCACCACCAAGTGTGTGGATAGCGGAGGGAATCCATGTTCCACGCATTCCGAGGACGCATAGAAGGATTTGAGGTCGATTGCCACGTATATCCGTCCGGCCATGATGCTCCTTCCATGCAATGGCTCATACGGGGGACTTCCCGCACCCCGACGACCGTGATTCGCGTTTTCAACGTCTTCCATCATAACAGCTTTTTCGAACGGCTGTTCGATTGCATGTCCGGTTCCATATACCGTCTGAGAACTGGACAAAACCCGACTCTTGTAGCCGCCCATTGATACTGTTGGACGATAGCGAACCCCTTGTCTCCATGGTTTTGGAAGGAGCTTTGGCTTGTCAGCTGAACTCGAAGACATCCACGAGGAATGCGGTATTTTCGGCGTTTGGGGCCACTCGGACGCCGCCCGACTCACCTACTTCGGTCTACACGCGCTGCAGCATCGCGGTCAGGAGGGTGCCGGCATTGTCTCCAACGATAATGGTCATCTCATCGGTCATCGCGGAACGGGTCTGCTGACCCAAGTGTTCAGCGACGAACGGGAAATCGAACGCCTGAAAGGAGACAAAGCGATCGGCCATGTGCGTTACGCCACAGCCGGTTCCGGCGGCACCGACAACATCCAGCCGTTCATCTTCCGCTTCCATGACGGGGATATGGCGTTGTGTCACAACGGCAATCTCACCAATTGCCCCTCCTTACGCCGCAAGCTGGAGGACGAGGGAGCGATCTTCCATTCGAACTCCGACACCGAAGTGCTCATGCACCTCATCCGTCGTTCCAGCAAGCCCACGTTCATGGACAAGCTCAAGGAAGCGCTCAACACCGTGCACGGCGGTTTCGCCTATCTGATCATGACCGAACATGCCATGATCGGCGCGCTCGATCCGAACGGATTCCGTCCGCTGTCCCTTGGCAGGATGACGAACGGCGCCTATGTGCTCGCTTCCGAGACCTGCGCGCTCGACACTGTCGGAGCCGAACTGGTGCGTGACATCCGCCCGGGCGAGATCGTGGTCGTGGATGACGATGGCTACCGCATCGACCGTTACACGGATCAGACCCAGCTGGCCATCTGCTCGATGGAATTCATCTACTTCGCACGCCCCGATTCCAACATCTACGGCGTGAACGTGCATTCGGCCCGCAAGCGCATGGGCGCGCGCCTGGCTCAGGAATCCCCCGTCGACGCCGATATGGTCATCGCCGTGCCGAACTCCTCCCTGTCGGCGGCTTCCGGCTATTCGGAGGAGGCCGGCCTGCCGAACGAAATGGGTCTGATCAAGAACCAGTACGTGGCACGCACCTTCATCCAGCCCACGCAGGAGCTGCGCGAGCAGGGCGTGCGTATGAAGCTGTCCGCAGTGCGCGGCGTGGTCAAGGGCAAGCGCGTGGTCGTCATCGATGATTCCATCGTGCGCGGCACCACCTCGAAGCGCATCGTGCAGATGCTCAAGGAGGCCGGGGCGGCCGAAGTGCATATGCGCATCAGCTCCCCGCCGCTGAAGTACCCGTGCTTCTACGGCATCGACATCTCCACCACCAAGGAGCTGATCGCGGCCAAGAAGTCCGTCGACGAGATCCGCGACTACATCGGAGCCGATTCACTGGCGTTCCTGTCGCTCGACGGCTTGGTGGAATCCATCGGCCTTGGCGCAGACGCACCGTATGGCGGCCTGTGCGTAGCCTACTTCAACGGCGACTATCCGACCGCCTTGGACGACTACGAAGCCGACTTCCTGAAGTCGCTCACTCCGGAGGATCGTGTCCGTCTGCCCGAATTCGCCCTGTACAAGAGCAAGTACGAAGGCAACGAATACACCACCACTTCATCCCAAGAAGAACACTGAGACCCGAGAAAGGTTAGATATGCCAAAAGCATATGAGGAAGCCGGCGTAAGCGTTGAGGCCGGTTACGAAGTCGTCAAGCGTATCAAGTCCCACGTGGCGCGCACCAACCGTCCGGGCGTGGTCGGCGGCATCGGCGGCTTCGGCGGATTGTTCGATCTCGCTTCCCTCGGTTACAAGGAGCCGGTGCTGATTTCCGGCACCGACGGCGTCGGCACCAAGCTGGTCGTGGCCAAGATGGCCAACAAGCACGACACCATCGGCATCGACTGCGTGGCCATGTGCGTCAACGATATCGCCGCCCAAGGCGCCGAGCCGCTGTTCTTCCTGGATTACATCGCCTGCGGCAAGAACAATCCGGCTCTGCTCGAGCAGGTCGTCTCCGGCGTGGCCGACGGCTGCGTGCAGGCCGGTTCCGGTCTGATCGGCGGCGAGACCGCCGAGATGCCGGGCATGTATGACGAGGACGAGTACGATCTGGCTGGCTTCGCGGTCGGCGTGGCCGAAAAGTCCGCTATCGTCGACGGCTCCACCATCGCTGAGGGCGACGTGCTTATCGGCCTGCCGTCCACCGGCGTGCATTCCAACGGTTTCTCCCTGGTGCGCAAGGCCCTGTTCGAGCAGGCCGGCTACACCGTGGACACCGTACTGGACGAACTGGGCGGTGAGAAGCTTGGCGACGTGCTGCTCACTCCGACCAAGATTTACGTGAAGGCCCTTTCCCCGCTGTTCAAGGCGGGCGTGGTCAAGGGCGTCGCGCATATCACCGGCGGCGGTTTCATCGAGAACATTCCGCGTATGATTCCGGACGGTCTTGCCGCCCATATCAACCTTGGCTCCTGGCCGGTGCTCCCGATTTTCGACGTGCTCGAGAAGGCCGGCAGCATCGATCATATGGAAATGTTCAACATCTTCAACATGGGTATCGGCATGGTGCTGGCCGTCAGCGCCGAAGATGCCGATAAGACCATGGAACTGCTGAAGTCCAATGGCGAGGCCGGCTATGTGCTGGGCAATATCGTCAAGAAGACCGGCGAGGACGTCGAACTGCAGTAAACGAACATACGGGGGTAGCCGAACAGGCACCCCCGATATTATTTCTTGAGATTGGCACTCTTCCCCATAAGGGATACAACAGGAGGAAATATGAAGGTTCTGGTCATTGGTTCCGGTGCGCGTGAACATGCCATCGCCCACACGCTCATGCGTGGCGGCAGCGTCAGCGAGGTCACTGTGGCCCCAGGCAATCCGGGCATGGAACTTGACGGCATCCGCACCACGCAGCTCAACCCGTCCAATCATGCGGCGCTCATCGATTTCGTGAAGAACAATGGTTACGATTGGGTGTTCGTCGGACCGGAAGTGCCGCTTATCGAAGGCATCGTCGACGATTTCGCTGCCGCCGGCATCAAGGCGTTCGGCCCGAACAAGGCCGCCGCGCAGATCGAGGGTTCCAAGGACTTCGCCAAGCAGCTTATGGAACGTCACGACATTCCGACCGCGAAGTACCAGACGTTCGACGATTTGGAGCGTTCCACCGCTTATGTGCGCGAGCATGGCGCGCCGATCGTCATCAAGGCCGATGGCCTGGCCGCAGGCAAGGGCGTGACCGTGGCGATGGATGAGGAGACCGCCATCGCCGCTTTGGAGGACATTTTCGTGGACCACCGCTTCGGCAACGCCGGCGCGAAGGTGGTTATCGAGGATTTCCTTGAGGGTCAGGAATTCTCTCTGATGAGCTTTGTGAACGGCACCGATTTCTGGCCGATGCCGATTTCGCAGGATCATAAGCGTGCCTACGATGGCGACAAGGGTCCGAACACCGGCGGCATGGGCGCCTACAGCCCGGTTCCGCAGATCGGTCAGGATGTGATCGACACCGCCATCGAAACCATCGTCAAGCCGACCGTTCAGGCCATGGCCGACGAGGGCACGCCGTTCACCGGCATTCTGTACGCCGGCCTCATCGCCACCGCCGACGGCCCGAAGGTCATTGAGTTCAACGCGCGTTTCGGCGATCCAGAGACCGAAGTGGTGCTGCCGAAGCTCACGTCCGATCTCGGTGCCGGCATCAACGCCATTCTCAACGGCGAAACCCCGGAATTCACGTGGGATGAGGACAATGCCACTCTTGGCGTGGTGATCGCTTCCGAAGGTTACCCGACCAACGTGGTCAAGGGTGCCGCGATTCCTGAGATCACGGTAGATGACGATTCCCATGTCTACTATGCGGGCGTCGCACGTGGCGAGCATGGTCTCGTGGCCAACTCCGGTCGCGTGCTGCTGGTCGAGACCTCCGCTGCGGACATCAAGGCCGCGCAGGACAAGGTCTACGCGATCATCGACAAGCTCGACACCAAGGGCATGTTCTACCGTCACGACATCGGTTTCAAAGCGCTGAACGCGTGATGATGGTGTGTTGGCTGCGCTGAACCAATAGCCGTTGAGGGGCTGTTCCAATAGTTTGGAACAGCCCCTCAATGTTTTAAGATTTGTGCGGCAGGCGCGTCGTCGCCCACCACACTCCTGCCGTGACGAGGACGTGCGCGAATTCCGTGCGGCCCGACACGAAGGCGCACAACGGTACGTCGAGTGTCGAGCCGTGCGGCAGGCGCGCCGTCCTCGTTACGGCAGGTCCATGAAGGAGGTGTCTTTCAGGTAATTCTTCCCCGTGGTGATGTCGTACTGGATGAGCTTGTAATCCGCCATCAGCTGTTTGGTTTCGGCGTCGAAATCGCTTTCGGCCATGGGATTGCCCTTGGAGTCAAGGTAGATGTTCTGACCTTCCGGAATACGGTCCCAGCCTTGGATGTTGTTGACCACCGGCGGTTCCATGGCCGAGATCTTGGAGTGCATTTCGGTGAGGAACGCCAGATACGGCGACACCTTGGCATCCATATGCTCGGCGGCCTGCGCCACAAAGAAGTTGGGCGACGAATAGTCGGCGTTGCCGATCTTGTTGCCTTGCGTGCCGGAAGCCTTGTTGGACCAGATGAAGTAGTCCGTCTGATGCAACGCCAGCGAGTTGCCGTCATCAGCGGAAGCCGACGAGTAGATGCCCGGCAGATGGTCTCCGTAGAAGACCACGGTGACCGGCTTGCCGAGCTTGTCGAGTTCGCTGAGGAATCCGGCGGTCGCCCCATCCGTCAGGGACGCGCCCTTTTGGTAGGTTTCGATGGATTCCTTCTCGTCGTCCTTCAACGGCTTTCCCGTGGTGGAGGAGGCTTTGAAGTCGTTGTGCTTGTACCAGTCATGGTAGGGCATGTGGTTCTGCATGGTGATGACCTGCAGGAACTGGTTCGACTTGGTTTTCCTGACTTCCTCCAGCGTGCTTTGGTAGGTGGCCTCGTCGGAGACGTACGGCGAATCGTCGATCTTGTCCTGATGCGAGATGACGTCCGGCCCGGTCAGCGTGTAGAAATGCGAGAAGCCGAACTTCTTGTAGTTGGTGGCGCGCGAATACATGGACGATTCGTACGGGTGCAGGCCAATGGAGTTCTTTGCGGCGCCCCACATCTGGTTGATTGTCGGCGTCCAATGCTCGCTCGGCACCAGCTGCTGGTATGGGCTGGTCAGGGAGGAATCGAAATTCGCCATGCTCAGGCCGGACAGTCCCATGTATTCCAAGTTGGCGGTGCCGCCGCCGTATCCGGAGGACAGCATCAGGCCGGACGTGGTATTCTGCTTGATCTCACGGATCTTCGGCATGGAATCCTTGTTGACTTTGAGTCCCGGCACGCGTGACGGGTCGGAGAAGGATTCGGACAGCACGTAGATGACGGTGCTGTCGGTCATGTTCGCGGAACGTTTCGCGTTGATCTTCTTCGCGGCCTTCTCATAGCGGGCCGCGACCTGCTTCATGGTCTCTTCGGAATAGTCGTCCGGCTTGACCATGACTTTCGGGTTGAGCTGACGGGTGAACGCCACCAGCGGCCCGTTGCGCTGGGCATCGTATACGGAATCCCACATGGAAGGCTTGTCTCCCATGACGGTGGCGAAGGTCTTGGCCCAGGAGCCGACGGTACTCACCTGCATCGAATACAACGTGAAGAACAGGCCGGGAAGCAGAATCAGCAGCAGGCGCGTGATCGCGTTCACTGAACGCGATTGCTTGTCCGAGCCGCGGAAGAGCTTACCATGCCGCGCGTCGAGGCGGTTCAGGAAGACGAACAGCGCCACGAACGCGGCAAACGCCGCCACCGCGATCAGAATGGTCCATTGCGCGCCGGACGGCATGAAACTCATCAGATTGCCGGCGTCGGCTTTGAGGAAGTTCAGGTCGCTTGGCAGAATCGCCTCGTATCGAATCGACACTTTGAAATGCTCAATCACGGCGACGATGAACGTCACCGCCAGAAATATCGGCGTGGCCACCCAGAAACGGTTGGTGAGCATGAGCAGGATCACGTACAGGACGCCCCACAGTATGAGGTTGAGCACAGCCACAAAATTGGCGCTGGTGAACATCTTGCCGACGAATCCCCAGCCGGTGAGCCACATGTTGTTCGATAGTTGGACTCGAGTGGCGGATTCGCTGACACCGATCTGCAGGGCGGCAACGCCCACCGCATCGAACAGCACGAATAGCACGCCGTAGAGCCAGCCGGGGAACTCCTTGCCCGCTTTCTTGGCCATCGGATCCACGGTAGCGATGTCGAGCTCCTCAATCGGCTCGTTTTTCGATGTTGCTTTGGTCACGCATAACCCCACTTAGTTCGTTTGCAATGCCCTATTGTCATATATGCGTCTGAAAAAGACAACGTCCAACGTTTTTTCTTTACGATTTTTACGATTGGATTGCGCCGATGGCGATACGATTCCAACGGAAATACGGCAGACAGCCGCTACTTGTCCGCCTTCCGGCAGTCCTCGCACAGGCCGAACACCTCCAGCGTGTGCCGTTCGATGGTGAAGCCGTACTTGTCGGAGATGCCTTTCAGCCAGCTTTCGGAAGGCGATTCGATCTCCACGGTTTTGCCGCAGTTCGTACAGACGAGGTGATGATGGTGCCCGTCATCGCCGCACAGGCGGAACAGCTGCTGGCCGTCGAGGCGGACCGTGTCGGCGCGGCCCGCCTCGGCCAGGGCGTTGAGCTGCCGGTAGACCGTGGCGAGTCCGATATGTTCGCCACGGTCTTCCAGCTTGCGGTGCAGCTCCTGCGCGGAGATGAATTCGTCGCAGCCGTTCAGCACGTCGCGGATGGCGTCTTTCTGGCGGGTCTGCCGCACGATATGTTCACTCATTACTTATGATGTCAGGCTTTCTTCAAGTCGTCCCAGCAGCCGGTGGCCTCAAGGTCGGCCACGGTTTTGGCGGTGTCGTCGGTCAGCACGGTGATGTGCCCCATCTTACGGTCGTGGCGCACTTCCGCCTTGCAGTAGTCGTGCACGTTCCATTCGGGATGGTCGGCGATGAGCGCACGGGTCGGCGCCACATGCTGGCCGAGCACGTTGACCATGACGGCGGGCTTGAGCAGCTGCGGCTGTTCGAGAGGCCAGCCGGCGATGCCGCGAATGTGCGCGTCGAACTGGTCGAACGAGCAGGCCTCGATGGTGTAGTGGCCGGAATTGTGCGGACGTGGGGCCAGTTCGTTGACGATGACCTTGTTGTCTTTGGTGATGAACAGTTCGATGGCCAGAATACCGGCGAGTTCGAAGCCTTTGGCCAGTCGCAACGCCAGCTCGTGCGCCTCCTTGGCCACGGTTTCGTCCACTTCGGCCGGCGCGATGGTCATGTGCAGGATGTTGTTGCGATGCTCGTTGCGCACGATCGGGAAGGTCACGTAATCCTTGCCGTTGCCGGCGACGAGGATGCTCGCTTCGAACGCGAAATCGACGAAGCCTTCCAGAATGCTTGGCGGGAAGCTGCCGTCATGGTCGGCGCGGGCGCGCACCTGCTCCAAGTCGGCTTCGGACTTGAGCACGGTCTGGCCGTGGCCGTCGTAACCGCCGGAACGGGTTTTGAGCACAGCCGGATAGTGGATCTCATCAAGTGCCGCTTCAAGTTCCTCGACGCTGTTGACGGCCTTCCACGGCGCGGTGGGCGTGCCATGGTCGTTGATGAACCGCTTCTCGTTGACACGGTCCTGCGTGACGCGCAGCAGATCGGTGCCTTGCGGGGCCGCCGCGAGGGAACGAACTTGGTCGATGGCGTCGGCGTCCACGTTCTCAAACTCGTAGGTGAGCACGTCGGACTTTTCAGCCAGTTCGCGGATGGCGGCGATGTCGTCGTATTCGGCGGTCACTTGGAAATCCGCGACCTGAGCGGTCGGACAGTCGGGTGTCGGGTCGAGCACGCCTATGCGGAAGCCCATGTAGCGTGCGGACAGCGTCATCATGCGGCCGAGCTGGCCGCCACCGATGATGCCGATGGTCGCGCCGGGCATCAGTCGTTCGATACGGCCGTTGGTTTCCTCAGACAAGCTGGGCATTGGATTCAGCCACCTTTCCCTTCAGGGAGTCACGATAGTCCTGCAGCGCCTTGGCCAGTCGCTCGTCGGTGGTGCTCAGAATGCTCACCGCGAGCAGGCCGGCGTTGGTTGCGCCGGAGTTGCCGACGGCGGTGGTGGCCACCGGAATGCCGCCCGGCATCTGCACGATGGACAGCAGCGAATCCCAGCCGGACAGCGCGTGGGAGCGCACCGGCACGCCGATGACCGGCAGTGTGGTCTGCGCCGCGACCATGCCCGGCAGGTGGGCCGCGCCGCCCGCGCCGGCGATGATGACCTTCAGCCCGTTGGCACGGGCGTTGTGCGCGAACTCACCCATCAGTTCCGGGGTGCGGTGCGCGGAAATCACCTGCTTCATGTACGGCACCTCGAACTGGTCGAGCATCTCGCATGCGTGCTTCATGGTCTCCCAATCGCTTGCCGATCCCATGATCACCGCGACTTCAGGCTTGTTGTCTGCCATCAAAACCTCCGAAGGATTTACGTAGACTTACGTGTTCCAGAACACCGTCTACTTTACTTACTCGGCTCGATGTGCAGCACGACCTTTCCGAAAACGTCGCCGTCGACCACTTTGCGGAACGCCGCGGGCGCGTCGGCAAGCGCGTAGGTGGAGTCGATGACGGGGTGCAGGTCGGCGTGTTCCACGAATTTGAGCAGTCGTGCGAAATCGTCACGCGAACCCATGGTGTTGCCTTGCACGCGAATGTCCTGGAAGAAGATGCGGGTCAGTTCGGCTCCAGGCTGGTCTCCTGTGGTGGCTCCGCAGATGGCGATGGTGCCGCCGGGGCGTACGGATTTGACGGAATGGCTCCAGGTGGCCGCGCCGACCGATTCGATGACAGCGTCGACCTTATGCGGCAGTCGCGCGCCGGTTTCGAAGGCGGCGTCGGCTCCGATGGCGATCGCGCGGTCTCGTTTCTCTTCGCTGCGTGACGTGACGAACACTTCCAGTCCTGCCGCATGGGCGAGTTGGATGGCCGCTGTGGACACGCCGCCGCCCGCGCCTTGGACGAGCACGGTGTCTCCCGGTTTCACGTTGGCCGATGTGAACAGCAGTGAGTAGGCGGTCAGCCAGCTGGTGCCGAGCGCGGCAGCCTCATCGAGGGTCAGGTTGGCGGGTTTGGCGAACACGTTGGCGCTGGGCACTTGGGTGGTTTCGGCCATGGTGCCCGCGTATTTTTCGGATAGGATGGTGCGCCGCTCCCCCGGCATGACGCCGGCGCCGTCGGTGCCGACGAAGGTGTAGAGCACCACTTCGGCTCCGGCTTTCAGCCCTTTGCGAACAGGAATGTCCTCGTCGAGCACGCCTGACGCGTCGGTGCCGAGAATCATCGGCGTCTGTTCGGCGGAGAGTCCCACGCCCTGCAGGCTCCAGATGTCGTGGTGGTTCACGCTGGCTGCGGCCACGTGGATGGTACTCCAGAACGGCTTGGTTTCGGGCGTGTCCAGCTCCCCCACCTTGAGTTGCGACAGCGGATTGTCATAATCGGTTCCTGCTGCGTATACGGCTTTCATGGTCAGCGCTCCTTCGCGGTTTTTCGGTGGTTCGATTCATTTCATCGTTTCCATTGTGCCGCAGTTGAGAAGACTTTGCAGGTATTTCACAACCGACACCCCGGCAGAGGCATACAGTGGGATAGGATTTTCCGCGGTAAAGAAGACAGGTTCAGGGAAGGACAGTTGCGCATAATGACCGCTGGCATACTGGGTTCGATTCATTCTCCGGCGGATGTGCATGCCCTTTCTTCGCAACAGTTGCGTGATCTGTGTCTGGAGATTCGTTCCACGCTGTTGAATTACGGCCGGAAGCATGGTGGCCACATCGGTTCGAATCTTGGCGTGGTGGAGCTTACCGCGGCGTTGCACCGCGTGTTCGGTTCTCCACGTGACCGTTTCGTTTTCGATGTCTCCCACCAAAGCTACGTGCACAAGATGCTTACCGGGCGCGCCGAGGCGTATCTGGACGAGTCGCGGTTCGGCGAGGTGACGGGTTTCACCAATCCGTTGGAAAGCGAGCATGATTCCTTCGTGCTGGGCCATACCGGCACGTCCATCTCCCTTGCCTGCGGTCTTGCCAAAACACGTGATATGCAACATACCGCTGCGGGAGCAAGCGAAATCGGCAACGTCATCGCCATCATCGGCGACGGTTCGTTGAGCTCGGCGATCGCTTTCGAAGGACTGAACAACGCTGCCGAACAGGGCGGTAATCTCATCATCGTCGTCAACGACAATGAGATGTCGATCGCCGAGGATTTCGGTGGCATGTACGGCAATCTTGCCCGTCTGCGCGCGTCGAACGGAACCGCGGAGCTGAATCTGTTCAAGGCGTTCGGACTTGACTACCGTTATGTGGAGCAGGGCAACGATGTGGACACGCTGGTCGCGGCGCTTGAAGACTTGAAGGATATCGACCATCCCGTCGTGCTGCATATCCACACCACCAAGGGCTTGGGTTTCAGCGATGAGACCGAGGCGCAGGATGGTTCCGACGGATGCAACCAGACCAATCCGCAGCCGCATGCCGGCCAATGCGAGGCGAATCATTGGCAGGATCCGGACAGCGCGCTCGGCAAGCCGCTTGACGCGCGCAAATACTACGGTCAGATGGCCATGGCTTCGTTGGAGTCCCGTTTCGAAAACGAGCCGGGACTGGTGGTCATCTCCCCCGCCACCCCTGGTTCGAATGGCATCACCCGTGATTTCCGTGAACGTGCCGGATCGCATTATGTGGACACCGGCATTACCGAGGAGCATGCGGCCGCGTTCGCCGCAGGCATCGCGAAGGCTGGAGGCCGGCCGGTTCTGGCGACTTCCGCCACGTTCTTCCAGCGTATTTACGACCAGTTGCAGCAGGAGCTGGCGTTGAATCATGTTCCGGCGACGCTGCTGATTTTCGGAGCGGGCATTTCCGGCGCGGACAATACACATTCCGGCACGTTCGATATGACGATGTTCGCCAACACGCCTGATGTGACCTGTCTGGCACCGACCAGCGGAGAGCAGATGCTGGACATGCTTGCATGGGCCACGGGGCCGTCTGATCATGGTGTGACGGCTATCCGCATGCCCGGCGAGCAGATTCTTGCCATGGAACGTTCCGCCGATATGGCGTTCGACCCGGCCGAACGTGCCGACGCGCACGAGACGACGATCGATATTACCGGCGATTGCCCTTTCACGCGGTACCAGATCGTGCGTCCGGGACGTGAAGTGGCGATTCTCGGCTTGGGCAATACACTGCCGTTGGCGGCCGAGGTGGCGGCAACGCTCGAAAACGACGACGATATCAATGCGACGCTTATCGACGCGCAGCAGTATTCCGCGATGGATGGCGAGCTGCTGGACGTGCTTGCCGACGGCCATCGTGTGGTCGTCACCTTGGAGGATGGCCAGCTGGAAGGCGGCTGGGGTGAGAAGGTGACCGCGTTCTACGCGAATTCCACTAATCCGAAAGCAGCCACTGTGCATGCGCTCAATTTCGGCGCATCGAAAGAATTCACCGATCGTGTGCCCCTTGCCGAGCTTGACGAACGTTACGGGCTGACTGTGGAAGCGGTGGCTGATCGCATTCGCCGCGTCTTGGCCCGTTAATCACGCAACTAGCCGGCACCGTCAAAAATCGACAGGGAACGTTGAACAATCGCGAAATGCCGGCCCACGCTGAACAGCACATGGCCGACCATAAGCATTATTGTCAATCGCAATCGCTATTGCTCGTTCTTGATGGCGTCCAACGCAGGAATCTTCACAGCCTTATTAGCTGGCCCCAAACCGGCGAGTATGCCCACCAGAATCGAAAACAGCACGGCCACGACAAACAGCCACCATGGAATCACGGAGATTCGGCTCACGTCGTCACCGCCCATAATCGCTTTGCCTACGTTTTCCATACTGAATCCACCAAACGACAGCAGATTGATGCTCAGCGACCCCAAGGCGGAAATCAGACAGGCGATAAGTCCACCGACCAGACCGATGGCACCTGCTTCACATAGGAACATCGTGCGAATATCCTTCACATAGCAGCCGAGCGCCTTCATAATGCCGATTTCCCGAGTGCGTTCCGACACGGACATAATCATGGTGTTGGCGATGCCGATGGCCGCCACCAGGAATGACACCGCGCCAATGCCTCCCAATGCGAGCTGGATGCCACGACTCTGCTTTTCAATCTCCTTGCGGGTCTGTTCGAAGGACGTGGTTTGGTAGCCAGACATTTTGATCTGCGCTTCGATACCCGGCACATCCTTGATATTTTGAGCGTGCACCACCACTTGGTCGTAGTTTGTTTTGGTCCGGCTGGTGGTATTGGTTTTGCCGTCGATTTTGGCCTGCAATGTGTCCATATCCTCCAGCGACATGACTACACCGGAGCTGAATGCATCGTAATTATTGGTTGAAGCGTCCAACACACCGACCACGGTGAGAGGCATGGAAACCACAGGATTCTGCGAACTGGCAGTACCATCGCCGTCGCCTGAATCGGTGGAACTCATCGAAGTGCTGCCTATTTTGCGGTAATCGTCAGGGCTTTGATAATCGGCTCCGGTAATCAAATTGAGTTTCGTGGTCAGTACGTCGAAGAACGGCTTCTCCCCCTCGCTCTCCTTGCAACCGTTCTCATCGCACTCATAATCACCGGGAGCGATACGCCTGGAGTCATCATCGGAACGATACTTATCCATAAACTGGTATGCCGCGTATTTGCCGAGCAATACTTCTCCGGCACGCTTCGGCATACGCCCTTGAACGAGCTTGTATCCCGATGCTTCAAGCTGGGTCATATCCGTACCCATCACAGAAGCATATTGAGCCACGTATCGGGATCCGGCTCCCGCAGTGAGATCCACGGTGCTCTGCGCCGACCGCTGTGGCATCACGGCTGCGACGCCTGAAATGCCACGGAACGTCTGTACCGCAGCATCGTCAAGCTTGGCCTGATGATCCGATGATGTCATGTCCGACGAAGACAAACTCGACATACCGACGCCAGAGCTGTCGTACGCGCCCGAGCCGCCGGCAGCTGTGACGGTAATGTCGTTGAGATTGCCCATGCTCTTGAGCATCTGCTCATTCTGCTCGCTGATGCCTTGTCCAATCGAAATCATCAGGACGATGGAGCAGCAGCCGACGATCACGCCCAGCACCGTCAAAATCGTACGCGATTTGCGCCGCAGCAAATTCTGCGCGCAAGTATGTGCGATATCCGAAAATCGCATGCCTACTCCTTGACGGATGGAGTGGAAGATGACGTTGCGGATACGGAGGCGGCCGATGTGCCACCTGCCGTGGCGATTACCTGCGTCGGCGCATCGGCAGCCATGGCAGTAGATTTACCCTGCTTATCGGCTCCAAGATCGGCAGGCTCCCAATCCCAATCGTCATCATCGGCCGCCTGCTTTGCCTTCTTACGGCGGTGACGGACCACCAATACGACCGTCAGTACAATCACGACGAGTGCAACGGCCGCCGCCACTATCCACACCCAGACCGGCATGCTCTGATCCTGGACGTCAACATCCGTATCGGAATCATCCGGAACAGGAGCTTCAACGGCATTGATCTTCACCGGAAATTCCTTGGTCTGCGGCTGTCCATCGGAATTCTCATACGTCACCGTCAGTTTCGCCTCGGTTTCGCCGGGCTTGTCCGCAGTGAATGCGAATCCAATGGAGCCGGACACGCCGGACGCCACATTGCCGACGTACTGCTTGGCCTGCGTGGCGGTGATACCGTCGCCTTCAACGCTCGCCTCGACATTGGAAACGTCGCCCTTGCCCTTGTTCACGTAATCCATGGTGATAGTAGTTTCCTCACCCGCGTTGACGATATTGGGCACCACTGGATCGTTCAATTCAAAACGATCAGGCTGCGAAACGGGTACGGAAATTTTGATGTCGGAAGTGTTGGAGCTGCGTGCGGCACCGTCCACATACTCGTATTTGAAGCTGATGTCGATGCCCTGCGCGCCGTTTTTCGCACTGGCCAGTGTCTGCATCGGCACGGTCTGCGTCAACGCAGCTCCCGCATTCAGCGCATCGTAGTAGAACGTGTTCGTACCGCCGGAGATGGCAAAATTCTCACCGCCGTCCACGGTGACCACCATGTTGCTCACCGCCACTTTGCCCATGTTTTGGAAGGTGAAACCGAGGTTGAAGGTGCTGCCGACCGCCACCGACCCGTCGCCATAGGTGAAATTGGTGATAATGATGTTCGGCACCGGCCCAGCAATCTGCTCAACACTGTTGTCCGCTCCCGCACCCGGAGCATCGGAAGTATTGGCGCCATCTTCGGCGAACGCCGTCGGCACAATGCATACCAACGTGATGGCGACCACCGCCAATAGTGAGATTGCCCCGTTGAGCAGTGTTGCGATTCTTGTGTTGTTGCCCATGGAAGGCCCTTCTGTTGTCGTCATAGTTGTCGATATGCTGTCATGAAGTTACGTAAGCCGGTCGCCGATGATGCGGCCGTCAAGAAGTGTGACGATGCGATCGGCGTATTGCGCCATATTGTCGTCATGTGTGACGAGCACGATGGTCTGGTTGAAATCGCGTGCGAACGAGCAAATCATATCCATCACTTCGGTTTTGGTTTTGGAATCGAGATTGCCGGTCGGCTCGTCGGCGAATACCACTTGCGGACGTGTCACGAAAGCGCGGGCGATGCCGACGCGCTGCTGCTGACCGCCAGACATCTGGGTCGGATAATGGTTCATGCGTTTGCCAAGGCCGACCCGCTTGAGCATGGCACGCGCGATCGTCTCGCGTTTACGCTTCGGCACGCCTCGGAACATCAGTGGCATGGCCACATTCTCGATGGCATTGAGATTGGGCAGCAGATTGTACGACTGGAACACGAAGCCAAGGTGCTTCTGCCTGAATTCGGCCAGCTGCCGTTCGTCAAGCCTGCTGATGGGCACACCTGTGATACGTACACCACCTTTAGTTGGTTTTTCCATGCCGGCAAGCTGATTGAGCAGGGTGGATTTACCGGATCCGGACTCGCCATAGATACAGCAGATCTGCCCTTGCGGAATGGCGAGATTGACACGTTCCAGTGCTACGACGGTCTCATCGAGCACTGGATATTCCTTGCGTAGGTTTTTAACCTCGATAATGGGACCGCGACCGGTTTTCCCAGCGTTGGATGTGCTACCTACCGGCACATTCACCTCCTCGTTTTCTGGGAATATGTTGATAATTGCTCCTAAGTCTAAAGTGTTTCACCGCGCTTCGCCACCCTTAAGGGAACACCCTGAAGCCACGGTCCGCGCGTGCCTGAAACTCGAAAACCGTTCAAGAAACCCCGCCTGAACGATATGGAACATGTTATTTCATGCCAGAATCCCTTGTTTCGTGCCAAATGGCAGTGAACCGTGAAACGACGAAAATACAATGAAGGCATCGCAACGAATCGAAAACGAAGCCGAACGGTTCCATACCATGAGGGGGACATCATGAAACGTCGTTTCACACAAGCGGAGGTCTACTACCTCAACACCCTGCCCGCGGTGGAGCGGGCGTCGATGGACCGCATCACCTATTCGAGGGATTTCCAGGTGCGTTGCATGGCGCAATATCTGCGGGGCAACGGACCGACTAGCATCTTTGCCAGCGCGGGACTCAATCCGAAGATCGTGGGCAGCAAGCGCATCGAACGCGCCATCGCACGTTGGAAGGCCGATCCGCAGATCATGCTGGAGGCGCAGTCGTTCGCCAATGAAGCCGCGGCCGATCAACGCGACCTGCTCGTCATCTCCCAATCCATGACCATCGCATGGCTGGAGAAGAAAGTCATGGATCTGCAGAAACAGATCCAATCCGTGAAGCGGCATGAGGCGGAACGCCCGTCCATGCCGGCCCACGGGGCGCTCATCGGACTGGAATAGCGTCCAGAAGCGTTCCCATGACAAGATGTGCGTCGTGGTACGGCGATGCACCCATACGCGATCCCTCCTTCCATCGTTTCCGCATTCTCCGTCACATTCACGCGGCTCCCCGATGGAAGGAGGGATTCGTTTCGTCTTTGGCCGCATACCCCGCGATTGGCGCATGCGGCCAAAGACGCCATTCGATCAATATTCGTCAGATACGCGGCACCGATGGGGCGGCCGTATGGGACGGCTTCGGCGTGTACGCGCTCCGTTCCGCGGTTTCGTTGGCTGTCACCATCGCCTGCGTGATCTGGCTGTACATATCCTGATATCCGCCAGGGGTGGATGCTGGAAGCACGACGGTCTTGGAGTTGTTGGATTCGCTCAAGGAGCGCAGCACGTCGAGGTACTGGTTAAACAGCACCACATTGTTCACATCGCCGATGTTCATGCCGACAGCCTGCAGGCTCTTGATCTGGTCGACGATACCGTTGGCGATCTCGCGACGGTAGTTGGCCTGACCTTCACCCTGAAGACGGGTCTTCTCCGCTTCAGCAGCGGCTTGGGTCTCAATCTGGATGCGCTGGGCCTCGGCGCGCTGCCGGGTGGCCTCCTTCTCACGCTGGGCTGCGTTGATGGAATCCATGGCATTCTTGACCTGCGGGCTCGGGTCAATGGCGGTGATCAGGGTCTTGACCACGGTGAAGCCGAAGCGGGACATCTCGTTGCCGACGGTCTTCTGCACGTCGAAGGCCACATCATCCTTACGGGCGAAAGCATCATCGAGGCTCAACGCAGGAATGGCGGAACGCAGGGCGTCTTCCATGTAGGAGCGCAACTGGCCGGCCGGATCGCGCAACTCATAGTAAGCGGTGGCAACGTTCTCCGGATTCACACGGAACTGGGTGGAGGCGACGACCGTGACGAACACATTGTCGAGGGTTTTGGTCTCCAGCTGCACGTTGAGCTGGTTGACGCGCATGTTGGTTTTCATGGCGATACGGTCCACGAACGGGATACGGATGTGGATGCCCGCGAACTGCACCTTGTTGAACTTGCCGAAACGTTCGATGATGTAGGCCTGCTGCTGCGGCACGATGAACAACGTGGACAGGAACAGGAACGCGATGATCAGCGCAATGACAAGGAGCGCTACAAGGAACGGCATGGCATTACTCCCTTCTTTGGTTTCTCTTTAAAGGTCTTGTCGCATGACCTTTCGTAGGTTCTGCAACCATTGCCGAACCCGAGTAAAAATTTACCAAAGAATGCAATCGTATGCAGACAATGTCCGCGAGCTGGGCAAGGGCCGTCCACGAGCCGGACAGAGGGGCGCTTTCCCCTGTCCGGTTCGTGAGATAGCGTGCCAGTTAATATTCAAATCCCTACCGATGGCAAAACTTTCAGGCATATACGTGTTGCGCGAAGGTGAACAGACTCTCGCCGGCATGACGGTTGAGATAGTGCTCATACGCGATGTCGAAGGCCTGACCGAGATCCTCGATGAGGTCCTGCTTGTCCTCGACGCCGACCGCGAGACGTACCAGCTCGTCGGTGATGCCGACCTTCAGACGCTCCTCGCGCGGCAGTTCGAAATGCGTCATGCGGCACGGCAGTTCGGCAAGCGATTCCACCGCGCCCAGAGACACCGCCAAACGGAAGATATGCAGGTTGTCGAGCACGTCCGCAGGGTCGACGCCCGGCACCACTTCGAAGCTCAGTACGGCACCACCGCCCTTGAGACCGTTGGAGGCCAGCTCGTATTCGTGGCCGGGCAGTCCCGGATAATGCACGGACTTGACCAACGGGTGCAGCAGCAGATAGCTGGAAATCGCACGCGCGTTCTCCTGCTGACGGTCCATGCGCAAGGCGAGCGTCTGGATGCCGCGACGCACCGAATCGCATTCGTTCGGCGCGAGCACGCCGCCCAAACGGTTCTGCGCGAAGTAGACGCGCTTGCCCAGCTCATCGTCCTTGACCACCACGAGGCCGGCGTTGACTTCGGAATGGCCGGCCAGATACTTGGTGGCGGAATGGATGACGATGTCGGCGCCTTGGTCGAGCGGCTGCTGCAGATACGGGGTGACGAATGTGTTGTCGACGATGGCGATCGCGCCATGACGGTGGACGATTCCGGCAATGGCCGTCACGTTGTTGACTTGCAGAAGCGGGTTGGTGAGCACTTCGAAGTACACGGCCTTGGCCGGACATCCATGCGCATTGCCCTTGGCGGATTCGCCGGACACCGCCGCATCGAGCGCCTTGTAATCGGTGGTGTCCACTTCCTCTACGATGACGCCCCAGCGTTCGAAATACTCGTGGAACAGCGAGTAGGTGCCGCCGTAGATGTTCTTGCCGACGATGATACGGTCGCCTGGCTGGAAGATCGACAGCACCGCGTGGATGGCGGCCAGGCCGGAACCGAACGCAAAACCGCGCGTGCCATGCTCCAGCTGCGCGATCTGCTTCTCCAGGAACTCGCGGGTCGGGTTGCCACTGCGGGCATAATCCCAGCGGGGCATGGTCCCGACCGATTCGAAAGCATAAGTGGACGAGTTGTAGATCGGCGGGTTCACAGCTCCGGTGTTGTTATCGTTGACCGGCAGTCCGTGAACAAGCTGAGTGTTGAATCTGGTCATGGTGCGCACCCCCTCGGGTTGTGGCTCATTGCCGCGTGCCATTCACGCGGTCACTGGTACCCACTAAACCGCATCCTGCGTTTCAACGCGCGCCGCGCCTTATCAACGTTTGTTATAGAACGCGCGAATCGCCATAACGTTTTCTTGTAAGCGGCTATCAAACGGCGGAGATGCAAGGCATCGCACCGCAATCGCCAGTTCATGCATAAAAGGCTACGCAGGAAAAACTACGCTAGTACAGCAGCCACCCGGCGCACAGCCTCACGCAACTGGTCCTCAGATTTGAGCAGACTGAATCGTACGTAATCCTTGCCTACCTTGCCGAAGCATGTGCCCGGCAGCGCGGCGACGGCCGCACGTTCCAACAGCGTGTCGGCAAACTGTTCACCCGTCTGATCTTCAGGAGCGCGTACCCAAGCGTAGATGCCGCCGTCTGAATCAAACACATCCAAACCGGCTTCACGCAATCCACCTGCAACGATTTCGCGACGAAACGCATACCGTTCCGCAAGTTCGGCCACACAGCTCTGATCCGACAGCAACGCCGCAGTGCCAGCGTCTTGAATGCTGGACGTAACCATGGAACCCATCTGATAGTGGTACTGCTTCACATGAGACACGATGTCGTCGTTGCCTGCGATGAAACCGGCACGCCAGCCGGCCATCGCATACATTTTCGACAGCGAACACACTTCCACCGCAACATCGAACGCACCCGGCAGTGACAGTATGCTGATCTGCTGCGCATCGACGCCCAATCCCGCATATGCGAAATCCTGCACGATCGCGAAATGATACTCATGAGCCAAATCAACGGCATGCTGCAGAAACTCGCGCGGAGCCTGCGCACCCGTCGGATTGTTCGGATAGTTGAGCACCAGCACTTTCACACGATCCCACACCTGTGCAGGAACCGCGTCCAAATCCGGCAGGAACCCGCGCTCCGGCAACGATGGCAGCAATATCTCCTCGGCACGGCTCATCACCGTCATGCAATGATACGAAGGGTAATATGGATCCGCATACGCCACAGCGTCGCCTGGGGAAACCAGCACGGCGAACAACGCGGCCAAACCATCGACCGCGCCCTCCACGGCAAAAAGCTGGGTTTTCCAATCAACCTCAACACCGTACGTATTGCGATACCACTGTTCGGCAGCCCGCAGAAAACTAGGCTTGCCATCGAATGGCGAATACCGGGCATTGGCCGGATCGTCAACCGCTTTTTTGGCTACTTCTCGAATGAAATCAGCAGGAAACGCGTCTGGATTGCCTTTGGCCAAATCAATCACATCAGCCCCACCGGCAACCGCGGCAGCCACTTTGCGATCCATATCGGCGAACACATTCGGCGGAATCGACTGCGCCACCGTAGTGAACGCGACAGGAGAAACATACGAAGTCATTAAATCAACCCTCCCTATCATCTTGCGACTGTATATGCGCACATTCACGCATATACGCAACCATCAGTGCGTCACCTTGCGCGCGAACCAATCGCCAACCCACTGAATGATCTGCACAATGACGATCAGAATAATAACAATCACAACGAGCACGCCGGTTTCGTAACGGTTATAGCCGTATTGAATGGCCATATCGCCGATGCCGCCGGCTCCGATGGTGCCGACCATTGCAGAATAGCCGATCAGCGAAATGATGGTGAGCACCACGCCGCGAATAAACGACGGCAAAGCTTGCGGAAACACCGCATCCACAATGATTTGGCGTGTGGTAGCACCAGTGGAGATGGCAGCCTCAAGCAGGCCCGGATCAACTTCGGAGAACGCGCTTTCCGCGATTCGCGCGAAGAACGGCACTGCGGCGATCGACAGGGAGATTGCGCCACCGGTTGGCGTGTAAGGGTCACCCAAAATCAATTGCGCAACCGGAATAAGCACCACCATGAGAATCAGGAACGGCAGCGAGCGAATCGCGTTTACGATGAACCCTACAATAACGTTCAGCGCATGATTCGGCGTAAACAAGCGGTTTTCAGTCAAATATAGCAGCAATGCCACCAGCGTGCCCAGTACCACGCCGATAATCGCCGATACCACAACCATATATGCCGTGTCGATCAGTGCTTGCCCAAGATTGTCTTGAAGGATTTCCAGAGTTTCTTCCATTGTTCTCACGCCTCCTGATTATCCGCAGCTTCGGCGGCCACAACCAGCTGTCCACGATCAAGTTCCCGATAGCTGAACACATGCGTTCTCAACGTGTTCAACGCCTGCAGCAGCGGCTCTCCCGCGCCGGAAACAAGCACAATCAGAATGCCGATGGCCTGCGAACCGAAATATTCCACATTCGCATGCAGCACGTCGATGCTCACACCGTAATCCTGCGCAACCTGGCTGATGAGCGGCTCGAGTGCCGCATCGCCCTTGTATCGCAGTTCCACGATGGTGCCGGCCGGCAGCGATGGCACCAATTGCGGTGGCACGGCAATGCCAAGGTAGCGTTCCACCAACGCTTTGGTGGTCGGATGTTTCGGAGCACTGAACACGTCGAACGTGTTGCCCTGCTCCACTACCACACCGTTTTCCATAACGGCCACTCGATCGAAAATTTGCTTCGCCACGTCAAGCTGATGCGTGATGAACACGATGGTAATGCCCAGTTCGCGGTTGATGCGCTGCAAGAGTGCCAGAATGCCTTCTGTGGTTTCCAGGTCGAGTGCGCTGGTGGCTTCGTCGCACAGCAGGATTTCCGGCTTGTTGGCGAGCGCACGCGCAATGGACACGCGCTGCTTTTGCCCGCCCGACAGGCTTGATGGGTAGCTGTCGATCTTGTTTTCCAAACCGACCAGTGCCAGCAGTTCGCGGACACGTTCCGGCCACTGCGCTTTCGGATATCCGCCGGCTTTCAGCGCGAATTCAATGTTCTTGCCGACCGTAACGTTGGTGATCAGGTTGAATCCTTGGAAAATAAAGCCGATTTTCTTGCGCAAATCACTCAATTGGCTGCCTTTGAGTGCGGTGATATCGTTGCCTTCGATCACCACATGGCCGCCTGTTGGTCGTTCCAGCAGATTGATGGTGCGCACCAAAGTGGATTTGCCAGCTCCGGAAAAACCCACGATGCCGAAAATCTCGCCTTTTTCCACGCTGATGTTCACATGCTTGACCGCTTCGACGGTTCGCCCGCCTTCATGAAAAGTCACAGACACGTCGTTGAGTTCAATAACGCTCATGGTTCGTTCCTCGCTTCATTCGAGTACTTGTTCAAGTTCGTTCAATACGTTTTGTTCGATGAATCTTGTTTGTACATAAGGCCCGTATGAGTTCTTCGATTCATACGGGCCTTTGTATTACCGCACGCTATAGCGTCACCACGTGGTCGGCTTGCCGAAATCCTTGAATTCGCTCTTGGCGATGGCGTCCTTGAATTTCTGGCTGGCAAGCAGTTTCTTGACAGCCTTGCCGAAGTCGGAATCGACGTCCTGGGTGCGGACCACGAACACTTCGATCACGCCATCATCCTGCTTTTCCATGGCGAGCGCGTCGGCAGGCTTCAGATCAGCAGCCCAAGAGTAGTTGCCCGGCACCAGAGCCACATCAACGGTATTCAAGGAACGGGCCAGCTGTGCCGCATCGATCGTTTTGATTTTGAGGTTCTTCGGATTGGATGCGATGTCGTTGACCGTGGCCTTGGTAGCATCGACTTCGCCCTTGAGCGTCACCAGACCCTGCTGCTGGAGCACGCCGAGAGAACGCGCCAGGTTAGAGCCATCGTTGGCGATTGCGACCGTAGCTCCGTCTTCGATGTCATCGATGGACTTGTACTTGTTGGAATAGATGCCCAATCCCAAAGTCGGTGTCTGTCCAAGGGAGGTCAGGTCGAGATTGTTGTCGGCGGTGAACTTCTTCAGATAATTGCCATGCTGGAAAAGATTCGCCTGAATGGAACCGGATGCAAGTGCCTTATTGGGCTGCACATAATCGTTGAACAGCTTGGTTTTCAGTTTGAAACCGTCATCTTTCAGCAGTGGCGCGATAACCTTGTCGACCATGTCGCCGTATGGTCCTGCGCACACGCCGACGGTGATTGTGGTGGTTTTGCCCTTCGTGGTGTTCAGACTGTTGGACGCGGATGCGCTGTTGCTGGAACCGCATGCCGCAACGGAAATAAGTGTTGCAGCGGCGAGTACTGCTGCGGCGATTCGTTTGATGCCGTTCGGCTTCTTGAAAATAGTGATGGTCATGGTTGTTTTCCTTCTCTCACTTGTTTTGAAAAATTACGGTTATTCCGTTACCGGCTTACTGGCTTCGACGTCGGCTTTGGCCTGTGCGACGATGCCTGGATTGTGGATGGCGAAGGCTTGTTCGGCGAGATGCACTTCGCGGGTTAGGAATTCGTGCAGCTTGCATTCGTAGCCATGCTCGCGTCCGACTTTGGCGATATAGCCGTTGATGTAGTCGACTTCCGTCGGACGTCCCTTAGTCAGGTCTTGATACATGGACGGATAGTGCAGCGGATGCGCCACGCCCGCGGTGTGCAGAATGGTTTCGACTTCCGTTTCGCGCGTGCCCAACAGTTGGTATCCGGCTGCTTCGGCTGCGCTGTAAGCTTCGTCGACCAGCTGTTCGGTGAGCCAACGCGCGTCGGGATGCGCATGGAATTCACCGAAGCGAATCTGATACATGGTACACAGCGTGTTCAGCACCGAGTTGAATACGATTTTCGCCATGCACATGCCGATGAAGTTGTCCACGATGGTCGGGTTGAGTGTGGCCGTTGCGAAATCCTCGTACAGCGCCTGCTCGTGTTTGCGCACCTCGTCAGTCACATCATCCGCGTAGGCACACAGGTTCATGGCCTTGGCATGTGCCCCGCCGGTGAAGTTGAAATCGCCGGGGCCGTACACGTAGGCACCGATCAGTGCGGTGCCGCCGTAAATGCGATCTTTGGAGAAGTATTCGTTGAGCTTTTCGAAGTGTCCATAGCCGTTCATGGCGGAGAACACAATCTGCTTCTCGTTGAACAGGTGGGCGCAGCGCTTGAGTACGCCGTCAAGCTGCATCTGCTTGAGGAACACGATCCACACATCTGGCTGGCCGGCGTATTCCTCCGGGTAGTACACGTTAATCGGCACGAGATGGCGGTCTTCACCATCTTGAGACACGTAGGCGCCGCCTTGCTCGCGAATCTTCTCGACGTTCGGCTTCCACGTATCGATGAAGTCGACATCCTTGTGCGCGAATTCCTGCAGCAGCACGCCGTACTGGATGCCCATGCCGCCAGCGCCAATCACCGCATACTTCATGTTCCCTGTCTCCTCTCTCCTGTGGTTTTCGTTGTTTTCAAGCGAATACCCACAAGATATCGGGAAACATCCTTGTCAATGCCGGCGTGGCTATATGCGCTTCTTATCGGCTGTTGCAACGCCTATAAGGCGCTTCTATAGGGTGTTATCAGGCTGCTGTCGTCGCAAACGCAATACATGTGTGCACAATATATGAAGCGCATGGAATGCAGGCATCCCATGCGCTTCATATGACTATGAATCAGTTGTCGATGACTGATTCGTGGTAAATAAAAACCTACTTCACGTTCTTGATCCACAGGATCAGCAGCACGCCGCCCAATGCGCACAGGGCAGAGACAATGAATGCGCTGTAGTAGGTTCCGGTAACCGCAACCAGCATGGCGGTGGTGGCCGGAGCCAGCACCTGGCCGCAAGTATTGGCGAGATTACCGAAGCCGATGTACTTGCCGCCGGTACGGTTATGCTGCGCCTCTTCAGGAATCACGTCGACGTTCAGAGCACCATCGACGGCGATGTACACGCCATAGCCGAGCCCGGCGAATGCGGCGTACAGCAGCACGCCGTTGACACTGCGGAACGCCACCGGGCACAGCGTGCCGATGATGAACAGCACGCAGGCGATTGCAATCGGCATCTTACGCGCCTTAATCTTGTCGGACAGCGGGCCGGAGACAGCCAAACCGATCAGCGACACGACGAAGGTGACGGCGGACAGCGTGCCCATTGCCTTGGCGGCTTCCTGCACGGTCAGACCGACATAGTTCTCGAAGATGTACAGCGTGTACTGGGAGATCATGGCATAGCTGGCCATCATCAGCAGACGGCCGCCGCAAGCCTTGTAGAAGTCGTGCGCGCCCTTGAGCTTTGGAGGCAGCAGGTTCTCCAGCGCTTCCTTGGCAGCTTCGGCACCGCTCTTGCCGTCGCCATCGTTCTTGGAGCTGCGCTCGCGCGGCAGGATCAGCAGCGGGATGATGCCGGAGGCCGCAATCATCAGCGCGCCGACGACGAAGCCCATGTTCTGATACGGCTGTCCGAGGAACAGCGAGCTGAGGAACTGGCCGACAGGAGTGCCCAGCGCGGTTGCGCCCAGGCCTGCGGACAGCGTGCCGCGCACGGACTTGGGAACACGATCGGCGAGGATGGCGAACATCGGAGTCTGGATGGCGCCCTGGCCGAGGTTGTTCAGCATATAGCTGGCGGTCAGGCTCGGCACATCGCCGAAGGAGCCGAGCAGGTACAAGCCGATGCCTGCCACAATGGAACCTGCGAAGATCCATGGCGTGCGCTTGCCGAAGCGGGAACGAGTGTGATCGGAGAATGCGCCCCAGATGTAGCCGGACAGCAGACCAACAATCGCGGTCAGTGAGGTGATGGTACCGAGTGCGGTGGTGGCTTCCGTTTCGTTGTATCCCAGGTCCTTCAGATGCTGAGGCATGAGCGTATTGCCGTTCAGCACGAATGCGGCGCAATTAAGGATTGCGAAAATAACGAAGGCAACGAGGTAGCGAGCCGTCATTGCCCGCGAGAATGGTTCTCCTGTTTCCGGAGACAACGTATCCGGGTCTACGAGTACTTCACTGTTGCTCTGTGCGGTTTGCATGAGTAAGCTCCTGTGCTTATGTTGGCGCCCCTGCCGTAGAGACGACATAAGCCGCTGTTCAATATGCGTTCTTACAGCGTTTTACTGTAAGCCAGATAACACGCCGGAAATCGAATACTCGTATTTCCGGAAACGTTTCCGTGCATATTTAGCGCACGAATCCGCCTCGGAAAAGCGCCTTGCTCGCAGCAATCTCTCTTGCGCAAGCTACCGATAGCATGCCTGTACACGAGGGATTGCAGGGCATGTTGCCCGATGGTCCATATCATGGCCACCGGGCAGCATGCACCTATGAAACCGTCTTTGCCGGAAATCAGATCGCGTTACGGCGGCGTAGTACTGCGATCACAGCACCTGCCACAGCCAGCAGTGCTGCAACGCCGGCAACCAGAGCAATGCCTGCACCCGTGCTGACCAACCCGAGCTGGCCACCGTTGGCGGAGTCGTTGCCGTTCGCCGCACCGGTGGAGGCGGCACTCGCATCATGAGAACCGCCGCTTCCCGTGTTCCCGGTGTTTCCGATATTCCCGGTATTCCCGGTATTTCCAGCGCTGGAACCGCCGGACGTACTACCACCGGTGGAGCCGCTATCAGCTTTGACCAGCCCAGACTGAGCGTCCTTCAGCGTCTTGAGTGCGGAGTCCACGTCGTCCTGAGTGGCGTTCTCATCGGCGAGGACCTTCTTCGCGGATTCCAGCTGCCCGGTGAACACCTTCCAGCTGTCGGCGGTATAGTCCTTCTCATCCAGCTTGCCGGCCTCGTCCACCGCGGCCTGCAGCTTGGACTTGTCGGCGGAAACAGGCTCAGGCTCCTTGGCCGTCACAATCACCTTGAAAGTGGCGGAAACACCATTCTCGGCGTTAACGGCAGGAGTCACGGTGAAGGTCGTCTCACCGGCCTTGAGCGCATGAATCGTGCGGCTGTCGACAAGTTTCGCGGACTGCGTTGCAATACCATCGGCGTCTTCCTGCTCTTCGGCCGTCGCGACGGACGAGTCGGAGGACGCCCAGACGAGCGTTGCATCAGTCGCGTTAATCGGTTTGATGTTCACATCCACATCAACGCTGTCACCTTCCGTCAGCGTCAGCACACCGTCCTTAAGACCATTCGCCTTGGCCGTCAGCGAGGTGATCGACTTGATCTCGCTGCCGTCCGCGGTGGTGTACTTCACGCTGCTCGAATCCACGGTGGGAGCGACCTGGATGTAGTCGAAGTTCGGCGCCCAACCGCTGGCCTTGCCGCTTTCAGAAGCCGTGCCCGTGTTCGCGTTGCCGAAGCGGATGGTATTCTCACCCTTCTTGAGGTTCACGCGCACCGAAGTAGTCCAGAAGTTGCTCCAGCCACGGGTGTTGGCGAACACCAGGTGCTTCGAGGTCTCGCCGTTCACCGACATATCCGCCCAACGGTTCACGATCTGCCAGGTGTTGTTCGCGGTGTACTCCCACTGGGCGTAGCCGATGGTCAGCGTATAGTTGCCATCCTCCGGCACGGTCACCTTGTTGAACTGGAACCAGTTGTTCGCACCATTGCCGACGTTGCCGACGATGCGGCCGTTCGAGGCGTTGTTATCGGTACTCGCCTTGGCACTGCCGTTGAACGTGTTGGAGGAATCCTCCGCCTCGTAACGGGTCACCGAGGAGTCATCGGCGCTGGCTGTGCTCACCGAATCGATGAGCATGCCCTGGGTACCATAGCCTTCCACGGTGATCTGGTTGAGGCCCAGCGGCATGTAGATGCGAACCTTGGCAGTCTGCCAGGTGTTGGCATCCTTGGTTTCCGGCAGCTGGAGCGTCAGTTCCTGGGCATCGTTTCTTGCGGAGTTTTCGTTCGGATTGATCTTCAGCGTAACGGTGCGCTTCGCGTTCTGGCCGTCTGCCTTCGGAGCACTGTAGCGCAACATAACCTCGTTGTATCCGTTCTTCTTCGAATCGACGAAGAAGTCGCTGGATGCGGTGGCATCGGCGCCCTCGACGTAGCCGGTGCCGGAGTATCCGCTGGCATTACCGTAGGTCACCTTGGCGGTGCCGTTGCGGCGGGCGTATTCGGCTTCGACAGTGCTGTTGGAGACCTTGCCTTGCGACGTGGCCGGCGCGATAACCGCGTAGTAAGCGCTGTCGCCCTTGAGATTGTTCAGCGGCAGGCTGGCCTGGCCGTTGGCGATGCTGAGGTCCTGTTCCGCTACCACGTACGGGCCGTCGGAAGCAGCCGGAACGTTGACTGACACATTGCTAAGATTGGCCGGAGCGGTGGAATCGGTCGCATAGATTGTCACATGGGCACCGTTCGGGTACTTGTCGGGCAACGCGCTCAGGTTCAACGTCGTGGAATACGAGCTTTCGTTCGAGCCGCCAAGCAGGATCTGGGTCTGGTTGCTGTCCTTGTTGTAGGAGGCGAGCACCTGCGGCTTGCCGTTCTCATCAGGCAGGTCGACCTTGAGCAGATCGCCCTTCATGAGCCCGTACCAGTAGTACAGCCAGTAGGAACCGGTCACCTGGTTGTTCTTGGTGACCAGCCAGTCGAGATCGCCGGCCGGGTACCAGTACGGCAGCGCGCCCTGGGCGCCGGTCTTTTCGAAGCGGGCCACGTACTGCAGCAGACGGCCAGGTTTGACCTGCTCGATGGCCTTGCCGTTCTGGTCCTTCCATGCGTATTCGTTGATGCTGACCTTGATGGTCTGCCCCTGCTTGAGACCGGTGTTCTCGGGCGGCGCGTAATCGGAAAGAACATCCTTTTCCAGCGTCTTCCACTTCTGGAAGTTGCTCAGGTAGCTGCCGAAACCGGAACCGAGCTCATGCCAGGTGACGACATCCGGTACAGTACCATGCTCCTTGGCATTCTGGAAGAAGTCACGATAAAACCGGTCGGAGTAGGCGCTGTTGTTCGGGCCGCCGATACGGGCCTGCGGATATACCGAACGGATTGCTTCGACGGCCTTGTTCCAATCCTCGAAGAATTTCGTGCGAACGCTGTCGTACTTGCTGTTGTAGTTCGTCAAGTTGTAGTAGTTCGCGTCGCTGATGTCCGGTTCGTTGAACGGAATCCAGACGATGTCATCCTTAAGGTCCGGGTACTTGGTGTTGAACTTGGTGACCATTTCCTTGAGCTTCGGCACATAGTCGCCGTCCATGCCGCCATCGCCATAGGCCACATATGGGAAGTTCTTGTAGGCTTCCTTCATGTACACCTGGATTTCGCCGCCGCCGTTGCGCTTCCACTGGTCGGTGGTGTTCAGCACATCGCCATTGGGGTGTTGCACGCCGTCTGGGGATTTGCCGACCAGCACGCTGTTGGAATCGAGCGACAGGCCGTTGAGCGTGGTGTCGCTGGAAACGCCATCATCGGTCAGGCCATACAGGAAGCCTGTCGAACCGTGGGTAATCTGGCAATTGGTGTTGTTGGTGTTCTCGGTGCAGCCGGTCTGGTCGAGATGCACGGTCACTGTGGGATTCTCGATCGCCAGCGCGGTCGCAGCGCCGGAAGTCGCTGCCAATGCGGCCATTGTGGCCGTCGCTAGCAGCGCTGCCAGCGGTTTGCGGATTTTCATGGTTTCTCCTTTTCTTCTATGGCAACGTCGCCCGTCTGTTTCGGGATTTGCAACGTTGCAAATTCTGTTAGGCATATGAGCGTCCTGCCCTGCCATATACATCACCCATGTTTGGCGATTTCTCATATCGGTCGGCAAAAATCCGAAGCAACATCGCCGCGTTCAAGCCGACAAGAACAAGCTGTAGAGAGTTTAAAAGAAGAGCAATCGTGCCCCTGCTCCATCTTGAGCAGGGACACGATTATGCGATGCTATTTGGTTTCGCGGACCCAGACCTGCATCTGGCCTTCGGCGCGGTTGCACCATGCATAGTACGGAATCATGGTGAGGGTTTCCTCACGCTCCGTAAGCGGTGCATCCACGGCACGGTACTGGTCGTCGGTCGGGGATTCCAAGCGGCTGCCCTTGACCTTGAGCACCTCGACGCCATCCAGCAGATCCGGTTCGTAAGACTCGGACACGTTGGCATCCGCGCTCATGCCATCCAGCCACAGCGGGCCTTCGTTGTCGACCTGTTCCATGCAGAACACGATCGGGCCACGGGCCACGGCCAGCTTGCCGATGTCGGCACGCACACGCAGCGAGGCACGAACGCGACGCACGGACATGTCGAGCACCAAATGGATTTCGGTGTCAGCGGCGGAGGCATCGACGGTCACGAAACCATCGACCACCGGGAGCTCGACGGCTTCGCCGTTGACTTCCAGCGTATAGTCCTTGGACCACTGCGGAATGCGGACGGCCACCTTCTTGTCCAGGCCATTCGGGTTGGACACGTGGAAGGTGATGTCGCCGCTCCACGGGTATTCGTCACCGGCCTGGGTCTGCTCGATGGTGAAGCCATCTTCGAATTCGGTCTTGTTAGCCACGAACTGGTGGGCGTACACCGTCTTGCCGTCATTCGAAACCGTGTACAGGTACTGGTCGAGGGATGCGATTAGACGGCCCAGGTTGGCCGGGCAGCAGGCGCAGTCGAACCAGCCGGCGCGGCGGGTAAGAATATGCGCCTTGGTTGGGTTGCCCTTCGACGCTGCGGGATCGGCTTCCAGCGGGTTGACGTAGAAGTAGCGGGTGCCGTCCAGCTGTACACCGGAAAGCACGCCGTTGAACAGTTCCTTCTCCATCACGTCGGCCACGGAGCCGCGCGGCTTGGTCTCCATCAGGGACTTGCCGTAGAACAGCATGGCGACGGATGCGCAGGTCTCTCCATACACCAAGTCGTTCGGCAGATCATCGTCAAAGCTAAAGGATTCGCCGACCTGGCAGGAGCCAACGGCGCCGGTGATGTACATGCGGTGCTTGACGATGTTGGTCCACAGACGCTCGGCGGTGTCGAGCATCTTCTGGTCGTTCAGCAAACGGCCAACCTTGGAGACGGCGGCGGCCAAGTACAGCAGGCGCACGGCGTGGCCTTCGGCATGCTGCTTGTCGAGGATCGGCTCGTCCTGCACGAAGTACTTGAGCGGCATGTGCAGGTCGGTGTAGAACTGCGGACCGCCGGCGGCGTCCTGCTCGTCGAAGAACTCCGGGTCGGTGCCGCGCACGCGGATGAACCATGCGGCCAGATCGAGCCAGCGGCGTTCGCCGGTCGCCTCGTACAGGCGAGCCAGGGCAAGCTCAATTTCCGGGTGCCCGTCCGGGCCGTGCACCTGGCCTTCGCCATCACCGAAGTTATGGCCGATGCAATTCGCCACGCGTTCGGCGATGCCCAGGGCACGCTTGGAGCCGGTGACCTCGTAATGGGCCACGGCGGCTTCGATGAAATGGCCCATGGTGTAGAGCTCATGGCTCCAGCGCAAGCCTTTGAAGCGCTTCTCGGCAGGTAGATCCAGCTCGAACTTGGTGTCGAGGTACCCATCTTCGTCCTGAGCGCCTTCGAACAGTTCGATGGCCTCGTTCACGTGGGCTTCGAGCTCGTCGACGTTCAGACCGGCGTTCTTGCGGCGCAGCGCATAGCTGGCGGCCTCAAGCCACTTCGATACGTCGGTGTCCTGGAACGGCTGGCCGGAGAACACGCCTTCCTCGCGGCCTGCGGCGATACGTAGATTACGAAGCGAGTGGCTGAACTGACTGCCGTTCTCGCCCCATGCCGCGCCTTCCGGCACATCGACGGGCACTTCGTCGTTCAGCGCACGCCACTGGTATGGCAGCGCGTTTTCGACGGTCATATTGAGGTATCGAGTCCAGAAACGTGACGTGATATTCACATTCAGAGCCTGGGCTTGGTTAGTCATTTCGATTCCTTTGTTGTTGGTTGGAAAACTTGGTGCGAAGAAATGTCAGTCCTTCATGCCGCTGGTCTTGATGCCTTCGGTGATGTACTTCGAGCAGCAGATGTACAGCAGCGCGGGAGGAATGATCATCAGCATGGAGAACGCCATCTGCAAGTTCCACATAGTCTTAGAAGCACCTGCCGAGGTCTCGACAAAGGATGTGAGAACACCCAAAGTCAGCGGCTTGAGGTCTTCGGAGTTGATGTATACCAGCGGAGAGAACAGTTCGTTCCACCAGAAGCTGGCAGACATGATGCCGACGGTAATGAAAATCGGTTTACCGAGCGGCACGATGACTTTCCAGAATGCCTGCCAACGGCTGCATCCATCCAGCATTGCGGCTTCATCGATTGAATCAGGTATCGAAACGAAGAACTGCCGGAAAAGGAAGACGTTGTACGGCTGAGCGAAGAAGCTCGGGAGGATCAGCGGCCAGAAGGAGTCCAACATACCGAAGTTGCGGAACAGGAGGTACTGCGGAATGACCAGTGCCGCGGACGGCACCATCATGGTCGCCAAGATGATGGCGAATACAACACCACGCCCCTTGAAGTTCATACGAGCCAGCGGATAGGCAACGATGGAGCTGGTCAGCAGTGTACCGACAGTGTTCAGCACTACAAGAATCAAAGTGTTGCGCAAGTACAGAATAGTATTGGGATTTTCTAGCACCTTGACATAGTTACCCCATTGCGGATCCTTCGGGAAGAACTCCGGAGGCCATGCCGAAATGCCGGTAATGGTTTTCAAAGAGTTAACGAAAATCCAATAAATCGGGAAGAACATGAACAGTGCCATGATGATCATCACGACATACTGTAGGACTTTCACATATTTCGGAGTATGCAGTTCCATTTTCGTGTCTCCTTTTACTGACGATCCATAAGCTTGAACTGCAGAGCGCTGATCACGCCGACGATGATGAACAGAATCACCGCAAGAGCCGAAGCCTGACCCATATTGAAGCTCTTGAATGCCTTGTCGTAGATCAACAGGCCGATGACCTTGGTGGCGTTGCCTGGACCGCCGCCAGTCAACGGGTACAGCAGCGAGAACGCGCTGTTGAACGAATTGACCGTGCAAGAAACGACATTGAACAGCATCATTGGAGCAATGCCCGGGATGGTGACATTGACGAAGCGCTTCCATGCGCCTGCGCCGTCAAGCGCTGCGGCCTCATACAGTTCCTGCGGCACATCTTTGAGCGCTGCGGAAAAGACAAGCATCTGCTGGCCGGTCTGGAAGGTGAATACCGAGGCAACGGCTACAAGCACCCACACAAAAGTCTGGCTACCGGACCAGTTCGGAGGATTCTGCACACCCATCGATTTCAGTACATAATTGATGATGCCCAGCTGCGGGTTGAACATCAGAACCAAGCATCCCGCCATGACCACGGACGGCATGATGGTCGGTACGTAGTAGAAGAACTGGAACAGTCCCTTGAAACGTACCTTGAAATTAAGCAGAATAGCGAGCAGCAGGGAAAAGAGGATAGACACCGACACGTTGATAACGGTGAAGATCGCTGTTGCCAACAAGGTCTGCCCGAGCTCGCCGTTGCCCGAAAGCATGTCCTTGTAATTCTGCAGGCCCACAAATTGCGGGTCTCCCATCAGATTCCACTTGGTAAGACTCAGATAAAAGCTGAAAGCCAACGGAAATGCGCTGAAAATGAGGAATCCGATGATCCAGGGGCTGAGGAAACCCCATGCTGCTCCCGCATCCGAGCGCATCTTGCCCGAAGACTTCGCGGTTTTCTTGGAGATTGACATTTGAATGCCCCTCTGCGATTGGGAAATGGTTGGTTACGATACGTATACTGCTTGGAGATTGATTGGCGGCTCCCATTACTGGAAGTCATGAGAGCCGCCAATCAAGAAACAAAAAAAGTAGATTGATATTGCTCTATAGGCTTGTCTCCTTATTGCGCGTCGGTAATTTCCTTATTGGCCTTGGCCACTTGTGTCCCAGTCACTTCACTCAACGAAGTCTGGCCAAGAACATATGCATTGAACTGGTCATACAGGTTGAATGTTGGAGTTGAGGCCACCAGCGTGTATCCAAGCTTTGCTTCCTTAGCAGAGGCTTCCAGGCTGCTCCAGTTGCTCGGGCCGTTCTTACCCTGCACCTTGTAGTAGCCGTCAGCCATCATGGACTGGAAGGCAGGAGTATTGCCCAGGCTCTGGGACATCGACTTCTGGCCTTCCTTGCTCATCAGGAACTTGACCAGCTTCTCTGCAGCTGCAGAATGCTTAGTCTTGGCGTTGATGGCCCAGAAAGAGGTGTGCAGTGAGTTGTACTTCTTGGCGCCAGGAGCGGTTGGAATCGTGGCGATATCCCACTTGAAGTCAACATCCTTGTAGGTGCTAACCAGCCAGGTCCCGCCCAAGGTCATTGCTGCTTTACCGGCCGCGAACATATCAGAAACCTTAGAACCGGAAGCCGGCTGCGGCTGCCACTTGTTGTCCACAAGATTCTTCTGGAATTCGAGGGTCTTCTTCAAACCATTACCGAAAGAGAGCTTGCCATTGTCGACCACCTTGTCACCGGCGGCGCCGATCAGGGAGTACCATACGCCGTTGAAGGTTGGGGAGTCGGAACCGTACTGGGATCCATCGGCCTTGGTCAGCTTCTCAGCTGCGGCGGTGTAGTCGTCCCAGGTCCAGTCATCGGTCGGATACGCAACGCCAGCGGCATCGAACATATCTTTGTTGTAGTACATGATTTCGGTGGCGAAGCCTTGCGGGAATCCGTAGTAACCGTCCACCTGGTTGGCGATACCAGTGACGGCCGGCTGGAAATCGCTCTTGTCGATGCCCAGATCCTTCAGCTTGTCATCAAGCTTCATGGTCACACCGTTCTTAGCGAAGCGAACGTAATCCGCTTCCTGGGTCAGCATGACGTCCGGAGCGGTACCGCCAACAATCATCTGATTGAGTTTGGTGTTGTAGTCGTCTCCAGGAACGCGAATCTGCTTGACTTTGATATCCGGATTAGCCTTGATGAAATCCTTGATGGGCTGCATCTCGTCGTCCCAGTAGGAAACAGTTAACGTGTTGTCATCACTCGAAGAGCTGTTCGAAGAACCGCAGGCTGCGGTGCCCATCAGCGTCGCAACAGCCGCAACACCGGCCACAAGACGCATAACAGTACGCTTGGCATTCGTGTTCATTGATATTTCCTTTCTTCCAGTACCACTCTCATCTTTGAAACTCAACTTTGAGGAAGTGGCTTGTTGCTGTTGACTTCAACAATAAATACCGCACATGCTTCCATGTGCGGTATTTGCACGACGCGGAAACGTTTCCTAGAATTGCCCCATGACTAAACGCATCACACTAGACGACATCGCAGCCGCCGCACACGTATCGAAGGCCACTGTTTCCAAGGCTTTGAACGACACAGGTCAGCTCTCCGCACATACACGAAGACTTATTCTCAAAACAGCCGATGAGCTTGGGTATGTCAAAACAGCCAATGTTCAGACACCACGTTGCAAAACCGGACTCATCGGTCTGGTGACCTCTGACCTTGAAGGCAGATTCTCCAATCCAGCGCTTATCGGCGCGGAAAACACCCTGGGCAGCACCAATCACGCCGTGCTGCTTACCAATTCCAGAGGCGATCCAAAACTCGAACGGGCGCATATCGATCAATTGGCGGCAAGACGAGTTGACGGGCTGCTCATGCTTGGTGGGGAAACAGATAGCAGACCGCCGTTGAAGCCAAATACCGCATTGGGAATCCCAATCGTATACGCTTACGCCCCATCCAACAATCCCGAAGACTGCTCGGTGACATGTGACAATGTCGCAGCCGGCGCAATGGCCATTGATCATTTACTGTTACGTGGTCGACGGCATATCGCCATTGTCTCAGGACCGGAGCACTATACAGCCACCAAAGATCGGCTTGCCGGAGCCCGTAAGGCACTAAAACAAAGCGGCCTTCAACTGGCGGCACCAGTCTGCTACGGCAACTGGCATGAGTCATGGGGACGCACAGCCGTACAGTTGTTGCTTAGCAAAGGCGTTCGCATCGACGGCATCTACTGCCTCAACGACATGCTTGCACGCGGAGTCATCGAGACACTGCTCGCCCAAGGTATACGTGTGCCAGAGGATATCGCGGTTATCGGTCATGACAATTGGCAGGTCACCGCCACCGAATGCCGCGTGCCGATCACCTCGTTCGACAACAATCTGCAGGAAATCGGCAGACGCGCCGCCCGGCATCTGCTGGACGCCATCAATGGCAATCCTCACCATGGCACGACATATATCGGCTGCTCGTTGATAGTAAGAAAATCAACAACGGCATAATTTCTCATTCGCAAAAGAGGCGTCTGCAATGCCATGACCGTGCATTGCAGACGCCTCATCGGGGAAGGAAGGGAAAGGAAAGCATCAGTTGAAATTCACCTCGAATGTTCGAGACACATAGCCGCCATCGGACGGAACGGTAACCACAAGCTCTCCGGATGCGGCATCCCAGTGGACTGGCCACTGCGCATACCCATCAACCGGATACACTGCGGAAACCTCACCGGCACGCCCAGCCCAACGATCAAGATGCAGACGCACGTCGCCACCCTCACTGTCGCGACTCCACACCGTGGCCAGCGCACGATCGCCGGCATCCAGGCCAAGCGCAAGCACCTTATCGTTCCAGCCAGGCAGTCCCATCGGCCAGAACGGCTTGGATTCACCGATCACCGGCTGTACATGCTTCTTGTAGGCGTTCACGCCTTCCTGTACCCAGGCGAGTTGCCGCTCGTTCATGCGGTTCAGGTACCCAGACAGGAAGAACCGCCCTAAGAATGTGGTGTTGATGTTGAATGCGGTTTCTTCGGCCCCCATATCGGATTGCGGGTACGCCCAGCTGGCGGCTTGTTCAGGCAATACCATCATCGGCGAGGCCGCAGCGATGACCGGGTACAGACGGAAATCCTGCTGATCGGACGTGGATTGCACCTGAAAGCGGGATGTCTGCGCGAAATCCTCACGCATGCCGCCGGACGAGCAGTTCTCCAGAATCACATCTGGGTAGCGCTCCCGCAAACCATCAATCCAATCGCTGTAAGCACGGTTATGACCGAGCAGACCGGCACCGGGGGCGTCGGCGTCATAATCGGTGCCAGCACCTGGAGAGACATTGTAATCAAACTTGAAGTAACCAATGCCGTATTCGCCGACCAAACGGTCGATTACCGAATCGAGATGCCTACGCGCCGCTGGATCGCGCAAGTCAAGCAGATAGCGTTCCTGCTCCACCACGCGTTTTCCGTGCCGCTGGAAGAACGCGGAATCCGGCAGCTTCTGCGCCATGGGTGACTTCACGCCGATGACCTCCGGCTCGATCCAGATGCCCGGAATCATGCCGGCGTCCTTGATGGCGTCGATGACTTCGACAATGCCCTTCTCACCAGGGAAGCGGGTCTTGGACGGCATCCACTCGCCGACAGACGGCCACCAATTGCCGGTATCGTCGTACCAACCACAGTCGATGACGAAGATCTCGATGCCCGCCTTACCTGCGGCTTCGATCAGCGGCAGCTCCTTCTCGGTGGTCGGATCGCCATAGATGGTGTTCATGTAGTCGTTGAACACCACGCTCGGTTCGACGTTGTCGACGTGCGGCGAGCGCACTTCGCGGCGATAGTCGGTAACGTTGGCGATTACGCCGTCGAAGTCGTGGGCGATGGTGAAGGATGCCGGAACAGTGGTGAACGATTCCCCCAAATGCAGTTCTTTGAACCATGCATGGTTCTCGTTGGTCGGGCCGGACAGTGCCACGCAGCCGTCCGCGGTGTTGTCCTGCACGTCCCAGCGCCAAGCACCGTTGTGCTCTATCTGGAACAGCCATGCCAGCTTCATTGCTTTGGATTCGAGAATGGCCAGGGGCACATTGGTGCCGGTGGACCAGGTGCCGGTGGATACGACCTGATGGCTTTGCCTTGGATCGACATTGGTAAGTTCCTGGCCGATGGCCGGCAGCAGTTCGCGCAGACTCTTACGGCTCCACCGTCCCTCGGCGAGCCAATCGAAACGCCCTTCGAGCAAGTCCCAATGTTCCAAACCGGATTCGGTGCCTTCATCGGCATTTGCCGGAATGCCAAATGTGCTGCTCCAGCTGGTAACAGAATCGAGCAGCACCGGCTCAAGCCCCATATTGGTGACGGTCACATCGGTCTGCACCATCGGCGAGCGCTCGTCAACGCTGTAGCGGACAGTCACTTCGAGATCGCGATCTTCATCTTCCAGCACGATCTTCAACTCGCTGCGATACCCAGTGGTGTTGGTCTGATGGCTGCTATAGCGCAGTTCTCGCCCGATAACGGTATGCGTAAGTTTGTTACAGGAAATCATGTGACCTGTGTCGGTGGTCATGACCTCCGCAATCGGAGTGCTTTCGGGAAATTGCACACTGACACCATTAATTTCAAGAGCGCGCATAACAACAGGCTGGCCATCCGCGTATTCGAACGCCATGGACACCGGGCCCGCATTCCATGTGAGGGTTTGGGACATCATTATCTCCATTACAGTTGCTGATCCGCGGTTTCAGCATATTCCTTGGAAAGAGGAGGATCATATGCTGAAACCGTTTATGCGTACACATATAAGGTATGCGAACACAACAAGACGCAAGCGTTTAAACCAGCTAACCGGAAACATTTCTTTCGAAGCAATCTCAGCATGACCATAAACAAATCGATCCATGCAAAACCCGTTCCGCGCGCACCGCTCTTCCCCTCGCTGCATCAGCCCATCCAATACGAAAAGGCCCGTCCGCAATGGACGGGCCTTGCCATCGGATGGGTCTGCCTACGATTCAGACAGCTTCAGGCAGCTCTGTCGAAAATCAGAGCTCGCCGCCTTCGACCACGATGTCATTGGGATCGACATCGGAGCCGTACACCGGCTTCAAAGTCTCCTCGTAATCCTTGTGGAAGAAGTTCTCCTTGCCGAGCTTCACGATCTCGTCGTTGATCCAGTTGAGCAGCTCCTTGTTGCCCTTCTGCACGGCCGGCGCGATGGTGTCTTCGTCACCGAGCTTGGTGATGCCCACCTTGAAGCCCTTGTTGATCTTGGCCCAGGCCAGCACCTCGGTGTTGTCGGTGGAGAAGGCGTCGCCACGGCCGTCGAGCAGCGCGTTGTAGGCGTCGGCGTACTGGTCGTACTTCTGCAGCTTGACGTCGGGTTCGTTCTTCTCGAAATAGCTTTCGGCGGTGGTGCCCTTGGCGATGATCAGCGTCTTGCCCTTGAGCTGGCTCACGTCGGTGATTTCGGCGTTCTCCGGGGAGACCACGCCGAGCGCGACCTTCATGTACGGCTTGGCGAAGTCGACCTTCTCCTTGCGCTCGTCGGTGACGGTGAAGTTGGCCAGCGTGATGTCCACCTTGTTGGACGTGAGCACATCCACACGGGCGGCCGGATCGACGGACGTGTACTTGACCTTCACGCCCAGATCCTTGGCGAGACGCTCGGCGAAGACGATGTCGTAGCCGGCGTTCTTGCCGCTCTTGTCGATGTAGCCGAACGGGGCCTTGTCGGAGAAGACGGCCACTTTGAGCACGCCGGACTTCTTGATCTCGTCCAGGGAGCGGGCGGTCACCTTGGACGTGGTGGCGCCGCCGTTGGAGGCGTTGTTCTCCTCGCTCGGGGTGGCGGCGTTGGGACCGCAGGCAGCCACGGAGGCGGCCATGATCAACGCGGCCGATGCGGCCACGATGCTCTTGATTGTCTTGTTGATGATTGATGCGGTCATGGTTACTCCTCTCTTGTACGGATGACTGCTATCAAAACTTGCGATTACTCGGCGGAAGTTCCCGTCGGTTCCGCCGGCTTGCGATGCCTGTCGAATTCGAACGTGTGCAGGAAACGCTTGGCACGCTCGGTTTTCGGATTGGTGAAGAACGCTTCGGCGTCGTCGGATTGTTCCACGATGCCGCCGTCCTCCAGCATGATCACCTGGTCGGCGATGGCTCGTGCGAATTGCATCTCGTGCGTCACGATGAGCATGGTCTGGCCGGAATCGGCGAGTTCCAGCATCACGTCAAGCACCTCGCGCACCATTTCCGGATCAAGCGCGGCGGTGACCTCGTCGAACAGCAGCACTTCCGGATGCAGGATCAGCGCACGGCAGATGGCCACGCGCTGGCGTTGGCCTCCGGACAGCTCATGCGGCCAGGCATCCTTGCGGTCGGCGAGTCCGACGCGTTCCAGCAGAGCGATGGCTTCCTTCTCGACCTCCGCCTTGTCGCGCTTCTGCACGAGCGTCGGAGCGAGCGTGATGTTGCCGAGCACGGTTTTGTTGGGGAACAGGTCGTAGCTTTGGAACACCATGCCGACACGCGTGCGCAGCTCGCTGCCGCGCTTGCTGCGGCCGGCCGATTCGGTGCCCGGCTTGCCGGTTTCGATAATCTCGCCGTTCAGCGCGATGGTGCCGCCCTGAATCGGCTCAAGACCTGCGATGGTGCGCAGCAACGTCGACTTGCCCGATCCGGACGGGCCGACGATGACGAACACCTTGCCATGGGGCACGTCGAAGGAGATGTCGTCCAGCACTGGCTTGTCGGCATTGGCGTACCGCTTGACCAGATGCCTGATTTCAAGGCTTGTCTGCGATTTCCCGCTGTTTTGCGCGGTCTGCGTAACCTGTTCAGCCTGCTCAGTCATGCTTCCACCTCTTTTCCAACCTGCGGGCCACGATGGACAGCGGCCAGCACACGATGAAGTACATGAAGAAAATCGTTCCGTAAATCCACAAAGTGCCCGTCGGATACTGGAAACGGTTCGCGTCGATGATCTGCTGGCCCACCTTGATGACTTCCACCACGCCGAGCAGCACGGCCAATGACGTGGTCTTCACGATGCGCGTGGCAAGGTTCACGGAAGCCGGCAGCAGCCGGCGCAACGCCTGCGGCAGAATCACTTTCGTGAACGTCTGCCAGCCGCTCAATCCCAAAACGTACGACGACTCGTACTGCGCCTTCGGAATCGATTCGAGCGCACCACGCACCAGATCGCCCAGTTCAGCGCCGCCCCACAAAACGAAGACGAACACGCATGCGCCGGTCGCATCCAAATTCCAATTCCATGCCTGCGCGAAACCGTAGAAGGCGATGAACAGCAGCGCCAGCTGTGGCATGATGCGGATGAAATCCAGATAAATCCTGGTCAGCACCCGCACAACGGGATTTTTCATCGTCATCAGCCAGCCGACGATCAGGCCGACGGGCACGGACAACGCCACGGACACGCCGGCGATCCACACCGTGACCCACAGGCCCTGTAGCAGGCGCGGAATCACGCCCGGCTCGAGCAGAATCTCAGCGCCGCTCATAGTCGAACCTCCGTTCCAGCCAAGTGCCGAACAGCGAGATCGGCAGCAGAATCACCAGATACGCCACAATCAGCAGGAACAGCGACTCATAGGTGTCGTAGTACATGCCGATCAGGTCCTTGGCCATGTACATCACGTCGGCGAGCGCGATGGCGGACACCACGGATGATTCCTTGATGAGGAAGATCACATTGGCCACGACGCCTGGAATGGAGGTGCTGATGGCCTGTGGAATGACCACGCGGCTTAATGTCTGCCATTTGCTCAAGCCCAGCACGTATGCGGATTCGCGCTGCACTTCCGGAATGGTCTCCAGGCCGCCGCGCATCGCTTCGGCCATATAGGAGCCGCCGAGGAAGCCGAGTCCGACGATGGCGCACAGTTCCGCGGACCAGACGAGTCCGAGTTTCGGCAGGCCAAAATACAGGAAGTACAGCTGCACCAGCAACGGCGTGTTACGGCTCAGCTCGATGTAGACGCGCACGACCTGCCGCAGGACGGGGATGCGCGCGATCTCGATGCCGGCGCAGACCAAGCCGACCACGATCGCCAGGATGATGCCGAAGACGGAAATGAACAGCGTCATTTCGGCACCGCTGACGAAGAACGGCGCGTAGTGCGAGATGAACGTCCAGTCGAACACGCGCGCCTCCTTCTCTTCTCAACGGATTTTTCGTATTTGTTCCGGCGAACGCGGCTCATACTATCGCTTTATTCGCCACTACGAGCCAGTTTCGTTATCGGTTTTTCGTATAAGGACTTATCAGGTATCGCGAAACAGTCGTCCTGCGATCCCTCCAAGGTTCTTCTACAGTATGGCATGTTGGCGGATTGCGCCGTCGGCGCATATCGAAATGTGAAGATTGGGTATGCCTTGCGAGAGAGTATGCACATGCTCATTCGACATGCAACGATGGAGGATCTGGACGCGATCGAGGCTGTGGAGGCCGCCTGCTTCCCACCTGCGGAGGCCGCAAGCAACGAAAGCCTTACCGCACGCGTGGCCGCTTATCCGGACCATTTCTGGCTGTTGGTCAACACCGATGACGACGATACCCCGTTCCCCTCGCGTGTAGAGGACGGCACGTTGGTTGGTTTCGTCGATGGCATGGCCACAAACGAGCCGAATCTTGCCGATGCCATGTATGACGACGTCGATATGCATGACGAGCATGGCGTTTGGCAGATGATTTTCGGCGTGGATGTGGCACCCGTCTACCAGCATCGCGGCTGCGCCAGTTATCTGCTGCGTCAGGTGATTCTCGACGCGGCACGGGCCGGACGCAAGGGCCTCGTGCTCACCTGCAAGGAACGGCTGGTCGATTTTTACGCACGGCTGGGATTCGTGGACGAAGGACTGTCCGAGTCGACGCATGGCAACGTGGTCTGGCATCAGATGAGGCTCGCGCTGATGCACGCCGTCGGCACGGGAAACCCTACTGCGAACGGCTCCGCCAAGACCGCGGAGCGTACCAATGATGCGGATACGACCGCCATGAGCGGCGTGGACCACGACACGGAAACCTTGGAGTTTCCGCAGGTCGAACCCACCGCGTGAAGAACGGCCGGCGAACTTCACGTGAACATCGCGACACGCCGACGATTTGCATTCCGCCGAGAATCCACGTAAGTTAGCACTCGCTTCGGGCGGTTGGCGCAGAGGTAGCGCACTTCCCTGACACGGAAGGGGTCACAAGTTCGAATCTTGTATCGCCCACTGGAGCATTGCTCCGTACAAATTAAGACTGGGTGATTGGCGCAGCGGCTAGCGCACTTCCTTCACACGGAAGGGGTCATAGGTTCGATTCCTATATCACCCACCGTTATCACAGCTCGGTTTTGCCGGGCTTTTTTTCCATTCCTTTTCACGCTACTTCGTCAAATAAGAATGCAAGCATCGACGCGCCGGCAAAAACAGCGATCGACGAAAAACGATTCACCACATTACACAAGAATTGCCGATGAAAATACAAAGAATCAAACGAGAGAAGCATGACTTTTGCCAAACGCATTTCTAAAATGAGTATCGTAAACAAAAAAGAAAACAAACAAGACGCAAGGTGCGTCACAGCACACCAGCAAGAAAAGGAAACATCATGAACAAGAACAAGATCTTCTCCGCAATCATGCGTGGCTTCGAAGTCAGCGGCATCAACGCTCTGTCTTCGGCTGCCGGCTCCTCTTCCGTCAACGGCGCTCTGCAGGAGATCATCGACACCCGCCGCTGATTTGGACACCACACACTGAATCCTTCTTAAAAAAGCCTGGAACGCGATTAAAAGCGTTCCAGGCTTTTTGTTCCCCGGCAAGCGGCTACAATTGCCTATTGTGAACGAGAGACAATTGAACCTCAACCAACCGGTTAAGGATATGGGCCCCAACGAATTGAAAGCGTACGCCGAGCTGGGGCAGAAACAACACGATGAGGCGAACCGCGAACTGGAACGACGCTGGCGCAGCTACGATGACATGCTGCCGAAGGACGAATTCGTATCCATCATCGACAAGAACGAACGGTAAATACCGTTCACAGTGTATGATTCGTGACCATGCCGGCCACAATACCGGCCAATTGCAAGGGGAGAGGGTAGAATGACAGCTATGACTGATCCGATTCCAAGCGCAGGCGAAACGACCATCATTGGTCTTCCTGCTATCACTGTACCGGTTACTTCCACCGGAGACCGTCCTCTGACGAAGGAGGACCTCAATACGATCATGCGTCTGGCCGACGGCACGGCGCTCCTGATTTCCACCAGGGGAGCGGTGTCCGGCTCGCGTTATCTCCTCGACGAGGACGAGATCACCGTGGGACGCGACCCGAGTTCCGACATCCTGCTGGACGATTCCACCGTCTCCCGCACGCACGCGGTGTTCCGCAGGATTAACGGAAATTATTCGGTGATTGACGCCGGCAGCCTGAACGGCACATACGTGAACCGTCAACGAGTGGATAGCCAGGAACTGAAGAACGGCGACGAAATCATTCTGGGCAAGTTCCGACTCGTATATTTCACCAACAAGGCCGTCATTGCCTAATGAAACGCCCGATGCGGGATAAACTGTGAGTAACGGTTTTCCTTCAATCGCCTATGGGTTCCGAATGGAAGCTCATAGGCGATTGTTTTATGGCGTGTAGGAGAAGACAATGGACGGCGAGGCAGAACCAACAATGCGGTTGCATCTGCACGTGTCGCACGCGGTGCAGGGGGAGTTGTTCCCCTCCGCGGACGCGCAGCCCGTCACACGGGGCTATCGTGGTACGGTCGCGTCAAAAGTGGCGGGTATCACGTACCGCCAGCTTGACTATTGGGCGCGTAAACAAATAGTGGAACCATCCATCACCCCGTCGCACGGATCCGGCTCACGCAGATTGTATTCGTTCAAAGATGTGGTGATTCTTGCCGTTTCCAAAAGATTGCTGGATGCCGGAATCAATCTGCAGAACGTGACCACCGCCATCGGCTTCCTCGCGCAGCGCACGCCCGAACAGTTGGCCGGCATCACCATCATGTGCGATGGGCAGAATGTGCATGAGTGCACGGACAGCGAACAGATGGTGGCTCTGCTACAAAGCGGCAGAGCTGTGTTCGGGGTGTCCGTCGGATCGCTATGGCATCAGATCAAAGAGGCTCTAGAACATGAGGAATATGTCGATTTGACGAAGACGCCGGCATCGACAGACACCAATAGGCCAATCGACGACATTGCCGCGATACGTATGAGAAAGAAGCTGGAATCGCGGCGCAAATCCCGCGCAGCAGCCTGATCGCATACAATTGGTACGATTCAGCCCGGAACATTCGAACGATATAACCCGCAGGGGAGTAGCGCATGCTTGATATTCTGCCGGCACTGTTGTGGATCATAGCCGCCGTCATCGCAGTGAACATTTGTTCGATTACTGCGATTCGAGGCAATCTGTTTTCCAAAAAACACCGCGATGTGCATCCGGTGCGTTGGTCGATCATCGCGCTGCATTTCACCTCATTGGTCATTGGCGCGTTGCCATATCCGGTATATGCGATGTTCAGGTCGGATTTCTCGGCGAAGTTCCGGCGTTTCTACGAACATGTCGGATGGCCGTCGGCTGCGGTGATGGTCATGCTGATCGCAGCGGAACTTGTTTTCATGTATCTTCAGGCCCGAAACGGCATGCACAGCGAGATGGAGCGGAAGCTCAATCAGGCCGTCAAATAGAAATCTGACATAACGTACATTATCGGCTTTTTAGGAATGACGTTTTTCCAGGCTTGAGGAAGCGTCAAACACGCGGTTCTGACATAACGGCCTCCGTCACTCAATAAATAAAAACGTGGTTGCTGCCACGATATTGCGACAGCAACCACGTAACTGGCCTACAGCGTTTCCGTTTACGGACTCAGGCGAAATACTCCTCGACGGCCTGTGCGAGTTCATCTACCGAATCCAGAATACGGTATGCGCCATGGGCTTTGAGCTCTCCGGGCTCCGCATAGCCCCAGCCACAGCCGAGGCAGTCCAAACCGCACGCCTTGGCGCCGTCGGCATCGGTCCAACGGTCACCGACCATCAGTGCCTTGTCTCCTGCGTTCTCGTCGAAATCGATGTGCTGGAAAGCCCAACGGATCACTTGGTCCTTGTCAAGACGGGAATTGTCCTCGCTGGCACCGTAGATGCCGTCGACCATGGTGTCCAAGTGGAAATGCTCGCAAATCGGAATGCATTGGTATTGCGGCTTGCAGCTGGCAATCGCCAGATAGTATCCGTCGGCACGCAGTTTGGCGAGCTGCTCCGGAATACCTTGGTAAATCGTGTTGTTCAGGCGGCCGGGGACTTTCTGTCCGGGATTGTTCGGGTCGTCGAACACGGCCTCGTCGGCGTAATACTTGCGGTAAATCCTCACGCCTTCGTCAAGCTTGTCATCCGGAATGCCGTTGCGTTGCATCGATTCGCTGATGGCCGGTCCAATGAAACGATGCAATTCGGCATCGTCCGGCACCGGATATCCCATCTCTTCGAACGCCTTGACAACGCAGCCAATGATTCCTGGATCGGATTTCGTCAATGTGCCATCGAGGTCAAGCAGAACGACTTTCTTCGGATGTTCGGACATGGATCTGATTCTCCCCTTGGCTGTGTGCTATAAGAATTGATGACAGAAACAATTATGCCCGGTCTCAATGACCGGGCATTCGTTCAAGTGTCGTTCAACTGCAGGTCACTCGTAGTCCGGGAACCATCCGTCACGATGCATTTGCAGACGCTTCTCCAGCAAAGCCTTCAGTTCGTCTTCGGTACGACGTTCCATGAGCATGTCCCAGTGCGTGCGTGTCGGCTTGGCGATTTCATCAGCCTCGTCGTCATTGTCTCCTTCACGGTGCGCGACGGCGCCGCAGCGGCACTCCCACTCATCTGGGAATTCTGCGCCCTCAGCGAACGGCAGAATCGTACGATGGCCTTTCGGACACACGTATGCGACGTCGGTTCGCGCCGCAAAATCCACATTGTCATCGGATTCAAGCGACTTCGCACCGATGCTCATGCCTCGCAGGCTACGTTCCGCCATATTGCTTTTGCCTCCTTGATTATCTGCTTACTCTAAGCTACAAAACACTTCGGACGTGTCACTTATTCCCGGCGTCCGCGAAAACCGATCTCCCGATTGCGCACATGCTCAGTCGACACCTGAATAGGCGACGATGCCACGGTTGACGTTCTCGTACGCCTGTTTCGCGATCGGAGCGAGCGTTTCGGCGCGTTTACCCAGGTATGGTCCGGCCACGGCGATCTGCTGCAACACGTCGGCGAGACGTTTGCATCCGCGTACGAAATCGCCGCCGGTCAAATCGGTGCCGTACAGCACACGCGACAGGCTTTCGCCCTGAGCCCATTCGTAGACGACATCGGTGATGCCGAAATCAAGTTGGCGCGGCTCGTCGAGGGCATAGTCCTCACACAGCATGGCAATCGACGCGTGCACGCCTTTGAGCTGCGCCGCACAGACGGCGACGTTCCCCTGCATTCCTCCGGGATAATGGCGCGGCTCTCCCCCGCTGCCTCTGCGTGGCTCGTAAATCAACGACATGACGGCGCTGGCCAGCTCCGTCGCATCGAGTCCGTCGAACGCGCCATCATCGATCGCCTGGGCAAGCACCAAATCAAGCTCGCTGTACAAGTGCCGCAACAGCTGTCCACGTTCGGTAAGCCGGTAATCGATATGTTCTTTTGCGCCTTCATCAAGCCGATCGAGGTATCCGAGCTCGTTCAGCACATTGCAGATGCGGTCGAATTGACGTGCCACGGAGCCGGTGCGTGAATCGTAGCGGTGCTGCACACGTTCCAATTCACGCATTTCACGCGCCCACCGATGCCCCCATTTGAGATGCTTCTGAATATCGGGGCATTTGCGGCAGGGATGGTCCCTGTCTTTTTCGCGAAGCTCCGCGATACGCCTGTCAAGGTCTTTGAACGCTTCGCTTCGCGCCTTCTGCGTGCGGAACACCTCGTGCTTGAGTTTGCGTCGTTCGTTCTTTTCCAAGTCGCTCAAGCGCATGCGCAGCCGCATGAACTCCTTGAAGTCGCCGAACTCACAATCGAACGCCCGTTCGTATCCGTCCAACGCTTTGCGCAACGTATCCATCTGCGCTTCAAGCTGCCAGGCGGATTCGTTGGCCTCCCATTGCGCGAAGGAATGGTCAAGCGTGATGCGAGCGGTCTCGTAATCGCTGGAATTAAGCAGGTTGACGGCCATGTTGAACGTCGGTTTGAAACTGGAGTGCAGCGGGTACACGCGCTTGCTGGACAGCGCGGCGGCAGTGGCGGGAATGAAGCCATGATGGTCCACAACCACCGCATGGCCGATGGTGTCGATGCCACGTCGGCCAGCGCGTCCGGTAAGCTGGGTGAACTCCCCTGGCGTCAATCCGACATGCCCGGTCCCATCGAATTTCTCAAGTTTTTCCACCACCACGCACCGTGCCGGCATGTTGATGCCCAAGGCAAGTGTTTCCGTGGCGAAGACGACCTTCACCAGCCCCTCTTCGAACAATCGTTCGACAATTTGGCGGAAGAGCGCCACCATGCCAGCATGATGCGGCGCGAATCCTTCCTCCAAGGCGAAGCGGAACTGCGAGAAATGCAAAGCCTTCAAATCCTCTTGACTGAGTTGGCCTTCGACCATCTCATCGACGATACGGCGGATGCGACGCACCTCGTCATCAGTGGTGAGTTCGAGTCCGGCGTTGATGCATTGTTCGACGGCCTGATCGCATCCGTTGCGGGAGAAGATGAAATAGATGCCCGGCAGGATGCCGAGGAAATTCAATTCATCAATCACGGCCCAACGACGTGGCGTATGGCGTTCGGGTCTGCGGGAATGGTCGTTCCATTTGCCGCCCTTGCCGCCCTTTCGTCTGTCGGGGCGCTGCTCTCCCCTACGTTTCGCGGCCTTGCGGTCGAGCTGATCGAGCCTGCTCACCAGCTGGGCGTTGAGCTTGTCTGTCTGATTGCCGTCTTTATCACGTCGATACAGGTCGATGAGTTCCGGTTCGGTGTGGTCGTCCGCCTGAACAAGCACATGCTGTTCCAACGGCACGGGCCGTTTTTCGGACACCACCAGCGTGGTGTCGCCACGGACCGATTCAATCCATTTGGAGAAGTCCTCGACATTCGACACGGTTGCGGACAGGCCGATGATTCTCACGCTTTGGGGCAGGTGGATGATCACTTCCTCCCACACCGGCCCGCGGAAACGGTCGGCGAGATAGTGCACCTCGTCAAGAATCACGTAACGCAAGGCGTCAAGCGTCATGGAATGCTCGTAGAGCATGTTGCGCAGGACCTCGGTGGTCATGACCACGATGTCGGCTTCGGAGTTGATGGACGTGTCGCCGGTAAGCAGGCCGACTCTGTCCGGCCCGTACGTTTCGACCAGATCATGGTATTTCTGATTGCTCAACGCTTTGATTGGCGTGGTGTAGAACGCTTTGACGTTACGCTCTTGGGCCAGATAGATCGCGAAATCAGCCACGACCGTCTTGCCGGCTCCGGTGGGCGCGGCGACGAGCACATTGTCGCCGGCTTCCAACGCATCATTGGCTTTGACTTGGAAATCGTCCAATTCGAATGGCATGGACCGTGCGAAACGAGACGAGACCGATTGGCGTTTGGCCTGCTTCTGTTTGAACGCCGCATAGCGTTGCGCGGGAGATAGGGCTGTGGTCATCTCGGCATCGTATGTGCCGGTGTCGTTATTGCCATGTCGACGATGATGAGTCATGGTTCCTTTTCGAATCAGTCGTTGGAATGTTTCCACTGCGCCCACTGCCGGGCATGACGGACGCGCTTTTCCTCACGGCGGCTGATGACTTCGGCATGAGCGTCGATATAACGATTGGCCGCGTCCTCAAGTGGACGTGTGAAGAACGGGGACGTGTTCTCCTTTGGTTGCGGCAACGGCTCGGACATGACCTCGAAACGTTTGGACATGCGTCCGCCTACTTTGATGGCATCTTTGAACGCATGATATCCCCGGATGCATGCGTATGCGCCGCCGCCGACCAGCATCGTCAGCATGAACAGGACGAGCACCAGCCAAATCCACCAAGGCATAGCGCCTCCCTCGTCAGTCTTCGTTCTCTCGGTCGCCGACGCTCAGCTCATGCTGTGCTCGGGCGATGATCATCGTGCGCAACGTCTCCGGCGCGACGGCAGTAATATGACGGGCGTGCGCGATGCAGAACGCGACATACCAGGAATCGGAAGACACAATCAGATGCACCTTCTCGCCTTCGCCGCATTTCTCGACGGTGGCTCCCGACAGGCTGTCGATGAACGACAGGTCGTCCTGATTGGTTATGAACACGGCAGGTGTGCCATTGTCGAAACTCCACTTGCGCAGTTCGGATGCGGGCACGTCCGGAATGTCCACTTTTTCAGTGGGTTCGACCAGCTCCGCATGCTCGATGCGGGAGATGCGAAGCACCTGCCAGATACGAGGCTTGCCAGTAGCCTTGTTGATGGTCGTATCCGTCTTGACGAACTTCATCTTGTCCGCGGGCGCCGCGTTGGACACGTCGGTCCATACCGCCACGTAGTAAACGCCTTCGTCGACAAAAATCTTGTCTGGCGCCACTAGCTTGCGCTGTATACGGCCCGCACCGTCCGTATATTCCATGTCGAGCAGCATGCCTTTGGAGATGGCGCTCTTGACGATGGAGAAGTTCCTTGGTTCCATCTCGTATCCGGTCAGGCTCAGCCACGGCATGTCGCCAGGCTTGACGTGCTGGCGCAGTCGGCTGTACAGCGATTCCGCCTGCTCACGCAGCTTGTCCGGAAGCAAAGAGGAGTGGGCGAGATAGCTCACCGATGCGGTCAGCATGCTCAGGTACTGCTGGGAAATGCCGGCAAGGCGTTCAAGCCCCAGCGAATTCGTGGCGGAGACGATGCCTTCCGCGTCAAGCAAGGACCAATCGATATCGAAGAACTGGCTTCCGGCCATCTCGCCATCATCGGACACCGTGGTCAACGTGTTGATGTCCTTATGAATGATGTTGACGAACTTCTTCAATTCGTCATCGGACTTCGGCCTGCCGATGAATCGTTCCGCAAGTTCTTCAAGAGAGTATTCCTCACCCATGTGGGCGGACAGGAACAGCATCAGGCGAAGACGCCGATCGACCTCACTACCGGTCTGGAACGCGGAGTTCTTCTTCGGACGGCCCTTGCCTTCCTCGGTATCATCCTCATCAGTGCTGTTGCGGTTGATTTCCGGAGACACCACGGTGGAGCTGTCGGTGCCGGTGGATTCATCGGCCGGCACGAACTGCGTGGCCGCATGCAGCCGGCGGTTGAACGCGTCGACAGCCTCCTGAGGGCTCACTATGGACGCACCCGGATGAGACAGCACGAACATGGCCAGATCATCGGAGTCGGCGTAGGCGACATTGAGATGCTCGCCATCAACATCCACAGTGGCGGCGAAACGCCGCTGATCAACCACTTTGACCAGCTCGTCGGGAATGGATTGCGTGCCAAGACCCGGCGCGATGGAATCCAAGCCAAGTCCTGGAATCGGCGTCTGCGGCACGCGCGGCGCGGTACGGGAAGCGTGCTGGGGTTCGTGCGCAGGAGCCGAGGAAATCGACATGGAGCGCGCAAGGTAATTCGCAGCGGCAAGAATCGGCAGATCCTCGTCGCCGAACAGCAGACGCACGCGCGGCTCATCGCCAAGCTGCAGACGGTAGGAAGCGAAATCCTGCCCTTCTGACTTGGAGGAATATTCCGGCTGCCTTGATTCGATGGCGATGCCCATGGCGGCAAGCTTGGCGCGGTCACGCTGGAATTGCTTGGCGAAGGCGGCCTTCGCCGCTTGATCGGCGAGCTCTCCGTACGAATCGGCATACGCCTTCACACGTTGCGCGATCTGACGTGAGGTAAGCCATTGCGGAAAGGCTGAGGAGAGCACAGCCAACACATCAAGCTCATGCTTGCCCCATTTGTCGGAAAAACGTCGCCTACCGTTACTTCCCTCAGCCATTAGTCCTCACGTCTCGTTAACGTTTCTTTTTAAGTGCTTGGCCTCGTAAGCCGCACACAACATTCTATGATAGAGGTTTTTTAAGCGATTTGTGCCTATTTCACGAAAAAAACATCGTTTTCGTGTTGCATGGCCGTCCAAAATCAGACCCAATCGTCCGGTTCCACGCCCTGCGGGCCGACATATTCGCCATTCGGCACATAGCTTGGTTCGCCTTGATCCTCCAGTCGCGCGTCGCTAAACAGCATCACATCCCTGCCGAAGGTCCAATCGCCATCGATATCAACGGATTTCGCCGCGGCGAGCGAAGGCACACCGTATGGGAAACGGGCATCGAAATCGTGGATGTTCTTGTAATAGCGCGCGTCCAAATGGACGTCGGGGAAGATGTAGTTGCCGTCTTCCATCTCGTACTGGTCCGTCAGATGGAATCGGTCGGACCGCATGATGAACAAATCGTCAGTGGTCTTCACCGGCAGGAAACGCATACGGTCGACGCATACGCAGGTCGCGCCATCGAAAAGCGACACCGCGGCTCCCATGGCGGTCTCCAGCTGAATGACCGGCTCGCTGGTCGGATCGGTCGGGTCGACCGTCTTCTTATTGCGGATTACCGGAAGGGGAAGCACGCCGTCATAGGATGCGAGTTTCGCTTTCAGCGCATCGATACGCACCCAAATGCTGTTCGTGTTGAAGTACGGATGCTTATCGATGTTCTGCGCGTCGTCCTTGTCGTCTGGATGGACCTGGCTCATCTCACGCAGCATCAGACGGCCCGTGGCCTTGTCTCGCACGATGTGGCCGCCCTTACGATCGGCTGGGGTGCGTTTGGCGACCTCGATCATGAACGGTGCGCCCGTATTCTCGAAATGCTGCGCAAGCGTACGGGAGGGACGCGCGCCCAGGTTGTCGGAATTGGAGATGAAAAGGTATTTGAACCCCTGCGCCTCAAGCGCGTCAAGCAGACCGGATTCCCAAATGGTGGAGAACAGGTCGCCGTGGCCCGGCGGGCACCATTCGAGTTCCGGATTGGCCGGGAAGCTGACGGGCATTCCCGTTTCCGCGCTGATCTTCGGCTCCTGATGCTGGATGATTTCCATCGGGATGTCTTCCTGATGGAATTTCTTATTGGTCTGCAGCACCTTCATGGTGTCTTTGGAGGTACGGAAGGAGTTCATCAGAGTCAATGGCAGATCGACGCCAAGTCTGGTCCGCGCGGTCAACACCTGTCCGATGATGATGTCGATGAAACGCATCTGCCGTGCCTTGTGGCGACGTACCGGCAGCAGCGACTTGGCGCAATCGAGTCCCATCGAAGTGCCAAGACCGCCGTTAAGCTTCAGGAACGCCGTTTTGGCGAACGCGTCAACGGCCTTGTCGTGATTGATGGTCTCATACACGTCATGGAAGCTGGGAACGCTGACGAGCGGTTCGACCTCGTCCTCACGAATCCAACTGCTGGCCTCCTCATTGCGCCAGACCTCGTACAGACGACGGAACTGGGCGATGGCCATGTCGGTCATTCCGTGCTTCCGCATCTTCGCGGCAGAGTATTCGAATACGTCCTCAGTCAATGTCTCTCCCTTTCGAACGGGCGTTGTTATTCGATGCGCTTATGCCATAATACGACATTCCGCCAAAATCGGGGGCATTTAGACACAGAACCAACATGAACTTCCGGTGGAGCAATTGCCGGAAAACCCTCAAATATCCGAAGCCAAACTCTCCGGAATGGATGCGACTCGCTTTCCGACACGATGTGTTTGAAAAACCGTAGAGATTATGCTATGTTTCATATTCGGTGCTTTTCGCACCGTTCGGACCATAGCGCAGTTTGGTAGCGCACTTGACTGGGGGTCAAGGGGTCGCGGGTTCAAATCCCGCTGGTCCGACCAAGAAAGCCCGTCGTTCCGCCGTTTTCCACGGCATCGAAACGGCGGGTTTTTCGTTATGTTTGGGCAGGTTTGGGCAGTGAACTGCGGCATACAGCTCCTCAGAATGGCATCTATCGGAGCCGGAAGCCGGACGTCAGGACGGTCTTGAGCGCATGCAAATATGTAGCCTGCGATATTTTTCATGTTTCTTGCCGTTTAATGCGATTAACGCATGGGTTCAGAGAGGTGATTCGGTTTGCAGCAGAACAACACGCAGCCACAGTTCGACGACGTCGACGAATTCGCCCATGTGTTCGATTCAACGCTTCCCGAAGATGAATGGAAGATTCGATTGCCCCGCGAGCTTGGCTTGGAAGCCCGCGAACGCGCTCGGCATGATGGCATCACGCTTACCGAATTGACCCGCAGGGCACTCTTGTCCGACGATTCCGATGGCTGTTCAGACGCGGTCGGCATCGGGCGCATGCCAAAGAACAGCGACGGGCGCAAACAGCTTGGCGACGAATGGAAGATCAAACTCCCCTACGCCGTAGGCCATAAGGCGCGGGCCAAGGCCAAGCAGGACGGCATTTCATTAAGCTCGCTCGCGCGCAGAGCCATAACGGGGTATCTCAGAACACGCAACCAGGATGAACATCCTCTGTTCTGACGCTGTCGGCCTAAGCTGTGCGTAAAGGAAAACAAAAGCCGGCAACGACCCAGATTCAATAAGGCAGATGGGCGTGCGCCATGGTCTGAACCAGGCGCACGCCCATCTTCTAACAGTTCCGGTGGTTACTTGCGTTTCTTCTTCTCACGGACATTCACCGAAATCTGAATCGGCGATCCTTCGAAGCCGAATTCCTCGCGCAGACACCGTTCGATGTAGCGGCGATAGCCATGCTCCAAGAAGCCGGTGGCGAAGATCACGAAGCGCGGCGGTCTGGTGGACGCCTGCGTCGCGAACAGGATTCGCGGCTGCTTGCCGCCACGCAGCGGATGCGGGTGGGCAGCTTGGATCTTGCCAAGGAACGCGTTGAGTTTGCCGGTGGGGATGCGCTTGTCCCATGATGCCAAGGCGCCACGCATGGCATTGGCCAAACGATTGGTGTGCCATCCGGTCTTTGCCGACAGATTGACGCGCTGAGCCCAAGTGACGCGATTGAACTCGGTCTTCCACAGGCGTTCCATACGCTGACGGTCGAACTCGTCCATCAGGTCCCACTTGTTGAACACAAGCACGATGCAACGGCCCGCGTCCACGGCCTGGCTCATGACCTTCAGGTCTTGGTCGGAAATCGGCTGGGAGGCATCGAACAGCACCAAGGCAAGCTCGGAACGTTCGATCGCGGCCTGCGTACGCAACGAGGAGAAGTATTCCGCGCCGGACAGCTTGTGCAGACGACGTTTGATACCTGCGGTATCGATGAACAGCCAATCCTCGCCATCGACGGTGACGACCTCATCGACCGGATCTCGCGTGGTGCCCGCAAGATCGTTGACGACGGTGCGTTCCTCGTGGGCCAGCTGATTGAGCAGGGAGGATTTGCCGACGTTCGGACGTCCGACCAGAGCCACGCGGCGCAGATGCGACGGCGTAAGGAAGCCGGATGTCCTTTCCGCTTTCTTCAACGAGTCGAGTGCGGCGTCAAGCAGTTCGCCGATGCCACGACCGTGCATGGCGGAAATGCCATACGGCTCCCCCAGACCCATCTTCCAGAATTCGGCGGTCAGGTATTCGCTTTCGCGATCATCGACCTTGTTCACCGCAAGCGTCACCGGCTTGCCGGCGGCACGGAGCATTTTGACGATGCGTTCGTCCGTGTCGGTGAGACCGACCAGACCGTCCACCACGAGAATCACGGCATCGGCAAGCTGCACGGCGATTTGCGCTTGGGATGCGATGGCGGATTCGATGCCTTCCACGTCGGCTTCCCAGCCGCCCGTGTCGACCAGTTTGAAATCGGTGCCGCACCATTCGGCGTCGTAGCTCACACGGTCGCGAGTCACGCCGGGGGTGTCCTCCACCACGGCTGCGCGACGGCCGAGAATACGGTTCACCAGAGTGGATTTGCCGACGTTCGGACGTCCGACCACGGCAAGTACGCCGACCGGTTTCGGACCATTCTTGCTTTCGCCACCAGAGAACGCCGTTCCATCGATCAGCTCCTCATCGCCTTCATCCAGCTCATAGCCTTCGAGGTTGGAAACGTACTGGCGGTATTCCTGTTCCTCGATGGCGTCGTCAACGATACGGACGAGCACGTCAAGGGTCTCGCCGAAGTTGAGATCGGAGTTGTCGACGGTCAACACGCCTTCCGCGGCGGATGTGAAGTTGGTGACTTTCGAATCGGCCTTGTCGCGTGCCGCGACATTTTCCGCACCCACACCCGAGACGGCCTGTCCGCTACGTCGGGCCTGACGGACCTCTTCACGCGCGGTAAGCAGGATGCGCACTTCGGCGTCGGGAGCGACGACGGTGGTGATATCACGGCCCTCAGCAACAATACCGGCGCCTTCGGAGAAGGAATCGACCGAAGCCTCTCGTGCGATGTAGGCACGTTGCGCGGCGATCAACACGTGACGCACGGGGATGATGTTGGACACCTTGGACACGTGCGAAGAGACCTCGGAAGAACGGATGGCCTCGCTGATGTCCTCGCCATCGGCGTACACCTTCGGATCGTCCGGATCGACGCTGATGTCGAAATGGCCGTCGGTGAAGAATTCGCCGACGGTTTCGGTGACGAGCTGCTCATCGATGGTTTCGGCATCCAAATCGATGCCTTTGTGCATGCACCACCAGGCGCAGGCACGGTACATCGCGCCTGTGTCGAGGTATGCGAAACCATAATATTTGGCCAGTGCCTTGGACGTGGATGATTTGCCGACGCCCGCAGGCCCATCAATAGCTACACGGATCACAGTCCCACCGCCTTGGATAGAGAACGGACCTCAGCCTGCGACAACACGCGATACGTGCCGCTTTTCAGGTCGCCGAGTTTGATCGGACCGATCTGCGTGCGTACCAGACGCTTGACGGGAAAACCGATCGAGCCGAAAATACGGCGCACGATGCGGTTCTTGCCCGAATGCAGCACGACCTTGACCAACGTGCTTTCGCGGCTGGAGTCGAGAATAGCGCAGCGGTCGAGTTTGATCCACCCATCGTCGAGCTTCACGCCCGTGGTGACGAGCCTGCGGCACACCTGACCGCTGATGCGTCCTTCCAGCGTGGCGATGTAGGTCTTTTCGACCTCATATTTGGGGTGCATGACGTGCTGGCTCAGTTCGCCGTCGTTCGTCATGAGGATTAGGCCTTCCGAATCATAATCCAGACGGCCCATGTGGAAAATACGCTCGTACTTGTCTCCGACGATGTCGCGCAAAGTGTAGCGTCCCTTGGGATCCTCCATGGCGCTCAGCACGCGTTTCGGCTTGTTCAACGCAAGCGTGACATGGTTAGGGTTCACACGCACGCGAGAACCGTCGACACGGACCTCCTGACGTTTCGGATCGACTCGGGTGCCAAGTTCGGTAATCAGCTCGCCATCGATCTCAACGCGACCATCGGTGATGATTTCCTCGCATTTACGGCGCGAGCCGAAGCCCGCCTGAGCGAGAAGTTTCTGCAGGCGAATGCCTTCATTGTCATGATTGTGCGCCTTGGCGGCGCGAGAATATGCGTTTGGCATCGTTCTCCCAACGTGGCCGGATAATACTTACAGGGACTGCTGGTAGTATGGCAGTCGTTTGGCGGCTTTCATAAAAACCGCAACTTGTCCACTATATGACAGAGGAAAGACTATGACTGCTGTTGAAGCAACGTCCGTAACAGAGGAAGAACAGAGCAAGCCACTGGCCCTTCGCATAGGCGCGGAGCTGGTGGGAAGCTTCATCATCTGCTTCGCCATCTACTCGATTTGCACGCTTGGTTCCGCGATCTACGGCGTGAATATGGCGTTCATCGCCTTGCTGACAGGTTTGGTGTACGCCGCCGCCACCCTGATATTCGGCACGATTTCCGGCGCCCAGTTCAATCCGGCGGTCTCCGTTGCGGCGATGCTGTCCGGCAAAACCCATGTGCTTGACGGAGTGCTCTATATTATCGTTCAGGTGCTGGGTGGTATCGGCGCAGGCGCCGCCATCCGCTTCCTGCTGCCGACATCCGAGCAGGTAACGCTGAAAATCTGGCTGACGCCGGTCATTAACGGTTTTGACAAGAATTCCGTCTCCTATGCCACGCTCGGCAACTATGGCGTGTCCTTCAGCATCACTCTGGCCATCGCCGTTGAACTCGTCGCGGGCATCATCATCGTCGCCACCGCGCTCAACACCACCAGTGAATCCGGAAAGACCAATACCAGCCATGCCATCGCCATGGGTCTCGCCTACGGTGTCGGCGCCGCAATCTCCTATCCGGTAACAGGCGCAGCTCTGAATCCGGCTCGTGCCACTGGCATCGCCATCTTCGCCCAGAATCAGGGCCTTTCCCAAGAGCCTCTGCAGCAGCTGTGGGTGTTCTGGATCTGCCCGATTCTCGCAGCCGCCATCGTCTCGCTTGTGGCCATAGTCGCGTCCATGATCGGCACCAAGAAAAACGTTTCGGAAGCCGAGCAGGATTCCGAAACGCTGGAGGCCATAGCCGACGACGCGTCAGACGATGCCGACGGGCACGAGGGCGAGCAGGATGAACAGTCCGACGCCCAGACCGATGCCGATGAAAGCGTCGAAGCCAACTGAACGGACTTTCCAAGGACTACGCTCGCGCATTACGAGTCTGATTAGTCCTGTTATGATGGCCGTCACCGCGATTACCGTGGTGGCGGCTTTTACATGGCCTAAGACCGCAAGCACTGTGGCTATAACCACCATTGCCGCAACGATCCATTCAAACCACGGCTTGCCTTCATGGTCTTCGGAAACGTAGGGATGACTCATATCGCAGGCCTTTCGTTATATGTCAACGCGCGTCCGCGCACGGAACGCAATCATAATAATAAAACGTGGCGTCCGAAACCAGCGAATGGTTTCGGACGCCACGTCATTTATCGCGCCGCGACGCTCCCAGCTTGCCGGTCGACGCCTCCACTGAACTCAGTGGAAGAAGTGTCGGGTACCGGTCACATACATGGTGACGCCGGCCTTGCGGGCCGCCTCGAACACTTCCTCATCACGAATGGACCCACCAGGCTGGACGATGGCCTTGACACCGGCGTTAATCAGAATCTCGGCACCGTCGGCAAACGGGAAGAACGCGTCGGACGCGGCCACCGCTCCCTTGGTGCGGTTGGCTCCGTCAGCCAGCGTGTTGGCACGCTCGACGGACAGATTGGCGGAATCCACACGATTGACCTGGCCCATGCCGATGCCTACGGTTGCCTGATCGTGAGCGATAAGTATGGCGTTGGATTTGACGCACCGGATGGCACGCCATGCGAACACCAGATCCCTGACGGTTTCAGCGTCGGCCGGCTCGCCGGAAACCAGCTTCCACGCGTTCGGATCGTCGCCTGGAGCGTCAATCAGATCGGTGGACTGCACGAGCAGACCGCCGTCAATCTGACGGAACTGGGTCTTGGTCTTCGGAGGCTCAGACACCTTCAGGATACGCAGGTTCTTCTTCTTGGTCTGGAGCAGTTCAAGCGCATCGGCGTCGTAATCGGGCGCGACGATGACTTCGGTGAAGATTGGACGAACACTTTCGGCCATTTCCATGGTGACCTTGCTGTTCGCAGCAATCACACCGCCATAGGCGCTCATCGGATCGCATGCGTGCGCCTTCTTGTGCGCCTCTGCCACGGTAGCGCCGATGGCCAGACCGCATGGATTGTTGTGCTTGACCACTGCGACGGCGATCTGAGGCGCGAAATCCCACACGGCACGCCATGCGGCGTCGGCATCGACGTAATTGTTGTAGCTCATCGGCTTGCCGCCAAGCTGTTCAGCGTGTGCGAAGCCGTTCTGGTTGAGCGGATCCAGATACAGCGAAGCCTGCTGGTGAGGGTTCTCGCCGTAACGCAGCACGTGCGCGCGGTCCCACGTACGGGTGAACGTGGCCGGGAACTTGGCCTCATTCACTTCGGTCTCGCCTTCGGAAACCGGCTGTTCGATGGACGCCGGCTTCGGCCAATGCTTCGCGGTCCACTCGTTGATGGTGGCGTCGTAGGCGGCCGTATGGGCGAACGCCTTTCCTGCGAGCCAGCGACGCTCATCAAGGGAGAAGCCCTCGCCGTTCTCGATGCGGGAGGCGACGAGTGCATAATCGTTCGGATCGGTGATGATGGCGACGGTGGCGCTGTTCTTGGCTGCGCCACGCACCATGGACGGACCGCCGATATCGATCTTTTCGATGGTGGCGGCTTCGTCAGCTCCGGAGCGGACCGTGTCGGCGAACGGATACAGATTGACGACCACCAGATCGAACGGCTTGATGCCAAACTTCTCGAGCTGGGAGGCATGGTCGGGGTTGGTCATGTCGGCGAGGATACCGGCATGGATATGCGGGTCAAGGGTCTTGACGCGGCCATCAAGGCATTCCGGGAAACCAGTGACTTCGGAGACCTCGGTCACTTTGACACCCAGCTCAGCCAGACGCTTCGCGGTGGAACCGGTGGAAACCACCTCGGTGCCCGCCTTGATGAACGCTTCGGCAAGCACCTCGATGCCTTCCTTATGGAAGACTGATACCAGAGCCCGTCGTATCGGTCGATTCGTTGTTGTCACCCTGATCCTCCTTGTTATTGTTGTTCGAGGCGACCGTGCGAAGCGCACGTGTTTCCTCACGGCTGTTTTCCGTGGATTCGGGGGCGGTCTCCCTCTTTCCACGTTCGCGTATACGCTTCATCATCCAGCGTATGGCGAAAAATATGCTCACGGCCACCAAAGTCAGCAGCCATGCGGAGAACAAACCCATGGCGGTGGGTTGTCCCACCTTACGGGTTGATGCGATCACGTCTACGCCGACGTGCGCAAGATGTTTCGATCCCAAGCCTCCGTTTCCCAAGGCGAACAGCAAGCTGGAAGCCACGGACACGACGGCGCTGGTAATCGAAAAAGCAGCAATCGGATAGGCAAAACTCAGCACAACGCGTTTGACGTCGATGTTCCGTCCTGATTCACCTACTCTGATATGGAATCCCTTATTAAACAACATGACGACCATGCCGGTAGCAAAAGCGGATGCCAATGGTATGCACATCAGCGCGATTCTCACCCAATCCGTCTCAACCGCCTGTGGCATCATACCGAAAAGCGGCAAGGCGGGGAGCCCGTCGCCCTGTCCGGTCCATAATGTGAATTCGGCTAAATCGCCGATTGAGAAGCCGGCGCCGAAAGTCCATGAGACAGCCCAAATCATCAGATTCGGAAGCCATGCGAGCATACTGATCGTGGTAAGAATACGAGACCCGTTCTGCATGCCCGAAAGTTCATATAGCTTCGCTATCGATGATTGATTGCTTATTGCCCAAAAAACAACGACGATCAGACCGACCAGCAGATACGCCGCCTCCAGCAGCATCCCTAGGACGGAACCGATGACCATGGTCTTTCGCACCGGCGATGACACATGAGATCGAATCCATTCGGTACAGGCTTGGGTCCATGACGCATTCGGAATCGCCGCGACCGCATATCCGAGGATGAAAACAAGCGCCGTTTTGATGGCGATCATCGTCATCGAATCAACGATTTCGATATTTATGCTTCTGGCGAAGAAGATGTTTACGGCTTCCCAAAAGACCAGACCGGCCGCGAATCCACGCAGACTCGTGCCGAATCTTCTGGCGAGCTGCGCGATAAGGGCGATAAGCAGTACCGTCAAGAGCAACGGCACAATCGTCAACGTGATGGCATCAGTCTTGAACCCGATACCCTGGCTGAGCAGCACCAACGCCTCGGTAAGAGGCACCGAGAAGGCGGAGAGATTGTCCCCGCCTTCTTCCATGGATATGACCAGAAGCATTAGGGCCATATAGCAGCCCAAGGCAACGGCGTAAATAATCATGGACACTGCCGCGACGGCAAGCCCTTTCAGCCAATACTTCAGGTTCGTCATCATAGCGATTGGGAAGCGAGCACCTCTCGCATGATTTCAGCGGTCTGTCCGGGAGTACGACCGACACGGATGCCAACGGCCTCAAGGGCTTCTTTCTTATCCTGCGCGGTGCCCTTGCCGCCGGAAACGATGGCGCCGGCATGGCCCATCTGCTTGCCTTCCGGCGCGGTGAATCCCGCGATGTAGGCCACGACGGGCTTGGTCATATGTTCGGAAGCCCACTTGGCAGCGTCCTGTTCGGCGCTGCCACCGATTTCGCCGATCATGACAACGGCTTTGGTGGCTTCATCGTTCTCAAAGGCTTCCAAAGCCTCCTGCAAGGTCGTGCCGACGATCGGATCGCCGCCCGCGCCAAGGCATGCGGTGAAACCGATGTCAGACAGCTCCCCCATCAGCTGATAGGTCAACGTTCCGGACTTGGACACCAAACCCAACGGGCCGCGGGACACGATGCCATCTGGAATAATGCCGAGGTTGCAGCCCTTGGCGTCCTTAGAAGATGGCAGCGTCAACAGACCAGGACAATTCGGCCCAACGATGCGCACGCCCTTACGCAAGGCCAACTCGACGAAATACGCGCTGTCCGCCACCGGAATGCTTTCGGTGATGACGACAATCAGTTCGATGCCGGCTTCAATGGCCTCAACGACGGCGTCCTTGGCGAAGCGCGGCGGCACGAACACGACGCTTGCTTTGGCTCCAGTGGCTTCGATGGCTTCAGAGCAGTTGGCGAACACGTGAATGGTGGCATCCTCGCCATTTTTGGCTTCAGGGAAGGTGACGTCCAGCCCAGCCTTGCGGGCGTTCACGCCACCGACGATGTTGGTGCCGGCCTTGAGCATGCGGGCCGTGTGGGTCATACCCTGATGCCCGGTCATGCCCTGGACGATGACCGGAGCGCCATCTTCAATGAAAAGCGTCATTTCAGCGAACCTCCTTGGCCGCGAAACGTGCGGCCTGCTGTGCGGCTTCCTCCATGGTCTGAGCGACGTGCAGGTTGGCGCGGCCGGCTTGGGCCAAAATGTTCAGACCTTCCGCCGCCGCATTGCCATCGAATCGCACGACGATAGGCTTGCTGCTGCCAAGTTCGTCAAGCGCCTCGAGAATGCCCTTCGCGACCTGTTCACACGAGGTGATGCCACCGTACACATTGATGAGCACGGATTCGACCTGCGGGTCGGACAGCACGATTTCAAGACTATTCGACATCACTTCGGCGGAAGCGCCTCCGCCGATGTCGAGGAAGTTTGCGGGCTTGACATTCGTGCCCTGATCCTCGCCTGCGCCTGACACCGCGTCAAGAGAGCTCATGACGAGTCCCGCACCATTGCCGATCACACCGACGGAACCCTTGAGATGCACATAATGCAGTCCATGTTCGCGGGCTTTTTGCTCATATGGATCGACATGAATCGGATCGGTGAAACGTTTCCAACCATCATGGCGGAACGATGCATTGTCATCAAGGGAGATCTTGGCGTCCAGCGCGCACAACGACTTGGAAGATTCGTCATCCGGATCGCCGATTTTTGCAAGCGGGTTGATTTCCACAAGCGTGGCGTCGTTCTCCTTGAAGCAACGCCACATTTTCAGCAGAATCTGCGCGGCCTGATCAACATCGGCATGATAGAAGCCGATGCTTTCAGCCATCTTGGTGGCCGCTTCCAAATCGAAATCGTCAAGAGCATCGATATGCAGACGCTTCACGGATTCCGGATGCTCTTTGGCGATTTCCTCAACCTCAGTACCGCCATTCGCAGTGGCGAGCACGTCGAAATCACGAGAGGACCGGTCCACTGAGATGGAGACGTAATACTCGTGAAGGATGTTCTTCGCCTCGGCCACCAGCACGCCGCTGACCTTGTGCTTGTGAATGGTCATCGGCAGAATGTCTTCCGACGCGAGAATGGACTCGTCACGGGTCTTGGCGAGCTTGACTCCGCCGGCCTGGCCACGGTGTCCAATCTTCACCTGCGCCTTAATCACATTGGGATATCCAATCTGGTCGGCCGCTTCGGCGACTTCATGGGAGTTCTGGGCGAATATTGCCTTAGGAGTCGGGATACCCTGTTCTTCGAGCAATTCCCTGGCTTGATACTCATAGAGATCCATGGATCATTCCCTTTGGTTGTTTGTTCTGAATGGTTGACGAAAACGGAGTTATCAGGCAGGCATGCACACCAGCGAGCTTGTCGGATAATCGCCTAGCGATTTCATGCCGTCAATACCGGTAAGTTCCATGACGAAGCTGAATCCAGCAACGACGCCTCCGCACTTCTCGATGAGGCTACGCGCCGCATTGGCGGTTCCACCGGTGGCGATCAGATCGTCGACGATCAATACGCGCACTCCCTCATGGACAACGTTGGTTTCGATTTCCATTGACGCCTGACCATATTCGAGGTCATAGCTTTGCGACATGGTTTCTGGAGGCAATTTGCCGGCTTTACGGACCGCGATAAACCCCTTTCCGAGACGGGCGGCCAACGCTGGACCGAACAGGAATCCACGGGCTTCAAGGCCGGCGACCATGTCGAAATCATCGACGTCTACTGGCAATGCCGCTTCAAGGGCCCCCATCAAAATACCGAACGCGCGCGCATCAGCCAACACCGGCATGAAATCGCGGAATAGGATGCCCTCCTTCGGAAAGCCCGGAATAGTACGTATTTTCGATACAAGATATGCTGCGTCTTCGGCTCCAACTTTGTTCAAGCCCGAAACGGTGATATCCGATGCTGCCATGACAGTGGTTTCCTTCTACCTTGGTTTACGGCACTTTGAATTATAGGTTTCCCGTGCGAAAAAGAACGGCGAAAACCTCAAAAATGAGATTTTCGCCGTCTAAAAATCAAAGAAATCAATCGTTCTTCTGCTCGTCAATGGGCTGCTGAATAACATCGGCATCCTGTGCGGGCTCTTCAGTCGCGTCGACGACAGGCTTCTGGTCGGGCTCGTCTTCCTTGGATAGCGGATTGCCGTTCTCATCGACCTCATCATCATGCACGTATGCCGGACGGACATATTCACGGCTGATGGCGTTGAAGCCGAAACGCAGTTGCGATCCTTCGGAATCAACGACGATCTCCTCGTATTCCGTATCGACGGAAACGACCTTGCCGATGATGCCACCGATGGTGATCACTTCAGTGCCGGGCTGCAGACTAGAACGGAAATTCTGACGTTCAGCTTGCTGCTGCTTGGCTTTCTTGGACTGCCAGAACATCATGCCGAACATTACAACGATAAGAACAACGAGAAAAAGGATATCCAAAATAAACTCCTCGGAGTCAGGGTCTCAACCGGAACACATTACTCAAGATGTGAAGTCTATGACATCTTATTGACATCATATGCGGATTCGTCGGGAGTAATACCAAGATGCTCCCATGCCTTGCGCGTGGCCACGCGGCCTTTCGGCGTGCGGATGAGGAAGCCCTCACGTACCAGATACGGTTCGCATACCGTTTCCACCGTTTCCGACTCCTCGCCCACCATGGCCGCCAGATTGTTCAAGCCGACGGGGCCTCCGTTGAAATTGGTGACGATGGCCTTAAGCACTGCTATATCCAGACGGTCAAGACCTTCGGTATCGATCTGATAAAGCGCCAACGCCTCCTTGACATCATCGGGACGCACCGATTCGAGATCGTGCACGATGGCCCAATCCCTAACACGACGAAGCAGGCGGTTGGCAATTCTCGGCGTGCCGCGGGAACGCATGGCCAGTTGGCGAGCGGCCCCGTCCTCCAACTGGATTCCCAACACTGCGGAGGAACGCTCAATCAGCTTTTCAAGCTCCTCATGCGGGTAGAAATCCAGATGCGCCGTGAAACCGAACCGCGCACGCAGCGGCGAGGGAAGCATGCCCTCTCGCGTGGTGGCACCGATAACCGTAAACCGAGGCAATGTCAGCGGAATGGATGAAGCTCCAGGGCCTTTGCCGACCATCACATCAACACGGAAATCCTCCATGGCGATGTACAGCAGTTCCTCGGCGGCACGGGGCAGACGGTGGATCTCATCGATAAAGAGCACCTCGCCGGCGTCCAGCGAACTCAGAATCGAAGCCAAATCACCAGCATGTTGGATGGCGGGACCGGAAGTGACGCGGATTGGAACTTCCAATTCATTGGCCACAATCATGGCCAAAGTGGTTTTGCCAAGTCCCGGAGGCCCCGCAAGCAGGATATGGTCCGGAGGAACGTCACGTTTTCGAGCAGCATCGAGGAAAAGCTGCAACTGCGCTTTGAGCCTTGGCTGTCCGATGAATCCCTCGAGGATATGAGGACGAAGCTCCTCGTCGCTGACCGGTTCGTTGCCGACGGGTGCGGCGGAAACCATACGGAGGGATTCCTCGTTCGCCCCGGTGTTCGGCTGTTCGAATGTATCAGTGTTCGTCATAATGGTCCGTTTCATCTACCTCTATCCAACGATGTCAGCGCGAGCTTCAGCACGCGTGGAACATCCTCGGCGTTCAACGGCGTCTCGATTTGATTATCGGCGCAAACCGTCTGCACCGCATGGACAGCGTCCTGCTGGTGCCATCCCAAAGACATCAGACCTTCGACGACCTGTTCGGCCCCAGTGTCTTCAGGAGTCGAAGCGGTTGCGGAAGAACCCTCGATCTGGCTCAGATCAATGGAACCTTTCAGTTCGAGGATGATTTTCTGCGCGCCTTTCTTGCCTAATCCCGGAGCCTTGGCCAACGCAGTGGCATCACCATCCGCCACAGCCCTCGCAAGTCGATCGGGAGGCAAAGTGGACAGCAACGATAGCGCGACTTTCGGTCCGATGCCACTGACCTTCTGCAATTGCAGGAACATGCGTTTCGAGGCCAGCGTGCCGAAGCCGAATAAAGTGATGGCGTCCTGGGACACATTCAACGAAGTGTAGACCTTGATTTCCTGGCCGGCGTGCATGGAAGCCAAGTCGGCGGATGGCATCCTGACCTCGTAGCCGACTCCCCCGACCTCGATAATGGCCGATGCGGCGTCTACCGACTCCACATGGCCACGTAGCATGCCAATCATTATGGACGTCTCCTTCGCACAGGTCTAGAACATCTGTTCGATACAGCTTACATGCCTCTGCGGACGCCTTGTCTGCGCGCTGCTTTTTGCGAAGCCTGCGCCCACTGTCGTTGCGCCGCCGTGAGATGCTGTTCGCGTTCGCCGCCTTGCAGCGCACCAGCCGGACGCAACGCGTGACAGATCGCAATAGCCAGCGCGTCAGCCGCATCAGCCGGCTTTGGCAGCGTGTTCAATCCCAATATCCGCGCCACCATACGTTCCATCTGGATTTTCTCTGCTTTGCCGTTGCCGGTGATTGCAAGCTTTGATTCCGTCGGCGTATGCAACGCTACAGGAATGCCGCGTTGCGCCGCAGCGAGCATCGCCAACCCTGCCGCCTGTGCGGTTCCCAGCACCGTGTTACGGTTTTCTTGCGCGAACACTCGTTCGATGGACACCGCATCGGGAGCAAATCGTTCGATTTTTTCCACCAAGCCGTTGTAGATGGCCAGCAGACGCAGATCCTGGGAGGTTTTTGGATCGGAACGCACCACATCCACGTGGATAAAAGAAAGCCGGCGGTATGCGCCGGCTTCAATCACGCCGACCCCGCAGCGAGTCAGCCCGGGGTCGACGCCAAGAATAATCACGCTGGATTACTCCTCGTCAAGCTGGGCCATGACCTCGTCGGAGGCGGTCCAGTTGGAGTAGATGTTCTGGACATCGTCCAGATCATCGAGGTTGTCGATGAGCTTGGAGACCTTCTGGGCATCCTCAAGGCTCAGCTCGACCTCGTTCTTCGGCATCATGACCAGATCAGCGGAATCGTAATCGAAACCGGCGTCCTGGAGAGCCTTGCGCACGTCGATCATGTCGGACGGATCGGTGATGACGGTGAATACCTCACCATCGTCGGTCACGTCTTCGGCACCGGCTTCGGCGGCCTTCTCGAACAGGTTGTCGAAGTCAACGCCTTCGGCCGGAACAACGATCTGTCCCTTGCGTTCGAAGTTGAAGCTCACGGAACCAGTGGTGGCCAGGGAGCCATTGCCCTTGGTCAGGGTGGAACGCACGTCGGCGGCCGCACGGTTGCGGTTGTCGGTGAGGCATTCGATGATCAGGCCAACACCTGCCGGGGCGTAACCCTCGTACACGATGTCTTCATAGTTGGCGCCGCCGGCTTCCTCACCGGAACCACGCTTGACGGCGCGCTTGATGTTGTCGGCCGGCATGGAGGCCTTCTTGGCCTTGTAGATGGCGTCATACAGGGACGGGTTGCCGTCGGGATCGCCGCCACCCATACGTGCTGCGATCTCGATGTTCTTGATCAGCTTGGCGAACAGCTTGCCGCGCTTCGCGTCGATGGCGGCCTTCTTGTGCTTGGTGGTCGCCCACTTGGAATGACCTGACATAATGCTCCTAGGCAGGTTGCGGATGTTTCAAACGAAATGATTCTAAAGCGGTTCGCCGACAAAATGCCGAATACGAACCTGTGGCATTTCGCTTTTCGAACTTTTGGATGGGGTCTGCCCCCGGCTGTGACTACCGCCGATATGTTTTCTCCCCTATGACCATTTGGCGCTTGGCTTCGAAGATGCGTTGGAATACGGTGACTAATCCCAATCCGGCCAACAGTATCATGGCGATGGCGAGCCACAATCCCTGACGCGTCAATCCGGTGATGGCCATGCCCACCAGAATGATGGTCAAGCGATCGGCACGAGTGGCGATGCCGTTTTTCACCTCATAGCCGACTGATTCGGCACGAGCACGGGCATATGAAGTGACGAACGATGTCATCACGGCCACCGCGGCGGCGGCGATACCGATCATGCTCGTATAGTCAGGCGTGTTGTCGATGGCCGTATGCCACCAGTCACGATGCATAAGAAAGAAGATGATCACGCCTACGAGCATCGCCCAATCAGCGATGCGATCGAGCGTGGAGTCGAGAAAAGCCCCGAATTCGGTCCCACCCGTGGTAAGCGCGGCGATCGAGCCATCCAACGAATCGGCAAGCACAAGCAGAGTCAGAACAACCGCTCCCCCAAATAGCCATCCGGTCACACCGGTGGCGATGGCCACGACGATGGTGCCGACAGCACCAATCACCGTCACCGCATTGGCGGTCAGTCCTATGGCGATCAACGCTTTGGCTATTGGCTCGATGAGTTTTTTGAACGGCGCACGAAGATGCTCAAGCATGTGTTACTTCCTTCTCGATGAGAAAATGAGAAACGGCGCACAAACCTCTTGTCGAGATTCGTGCGCCGTTTCACGGTTCATGGTCGCGTGCGACTTGTTGCCACCGGTCTCGCTCAGTCGGCGAGGGCGGCCTTGAAGTCGTCTGCGGTGTTGACCTGGACGCGCTTCTTGATTACGGTCAGAATGTTCGCCTTCGCCTCATCGACCGGCACGCCGTTCAACTGGCTGCCGTCGCGGAAGCGGAAGCTGACCGCGTTGTTGTTCATATCCTCTTCGCCGACGATGAGGATGAACGGCGCCTTGGACTTGGATGCGTTGCGGATCTTCTTGCCGAAGCGATCGTCGGACAGGTCGATCTCGCAACGGACGGTCTCCTCTTCCAAGCTGGCGATGAACTTCTGCAGGTGCGGGGCGAACTCGTCCGCGACCGGCACGCCAAGCACCTGGACCGGGGCGAGCCACGCCGGGAAGGCGCCCGCGTAATGCTCAAGCAGCACCGCGAAGAAGCGTTCGATGGAGCCGAACAGCGCGCGGTGGATCATCACTGGACGCTGGTGCGTGCCATCGGCGGCGATGTATTCGAGCTTGAAACGTTCCGGAAGGTTGAAGTCGAGCTGGATGGTGGACACCTGCCAGGTACGTCCGATGGCGTCACGGGCCTGCACGGAGATCTTCGGACCGTAGAAGGCTGCGCCGCACGGATCGTCGACCAAGTCCAAACCGGATTCCTTGGCGACCTCGGCCAGCGTGTTGGTGGCTTCCTCCCAAATCTCGTCGGAACCGACGTACTTGTGCGGATCCTTGGTGGACAGCTCCAGATAGAAGTCATCCAGACCGAAGTCCTTCAACAGGCCGAGCACGAAGGTAAGCAGGCTCTTAAGCTCGTCCTTCATCTGCTCGCGAGTGCAGTAGATGTGGGAATCATCCTGAGTCAAGCCGCGCACGCGGGTCAGGCCATGCACTTCGCCGGACTTCTCATAACGGTACACGGTGCCGAATTCGAACAGGCGCAGCGGCAGCTCACGGTAGGAACGCTGGCGGGACTTGAAGATCAGGTTGTGCATCGGGCAGTTCATCGGCTTCAGGTAGTAATCGAAGCCTTGCTTGATGACGTTGCCGTTCTCGTCCTTCTCCTCGTCCAGACGCATCGGCGGATACATGCTGTCCTTGTACCACTGCAGGTGGCCGGAGGTCTCATACAGGCCGCCCTTGGTGATGTGCGGGGTCTGCACGAAGCTGTAGTGGTGCTTGCGGTGCATCTCACGGGAGTAGTCCTCCATGGCATTGATGACGGCCGCGCCCTTCGGATGGAAGACGGCAAGGCCCGAACCGATCTCATCCGGGAAGGAGAACAGGTCCATTTCCGCGCCGAGCTTGCGGTGGTCGCGCTTGGCGGCCTCCTCCAGACGGGTCTGGTATGCCTTCAGGTCCTCCTTGGTGGCGAAGGCGGCGCCGTAAATGCGCTGCAGCATCGGATTGGCCTCGCTGCCGCGCCAGTATGCGGCGGCGGAACGCTCGATCTTGAACGCCTTGATGTAACGGGTGTTCGGCAGGTGCGGACCACGGCACAGGTCCTTCCAAACCACATTGCCTTCACGGTCGACGTTATCGTAGAAGCTCAGTTCCTTGCCGCTGATTTCGGTGGCGGCTTCCGGGTCAAGATGCGCTTCCTTATCCTTGATAAGTTCAAGCTTGTAGGGCTGGTCGGCTTCCTCGGCAAGAGCCTCTTCCTCGGTCACCACGCGGCGGCGGAAGGACTGGGAGGACTTGATAATGCGCTGCATGCGCTTTTCGATTTCCTTGAGGTCCTCCGGAGTGAAAGGAGTCTCGACATCGAAATCGTAGTAGAAGCCGTCTTTGATGACCGGTCCAACACCAAGCTTGGCGTCAGGGCGAATCTCCTGCACGGCCTGGGCCATGACATGGGTTGCGGAATGGCGCATGATGGCCACACCGTCCTCGCTATCGAGCGCGATGGGTTCCACAACGTCGCCGTCGTGCAGCTCGGTATAGAGATCGCGGGGTTCGCCGTTCAAACGCACCGCGATGATGTTCTTGTCGTCGGAGAAGAGCTGGACGCCGGTCTGGTCTGCCGCCACCTCCTTCTTTTCGCCGTTGAGTGTGATGGAGATGGTCTGTTCAGCCATGAGTTGTCCTTTGCTATCGGGGTCCGCGTTACCAATGTGCAGGCCTGGACTATATATCAACGATGAACAAGATAGGGTCAAGCGCAGACAACGGCACGCCATTTCGGTGAACGGAAGAACAACGCTGATTGAATGTCGCGAAAGGAAAGGTCCTTTACTGTTTACTGTCCGATGACGTGCGCATATGTATACTGCGGAGCCTGACGTGTGGACTTGATCATCACTTTGTCAGAGGGGCTGACCGATACCGTAGCGCCATACTTCACTTTGAGCCGCGACCCGACGCCACCGGCCAGATTGACCGCGTTCTGCAGATTGTCGCTGTCGCCGATCGCGCGAATGGTGAATGGGGATTTCAGTTTGGTGCCATCGCAGACGAGACTGCCGGCCGTGCCACTGATGTAAGTGCTGGTTACCACGCGGACATTGTTGATCTCAATGACCTCGGCACCACTGTTGCGCAATTCCTCAAGCAACGTGAACAATATCGCGGAGTCAATCTTCTGTTTGGAACCCTGCGATATGCGGATGACCACGCCTTCTCCCGTAGCCGCGAGACGGCCGGATAGGATGCCGTTGGTCTGCGCGTTCTGCTTGGCGATTTCCGCGGCCTTCTCATTTTTGTCCGCGGTGTCTTTCAAAGCGTTCAGCTGGCTGGAGAGTTCGTTCTTACGCTGTTCGAGCTTTTGGACCTGAGCGTTGGTCTCGCTGATGAGCTTGGTTAATTCATCTTCGCTCATCGTCTCATAGGTGGATGTCGTGTTATTTATCTGGATCACATAGCCGAAGCCAAGCAAGGCGCACAATATCGTGACCAGAATGCTGGAATACAGTCGGGTTCGTGTGACCTTCGCATCAAGTGAGATTCGCTTCTTGGCCTTGACCATGGGGAACGCACCGGTTTGGGTGCTGTCATTGTTCTGGTCCTTGACCCTCTGCTCATGGATTCTGGACAGCATGTCCTTGCTGTTCGCGTCTTGTCCGCTCATACCGCATCAACCTTTAAAGATGAAGCGTCGAATGGAAGACACATTGGTAAAGATTCGTATGCCGAGCACTACGATCACTGCGGTCTGCAGCTGGGAGCCGACTCCCAACTGGTTGCCGAGGAACACCAGCAGCGTTGCGGTGATGACATTCGAGAAGAAGGAGATCACGAACACTTTATCGGAAAAGCTGCGTTGGAAATACGCGCGTGCGGCGCCTAGCAACGCATCCAACGCGGCCAATACCATAATCGGCAGATACGGTTGGAGCTCGATGGGGATGTCCGGACGAACGAATACACCGATTACCACGCCGATGATAAGTCCCAAGACAGCTGCCATTACTTGTCCTTCCTCACATGCGTCGTGTCGCCAGCCACTGCAGCATCAAGTGTAATCGATTTGCTTTTGCTTATCTGCGGATAGATGCCGGCCTTTTTGAAATCGTCATACAGTTGTTTCTGCGTTGTCTTGCTTACCGATTTCGCCAAGGTCGCCTGATTGCCTATCGCCTCGATTCGATATGGGCTTTGCACCGAATTGACTCCGATGAGAATCGTCGATCCGGCGGTTCGAATCGAGGTTTGCACGCCAAGGCGGTTGCCGTTGATCGCGATCGCCTCCGCTCCGGATTGCCATAGCAAGGAGACAAGCAGCTGCAAATCGGAATCGGTGACGACTCGAACCTGGCTGCCATTTTCTCTTGGCAGTGAGGAGTCGGCATTGTCGCCGCTGACGGAAAGCGGGTTGGCTACGGTCAGGACAATGCCTTCCCCTTGCACCGGAAGCGTTCCATTGACCATTTCATCATCCTGCATCGTCTGGTTTAGGGACCAGCTTGCCAAGGATTCCGATTCAGATTCGATTTGCGACCGCAAGTCGTTGACGTCCTTGGTGAGGTCGCCGACCCGCTTCGTTTGTTCGGTCAGCTGGCTTGCCAACTGCTTGCGTACTTCTTTGCGTGGGTCAGTGCTCAGCTGGCGCACGAAAACGCTTCCCGCGGCACCCACAGCGATGCAGATGAGGAACACCAGAATCCTGGTGGCCCAAATCGAAACCGCCGAACGTTTTTTAGTGGCCAGGCGGGAGTCCGAATACAGGACGTCCATCGGACGATTGGTCAAATCGTCAATAAGCCGAAGCGAATCGTCATCGACATGTCTATGGCGTTGCGGCATGGCGGGCATGGAGGCCGGTTGCACATGATGGGATGACAGGCCGGCGAAGGATGACGAAAAAATGGCACGATGCTTTGTGGGTACGTTCTCCGGGGAAACGGGGAACGACGCGAAACGTGGAGCATCGGACTTCATATATGCGTCAATCCTTGCTGTTTGTATCGTTCTTCAACAGTTGGATGCCTTGGCGCATGTAGATGTACCCTGCAAGCCAATACAGTCCAACGCCCCAGATTCCGGTGGCGAGACCGCATAGATGCAGTGTATCCGCAGCGGAGTTGGACCAGATGTCGGCGAAGATCAACGCGACGATGGCGATAAGCAGCATCGCGGTACCGGCCTTGCCTACGAAATGAACAGGCAATGGGCCATAATCGTGCTGCGCCAAAACCAGTATCAGAACAGCCATGATCAAATCTCGCAGACCGACGACGATCAGCATCCACCATGGAATGATGTTCGCCACACCCAAAGCAAGAATGCTGCAGAAGATCAGCAGACGATCGGCAATCGGATCGAGAATTTGCCCGATTTTGCTCACCTGATTGAATGATCTGGCGATCAGTCCGTCCAAACCATCGGATATCGCCGATAGCGCAAGCACGACCAAGGCGGTCACCATCCTGTGATGAGAGACCAGCATCGCGATAAAAGGAATCGAAATGATTCTCAGCAGGCTGATGAAGTTCGGAACCGTGAAATAGATGTCTCGCGGTTCCGGACTGTATTGCTTCTTAATAATCAGTTTGCTCATATTACGAGCTACACTACATTCTCGAAGCCTGCAACGCGGTGACTATTATGCCACGGGCACCAACTTCATACAACTGGTCCATAAGCTGGTTCACCTTCGCCTTCGGAACCACCACACGCACGGCCGCCCACTGCTTATCATGCAGAGGCGAAATCGTCGGGCTTTCGAAACCCGGAGTGATATCCACTGCGGCGGACACCTTCTCGACCGGAATGTCGTAGTCCATAAGCACATTACGCTGGGCAGTGAGCACGCCTTGCAGACGCCTGCTCAGAATCGTCAGACGCTCGTCATCCGCCTCAAGACGAGGGGAACGAATCAATACGGCTTCAGAGTGCATCAGCGGTTCAGCGAAAATGCGCAGTCCCGCATTGCGCAGAGTGGTCCCTGTGGAAACCACATCGGCGATCAGATCGGCGACGCCAAGCTGGACGGACGATTCGACGGCGCCGTCAAGGTGCACGGTTTCCGCGTTGATGCCATGCTCGACCAGATAGTCGTGTACGAGCTTGTCGAATGTGGTGGCGACTCGCTTGCCTTCAATATCCTCAAGCTTGGTAATCGGCGAATCGTTCGGGGCTGCGAAACGGAACGTGGAGGCTCCGAAGCCAAGCTGCATATGCTCCTCCGCATCGGTGCCGGAGTTCACGAGCAAATCATGCCCGGTGATTCCAACGTCGATGGTGCCGCGACCGACATAGACCGCAATGTCGAGGGGACGCAGGTAGAACAACTCAACATCATTGTCGGGATCCTCCACGACCAACTGGCGAGGGTTGCTCCTCAAACGGTAGCCGGCTTCCGCCAGCATGTTCCAGGCGGGTTCGGACAGCATGCCCTTATTAGGCACAGCGATTCTTAGCATGTTTCTCCTCTAAAAAAGGCCACACCTTCAACTGGCATGGCCCCGGGTTTCTCACAGGTTCTTGTAGATGTCCTCGAGTGTGATGCCACGATCGATCATCATGACCTGCAGATGGTAGATGAGCTGGCTCATTTCTTCGGCCGTGCGATCAGCACCCTCATATTCGGCGGCGATCCAGGTCTCTCCAGCCTCTTCGACGATCTTCTTGCCGATGAAGTGCGTGCCTTTGGCAAGCTCGTCGACGGTCAGGGAACCGGCCTGCTTGGTGGCGGCTTTCTCGCTCAATTCCGCGAACAGCGATTCAAAAGTCTTCATATTCGTATGCTTCCTTGTATGGTGGGCGTTCACGCCTTGAAGGCTGCTTCGGCCTTCTCGCGGATGGAGTCGATAGCCTCGGCCGGATTCTCGGCACCGTACACGGCGGAACCGGCGACCAGCACATCGGCACCGGCTTCGGCAACGATATGGGCGGTCTTGGGGCTCACGCCACCATCGACCTGGATCTTCGTCTTCAGGCCACGGCGGGTGATTTCGTCACGCAGACGACGAACCTTGGCCATCTGGTTGTCAAGGAACTTCTGACCGCCGAAGCCCGGTTCGACCGTCATGATAAGCACCATGTCGAATTCGTCAAGGATGTCGAAGATCGGCTCGACCGGTTCGGCCGGACGGATCGCGAAGCAAGCCTTGCAGCCCATGTCGCGCAGCTGACGCGCAAGACGAACCGGAGCATGCGTCGCTCCCATATGGAAGCTGACGGAAGCCGCACCAAGCTTGGCGTATTCCGGAGCCCAACGGTCCGGATCCTCGATCATCAGATGCACGTCGACCGGAAGGTCAGTGACTTGGCAGATGCGAGCCACAATCGGCTCACCTAACGTCAGATTCGGAACGAAATGATAGTCCATCACGTCCACGTGAACGAGATCGGCGTTGGAAATGGCCTTAAGGTCACGTTCCAGATTGCAGAAGTCAGCGGACAGGATGCTAGGCGCGATTTGAATAGTCATGGTTCTCATTCTATGGAAGGTAATCGACTTGATGTTACTTGTTGTCGGACTGGTCATCGGCATATGAGACGGATGAGCCATCGTTTGCCGTGATTTCATCCTTGGTTTTCGTAAGGTTGGCCTTCGCGGTCGGGAGACCGGTTTCTCCATCCTCGACGAGGCTTAGCTCAATCTCGGTGACGGTGCGCAACTTCTCGGCAAGCAGCTCGGTGGACTTTCCCATCTGCTGAATAACGATGAAAGCCACCACGCCAAGCACGAACACCGCCATGGACACCCATACGTTGATGCGCACGCCAAGGAACTCGTGCGCGAAATCAATGCGCAGAGCCTCGATCCAAGTGCGTCCCGCCGTGTACCACATGATGTATATGGCGAACAAGGACCCGGCCTTGAGTTTTTTCATGATTTTGGAACCAAGGAAAACGATGAGCGCAGCACCGATGAGATTCCAAATCATCTCATACAGGAAGGTGGGGTGGAACAGCGTGCCTGTCGGGCAGGTCGCTCCGTCATAGCATTGTTCGCTGTGACCGATGGCGCTTCCCTCCATATTCAACTTCAAACCCCAAGGCAAGGTCGTCGGCGCGCCGTAGAGCTCTTGGTTGAACCAGTTGCCCAGACGTCCCACGGCCTGCGCCACGAGCAATCCTGGCGCGACGGCGTCACCGAGCAGAGCCATTGGATAATGCTTGTTACGACACCATGCCCAAGCGGCAAGCGCTCCAAGCAGGACGCCGCCCCAGATGCCCAGTCCGCCATTCCAGATGCGGAACATCTCCACCCAATCGCCGGTCGGTCCGAAGAAACGTTCCGGAGTGGTGATGATGTGGTATATACGCGCACCGATGATGCCGCTCGGCACCGCGACAAGCGTGATGTCGAGAATCTGATCGAAATTACCGCCATATCGTTTCCAATGAACGGTTGTCATCCATACCGCCAGCACGATGCCGAGCAGAATGCACAGCGCGTAGAAATGAATGGTCACCGGCCCGATGGAAAACTGCGAAATGGTGGGTGACGGAATGTAAGCAAGTGTCATGGTTTCCTGATGGTAGTCCACGTATACGATATGGTACGTGGACTACCAGTATGTTGTCTTTGGACTGGTTCAGTTGCGGGCGTTGTGGATGCCTTCGGCAAGCTCCTCAGTCTTCGCCGCCAAGGCCTTGAGACCGGTGGCTTCGTCGACTGCATGCTTGCCGGATTCGTCAAGCATGGTATGCACCAGAGCCGAGCCTACGATGACACCGTCCGCATACGATCCGACACGAGCCCCCTGTTCCGCGGTGGACACGCCGATGCCTACGCACACGTTTTTCGCACCGGCCTTGCGGGTACGGGCGACCAGTTCCTTCGGGGACGCATCGATGGTGGAGCGTTCTCCGGTGACGCCCATGCGGGCGGCAGCATAGACGAAACCCCGCGCATTGTCCGCAACGACTTTCAGACGGTCTTCGGTGGAATCCGGAGATACCAGGAAGATGCGGTCGAGTCCGTGACGGTCGGAGGCTTCGATCCACTCGCCGGCCTCGTCCGGAATGAGATCCGGGGTGATGAGACCGGCTCCACCGGCGTTTTCGAAATCACGTGCGAAGCGTTCGACGCCGTAATGGAAGATGAGGTTCCAATAGCTCATGACCAATGGCACTCCCCCGGCGTTCGCCACTGTTTCCACCGCTTTGAATACGTTGGCGATTTTTTCACCATTGTCGATGGCGATTTGCGATGCCGCCTGGATGACGGGACCGTCCATGACGGGGTCGGAATACGGCAGCCCGATTTCGACCGCGTTCACGCCGTGTTCGACCATGGTGCGGAAAGCTTTGAGCGAATAATCCGGATCAGGGAATCCGTATGGCAGATATCCGATGAATGCCGGCTTGTCGGCGGCTTTGAATTCATCGAACATGGTTTCCGTCGGGCTTGGCTTGTGGCTGATGCCGAGTGGCTGGCCGGACGGCGTGGATGATGTTGCGTTCGTCATGATGGTTGCTCCTTTTCTCACTCGCCGTCCGCGTTGTTGCCTTGCGCGCCGTTGGATTCCAAGGCTTTGGCCTGCTCGTCGGTCAGGTATCCGAACCATTTGCCGGCGGTGTCCATGTCCTTGTCTCCACGGCCAGAGATGTTGATGATCATGACCGGATGCTCATACCCTTTGGCCTTGAGGTCTGCAGCTGCCTTGTACGCGCCGGCCACTGCGTGGGAGCTTTCGATGGCAGGGATGATGCCTTCGGTTTCGCACAGATCCTTGAACGCGCTCATGGCTTCCTGATCAGTGGCCCAGGAATAGTTGACGCGGCCGATATCCTTGAGCCACGCATGTTCGGGGCCGACGGAGGCGTAATCCAAGCCTGCGGAGATGGAGTACGTGTCAAGGGTCTGGCCTTCGGGGTTTTCCAACAGATAGCTCTTGGCTCCTTGGAACATGCCCAGTTCACCGGTACCTGGCGCGAATCGAATGGCATGGCGACCGGATTCGGGCCCGTTACCGCCGGCCTCGTAACCGTACAGGTTCACTCGTTCGTCATCGAGGAAGGCGTTCATGATGCCGATGGCGTTGGAGCCGCCGCCGACGCATGCGCAGATAGCATCGGGATGGTCGATGCCATACCAATCCTGCAGCTGCTGTTTCGCTTCCTCTCCGATGATCTTTTGGAAGTCGCGCACCATGGATGGGAACGGATGAGGTCCTGCGACCGTGCCGAGCAGATAATGGGTGTCTTTGACGTTGGTGACCCAGTCGCGCAGCGCCTCGTTGATGGCGTCCTTGAGGATGCGATCACCCAAGGTGACTTCGACGACCTCCGCGCCAAGCATGCGCATGCGGGCAACGTTCAGCGCCTGACGGCGGGCATCGATCTGTCCCATGTAGATGCGGCACTTGAGTCCCAGCATGGCACAGACCGTGGCAGTGGCCACACCATGCTGGCCTGCACCGGTTTCGGCGATCACACGGTTTTTGCCCATGCGCTTGACCAGTAGGGCCTGTCCAAGCGCGTTGTTGATCTTGTGGGCGCCGGTGTGGTTCAGGTCTTCACGCTTGAGGAACACACGGGCATCAAGACCGGTTTTCTCCTTGAGCCTCTGCGCGAAACGAGGCGCTTCAGTCAATGGGGACGGACGTCCAACATACTGCTGGTTCAACCGCGCCAATTCCTTATGGAATTCCGGATCGGCCTTGGCTTCCGTATACACGCGTTCAAGCTCGTCGAGCGCCGTGATCAGCGCTTCCGGAACATAGCGTCCGCCAAACTGTCCGAAATATGGTCCTTCATGGCTTGCCAACGGGGTCTGTTCGGATGCCTTCACTCTTGCTCCTGTCTTTACTAATCGTTCCACTGCCTGCTCATGGTTGGTCGCGGTGGCCACGCCTTCTCCCACCAGCACCGCATCCGCGCCGGCACGGGCGTAATCCTCAAGCTCAACCGAACCGAACACACCGGATTCCGCCACGCGAATCACATCGTCCGGCAAATCCGCGGCCAGTTCGTTGTACTTGTTCACATCCACCTTGAGGTCTTTAAGATTGCGGGCGTTGATGCCAATGACCTTGGCCCCGGCATTGATGGCCCGTTGAATATCCTCACGGGTGTGTGTTTCCACCAGCACCGTCATATTGAGGCTATGCGCGAGATCGAGCAGCGACTTGAGCTTGACGTCGTCCAATGCGGCGACGATGAGCAGCACCAGATCGGCACCATGCGCACGTGCTTCCCAAATCTGATATTCGGTAACGATGAAATCCTTGCGCAGCACGGGAATCCTCACTACGGCGCGCACCTTGTCGAAATCTTCAAGAGAGCCAAGGAACCGACGGCCTTCAGTCAGCACGGAAATCGCGCTTGCACCTCCCTGCTCGTATTCGCGGGCCAAAGCGGCCGGATCCGGAATATCGCTCAAATGGCCTTTGGATGGGGAGGCACGCTTGATCTCGGCGATGACCGGAATGCCATCCGCCTTCTTCAGCCACTGGCGCGCATCGATTGGCGCTGAAGTCTCGAACGCCATCCGCTTGACCTCAGCGAGCGGCACGTTGTTTTCTCTTGATCGCTGATCCTCGACGGCTCCCGCCACCAATTCATCGAGCACAGACATTACTGCTTCCTTTCACAACACAATTGAACGGTCAGAATGTGACTCACAACTGGCGAAGCTGCGCGGCGATCTGTACCGCTTCAACGCTGGCTTCGGCCTTGTTGCGAGTCTCCTGCCACTCACTGGCCGGCACGGAATCGAGGACGATTCCAGCTCCGGCCTGCACGCTCGCTTCATGGTCGCGAATGAATGCAGTTCGAATGGCGATGGCCATATCGAGGTTGCCTGAAAAATCAAAATAACCGACGGTGCCGCCGTAAATACCACGGTCGGCCGGCTCAAGTTCATCGATAATCTCGATGGCGCGCGGCTTCGGCGCTCCGGACAGCGTCCCCGCGGGGAAGGCGGAAGTGAACACGTCGAACGCCGTCATATGCGGATCGACCTGCCCGGTAACGGTTGAGCAGATGTGCATGATATGGCTGAACCGTTTGATGTCCATCAAGGAAACGACTTCGACGCTTTCCGGACGGCACACGCGGCTCAGATCGTTGCGGGCCAGATCGACCAGCATGATATGCTCGCTGCGTTCCTTCGGGTCTGCCAATAGTTCCTTGGCGAGACGTTCATCTTCCTCAGGAGTGGCGCCTCGTGGTCTGGAACCGGCGATTGGGAAAGACATGGCATGGCCGTTGTCCACCTTGATCAGTGTTTCCGGGCTGGAACCGATGACGTTGAAATCACGTCCTTGAGCACCGGTGAGTGCCATGAAATACATGTACGGGCTCGGATTGAGGGTACGCAGCACACGATACACATCAAACGGATCGGCGGGAGAATCAATATCCAGTCGCTGCGAAATGACCACTTGGAACACATCGCCATCGATGATATGGCGTTTGGCCTCTTCAACGGAACGTTCGTAATCGCTTTTCTCCGTGCGGAATCGCAGTTGGGGCTGGCCGACCGACTCGTCGAGCACATTGACCCGGGCTTCGTTTTCGACGGGTGCGGCAGCCTTGCACTGCATATCATCCAGACGTGCCAGCGCTTCATCGTAGGCGGCATCGGCACGAGTCGGACGGTCATCGACATTCACGGCATTGGCAATCAGCCATACCGAGCCAGACACGTGGTCGACTACTGCGATGTCCGTGGCGAGAGCCAGAACGGTTTCCGGCTGTCCGGTCTCATTCGGGGCTTCGGCACGGAGCGTCGGTTCCCAATGTCGGATGGAATCCCATCCGACAGTACCAACGAGGCCACTGGTCAGATTCGGCAATCCCTCGACGTGCGGAGCCTTCAATGTCTTCAGCGCGGCATGTGCCACTTCGACAACATCACCGTCGGTGGGCACTCCGACAGGCACCTGTCCCAGCCAATCGGCTTTGCCGTTGTTCGAACGCAGCTGCGCCATGGAATTCACGCCGATGAAGCTGTATCGACTCCACGCTCCGCCAAATTCAGCCGATTCGAGGATGAACGTACCGGAACGGCCTCCTGCGAGACGCTCGTAGAAGCCGACTGGGGTCAATGAATCAGCCAGCAAACGGCGTACGATGGGGATGACACGGTAGCCTTGGTCGGCCAATTCATGGAACTGCTCACGGCTTGGCCATGTAGCACCCCACTTGAGGGTCTGTACACTGCATTCGCTCACCGCTGACCCTCCTGTTCTTTGGTTCGATGGCCCACGACCACAGGCAGCTGTCCGCCTTCTTCAAAGCAGGAACGTTTGCCGGTATGGCAAGCCGCTCCCACTTGGTCAACTTCTACCAGAATGGCATCTCCATCGCAATCCAGCGCGAAGGACTTCACATACTGGGCATGTCCCGACGTATCGCCCTTACGCCAATACTCCTGCCTGGACCTCGACCAGAATGTGACGCGTCCGGTGGTGAGGGTACGTCTGATGGCTTCGTCGTTCATATAGCCGACCATCAGTACCTCTTTGGTATCGAACTGCTGGATGACGGCCGCGACCAAGCCTTTGTCATCGTGCTTGAGACGCTGTGCGATGCGCGGGTCGAGAGTGGTGGTGTTGTCGTATGCTTCGTTGGTCATGATGGTATTGCGATTCGTTGTTCAGTACTACAGGGTTGGTTTGCGTAGTTTCCGTGGTTCTATTCAGCGTACGGTGTATCCGGCTGCCTTGATGGCGTCTTTGACTTCACCGATGGTGACTTTGCCGTAATGGAAAATCGAGGCAGCGAGCACGGCATCGGCGCCCGCCTCGATTGCCGGCGGAAAATCCGAGGCTTTGCCGGCGCCGCCAGAAGCGATAATCGGGATTTTGACTTCCTTGCGGACAGCTTTGATCATCTCCAGATCGAAGCCTTGTTGGGTGCCATCGGCATCCATTGAATTAAGGAGAATCTCCCCCGCACCAAGTTCTTGGGCGCGCTTGACCCACCAAATGGCGTCAATGCCAGTGGATTTGCGCCCGCCCATGGTGGTGACTTCGAAACCTGACTGCGTATGTCGTTCTCCCTGTTCGCGACGTGCATCGACGGACAGCACAAGCACCTGATTGCCGAATCGTTCGGCGACACGACTGATGAGGGTAGGGTCATTGATGGCCGCGGTGTTGACGCCGACCTTATCCGCACCGCAACGAAGCAGGGAATCGACGTCTTCAGGGGTACGTACGCCGCCGCCGACAGTCAGTGGAATAAAAATCTGTTCGGCGGTGCGGCTCACCACATCGACCATGGTCTGCCTATGGGAGCTTGACGCCGTCACATCAAGGAACGTCAGTTCGTCCGCGCCCTGGCGGTAGTATTCCGCGGCGAGTTCGACCGGGTCTCCTGCATCGCGAAGATTCTCGAAATGCACGCCTTTGACCACTCGTCCCGCATCGACATCAAGACATGGAATGACTCGGACCGCCAGTGACATGCTGCTCTACTCCTTCACGCATAACGGTTGCAATGATTGCAAGAGTAACCGCAATACGTTACGTCGGTTCATGCGGATTCCGAGTAGCGGACAGAACCGGGCCTTTCGGAGGAATCAGTCACGTTCTTTGGCTGCAAGCTGTCCGCATGCGCCATCAATGTCCTGTCCTCTGGTATCACGCAGCGTGGCTGTGATGCCAGCGTTATGGAGAATCTCAAGGAATCTACGCTCGTCTTCTGGTTTGGACGCGGTCCACTTCGATCCCTCGATCGGATTGAGCGGAATCGGATTGACATGCGCCCAATCATCTCCATAGTGGTTCAGACGCTTCGCCAGCAATTTGGCATGTTCCGCCTGGTCGTTGATGCCGCGCATCAAGGCGTATTCGATGCTGACTCGCCGTTTGGAAGCCAGATAATAATCATGCGCAGCGTCGAGCACCTGTTTGGTGTTGAAACGCTTGTTCATGGGCACAAGTTCATCGCGCAATTCATCGCTCGGCGCGTGCAGGGATACTGCGAGACGTACTGGGATGCCTTCTTCGGCCAGTTTCCTGATGCCAGGCACCACGCCAACGGTGGAAACCGTGATGTTACGTGCGGAGATGCCGAAGCCTTCGGGAGGCATGGAACTAATTTGGCGGACTGCGCTCAAGACGGATTTATAGTTGCCCATTGGTTCGCCCATGCCCATGAACACGATGTTGCTCAGTCGTCCGGAGCCTCCGGCCACTTCACCGTCACGCATGGCCTTCGCGGCCACACGAACCTGCTCAACGATTTCGCCTGCGGACATGTTCCTGGTCAGTCCCAGTTGTCCAGTGGCGCAGAATGGGCAACCCATGCCGCAGCCGACCTGGCTGGAAATGCAAAGCGTGGTTCTGGTGGGATAACGCATCAATACGGATTCGATCAGCGACCCATCAAACAGGCGCCACAACGTTTTGATGGTGGTGCCTCCATCGGCGACTTGGCGTGTCACCTCATGGATGAGTTCCGGGAAGAAAGCTTCAGCCGCGTCGGAGCGTCTTGCCGCCGGAAAATCGGAAAATTCTTCCGCATTGACATCAAAATGGCCATAGTAATGATTAGCCAGCTGTTTGACCCTGAATTTCGGCAATCCAAGTTCCTTGGCCTTACCGATACGTTCCTCTTCGGACATATCGGCGAAATGCAGTGGCGGCTTGCCACGGCGGGCATGGTCTTTCGACAGCACATCCCGGAAGGCGCCCGAAGTGCCTCCAGGAGTGATGCCTGTTTCCGGCTGATCATTCATGGAATTCACGGTTATTGGCCCTTTCTCACATTCCGGTGGCCCACAGGAGCACGCACACGAAAGGAGCGCACAGGAGGATGGAGTCGACACGATCCATCACTCCGCCATGACCTTTAAGCAGATGGCCCATATCCTTAATACCAATGTCACGCTTCAGCATGGAAGCGCATAGGTCGCCGAAGGTTCCGGCTATACCGATCATGAAACCAGCGACAATAGGCACCCACCATCGAACCGTCCAAACGGATGGCTCGTAAGTGCAAAACATCACCACAAAAGAACCGGCCATGGCGAACAAGATGGATCCTGCCAGGCCCTCCCATGATTTCTTCGGTGAGATACGGGGACTGAGTTTATGTTTGCCAAGCCATGCACCTGCAAACAGACCACCGGTGTCACTCAGCGCGGGCATGAAGACAAGCATGATGGCATGTGCCACCGGATGACCGTTGAACGTCAACGGCATGATCAGGCAGGAGGCAAGCAGCGGAATGTACAGAACGGTGAACATGGAGACTGCCACATGGCTCAGTCGGCTGTGGCGCACTTCACCCTGTTCATGATTGAACGACGATTCGAGACGAGCACCTGCATCGGTGTGCGACAGTTTGTCCGCCACGGCCAGGGAAAGCCGACTGCCGAACGTCACCTTGGCACTTGCGGCGATCGCTACAAGCAGCAAGGAGGCCAGTACACAGACCGTCATAGCCACAATATGATGCTTGCTGTAGTAGGTGGCCAGCAAAGTCACCGCGGAACATGCCCACAGCGCCACCACGGGAATATGCAATCCCGCGGTGGCGAAATCGACGCGCAGCTCCCACAATGCAAGCACCATGAACAGCACGACAAGATAGACGAACAAATCAACGCTGATCAACAGGCATGCCAAGATGATGGCGATCAGGACGACCGCCGTGGCGATGGCCTGCGGCATGTTGCGTCCGGTTTTCTTGTTGATGGCGTTAATGGCCTCTTCGGCTTCTTTTTCGCGTTGCTCCTGTTTTTCCATCGTGGTCTCTCCTGTGGTACCGTGCGTCGATTGATGATTATGGAGATTCGAAGGAATCAGACCTCCATGATCTCCTTCTGCTTGGTTTCCAGCAGAGCGTCAAGCTCGTCGGTGGTCTGCTTGGTGACCTTGTCGAGTTCCTTGAGCAGACGATCGCCTTCGTCCTCGCCCATGTCGCCGTCTTTGATGGCCTTGTCAAGGGATTCCTTGGCCTTGCGACGAATGTTGCGCACCGCGACCTTGCCGTCTTCAGCCTTGCCCTTGGCAATCTTGACGTATTCCTTGCGACGCTCTTCGGTCAGCTCCGGCATGGTCAGGCGAATGACGTTGCCGTCGCGACGGGGGCTGGCTCCGAGATCGGAATCACGAAGCGCCTTCTCCACGGCGTTGGCCTGGGACGCATCGAAAGGAGTGACCGCCAAGGTGCGCGGCTCCGGAACACCGATGGTGGCAACGGCCTTCAGCGGGGTCGGTGCGCCGTAATAGTCAACGGTGATGCCGTTAAGCAGCGCCGGATTCGCACGACCGGTGCGAATACCGGAGAAGTTCTCCTTGGTGGATTCCACGGACTTGGCCATCTGCGCCTTGGCCTGATCGACGATAGTTGCCATTGTTTGCTCCTTTAATATTGTTGGTTTAATCGATATTCGGCTTTGAATGTCGTCACTCGGCGAGGGTGGATTCCGCGGTGGAAACCATGGTGCCGATCTCCTCGCCCAGCAAAGCCTGGGTCACATTGCCGGCGCCCTCGAGTCCGAAGACGCGGATGCGCTGCTTGTTGTCCCGCGCCATGGAAAGCGCCGCAGCATCCATGACCGCAAGATTGTCGACCAATGCACGGTTATAGCTCAACGTGGCGAAGCGCTTGGCGTTCTCGTCTTTGCGCGGATCGGCAGTGTATACGCCGTCCACGCCGTTCTTGCCCATCAGCACCTCATCGCAGTGGATTTCCAGAGAACGCTGGATGGACACGGTGTCAGTGGAGAAATACGGCATGCCTGCTCCGGCGCCGAAAATCACCACGCGTCCCTTTTCCAGATGACGAATGGCCTTAAGCGGAATGTACGGCTCGGCGACCTGTCCCATGGTGATGGCGGTTTGCACGCGCGTGGCCTGTCCCTCCTGCTCGAGGAAATCCTGCAGAGCGAGGCAGTTCATCACCGTTCCCAGCATGCCCATATAGTCGCCGCGGGAACGATCGATGCCGGCCTGCTGCAGTTCGGCGCCACGGAAGAAGTTGCCGCCACCAACAACGATGGCGACCTGCACACCTTGCTTGACCGCGGGAACGATTTCCTCCGCAATACGACGAACGACGGTGGTGTCGATGCCGACTTTGCCTCCGCCGAATGCCTCTCCGGACAGCTTGAGCAGTACCCTGCGGGGATTGTCGCCAGTGTTTTCGCCAGTCATGAAATGCCTTTCTTACCCGAAAACCCATGAAATTTACCGTTTTCAAGACTATCGGCAAACACAGACACCAAAACACGATGGGGTTTAGTGCAAAAAAAATGTCCGCAATCCTGTTGGATTGCGGACATTGGAGATATGCCAAGCCCACGTTCGAAAGCGTGAGCTCAATTCACATCAGATTCACTCGGCGTCGCCCTTGCCGACCTCCACACGAGCGAAGGAAAGCGCGGTTCCCCCGACTTCCTTGAACAGGTCGCCGACGGTCTTGGACGGATCCTTGACGTACGCCTGCTCAAGCAGCACGGTCTCCTTGTAGAATGCGCCGAGACGGCCTTCCACGATCTTCGGAGCGATCTTCTCGATCACGGCCTCCGGCTTGCCCTTGCTCTTGAGCTCCTCCGTGGTCTTCTCGGTGGCCACGCGACGCTCGGATTCCAGCACATCAGCCGGAACATCCTCGCGGGTCAGCCACTGGGCGCCCATCGCGGAAATCTGCAGAGCGGCCTCATGAGCCACAGCAGCGCCGGCTTCATCAGTGGCAATCATGGCCACGATGCTCGGCGGCATCTCAGCGGACTTCTTGTGGGCGTAGACCTCGACATGCGGGCCCTCGACCTTGGCGAACTGGCCTACCTTGACGTGCTCACCGAACAGAGCAGCGGCTTCCTCGACGGCTTCCTTCACGGTGGTGTCACCGGAGGCTGCTGCCAGAACCTCATCCACGGAGGATGCTTCGGCCTTGACGGCGTCATCGAGCACGCTGCCGGCGAATTCCACGAACTTCGGGGTCTTGGCCACGAAGTCGGTCTCGGAGTTCAGCTCGACCGCATAGCCGGTCTGGCCGTTGGCGGATTCGACAACGGTGGAGGCGATGGTGCCTTCCTGAGCCTTGCGGCCTTCACGCTTGCCAGCGGCCTGGATGCCCTTGGCGCGGATGATTTCCTTGGCGCGAGCCACATCGCCTTCGGCTTCGGTCAGGGCCTTCTTGACGTCCATCATGCCGGCGCCGGTTTCCTCGCGCACCTGCTTGATCAGAGCTGCAGTGATTGCTGCCATTGATTTGTCTCCTCTGAAAATTTGGTGATGCCCCGATGATGGGAGGCATAGCACCTCCCATCATAGAGCATGGTCTCACTCGGCCTTGGTTTCGCCTTCAGCCTCAGCCGGGGCTTCAGCTGCCGGAGCGCCCTCGGTGAGGAGCTCCTTTTCCCAAGCAGCCATCGGCTGCTCGGCTTCGCCTTCGGCCTTGGCGGCCTTGCCGGAACGCTCCAGCAGACCTTCGGCCACTGCGTCAGCCATGAGGCTGGTCAGCAGTTCGATGCCGCGGATGGCGTCATCGTTGGCGGCGATCGGATACTCAACGGATTCCGGATCAGCGTTGGTGTCGACGATGGCGACAACCGGAATGCCCAGCTTGTGGGCTTCCTCGACGGCCAGAGCTTCCTTGTTCACATCGACCACGAACATGGCGGACGGGGTGCGGTTCATGTTGCGGATACCGCCCAGCTGCTTAGCCAGCTTGTCCTTCTCACGCTCGAGGAGCAGCAGCTCCTTCTTGGTCAGACCGGAGCCGTGCACGTCGGTGAAGTCCATTTCCTCAAGTTCCTTGAGGCGGGAGACGCGCTTGGACACGGTCTGGAAGTTGGTCAGCATGCCGCCGAGCCAACGCTCGGAGACATACGGCATGTTCACGCGGGTGGCCTGAGCGGAAACAGCTTCCTGAGCCTGCTTCTTGGTGCCGACGAACAGCACGGTGCCGTTGTGGGCAACAGTGGCCTTGATGAAGTCGTAGGCCTTGTCGATCATGTCGAGCGACTTGAACAGGTTGATGATGTGGATGCCGTTGCGCTGGGTGAGGATGAACTGCTTCATCTTCGGGTTCCAACGACGGGTCTGGTGGCCGAAGTGCAGGCCTGCCTTCAGCATGTCGCTCATAGTGATCTGAGCCATGGTATTGCTACCTCTTTCTTTGTCGGTTCTTGCCTGGTCATGCGTTCCTGCGTGCAGCCAATGCCTTGCAGGCATCAGCCGACCGACACAGGTCGTCGCGAGCATGACGCGAATTGGTTGCGCACCGGTTGACAATAATTGGGCGGTTTGAAGCACTCGCGGCAGCGCTTCTCACCAAATTGGCGCACAAATACTAAAAATACCATGGGGCCACGTCTTTCTGACGTGGCCCCATGGTTGAATCGTCGTTCGCTGTTTCGATCACTTGCGATGGGTGCGCATGTAACGCATCGCCTCGCGGCGTTCTTCCTTTTCCAGACGATCAAGATAGACGTGACCGTCCAAATGATCAGTCTCGTGCTGCAGCATGCGGCCCATGATGCCATGGCCTTCCAACACTACCGGCTTGCCGTCCAGATCAATGCCCCGCACGCGAGCATAATCGGCGCGACGAGTCTTGTACCACAATCCTGGAACGGAAAGGCAGCCTTCATCGCCATATTGCTCTCCGCTGGTCTCCTCCAACACCGGGTTAAGCACATAGCCGATTTTGCCGTCGATATTGTAGGAAAACGCACGCAGACTCACACCGATTTGGTTGGCGGACAACCCGGCGCGTCCCGGGTCATCAACGGTATCCAACAAATCCTGCACCAGATGGCGCACCGCAGGCGTGATCTCCTTGATGGGATCGCATGGGGTGCGCAGCACTGGATCAGGTACGACTCGAATCTCACGGATTGCCAAAATTAACGCTCCTCGTTGTTCTTGGTTGCGGAAGGCTCGACGGACGGTGCCGTCTCGTCATCCGGTTCATCGGACTGCTTCTTGATTCTCTCCTGCATGGTATCAAATGCCTGCCGAACCTTCGGGCTGACGGATTCAGAAGCCTGCCGCATGCTTTCCGACGCCTGCTTGACGGTTTCGGTGGTGCGGTCGAGAATCTGGACGGTCTTCGGCAACGGCCTGTTGGAGGGTTTTGGCGCGTAAATCACGTTTTCGATGACGTCTGCGTAGCGCTGCAGCACCTTGGGACGAACAACTTTCAGGCTTGCCGTCAAGGTGCCGTCCTGTTGGTTGAATTCCTCATCGAGAATCTCGAATTTTCGTACGGATTCCGCACGGGAAACGTTCGCGTTGGCCTTTTCGACATACTGCTGCACGAAAGCGCGCACGGCATCGTTTTCCGCTACCTGCTTCATGGACATATCGGCATCAAGACCCTGCTGGGAAAGCCAAGAACGAGTCATATCAGAATCCAGTTCAATCAAAGCGCTGATGAACGGCTTGCCATCGCCAATGACCACAGCATGGGACACGATAGGACAGGTGTCGATGATGTCCTCCATCGGGGCGGGGCTGACGTTCTTGCCTCCGGCTGTGATGATGATGTCCTTCTTGCGGCCGGTGATATACACGAATCCATCATCGTCGATGGCCCCCAGATCGCCGGTCCTCAGCCAACCATCAGGCATTTTGACTTCAGCGGTCTTCTCAGGATTCTTGTAGTAGCCAAGAAAAACATTGGGGCCCATGACCTGCAGCTCGCCATCATCATCGGTGCGCACACCCATACCCGGCCCGGGCTTACCAACGGAACCGACGCGATTCGCATTTTGCCAGTTGACGATCATCGGAGCCGCGGTTTCCGTCATACCGTACCCCTGAATGAACGTGATGCCATCCATGCCATTGAAGAAGTGGGCAAGGTCGACGTTCAGCGGGGCGCCGCCGCATGCCAGATATTTCAGGTTCGGACCAAGCGCAGAACGAATGGACTTGCCGACGACGGACATGAAGAAGGAATGCTCGGCTCGGGCCACCATCGAATGATGTCCCCCGTCCTGCTCGTCCTTGGACCATTGCACGAAATGATCGAACGCCTTGGCGAAGACCCTGCCGCGAATACCCGCACCGGCCTTCTGCGAGGCAGCGTTGTACACTTTTTCGAACACACGTGGCACGCCAAGCAAATACGTCGGTTTGAAACTGCGCAGATCGGCGAGCAGATGCTTGGCTCCAGGCAGATAGCCGACCACGCCTTGTCCGCCAATCGCCACGTATTGGATATAGCGGGCGAAGCAGTGCGCCAACGGCAGGAACAGCATCAACCTGTTGGGCTGGTACAGCATCTCGTCAAGAATGATGTAGCCATTGAGCACGATATGCGTGAAGTTGCGATGGGACAGCATCGCACCCTTCGGACGTCCCGTGGAGCCCGATGTGTAAACGATGGTGAGCATGTCGTCCGCCTTGATCCGGGCAATGACCTGATCAAGGGTATCGTCATCGACGCCCTCTCCGAAATCGGCGACCGCGTCAAGACCGTCCGCTTTGAAATTGAACACGTAACGCAGCCCTTCATGCATGTCACGAATCTGTTCGAGCGTCTGCGTGTGGACGGAATCTCCAGCGAAGGCAATAACCGGCTCCACCTCTTCCACGATGGAAGCGGCCTGCTTGGCCGAATCGGTTTCATAAATCGGAACGCTTACCGCGCCGATGGCCGCGCATGCGAAATCGACCACACCCCACTCGTAACAGGTGGGAGAGTAAATGACCACCATGCTTCCGGCCTTGACTCCAAGACCGATAAGGCCCTTCGCCACGGCGCGCACACGAGCGAGCATCTGGCCTGCCATCACATCATGCCATTGCCGAGTCTCATCATCCTGCCATTGTGCGATAAGATCATCCGGATTCTTCTGCGCACGACGCGACAGCAACGCATATACCGTGTCATCATCCGTGGTGCTGTAGGCCGGCTCTGGTACAAATTCTCTCAACATGGTTCTCTATAGTAGTTCCCGTATGCTTAAGGCACGCTGAAAACCCTTGGCATCGACTGCGAACATCGACGCCAAGGGCTTTTGCAGATTCCTACCGTATCATCGCATCAATGCGATCACCCGAAATCAGCCAAGACGCACTTCCACGTGGAGCCTTTGAGCCTGAATGCGGTGTTGCATCTCAACCGCGTTTCGCCGATGTTGAGCAAAGCCGCACATTCGAATTTCGTGGTCGAAGTCAACCAGCCGTTAATGGCGGACACGTTGATGGGAAGCAGACCAATCTTGGCATATAGATTTGCGTCTTCCTTCATATAATGGCCTATTATGGAAGCTGCGATTTTAAGCCTACGCATACAGTCCTCCGTTAGAATACGCTCTACATGCGCCGGCTTTTGCCGACCACGGAAGATGTCGATGGCATCGCACGACATGCGCGCGCCCAATAACGCCAAGGAATAGGCTTGCTTCGCGTCCCACGGTGTGGAATCGGACCGGATAACATGGAAGGGCACCCGCATGCCGGATAATTGTGTTTCCAAAAACCCATCATATGAAGGAAGCTTCTCGACGGATTTTCCTATGCACTGCAGCCATTGGCCATTGTTTTCCGCTTCTTTAAGACCGACATACGAATCAGGGTCTGACGGTGGGATTTCGTCAGGCTCATTGCCTTCTATCTCCTTGTCGTCTTCCGGCTCCCGCTCAGAGCCGGACTGCCATTCCGGAGGTGAAACGCCATCGTCGGATAAGTCGTCCATTGCCATGGATCCCTCATTTCTTTACCTGTTTAATGTCATCCAACTCTCTTCACTGAGAAGGACCAAAAACATTAATACATAAAGACAATCCCCCCGTCAAGTCGACGGAGGGATTGTGGATAACTTTTTTTTATCCACAGGACGAAGCTATCTGATCAGTGGCTCGAAGCGACCGTAACCGGACAACGTTGGAAGCTCTTCAAATCGACATAACCGGTCGTGGCCATGGCTCTGCGAAGCGCCCCAACAAAATTGGTGGTTCCGTCGGCGTTATGGCTCGGGCCGAACATGACCTCCTGCAAGGAACCTACGGTGCCCACGTTAGTGCGGAATCCGCGCGGCAACGTCTGGTGGCGGGCCTCGGCGCCCCAATGCATGCCTTTGCCAGGAGCCTCGGAGGCGCGTGCCAGAGGCGAGCCCAGCATCACCGCATCGGCGCCCAGCGCGAATGCCTTGACGAAGCTGCCGGAATCACCCATACCGCCGTCGGCAATCACCTGCACATAGCGTCCGCCCGATTCGTCCATGTAATCGCGGCGGGCCTCGGCGACATCGGCGATGGCTGTGGCCATCGGCGCGTGCACTCCAATCGTGTTGCGGTTGGCGGATACCGCACCGCCACCGAAGCCGACAAGCACGCCAGCGGCTCCCGTGCGCATCAAATGCAACGCAGCCGTGTAGTTGGCCGCGCCGCCAACAATGACGGGGACATCCAGGTCATAGATGAATTTCTTAAGGTTCAGGGGCTCATGGTCCTTGGAGACATGCTCCGCCGACACCACGGTGCCACGAATGACAAACAGATCGACACCGGCCTCAAGCACGGTGGAATAATAATCCTGCGTACGCTGCGGAGACAGCGCGCCGGCTACGGTGACGCCGGCATCACGAATCTCATGCAGACGTTCGACGATGAGTTCCGGCTTGATCGGCTCAGCGTAAATCTGCTGGATGCGTTCGGTGGCCTTGTCCGCAGGCAGCTGCGCGATTTCGTCCAGCAGCGGCTGGGGATCGTCATAGCGGGTCCACAATCCTTCTAGGTCAAGCACGCCAAGCGCGCCCATCTTGCCCATGGCGATGGCCGTGGCCGGGCTGGTCACGGAATCCATCGGGGCGCCGATGACCGGCACGTCGAATTCATAGGCGTCGACCTGCCAAGAGGTGGACACATCCTGAGGATCACGGGTACGACGGGAGGGAACGATGGAGACATCGTCCAGCGAATAGGCCAGACGGCCCTTCTTGCCCAAACCGATTTCAATTTCCTGAGACATGGTTTCAAGGCTAATGCTCAGCTATGACAGTGCCTTCGCGCGTGTCCCCACGGTTTTGGACATTTCCATACGGAATTAACACACATGTAATAAGACGGAACCCATCACCTTCAATTCCGACAGGGAGGACAAACCATGGCCAAAATCAAGGTCGAAGGCAAAGTCGTCGAACTCGACGGCGACGAGATGACCCGTGTCATCTGGAAAGACATCAAGAACCGTCTGATCCTGCCGTACCTCGACGTGGATTTGGATTATTACGATCTGGGCATCGAAAACCGCGACGCCACCGACGATCAGGTGACCGTCGACGCGGCGAAGGCCATCCAGCGCGAACATGTCGGCGTCAAATGCGCCACCATCACCCCGGACGAGGCGCGCGTCAAGGAGTTCGGCCTCAAGAAGATGTGGAAGTCCCCCAATGGTACCATCCGCAACATTCTCGGCGGCACCATCTTCCGCGAGCCGATCGTCATGAGCAATGTGCCTCGCCTGGTCCCGGGATGGACCAAGCCGATCGTCGTGGCACGTCACGCCTTCGGAGACCAGTACAAAGCCACTGATTTCAAGGTTCCGGGAGCCGGCACCCTCACCGTAACCTTCACTCCGGAAGACGGCTCCGAGCCGATTGAGCACGTCGTTTACAATTATGGCCCTGACGGCGGAGTTGCCCAGGTGCAATACAACGTGAACGATTCCATCCGAGGTTTCGCACGCGCCTGCTTCAACTATGGTCTGATGCGCGGCTATCCGGTGTACCTGTCCACCAAGAACACGATTCTCAAGGCGTACGACGGCCAGTTCAAGGATACGTTCGCCGAGGTGTTCGAAAACGAATACAAGGACAAGTACGAGGCGGCTGGCCTGACCTACGAGCACCGACTCATTGATGACATGGTGGCAAGCTCCCTCAAGTGGCATGGCGGCTATATCTGGGCTTGCAAGAACTACGATGGCGACGTGCAGTCGGATTCCGTCGCACAGGGATTCGGCTCCCTTGGCCTAATGACCTCCGTGCTGATGACTCCCGACGGGCAGACCGTCGAAGCCGAAGCCGCGCACGGCACCGTGACCCGCCATTATCGCCGTTGGCAGAAGGGTGAAAAGACCTCGACCAATCCGATCGCCTCCATCTTCGCATGGACCGGCGGTCTGAAGCATCGCGCCGACCTTGACAACACTCCGGAAGTCAAGCATTTCGCCGAAACTTTGGAGAAAGTCATCATCTCCACCGTCGAAGGCGGACAGATGACCAAGGATCTGGCCATGCTCATCGGACCGGACCAGCCTTGGCTCGATACCGAGGGTTTCATGAACGCCCTCGACGAGAATCTGGCAAAGGCTCTGGCAGAGTAATCTATCTGAGCTGTCGAAAGCCCGTATGCGCAATCACACACGCGTACGGGCTTTTTGACGTCCGGATATTACAATCGATGGTCAGTATAAGGAACGTCTATTCTTCCGCAAAGGACATGGCATGATTCTGCATCGCACAATCCCGGCGAAACGTCTGCTCGCTCTGCTGGCATCGGTCTGCATGGCAACAGCCATGGGGGCCTGCTCGCCCAACGGTGATTCGCAATCGCAGCAACAGCCGTCATCACAATCCAGCGCAACAGCCGATGCCGGCAATGTGGCGATTTTCGCTCCGACAGACAGCATCACCATCTCTCAACAGACGCCATTGAGCAAATGGGAAAAACTCGTTCCCGAAATCGTGTCCTCGTTGAAACGGACCGGTGTCAAAAGCGGCGACATCACCGTGAAAACCGCTTCGAACCTCGACAAACAAAGTCAAAGCGTCCAAGACTATGTGGTGAATCACATCAACGGAACCGAGCATTCGTCCACGAAAGCCAAAACCACCTTGGTGGTGGCGCCTGTCGCCGAGATGCCGGAATCCGACAGGCAATACGGCGACTATGCACGGCATAGTATCACGTGGAACTCCGACGCGTCGGATGAGGACGAACAGGATTATGCGCAATCAGCGCAACGGCTGGTTTCGGCGTTGCAGCTTGCGCAGAATGAAGGAATGAAGGTCGTTCTGATCTCCAATACGCTTCAAGGGTATGCGCCGGACGTGTACGTGCCGATGACCACGGCCGAGCAGATTGGAGAACTGCAAGCCAAAGAGCTCGTCAACAAGCTCGAGCTCGACAAGGCATCGTCCGATGCCCCCAAGCAAATCGAGGTACTACTCCCCTACGACGCGGCCGACGGACATGATGCCAAAACGGACACGTCCTTCGCCCAGAACATGTTCAAAGGCATCTGGAAAGTGCTCGAACCGTATTTCAAGGACGGCAAAGCGGCATCTCCTTCCGAGACGCTCACCGCTTCGACCACCAAGGATGACTGGCGGTCCGTGGCATTCGATTCGTCAAAAGCCGAACAAATCAAATCGGTGCTTGCCGAACGTCTCGACGCGGACAAGGACGATTCGCACCCTGTCCACCTTGATGGCGTCATCTCCTGCAACGACTATGTGGCGAAGAACATCGCCGACGAGTTGGACAAACTCGGCTACACAGGTTCCTCAGCCGATATCAACCCTTCTATCTCAATCTCCGGCATCGTGGACAGCATCACGGGCAAAAAAGACCTGAAACGGCAGGCAGTGCCTGACCCTGCGAAGACGTCGTCATCGGATGACGACAGCGATTCCGATAACAAGGAAAACGCAAAATGGCCGATCATCACCGGCTATGGGGCCTATATCAGTTCCATGCCGAACATCGTCAACGGCAAGCAATGGATGACCGCCATGGAGAACCGCAAGGCGTTGGCCGATGACATCGCGCAGACATGCGTGCGACTGAACACTTCGGGCAAACTTTCCAAACTCGGTTTCATCCGTTCCGCAACGGTCGAGGGGAAGAAAATTACGACCATCCATGAGGAGACATTGGCGATCAGCGCCGACAATCTCAAGAAAACGCTGATTGAACCCGGCTACATTTCGCTGGCGGATGCGGGCCTATGATTCTTCCGGGATTCTTCCGGATATGGTGGGGGCCGATGGCATCACTCGGATGTCACCGGCCCCCACCATATTTCGAACATCATTCGGCGTGAGCCGCCGGCTTCCTCGGCACGTAGATGACCTTGTCGATCAACGTCCGGTAATGTTCAACCACTGCCTGCCTGCGGGCCTTCATGCTCGGCGTGACCAAACCGTTCTCCTCAGTGAACTCGTCGGGAACGATTTCGAACTTGCGGATTGATTCGGCACGTGAGGCGAGCTCATTGGCTTTGTTGACGGCACGCTCCACTTCCGCACGCACAATGGGGTTCTTCGAGGCTTCATCCAAATCAGCGACCTGTTCCGCTCCCTTGGATTCCAGCCATAGGTTCGTCTCCGCCAAATCAAGGGAGATGATTGCGGCGATGAATGGCTTGCGATCGCCGATCATGACGCATTGGCTCACCACCGGCGAAGTCATGATGGATGCTTCCATCTCGCATGGGGAGACGTTCTTGCCGCCTGCGGTGATGATGAGATCCTTCTTACGCCCGACGATGGAAACGAAGCCGTCATCATCAATGGAGCCGAGATCACCGGTATGCAGCCATCCATCGACAATTTGCTGCTTGGTAACGTCAGGATTGTTGTGGTATCCGGCGCATACGGCAGGGCTCTTTATGCACAGCTCCCCTTCTTCGTCGACCCCCATGGTCACGCCTTGCAGAGGCAAGCCGATGGTGCCGATCTTGTAGCCTTCGGTCGGATTGACGCTCGAGGGGGCGCACGTTTCGGTCATGCCGTAGCCTTCCAATAGCGGCAGACCGACACCGTTGAAGAAATGCGCGATAGAGGAATCAAGCGGCGCTCCGCCGGAGACCGCATACTCGACGTGGCCGCCGAACACTTCCATGATTGACGAATACACCAGCTTGTTGTACAGGGCATGTTTTGCGTTCAGCGCGAGTGGAATGCTCCCACCGGACTGCTGAGCATGCGACCAATCGTATGCCGTCTGGGTGGCGTCAGCGAAAACACGTCCCTTGAAACCGGCTCCGGCCTTCTGCGAGGCCGCATTGTAGATCTTTTCGAAAATCCGCGGCACGGCGAGGATGAACGTCGGTTTGAACGCCTTGAAATCGGCGAGAATGGTCTTCAGATTGCTGGACAGACCGAGTGAAACGTTTCCGGCAAAGCAGAAGAACTGCATGTATCGGGCGAATACATGGGCGAGCGGCAGGAACAGCAGCAGTCGACGATTCGGTTTCATGGCGATGTCCGGCATGGAGTTGACGCCGGAATAGGTGATGAACACGAAATTGGCATGCGTCAGTTCAACGCCCTTCGGGGTGCCAGTGGATCCCGACGTATATACGATGGTGGCTAGATCGGAGCCTTTGACCGCTTGTTCACGTTCAAGGAATTCGGCGTCGGAGACCGCGCGGCCGTATTCGATGATCGTGTCAATTGCACCAAGTCCGATGACGCACACGTCGCCAAGATCCGGGCACTGATCACGGACGGATTCGATTTTGTCGCGCTGGAAATCATCCTCAGCGAACGCCATCTTGACATTGGCATCATTGAAAATCATCTTCACCTGCGCCGGCGAATTCGTTTCATAGACCGGAACGGTAAGGGCGCCGATGGACATGATGGCCACATCAAGCGCGGTCCACTGCCAGCAGGTATGCGCGATAATGGATACCGAATCTCCAGGCATTACGCCACGAGCGATAAGTCCTTTGGCGAGGGCGACGACCTTGTTTTTGAACTCCGCAGCGGTGAACGCCACCCATTCGCCCTGAGCGTTCTTGTATTCGACAAGATTGTCGTCAGGAGTGCGTTCCACACGCTCCTCAAGTACTGAGAAGATGTTTTTGTCCGAGTCAATTCCCTGTTCCAAAGGGCGCGTGTATTCCTTGATCATAAGCTTCTCGCTCCTCGAAATCTAATGTACAGACAGCATCATAGCCGGAATACCGCACTTTTTCTTTAAGGCCACGACCCCAGGACAACGACAACACCCGTGGATATGGCCGTTACAACGGTTTCAGTTCAACCCGCATCGGCCTCACTCTGCCCGACGGATCCGCATAATCACGTCCTCCGCTCTTGAGGCCCCAATGCAGGCATCCATCGGCGCAATGTTCCGAGCCACCTTCAACACGAGCGAAACGCTCCCCCTTGGCGATGACGGCCCCGACCGGTCGCGTAGTGACCGCGGGTTCAAACGTCGACGTCAGGCTTCCCGTTTCCGCACCGTGGCGAAGCGTTACCACGGATTTGCCCGCCACTTTGCCACTGAAGGCGACCACACCATCCGCGGGCGCGATGATGGCGTCTTGCGGCCGTGCACGCAAATCCAAACCGCGATGCCCAGGCAACCATTGTTTAGCCGGCGCATCATATTCGCCGATTACTTGCGCGTGCTCCAAAGGCCACTGCATTGATGTGCGGCATGCCGCTTGTGCGACTTCATGCGCCACGTCATCAGCCGATTGCGCGTATGCCGACGCCGTAGGTTGCGCGCAGCATATCGTGAACGCGATGTTCGCCAATACGCATACGGCCATCGCCGCGGCGCACCGGTGCCGGTTGCGCTTGTCAATGTCATCGGACATCTTATTGTGTCGAACACGTCGACGGTATTCCCATTTGTTCATGAGGCCTCCTGTGGTCCGCGTCTCTATCCGGGAATCGATATCATGGCACGTTCGAAGACCGCCCGTCGACTTGGAACGACCTTGTGGTCGGAGAACAACACTTATCCACAGATGCCGGGCGTGTCGCGCCATGACATGCCAAAACGCCACCGAACGTGGCATACGATGGGACACATGAGTGACAACACTACGCAACGCAAGGCATTGCAGCAGTTGGAGAGCGAGCCGTCCGAGGAACGCATCGCCTACTACCGCAAGCCATTCATGGTGCTATGGGCCGCCATTCAGGAGGCTTCAAGCGAGCTGCAGGACGATTACACGCTTTCACCCGAATTGTCCCAGTTATGGGTTGGCGAGCAAATACGGCAGGTTTCGGATTCGCTAGTGGATCGGCTCGCGGAAATCGCCGTGGCGCATGGCGAGTCAAAATCGAATGTGGCACGTGCGGCCAACGCAAGTCCCGACAACGTCATACGTCGCTTCCCTCGACTCAAGGCTGATGCGGCACACGACCGCACACTCATTGACGACGTGCTCGATTCGTTGGAATAGCAGCGAAAAGTTCTTACGGAAACAAAAAGCCCTTGGAAAACCAAGGGCTAAGAAGCTCCTGCGACTGGGCTTGAACCAGTGACCGTTCGATTAACAGTCGAATGCTCTGCCAACTGAGCTACGCAGGAATATGTTCCGGGGTACCCGAAACTGCGCTCCTGCGACTGGGCTTGAACCAGTGACCGTCCGATTAACAGTCGGATGCTCTGCCAACTGAGCTACGCAGGAATGTTCCCACCGGAAGACTTGGCTTCCGTGCACAAGTCACATATATTACACGAATCAGCCATTTACGCAAATCATACGTATCACAGCGTGTCGCAACGTCACCATTCAAGCTCTTCGATATCCATCGGATGCTCGTTGACCTCAATCGATGACACACGTCCATCATGCATGCGAATTACACGGTCCGCAATCGGCGCAATCGCAGAATTATGCGTCACGATCACCACTGTCGCGCCCTTCTTGCGGCTCATATCCTGCAGAATGCGGAGCACTTGCTTGCCGGTGTTGTAGTCAAGCGCGCCGGTCGGTTCGTCACACAGCAGAATCTTCGGATTCTTCGCCACCGCTCGAGCGATCGCCACACGCTGCTGCTCGCCGCCCGACAACTGCGCGGGAAAATTGTCGACGCGGTCCGCAAGCCCTACGTCGGCGAGCGCCTGTCGGGCGTCTTGCGCGTCGGGAACGATTTGTGAGGCGAGTTCCACGTTTTCGCGTGCGGTGAGGTTGGCGACGAGGTTGTAGAACTGGAATACGAAGCCGATGTCGGTGCGGCGGTATGCGGTGAGTTGTTTGGGTGTGTAGTTGGAGATGTCTTTGCCGTCGATGATTACTTGTCCTGAGGTGTTGGTGTCCATGCCTCCTAGGATGTTGAGCACTGTTGATTTGCCTGCGCCGGATGCGCCGAGGATGATGGCGAGTTCGCCTTGTTCGATGGTGAAGGAGACGTTGTCGTTGGCGGTGATGGTGGTGGATCCCATGCGGTAGAGCTTGGTGCTGTTTTTCATTTCGATGTATGCCATGTTCCGCTCCGTTTTCTTGTTTGGCGTCCATGCCGTTTTTGTTTGTTGTTTTTAATATACGACTAAAGTGGTGTTTGTGGTTCCATGCCGAGGGGAAGGATTTTCCATGGATGTCTCCGATGATGCCGACCGTTTGCAGACGTTGTTGTATAGTTCCTATTCCGCCGATGTTGTCCGGCAGTTGGAGCGTCCTTTGTTGGATGATGGTGTGCCGTTGATGCGTATGGCTGCTTCTGCGGTGGCTCGTGTGACGTTGTCGTTGCTTGATGATGAGGATTTGGATGTTGAGGATGCGCGGGTCACGGTGTTGGCTGGCGCTGGGGACAATGGTGGCGATGGCTTGTATGCGGGGGCTGAGTTGGCGCGTGAGGGTGCGCAGGTTACCGCGGTTGCTGTTGGCCGTTCGTTGCATGAGGATGCGTTTAGGGCGTTTGTTCGTGCGGGTGGGCGTGTGTTGGTGTTGGATCCGGCGGCTGATATTCCTGGGTGCACGTCTGGTTTTTCCGCGGGTGAGGCTGGTGAGCGGCTGCAGGCTGCGGTCGAGTGTGCGCGGGGTTCGCATGTGGTGCTTGATGCTATGACGGGGATTGGCGTGGCCGGCGCGTTGCGTGGTGTCGCTGGCACGTTGGCTTCGTCTTTGGGTATGGATGGCGTGTTGCCGGACAAGCCTGCGTTGCCGAACAATGACCCTTCCGCTGATTTGCCGTTGGTGGTGGCCGTCGATGCGCCGTCGGGTGTGGGTGTTGATGATGGTTCGTTGCCGGGGCCGTATATTCCTGCGGATGTGACGGTGACGTTCGGTGCGATGAAGCCGTGTGCGATGGTGCCGCCGGCTTCGTATGCTTGCGGACGGATCACGTTGGTCGATTTCGGTTTCGATGTCGATGATGCTGTTCCGTTTGCCGAGATGACGGATGGCGATTTTGTGGCGGATTCGGTTCGTCTTCCGTCTCTTGCGGATGGCAAGTATTCGCGTGGAGTGGTTGGTTTGGTGACTGGTTCGGCGCGGTATCCGGGTGCTGCCGTGTTGTCGGCGAGGGCCGCGGCGTGTGCGAATGTGGGCATGGTGCGTTATCTGGGGCCGCAGCGTGCGCAGGATATGATATTGGCCGTGTTGCCGGAGGCTGTGTTGGGCAAGGGTCGGGTGCAGTCGTGGGTGGTTGGATCCGGTGTGCCCGCCGAGGGTGACGTTGCTTCCGGTGATGACATGCAGCGTGCGACCATTGCCGCGCTGCTGGATCATTACGCGTTGGAGGATGGCGATGGCTCGCGGAACGAGCGGGCGGAGGGCATGCCTCCCATTGTGGTTGATGCCGGCGCGTTGGATTTGCTGCCGTGCCATGTTGTGCCGCAGGTCGTTATCACTCCGCATGCCGGCGAATTGGCCGCATTGCTGAATCGGTTGGATGCCGATATGGCCGATGTTGTTTCCAGGCAGTGGGTGGAGGCCCGGCCATTGCGGGCGGCGTTGCGCGCGCATGAGCTTACGGGGGCCACGGTGCTGCTTAAGGGCGCGGTCACCATTGTGGTTGGAGCTGATGGAGATGGGAACACGCGGATCATCCTGTCCGGGCGCGCGCCTGCCTGGATGGCCACCGCCGGTTCGGGCGATGTGTTGGCCGGCGTGTTGGGCGCGTTGCTGGCGCAGCAGGACGACATGCTGTCCGACGATCCGGCTTTGGTTCCGGAGGTCGCCGCGGCCGCCGCGTATATGCATGGGCTTGCCGGCGCGATGGCCAGCGGGTCGGAGCAGCGCGGATGGCATCGTCCGCATCTGTATGGGCATGCGGGCAAGACTCCGGCGAGCGTGATCGGGCATCCGATTGTTGCCGGTGATGTCGTCGCGGCTGTTCCCCGGGCTTTTGGCGAGCTGCTCCGCTGACCGTTTCGTGGAGGGTTATTCCACTGATTTCAGTGCTTCGAGCATGTCCACCGTTTCGAGCTGGCGGTATACGATCCAGCCGAGCACGGCTAGTGCCACGGCCACGACGATGGCCGGGGCCCCCAATGCGATCCAGCTGATGGCGGGGTCGAACATGACTTCGTCGGGTGGCACTTCGGTGATGATGTATCGGTGCAGCCATTCTCCGAAGCCGTATCCGGCGAGTATGCCCAGCAGTGACAGCAGGATCGTTTCGCGGTAGATGTACATCGTGGTCTCGCTGGTGTGGAAGCCGAGCACTTTGATCGTGGATAGCTCGCGTATGCGTTCCGACACGTTGAGGTTGGTCAGGTTGTAGAGGATCACCACGGCCAGCAGCACGGCCACGAGAATCAGCACTTCCATGATCTGGTTGAGCGATCCCACGATTGTGGACACCATGTTCTTCTGCGTCGTGTTCTGCACGACGCCGCGCACGGCGGCCAGTTTCATGAATTTGGCGCCTTGGCGTTCCGTGTTGGCGTTGCTGTGGTCTTTCAGTCTGACCATGTATGCGTTTGTGTTGTACTGGTCGCCGAACACGTGTTCGTAGCATTGCGCGTTCATGAATATGAAATGGCCGATGTACATTTCGCTGATGCCGGCGACTTTGATGGTGCGTTGCGCGCCGTTTTCGTCGTTTACCGTGAAGGTGTCGCCGACCGAGACGTTGAGCATTTCGGCGAGCCGTTCGGAGATTACCGCGCCATTGTTGACCAGTATCTGTGGTTGGTGTGTTTTGCGGTCGCGTAATGTCAGGTATTCGTTGAAGTTGTATGCGTCGTCGGTGGCCAGCAGGGTGATCGACTGCTTATCGTTCTCCTTGCCTGCGGTTTTCGACAGTTCCTCGTAGCGCACCGCTGTCGAGGATTGGACGGTTTTGCCCTTCAGCGTCGTGGCGATTTCCTCGCGTTGCGCGCTGTTGGTGTCGGATTCCTCGGCGACGATCAGGTCGTAGTGGATGAGTCCCTCGAACTGTCGGTTTCCTATCTGTCCGATCGAGGATTGGACGGCGAGGCCGGCCGTCAGCAGGGATACCGCTCCGCATACGCCGAAGATCGTCATGAACATGCGTGTTTTGTATCGGAAGATGTTACGGGCGGTCACTTTGTGTGTGAAATTCAGACGGTTCCATAGTGGTGGGAAATGTTCCAAAAGAATTTTCGAGCCTTTGGCCGGCGGCTTGGGCAGCAGTAGGCTCGCCGGTTTTTCGCGCAGTTCCTTGGACGCGGCCAGCCATGCCGGCACGACGGCGCTTATCCATGCAAGTGCGAATGCGGCCATGGTGATCCAGGGGTGGAATTTGAGCATGATGTCCGGCATGGTGAATCCCGCGCTGTATGCGTGGGCGACGATAAGCGGCAGCAGCGTGTGGCCGGCGAGCACGCCGATGCATGTGCCCAGGGTGGATGCGGCGAATCCGTATACGGTGAATTTGAGCATCACATCCGCGTTGCCGTAGCCGAGCGCCTTCAACGTTCCGGAATTGGTGCGTTCCTCGTCCACCATGCGTCCCATGGTGCTGAAGGTGACGAGCGCCGCGACGAAGTAGAGGAAGATCGGGAAGATGTCCGCCAGTTTCGCCACGATGCCTTCGATGACCATGTACACGCGGTAGCCTTGCGAGGTCAGGCCTTCGCGGCGGCCGCTGACGGAATAGGCCGGGACGGTGAGATTGTCGATCTTCTCCTCGGCGAGGGTTATCTGCCGTTCGGCTTCGGATATCTTGCGTTCGGCTTCGGGCTTCTGCGCGTTGAATTCGGCGAGTTTGCTCTGGTATTCCGTTTCGGCCTTGTCGATGTCCCTCTGGCCTTGGATAAGCTGCGTGACGCCGTCTGCGACTTGCTTGCCGGCCTGCGACACCGCTTTGCCGAGCTCGTTTTGTTTTTCGGCTATCTGTTTGGATGCCTGTGCGAGATTGTCCGCATTGCTCCGATACGCCTGCGAGCCTTGGTCGAGCCGCGCTACGGCGTTCTGGTATTGTTGCAGTCCCGCATTGTAGGCGTTCAGCTGTCTGTTGTATTCGGCGCAGGCTTCGTTGTACTGGTTGATCGCCATGTCGTATTTGCCGCGTATTTGTTCGTAGAGTTTGCCGGTGATGCCGGTCTGTTCCCATTTGCCGAGCGTCGCGCCGACTTTGTCGAGCACGGTTTTGCTTGTTTCGAGTTGTTCTCGCGCCGCGTCCAGCTGCGTTTTGCCGTTCGCCAGCCGGTTCCATGAATCGGAGAGCTGGTTCTGTCCTTGAGCCAATTGCGTCTGTGCCGCCTGCAGTTGCGTCTGTCCGGAGGCGACCGACGCGTTGGCCGAGGCCAGTTGCGCTTGCGCCGTGGCCAGCTGGGCCGCGGCCGCCAAGTCCCACATCGACCAGCGTCTGCACTGGATCGGCCGCGTTCTTGACGAGTTCGGAGGCGAGTTCCACGTTCTCCTTGGCGGTGAGGTTGGCCACCAGATTGTAGAACTGAAACACGAATCCGATGTTGTTGCGCCGGTAATCGGTCAGTTGCTTCGCGTTGAAGTCCGAGATGTCGACGCCGTCGATGATGACCTTGCCTTCGGAATTCGTGTCCATGCCGCCCAGGATGTTGAGCACCGTCGATTTGCCGGCTCCGGATGATCCCAGAATGATCGCAAGCTCGCCGCGTTCGATGCCGAAACTCACATCGTTGTTGGCGGTGATTGTGATGTCGCCCATATGGTAGCGCTTGAAGCTGTGCACCATTTCGATATATGCCATCGTCGGCCCCTTCCTAATGCTTTCCACTAGGACACCCGTCTATTCAGACAACATGTTGATTTAATTTCGGATTGATTGTATGTTCGAAATGGTCGGCATGACAATCATCACAATCTCCGAAAACGTCTAGATTAGCCTTTTTCAAAAACCCAAGCGAGCCTTTCCGCCCCAATGACTTTCAGGAAACGCCGCACGCGAAGACGAAAACGTCCTTCACGAACATGGGTACGGTACACTGGCGGAAGACAGACGCACGCTACAAGAAGGGTTTCCCGATGACCGTTGCAGTTCCGACCATCACCGACGTCGTTTTCGATTTCTGCGGAGTGTTGCTGGATTGGCGGACACGGGCATGCCTTGAAGGCAGATTCGACGACGCGACCGTCGACCGCATCTGCGCCGACGACGACCCCTGCGGCTTCTTCGGATACGAGGACCGTATGGACGCCGGGGAGGACTTCGATTCGATATGGCCCGATGTGGTGGCCGAGCAGGGAGAACGCGTCGCCGGGATCTTCCGTTATTACATCGCGCATTACGACGACGCGCTGCCACGCATGCTGCCCGGCATGGAGCGGCTGCTGCGCGATCTGAAGGCGGCCGGCTATGGCGTGTGGGGATTGACGAATTGGTCCCATGAGACGTTCCATTTCGCATTCGAGAAGTTCCCGCAGCTTGCCGAACTGCTGCAGGGCACCGTCGTCTCCGGCGTGGAGAAGATGCACAAGCCGAACGCCGACATCTACGAACTGGCGATGAGCCGTTTCGGCCTAAGCCCCGAGAGCAGCGTGTTCCTCGACGACACCGCGAAGAACGTCGCCGGGGCGCGGTCGGCCGGCATGCACGCCTTCCGTTTCGTCGACGCCGACCAGGCGCGCAGGGACCTGGAATCCTTGGGCGTGCGCGTGTGAGCGCGGCGGACGTACGCCTGCGTCCCGCGGAACGGGCCTCGGCCATGCGCCCATATCATCGTCCGCTGTAGGCCGCACATCCACCGACCGCGTGTCCACTATGCAAAACGAAGCGCTATAAATCGTCGTTTCGTAAAGCGACGCTGGTATAAATGGGCGTTATGACCCTCCTTCAGCTGAAATACATCGTCAAAATAGTGGAATGCGGCTCCATGAACGAGGCCTCGCACGAGCTGTACGTATCCCAGCCCGCGTTGAGCTCCTCGGTGAAGGAGCTTGAGAACGAGCTCGGCATCGAGATCTTCACCCGTTCCTCCCAAGGCATCGCGTTGACCGTGGACGGCGCGGAATTCCTCACCTACGCGCGTCAGGTCCTCGATCAGGCGTCGCTGCTGGAGGAACGGTACAAGAACGCGAAACCCCGCAAACAGCTGTGCTCCGTGTCCACGCAGCATTACATGTTCGCCGTGGAGGCGTTCGTGGAGATGATCGACTCCACCAAGTCCGACGAATACGAGTTCACCATCCGCGAGACCCGCACGAAGGACATCATCAACCAGGTGGCGAACATGCTTTCGGAGATCGGCATCATCTACCTGTCCGACTTCAACAAGGACGTGATTGGCAAGCTGCTGCGCGAGAAGCATCTCGAGTTCCATCCGCTGTTCCGCGCGCCGTTGCACGTGTTCATCTCGCGCGACAATCCGCTGGCCGGCAAGAAGAAGGTCACCATGGACGATCTGAAGCCGTTCCCGTTCATCCAATACGAGCAGGGCGAGGAAGGCAGCTTCTTCTTCGCGGAGGAGGCCGTCTGGCCGGAGTACTCCCCCAAGCAGATCAACGTGACCGACCGCGCCACGATTCTGAACTTCATCATCGGCCTGAACGGCTACACGGTGTGCACCGGCATCGACAACGGCGATCTCAACAACGAGAAGATCGTCACCGTGCCGCTCGACACCGATGAGACGATGCTTGTCGGATGGATCACCAATGAGCGCGCGAAGCTGTCCAAGGCCGCCGAAACGTACTTGGAGAAGCTCAAGTCGGTGGTCGCCAGCCACGGCTACACGCTCATCGACTGACCCCGGAACAGAGGAACCACAACGAAAAGGCACTGTACTGCCCGAAAGCAGCACAGTGCCTTTCTGTCATATCCGAGATTATAACAGCCGATGAGCGCGGTTCAGCGCGAACGCCGCAGTCAGGCGCCGTACTGTTCCAGGTACGCGTCGGCGGCGGCCTTGATCTCCGGTGTGACGTACGGGGTGCCGTCGGCGTTCTGGATGTGCTGGCCGGCTTCGAAGATCTCCTTCACGTTGGCGATGGCGAACACCGGGAAGCCGAATTCGGCTTCAACAGCCTTCACCGCGGACGTGTCGGAATCCTTGGTCTTCTCCATGCGGTCCACGCTCAGTACCAGGCCGATGACCTCGACGTTCGCCTCGGCCTTGAGCTTCGGGATGACCTCGCGCACAGCGGTGCCGGCGGTCATCACGTCGTCGACGAGCAGGACCTTCATGCCGTCCGCAAGCTGCGTGCCGACCATCATGCCGCCGTCGCCATGGTCCTTCTTCTCCTTGCGGTCGAAGGTGTAGCCGACCTCCATGCCATGGGCGGACGTCAGCGCGATGGCGGTGGACACGCCCAGCGGGATGCCCTTGTAAGCAGGGCCGAACACGGTGTCGACATCCTTGGGCAGGTTGCCCGCCTCGATCTCCTCGACAATCTTCTCGGCGTAGAACGCGCCGAGACGGGCGATCTTGCGTCCGTCGTTGAATGCGCCGGCGTTGATGAAGTACGGCGACTTGCGGCCGGACTTCAATGTGAACTCGCCGAATTTCAACGCCTGCGATTCCAGCAGGAACTCGGTGAAACGATGGTCGAGCGATGCGGTCATTTGCTTGTTCTCCTTACATTGATCGATTACGAAATTTCAGCGCCAGGTCTCGCCTTTGGCGAGCTTGTCGGCGAGTTCGGGACGTTCGTCGAGCAGATCGTCGAGTTCGCGGGCCACGCGCAGCGGCGCGGTCGGCTCGAACAATGCGGCCGCGCCGACTTCGACGGCGTTGGCGCCGGCATACAGGTATTCGAGCGCGGTCTCGCCGGAGTCGATGCCTCCGATGCCGATGATCGGTATTTCTGGCAATGCGGCGCGCACGCGCCATACCGCGGCCAGCCCGACCGGCAGGACGGCCGGGCCGGACACGCCGCCGGTGACGTGCGTGATGACCGGCTCGCCGGTGCGGATGTTGATGCGCATGCCGAGCAGCGTGTTGATCAGGCTCAATGCGTCGGCTCCGCTTTCCACCGCGGCTCGTGCCGGCACGGTGATGTCGGTGACGTTCGGGGTGAGTTTGACGATCATCTTCTTGTCGGTGAGCTTGCGCAGTCTGGTGATGAGGCGGCTCAAAGCCACCGGGTCGGTGCCGACGCTCATGCCGCCTGCGGACACGTTCGGACAGCTCACGTTGATTTCCAGCATGTCGGCCGGGGAATCGTCGAGCTTGGACACGACTTCCGCGTAGTCGTCGTCGCAGTGTCCGGCGACGTTGGCGATGACGGTGGCGTTGATGGCCTTGAGTTTCGGCAGATCGTCCTCAAGGTAATGGTCCACGCCGGGATTCTGCAGGCCGACGGCGTTGATGTTGCTGGAGGGGCCTTCCGCAGTACGGATGCCAGGATTGCCTTCCCATGGCACCGGAGACACGCCTTTGGTGGTGACGGCGCCCAGCTGGCTCACGTCATAGAACCAGCGCACGGCAGCATATTGGAACGTGCCGGAAGCGGTCGCCACCGGATTCTTCCACGGGATACCAGCCACCTGGGTGGGATGCTTCCATTCGTGCTGTTCGTACAGGTTCGCATGTTGTTCTGCGGTCATGCTCACTCCCCCCATCCCAATTGTTCGCGGGTGAACACAGGTCCGTCCGAGCAGACCTTCAATCGTCCTTCGGCGGTGTCGACGGTGCACAGCACGCATGTGCCGTATCCGCAGCCCATGCGCTGTTCCAAGCTCAGCTGTGCCTCGATGCCGCGTTTCGCCGCCCATGCGGCGACGGCCTTCATCATCGGCAACGGCCCGCATGAGAGGATGACCGGCTTCAGCTCGCCGTTCACCAGTTCATTTTCAATACGGTCAAGGAGCGTTACGACATTGCCTTCGGATTCGTCGATGCTGTATGTCTTGTCCGCGTACCGGCCGACGTATCCGTCTCCGAAACGCACGTTGCGGTATCCGAACACCGCGGTGCTCGTCGACCCCTCCGATTCGGCGATGGCCTGCGCGGCGCGCACCAGCGGCGGCACGCCGAGACCGCCGGCCACCAGCACGTAGTTCGCGTTCTCCTTGGTGTTGAAGGAGTTGCCGAGAGGACCCATCACCCGAATGGTGTCGCCCGCACGCAATTCGGAGAATTCGGCGGTGCCTTTGCCGACGACGGCGAAGATAAGGCTCACCTCATCGCCATCCACTTCTGCCACGCCGAACGGGCGGGGCATCAGTCTGCTCGGATTGTTGGAATACACGTCGACGAACTGCGCCGGCTTGGCATGTCCCGCGATGAATTCGTCGCGGAATGTCAATCGGTACACGCCATCGGCCAGCATGCGGTTGTCGACGATTTCGACCGTGTGCCTGCTGGGGAAGAATCCCGCTTCCCTCGCCTGGCCGACGGTCGGCATGAACGTTGCTGCGGCGGTCATGACTCCCTTTCCTGTGTTTCGTTCGATTGTTCTGGTAGCTTACGGCAGTACCGCGCGCAGATTGTCGCGCATGTCCTTCGCGGCCTCGCGCGCCGATTCGGCGACCAAGTCGAGCGCATCGTCTGCGCTCATGGATTCGCTGTATTTGCCGGACTTCTTCCAGGCTCCGATGATGCCACGCGACGAATTGACGAGCGCGCCCATGCCGTCTTTATCGAACATGCCGGCCACGCCTTGGGCGGTACCGCCCTGCGCGCCGTAACCGGGGACCAGGAAGAACGTGTGCGGCATGCGCGCCCGCAACGCCTTGCCTTCCTCGGGATGGGTGGCTCCGACCACCGCGCCGACACGGGAATACCCGTTCGCGCCGATGGTTTCGGCTCCCCAGCCTTCCACGAGGTCGGCGACATGCTCGTACACGCGCTCGCCTGAGGCGAGTTCGAGTTCCTGCAGTTCGCTGCTGGATGGATTGGAGGTGCGTACCAGTACGAAGATGTCCTTGTCGGCACCAGTGGCGGCTTCGACGAACGGGGTGATGCCGTCGGTGCCGAGGTAGGGGTTCACGGTGACCGCGTCCTCATGCCACGGGTCGAAAGCGTGCTCCCCCGCGTTCACACCGCTCAGATGGTGGGCGTAGGCGGCTGCGGTGGAGCCGATGTCGCCGCGCTTGACGTCGCCGAGGACGTACAGTCCCTGCTGTTTGGCGTATTCGCAGGTCATGCTGTAGACGTCGATGCCGGCTGGTCCGAGCGCCTCATACATGGCGATCTGCGGTTTGACGGCCGGGACGATGTCGGCTACTGCGTCGATGATGGCGCGGTTGAATTCGAAGAAGGCGACGGACAGTTGGGCTGCCGGCGCTTCCGTCGGATCCTCCACCTGTTCGGCGATTTCCTCGGCGAAGCTGGCCACGACCTGCTTCGGCACCAGCGCTTCGGTGGGGTCGAGTCCCACGACGCTTGGATTCTGCTTGTCTTCGATGGCTTCGATCAGACGGTCCATCAGTCCTCCTTGTCGATGCGGCTGAAGGCCAGCTTCGAGCCGATGATGGTGGCGAGCGGCCGGCCGGTGACCTGCCATCCGCCGAATGGGGTGTTACGTGCCGAGGAGTGGAACTTCTCCGGGTCGACGGTCCATTCCTCTCCGGTGTTCAGCACCACGAGATCCACCTGGTCGCTTTCGGGCACGCGGCCCAGATCAAGCACGCGCTTGGTGTCGTCGTCTCCCGGCACGGCGTCGGCGTAGTCGTCGAGTACCGCCGTGATGTCCGTTTTGTCGTGGCCCATGAGTTCGGCCGGACCGGTGGACATGAGTTCGATGAGACGTTCGTCGGAAATGAATCCGCCGTCGACAAGTATCTTGTGGCAGACGCCGTATGCGCATTCCAGCCCGATGATGCCGTTGGGCGCGTCGAGGAAGCCGAGTTCCTTCTCTTCCATGGTGTGGGGCGCATGGTCGGTGGCCAACAAATCGACCGTGCCGTCGGCGACGGCTGCGATGGTGGCCTGGCGGTCCGCTTCGGAGCGCAGCGGCGGGTTCATTTTGGCCAAAGTGCCGTACTTAAGCAGCGCCTCGTCGTTCAATGCGATGTAATGCGGCGCGGTCTCGCAGGTGATCGGAAGTCCTTCGGCCTTGGCTTTGCGGATGGCGTCGAAGGAGATCGCGGTGCTGACGTGCTGGAAGTGCACGTGCACGCCGGTTTTGCGGGACATGTCAATGTCGCGTTCGACGATTTTGAGTTCCGTGTCCTCCGGAATGCCTGGAACGCCAAGCTTGCGGGACACCGGACCGTCATTGACCGCGCCGGTGTCGTGGTGTTCGCAATGCTCGATGAGGTACAGTCCCGACTCCTTGACGTTTTCGAACACCTGTTCGAGAATGCTGGGGGTCACCGCGGAACCGTCATCGCTGATGGCGGTCACCGGATGCGCCAGCTGGTAGGCGTCCTTATGCTCGTCGCCATGTTCGGGCAGGTAGCCGATCCAGTCGGCCACTTCGGTGGCCTCATGGCCGGCACGCCCCTTTGAGGCGCATACGCATAGGTCGTAGCGCACCGGCAGTTTCACGCCATGAGCGGCCTCGTAATGCTGCAGGTAATCGATGACCGTGTCGTATTCGGCGTCGAGCACTTCGGAGGCGCCCGGCTGGCCGGCCTCCACCTTCACGCCATCCATGGCCGGCACGGTGTTTGGCATGATGAGCACGTTCGTGTATCCGCCGGATGCCGCCGCCGCGCAGCCGGAGATCATGGACTCCTTGTAGGTCTGTCCGGGATCGCGGAAATGCACGTGCGGGTCTTCGAATCCGGGGGCGATGGTCATCGCCGAGGCGTCCACGGACGCGTCCGTGTCGGAGAGGACGACGAGGTCAATGACTTCGCCGGTGTTCCAGACCTTGATGTCGTGAAGGGTGAGGGTCATGATTTCAGAACTTCGCTTCCTCGTCGCAGTAGTCGCAACGGTATTCCTGACGGTCGGAATGCACCAGATGGAACATCTGCACCGCAGGCTCGGTGGTGGTGACGCAGCGCGGGTTCACGCATTTGATGATGTTGACGACATGTTCCGGCAGGGTCGGCTTCTTCTTTTCGACGATTTTGCCGCCGCGGACGATGCCGACGGTCGCGGTGCGCGCCACGAGGCCGAGCACGTCGAGGTCGATGGATTCGGTCTCATCCTCGATTTTGATGATGTCCTTCGTGCCGTACATGTGGCTGTCGGCGTTCATGATCAACGCGAGCTTGGTTTTGGACGGGTCGATCTTCAGATACTCAAGTACCTTGAGCGCGGTTCCGGCGGGCACGTGATCGATGATGATGCCGTTCTGAATGCTGGTGACTTCCATCAGGCTTCAACCTCCTTGGCTGCGAGCGGTTCGTATCCCGGCAGTTCGTCACCGACCACCGAGCTTTCCAATGCCATGCGCATGAGCATACCGTTCTTGACCTGTTCGAAGTAGGCTGCACGCGGATCGTCGTCAACTTCCACGGCGATTTCGTTGACGCGCGGCAGCGGGTGCAGCACGGCCATGTCCTTCTTGGCGTACGCCATCTTGGCTTCGTCGAGGATGTAGGTGTCGCGCAGACGCAGATAATCGTCCTCGTTGAAGAAACGTTCTTTCTGCACGCGGGTCATGTACAGCACGTCAAGATCGCCGATGACGGAGACGAGATCCTTGACTTCGGTGTAGGAGCAGGATTCGGTGGCGTTGATGCGGTCAAGCACGTACTGCGGGGTCTTGAGCTCGTCGGGGCTGATGAGCACGAAGTTGACGTTGCCGAAGCGGCACAGTGTTTCGATCAGGGAGTGCACGGTGCGGCCGAAGGTCAGATCGCCGCACAGGCCGACGGTCAGGTTGGTGACACGGCCGAAGCGCGATTGAAGCGTGGCCAGGTCGGCGAGCGTCTGCGTCGGATGCATGTGTCCGCCGTCGCCCGCGTTGATGACCGGCACGGAGGCGGCGCGGGATGCGACCAGCGCGGCGCCTTCCTTCGGATGGCGGATGGCCACCACGTCGACGTAGTTGGACACCGTCTTCAACGTGTCGGCGATCGTCTCGCCCTTGGTGACGGAGGCGAGCTGGGCGCCGGCGAAACCGATCACCTTGCCGCCGAGGCGCAGCATGGCGGTTTCGAAACTCAGACGCGTGCGCGTGCTCGGCTCATAAAACAAAGTGGCAAGCACCCTGCCTTCGCAGGTGTGTGCCACTTCTTTACGATGGGAATCGATGTACTGCGCTTTGTGCAGCATTTCCTGAATCTGACGAATGGAAAGATCATCGAGAGTGATGACGCTTTTTCCGACCATCGGCGTTTCGACCGCCGGTTCGAGTACTGAGGACAACGGCTCACCTTTCATGCAACTTGTGGTTGAAGGTGGCCACTGAAAGTGACCTAGCCAACTATAGCCCGAAACACTGACCCGGAGCGTTCACCGCGTGTTCACCGAGCGCCCGCTCGAATCGTTTCATGAAAGGCCGTAGAACAGACGTTCCGTCACGTCGCGCGCCTTGCGCATTACGGCAAGCAGATCGTTTTCGAAATGCTGTCCGCGATTCGCGTCGTATCCGAGATAGACGGCGAGTCCTCCCAGCGAATACGTGTCATCCGGCAGGATATCCGCCTGGTTGACGCGCCCGCTCCACAGGTAGCTGCCGTTGCGCGCGGCCGTGCACATCCACCATGCGCGTCGCAATACGACGGCGTCGCCGGCGGAAACCAGCTTGCGCCGCTCCAACTCGTCCAACGCCTGCATCGTGCCGTTGACTCGCAGGTTCGCGTTGTCGCCGGCATGCTGCAACTGCAGCAGCTGAATCGTCCATTCCACGTCGGACAGACCACCTTTGCCCAGCTTCAGGTGACGGTCCCTACGCACGCCGCGCGGCAATCGCTCGGCTTCCATACGCGCCTTGAGCTTGCGTATTTCGGCGACCTGCGCCTCCGTCAAATCGATCTTCGGATAGCGCAGCGGGTCGGCGACGTTCATCAGGAAATCCTCGGCGAGCGCCGCGTCGCCTGCCGCGTAACGCGCACGCAGGAGCGCCTGGTGCTCCCATGTGCTCGCCCAGGAACGGTAGTATTCCTCGCAGGACGCGTAGGAGCGCACGAGGGGTCCGTTTTTGCCTTCGGGCCGCAGGTCCATGTCGAGTTCGATTTTGGGTTCGAGCGTGGTCGGTCCTTGCAGGATGGCGCGGAGGTCTTCCTGCACTTTGCGTGCGAAGAGGTTGGCTTGGTTGTCGTCGGCGTTATCGGACGGCCGGTAGATGATGATGACGTCGGCGTCGGAGCTGAAGTTCACTTCCCTGCCGCCGTAGCGTCCCATGCCGATGACGGCGATTGCCGCCGGCGCTTCGTCGAGTCCCATTTCCTGCGTTTGGTGGCGGATGGCCCAGGTGAGCGATGCGTCGATGGCCGCGTCGTATACGTCGGTCATACCCGCGAGCGACGCCTTGTCGTCGATGACGCCGCTCATCCACCCTAGTCCGATGCGTTCGATTTCGTGGCGTCGCATGGCGCGGATGGAGTTGGCGAAGTCGTTGATGCTGCCTGCGTTGCGTTCGAGTGAGGCGTGTGTCTGCACGTCAAGGCTTTCGCGTGAGCGTGGCTGCAGGTCGTTGTCGCTGCCGAGCCAGGTGACGGATTCGACGGATTTGTTGAGCGCGTCGCCCAGGAACCGCGAATTGGACAGGATGTGGCACAGGCGTTGCGCGGCGGACGGCGAGTCGCGCAGGAAGCCGAGGTATTCGCTGTCCGTGCCAAAGTGTTCTTCGAGTTTGCGCCAGTTGAGCAGTCCCATGTCGGGGTTCTGCCCTTCGCCGAGCCATTGGAGGGCGGCGGGCAGGAGGATGCGGTTGATTTTCGCGGCACGGGAGATGCCGGCGGTCAGTGCGGTGACGTGGCGCATGGCGGCGTCGGGGTCGGCGAATCCGATGGAGGCGAAGCGTTCCTGCATGGCGTTGGCGGACAGTTCCACTTGTTCGTCGTCGAGGCCGGCGTTGATGGGCAGCATGGGCCGGTAGTAGATGTCCATGTGCAGGTGGCGCACTTCACGTCGGGTTTCGTCGTATTTGTCGACGAGTTCCTCGGGGTGCATGTGGAAGGCCCGGGCGAGTCTGCGCAGTTCGAGGTTGTGGTTGAGTTCGTCGTCGTTGGTGTCGCGTTTGCGTTCGATACCGCCGAGACTGGCTTTGCCGAGGTCCGGGAACAGGTGGGTGCGTTTGAGCGCCCACATTTGCTGGCGGTGTTCCATGACGCGTTCGAAGCGGTAGTCCCAGGAGAGCTTCTTGGCTTGTCTGCGTGAGACGTATCCGCCTTCGGCGAGGCGTTGCAACGATTCGAGGGTGGAGCTGGTGCGCAGGGTCTCGTCGGCGCGGCCGTGGACGAGTTGGAGCATCTGCACGGTGAATTCCACGTCTCGTAGGCCTCCGCGGCCGAGTTTGATTTCACGGTCCTTCAGGGGCGCGGGGATGAGGTCTTCGACTCGTTTGCGCATCTGCTGGCAGTCGTAGACGAAGTTGTCGCGTTTGGAGGCGGTCCATACGAACGGTCGGGTCATGTCCATGTACGCTTGGCCGAGGTCGGGGTCACCGGCCACGGGGCGGGCCTTGAGCAGGGCTTGGAATTCCCAGTTTTCCGCCCACTGTTCGTAGTAGGCTTCGTGCGATTCGAGTTTGCGTACGAGCGGGCCGTCCTTGCCTTCGGGGCGCAGTCCGCCATCGATCTGCCACAATGTAGGTTCGGCGACGCCCATGATCACGGATTGGCATACGCGCTGCAGGGTCGTGGCCATTTTCGTGCCGACGCGGTTGAGCGTCATGCCGTTGGTGTCCTTGTCGGCGGGCTCCACCACGTAGATCAGATCCACGTCGGAAACATAGTTGAGTTCCCTCGCGCCGAGCTTGCCCATGCCGATGATGGCGAAGCGCACGTGTTCGCTGCCGTCCACTTCGTCGCGGGCGATGGCGAGCGCGCCTTCCAGGGCCGCGTCGGCAAGATCGGACAGTTCCTGGCTGATTCTCGGCTGGATTTCGATGGGATCTTCCGCGGTGGTGTCCTGCGCCATGATGGCGGCGAGCTGTTTTCTGTAGGTCTGTCGCAAGGCAGTCGCCGCCTCCGCAAGGGGTTTCGAGGCTTTCGGCGTGCGGCTGTCGACAGGGTCGGCACCGACCGCTTCGAGCACATGTGCGCGCCGCTGGGCGTGGTTGTACAGGTGGCTTTCGCATGAGTCGCTGGCTGCGGCCATGACGAGTTCGGGGCGGAAGCGCATGAGCTTGCCCATTTCGTCGGACACGCCGAGCACGGTGACGAGTCGTACGAGTCCGGCGTCGTCGGTGATGACCTGGTGGAAGTCGCGGCCTTGGCTTTGCAACGCTTTGATGATGTCGACGAGGTTGCGTAGCGCGATGTCGGGCTCGCAGGTCTGTTCCAATGTTTTCATCAGCAGGCATAGCCGGTCGTCGTCGATGCCGTCGGCGCGCAACTCGTCAAGCAGCGTGCGTGCCGTGTCCAGATCCTGCAATCCCGCCCGAATCAGATCGAGCACCCCAAACTGATGCGTAGAAGAAGCCATGGTTCCCATAGTAATCGTTCATATCCGTAAGTATGGCGAAAGGGATGGTTTCCGACAGTTGCCGGAAATCATCCCTTTCGTGTTTGTTGCATCGTCTGAATCAGACGAAGAATGGTTTGACGTTGGACCAGATGCGCCGGCTGACGCATGGATGGTTCATCGTGTACAGGTGCACGCCGTCGACGCCGCGTGCCGCCAAGTCGCAGATCTGTTCGGACGCGTAGGCGATACCCGCCTCTTTAAGCAGCGCGGTGTCGCTCCCCCACTTGTCAAGCAGGACGGCAAGTTTTTCAGGAACACGCGATTCGCACATCTTCGACATGCGCAGCACCGACTTCGCGTTCATCACCGGCATGATGCCGGCTTCGATCGGAACGTCGATGCCGGCGGCACGAGCCTTGTCCACGAACCGAAGGAAATCCTCGTTGTCGTAGAACAGCTGGGAGATGAGGTGGCTTACGCCCGCGTCGACCTTCTTCTTGAGATTGTCGATATCCTCCTCAAGCGTGGCCGCCTGCGGGTGCTTTTCCGGATAGCAGGCGCCGTAGATCTTGAGATTAGGACGCTTCTCGCGGATGTAGGCCGCCAGATCGCTCGCATGGTCGAACACTCCCGCCGGTTCGGCTCCTTCCACACGGTCGCCTCGCAAAGCGAGCACGCCGGAGACTTTGGCTTGGTCGAACAGGTCGAGCGCCTCGTCCACGTCGTCTTTGTCAAGGTATTGCGCGGTCAGGTGCGCCACGGCCGGAATGCCGTATTCGTTCACCGTATGCGCGATGCGTGCGGTCAACGTGCGGTCGGACGATTTGCCGGTGCCGTAGGTGACGGAGATGAAGTCGGGGTCCAGCCCCTGCAGGCCATCCAACGTATCGTAGATGGTACCTACAGGGCTGGTGCGCTTGGGAGGGAACACCTCCAGCGAGAAGATTGGCGAATGCATGTGATTCCTTGGAAATCTTGCCTGTTTATGCCTATGCCGGCCTTACTTGGCGAGTTTGGCGCGCACGGCCTTGGCCGCTGCGACGAGGTTCTCCAGGCTCGGCCAGGTTTCGGCGTTGCCACGGGTCTTCAGGCCGCAGTCCGGGTTGATCCACACCTTTTCGACGTCCATCTTCTTCAGGATCTCGTAGATGCGGTCCTCGATCTCCTGTTCGGACGGAATGCGCGGAGAGTGGATGTCATACACGCCCGGGCCGGCTTCGGTTTCGAAGTTGGCGTCGTGGATGGCGTCGAGCACCACAAGGTCGCCGCGGGAGGCTTCGAAGGAGATCACGTCGGCGTCCATCGCGTCGATGTCCTTGATGATGTCGTTGAACTCCGAATAGCACATGTGCGTGTGGATCTGCGTGGTCGGCTTGACGGCGGAATGCACCAGACGGAACGCCGGAATGGCCCAGTCGAGGTACTTCTTGTGCCAGTCGGTCTTCCTCAGCGGCAGCTTCTCGCGCAGTGCGGCCTCGTCGATCTGGATGACCTTGATGCCGGCCTTCTCCAAATCGAGCACTTCGTCGCGGATGGCGAGCGCGAGCTGCTGGGTCTGCTGCTCGTGGGTGATGTCCTCGCGCGGCCAGGACCAGTTGAGGATGGTGACCGGACCGGTGAGCATGCCCTTCATCACATGGTCGGTGCGGGACTGCGCGTAGGCGCTCCATTCCACGGTGATCGGGTTGGCGCGGGATACGTCGCCCCACACGATCGGAGGCTTGACGCAACGTGTGCCGTAGGACTGCACCCACGCGTTCTTGGTGAACAGGAAGCCGTTGAGGTTCTGGCCGAAGTATTCGACCATGTCGTTGCGTTCGAATTCGCCGTGGACGAGCACGTCGAGGCCGATTTCCTCCTGATGCTTGATGCAGGCGTCGATCTGGTCCTTCATGAATTCGTCGTATTCGGCCTTGGTGATCTCGCCCTTGCGCAGCTTGGCGCGTTCGGCGCGCACTTCCTTGGTTTGCGGGAAGGAGCCGATGGTGGTGGTGGGCAGCAGCGGCAGGTTCAGCGCCTCACGCTGCTCCTTCTGGCGTTCGGCACGTGCCGGCTGACGTACGAAGTCGGCGTCGGTAAGGCTTGCGATTCGCTTGGCGACCGCAGGATCGGCGGCGACGCGGGTGCCGTCGAACAGCGCCTGGTTGGCTGCGAGTTCGGCGGATGCCTTCTTCTCGTCGTCGGAAGCGTCGGCAAGCACGGCGACTTCGTGCAGTTCGTCGAGCTTCTGGACTGCGAAGGCGAAGTGCTTGCGCACGTCGTCGGCGAGACCGTCCTCGCCTTCGGTACTGAACGGCACGTGCAGCAGGGAGCTGGCGGTGGAGACGGCCACGTTGGCGGTGACCTGCTTCAGCGCGTCGACCAGGCCGAGGCTCACGGCGTAGTTGTTGCGCCAGATGTTGCGGCCGTTGATCACGCCGGCGAAGATGGTGGTGTTTTCTGCCACGCCGTACTTTTCGACGGCGGCGAGGTTTTCGTCCTTGCCTTCGTTCAGGTCCAGGCCGATACCGTCGAAGCCGAGCAGGTTGACGGTTTCGTACACGTCGGCGATATGTCCGAAGTAGGTGTTGAGCAGCACCTTGACCTTGCCTTCGCGGGCGGGCAGGATCTTGGCGTACAGGCTCTTGAACAGTTCGACATCGCCCGGCTCCTTGTCGAGCACGAGGTACGGTTCGTCGATCTGGATCCACTGCGCACCCAGTTCGGCGAACTTGGCGACGACTTCGGCGTACACCGCGGCGACCGCGTTGACGAGGCCCTTGTCGTAGTCGAGCTCCTCGGCCTGCGGATTGCGGGCGAGCTTGAGGAAGGTGTACGGGCCGATGAGCACCGGCTTGGTGGCGATGCCGAGCGCCTTCGCCTCGTTGAATTCGTCGAACGGCTTGGTGCTGTTGAGCTTGATGTCGGTGGCGGAGTCGATTTCCGGCACGAGGTAGTGGTAGTTGGTGGTGAACCACTTCTTCATCGGCAGGGCGGTCACGTCGCCCTTCTCGCCCTGATAGCCGCGGCCCATTGCGAAGAGGGTCTCTTCCGGGTTCTCGAAGGCGAGACGCTGGTAGCGCTGCGGAATGACGTTGAGCAGGATGGCAGTGTCGAGCATCTGGTCGTAATAGCTGAAGTCGTTGCTCGGAATCAGGTCGATGCCGGCGGCCTGCTGCAGCTTCCAATGCTTGGCGCGCAGTTCCTTGGCGGTGGCACGCATCTCGTCGAGGGTGGTGTTGCCCTTCCAATACGCTTCGATGATTTTCTTCAGCTCACGGTTCTGGCCGATGCGCGGGAAACCGGAGACGGAAGTAAGAGCGGACATGAATCCTCCATCTGATATGAACAATGCAACCCGCTCAAGCTATCACAAAACCGCCAGCTATAAGACATCAAGAAAATTTGAGTGTCGTTATAAACTGTCCTTATAACGCAGTCCGTATGCCGTCTATATTCACACATTTATGTTTATGGATCAATAATGCAGAACAGCCCGGCAAGCGGATTTAACGCAATGTCCCGTATGCGTCGGGGTCCACGGGTTCCAGCCATTCATTCGTCGCGTCGCCCGTGCCATCCGCAATCATGAACGCCAAATGGCTGAAAGCTTCGTGAGGGGCGGCACCGTGCCAATGCTTAACGTCCGGCGGAATACGGACGGCCTGTCCCGATTCAAGCTCCTTCGGCTCTTCGCCCTCAAGCTGGTAGTAGCCACGCCCTCCGACCGCAATGAGAATCTGGGCCGCGTGATGGTGGATATGCCAGTGGTTCCGGCATCCAGGTTCGAACGTCACATTGTGGATTGACACTTCAGGCGCGTCAAGTACCGGCGCAAGCCAGCTCTGTCCGTCGAAATACTGGGCGAAACCGTCATTTGGTTCCCCAAGAGGGAACGCACTGGGATTGTTCATATGGGCTCTCCTATCCATCATTCTGAACATCGGTTCAGAAAGCACCATACAACCTTGAAGCCGCTTGAAGTCAAATCACAGCACTCTGCGGAATGCTCATCGTTCCGAATCAGCCCGGAACACGCAAGCCCTACTCGAAGTCTTTGGCGGTAAGCAGCGCGATGAGTTCGCCGCTGTGCAGCTGCCACTGGTTGAATGGCTCGTTCGAGCCGAATACGGCGATCGAGGCCGGGGACATGCCGAGATTCAGCAGGTCAAGCAACGTCGGATCGGATTCGGTGCTGGCCAGCCATTGGCAGGCGATCGAAATGGTCGGTTCGTGGCCAAGCACGAGCAGCGTGCGATGCTTTTCCTTGGTTTGCGCGAGCTCGTCGAACACGGATTGCACGCCGCCTTCGTACAGGCTTTGCCGGTAGTCGACTTTCGGATCGTCGCCGAACACCTTGAGCATGCGATCGCAGGTCTGACGGGCGCGGGTGGCGCTGGAGCATGCGATGCGGGTGGGCACCATTTTGAACGCCGCCAATCCTTTGGCCACGGCTTTGGCCTGCTTACGTCCTTTGTCGGTGAGCTCACGTCCCACGTCGCTGCCGTTGCCGCCGAACGGCTCGGTTTTGGCGTGGCGCATCGCCAGCAGCACATACTTGTATTCCTTGGTCTTTTTGGCGACCTTCTTCAGGCTCGTTCCCATAATCGCACGCTCCGATCCGGTTCCAGCGCCGCATTTCAAATATCTAATATCCATTGTCTCAGATTTTCCGCTGGGACATGGCATGAAACGCTCTAAATCTACTCCTTTATGGCTTCGACCTGCGCGTCGAGGTCACGCAGCACCTTGCGCAGCTTGCGATCGGAAATGTCACGCAATTCCAGATCCTCAAGCTGTTCGGCACGCTCCTCGAGCGTCAACGAATCGATGTCGGTCGTCGTGTCCTTCGTGGCACGGTCGCGTTTACGCAACGCCTGAAAGCCCGGAGCCATCGCGCGAGAAACCATGAGGAAACCGGTGTGTCCAATCATCTGGTGATCGGGACGGATGGCCAGTCCTTGCGCCTTCCAATTACGTTCCAAAGTCTCCTGAATGTCCGGCTCGGTCCAGCAACCGGCCTCGCGCAACGCTTCGGCAAGACGGCTCAACTGCGTGGTGGTGGTGACGTACGCGACGAGCACGCCGCCAGGCGCGATCACGCGATACGCCTGTTCAAGACGGTTCCACGGGTCAAGCATGTCAAGCATGATGCGGTCGAAGGAGTGTTCCGGCAAACCAGCCGCGACCGAATCGAAATCGCCGGTCCTCAAATCCCACCATGCGGGACGTTCGCCAAAGTAAACCGTCGCGTTGGCTTCGGCGACGCGCGCGAATTCCGAACGCATCTCGATGGTGGTGAGGCTTCCGCCCTCCCCCACGGCATCCAGCAGATTGATGCTCATCGCGCCCGAACCGGCTCCGGATTCCAGCACGTTCATACCGGAACGAATATCACCGAGCTGAATGACCTGCGCGATGTCCTTCGGATACATGATCTGCGCGCCACGCGGCATGGACAGCACATAGTCAGCCAAGCGCGGACGCATGACGGCGAACTCCCAACCACCGATGGCACGCGTCCCCTTCCACGGTTTGTTCGCGTCGCGTTCCGGATGCGTCTGGTTGACCTGAGCCTCACGTTTCGCACTCACCGTCACGACAACGGATCCTTCCGTCTGGCCAATCACATCATCATGCAGGATGATGCCATGCGAAGTCTGCGTCACACCACCCGGCACCAGCTGATCGGTGATTTTATTCGACCTGCGGTCCGTGAACTGCACTTTTTCACCGGCGGCAAGCGGCCCTCGACGCATGGTTCACGCTCCTTCGTACGTTCGTTCAGTATGCGATTTCACGACTATGGCTTACGATTGCAGACCGCATTATTCCACGGACAGCAACGAACCTATGCTACCGTATCCACCGTCATACCGGCAGACGGCACGAAGCGACGGCAATGTGACGGCGACGTCAACATCATACCGCGTACGCGTTCCAACGACCATTCGCATGCGTGACCTTCAAATCCAAACCAAACACCTGGCTCAACCGTTCAGAAGTAAAACCATGCTCCAAATCACCCGTATACACGATAGTGCCCGGCGCCGGATCGTTGCCGGCCACATTATCCGCATACGCGTCCGCCTCGTTGCCGGTGATACGTCCCATGATCGCCACATGGTCGAAGCCTTGCGGAATCTCCTCAAGACGGTGCGTCACCAGAATCACGGCGCGGTCAGACTGCTCCGCACCAACACGACTCAACGCACGCAAAGCAATCTCACGCCCACCCAAATCAAGACCCGTGGTCGGCTCGTCAAGAATCAGCAAATCAGGATCCGCCATCAACGCACGGCAGATAAGCACGCGAGTACGTTCGCCTTCGGAAAGCTTGAACATCATCTTGCCTTCCAGGTATTCGATGCCGAATTCACGCATCAATGAGCGGGCTTTGGCGTAATCCTCGTCAGTATAGGTGTCGCGCCAACGGCCGGTGGTTGCGGTCAGCGCCGTCACGATGGCGTCAAGAGGATCTTCCTGCGGTGGGAACGCACGTCCGAGTTCGGCCGAGCTCAAACCGATGCGGTTGCGGTAGGAGAACACGTTCACTTTGCCCAGACGGTTTCCCAGAATGTCGACTGTGCCTTCGGATGGGAATCCACGGGTGCTCATCATCTGCACCAACGTGGATTTGCCGATGCCGTTGGGACCGAACAGCACCCATTTCTCGCCTTTTTTGACTTCCAGATTGACTTTGGTGAGAATTACGCGCCTGCGGCGACGGAATTCCACATCGTCCAGTTTCAACGCGATGCTCTGTTCGTTCATGGTCCCCTCCATTTTCACAAACCACTTGGATACGATGATGCCTCCTGCCAGCATAGTGCGTCGGCAGGAGGCATTTCAGGAATATTCTGGCTATCGATCAGCCGGATCGGTTATCCGCGATCAGACAGGTTCGGTTCTACTTCCGTTCGGCAAGCACGTCCTCGTAGACTTTGACGGTCTTGTCTGCGATGGACTCCCAGCTGAAGTGGTCGCGGGCACGCTCGTAACCGGCCTGTCCCATCCGCTTCGCCTTTTCAGGGTCAGCCATGATGCGGTTGATGGCGCCGGCCATATCGTGCACGAATTTGTCAGGGTTGGTGGGGGTGCCAGTGCCGTCATGCAGTTGGTCGACCGGCACCAGATATCCGGTCTCGCCGTCGACGACGACTTCCGGAATGCCACCGGTCGCAGAGGCGACCACCGGCAGACCGCATGCCATGGCTTCCAGATTCACGATGCCGAGCGGCTCGTAGATGGATGGGCAGATGAATGCGTCACAGCCATGTTCGAGTGCGTTGAGTTCCGGCTTCGGCAGCATCTCCTCAATCCAGATGATGTTGCCGCGTTCCTCGTCGAGCTTGGCGAAGGCGGTCTTGACCTCTTCCATGATTTCCGGCGTGTCGGGAGCGCCGGCGCACAGAACGACCTGGATGTTCGGGTCCACGAAGTGCAGTGCCTGAAGCAGGTACGGCAGACCCTTTTGACGGGTGATGCGTCCGACGAACAGCAAGGTCGGTTTGCTGCGGTCGATGTTGTAACGTTCGAACACCTTCCAGCCCGGATCGTCATCCGCCGGGGTTTCAAACTGGCTCATGGTGATGCCGTTATGCACTACGACCACCTTGTCCGGGTCAAGGTTCGGATAGGCGGTGAGGATATCCTCACGCATGCCCGCGGATACGGCGATCACGCGGTCGGCATGCTCGTAGGCGTCTTTCTCAGCCCAGGAGCTCAGATTGTAGCCGCCGCCCAACTGTTCACGTTTCCATGGACGGAACGGTTCAAGCGAGTGCGCGGTGATGACCAATGGGGTGTCATGCAGCATTTTGGCGAGATAGCCGGCAAGGCATGCGTACCATGTATGCGCATGGATGATGTCGGCATCAACGTCGTTGGCGATTTGCAAATCGACGCCAAACGTCTTCAGCGCACCGTTCGCATCCTCAAGCTCCTTCGGCACGTCGTAGCCGACGACCGTGAGCGACCCTTTCGGGTCGGTTCCGGAAATCGCGGGAATGTCGGCGGCCGCGCGCGGCCCGTCGAATGCGCGGACCGTCACATCGACACGTTCCGCCAGCACCTTGGAAAGCTCTTCGGCATGCACCCCCGCGCCGCCATACACCTTGGGCGGGTATTCACGCGATAGAATGTCAACCTTCATGTCTGTAATCTCCTCCTCGAGTCTTCCAGCGTTTCCTGTTCTACTGTAAAACATCAGACACGAAAAACACTTATTGTTTTCATCGTTTTTCAGAAAGTTCCATTCTTTTTCTGAAAAACGATGAAACAGCATTCTCGCATACCCTTTACGGTTAGTCGAAGTCAAGTAGCGCATACCTAAAATCCGATAGAAAAAGCGGTGAGACAAATGCTTCTGGTTGTCTCACCGCTTTCCATCGTTTTTGTGATCAGACGGCTGTTCCGTTTTGGTCGAGATTCGGATTGTGCTTCGGGTTGCCGGCCGTGAAGAACAGGCTCAGCACACCGACTGCGAAGACGATGGCGACTGTGGAGATGAGCCACATCGGATGCGACGGCAGCCACATGACCACGAGGAAGGCGATGGCCGACAGCGCAATCAGCACCCAGCTGGCCACACGGAACCATTGGCGGACGGAATGGGGTGCCTTGAACATCTTCGGATTCTTGTAATCAGGATTGGTGTTCAGCACGTTTTCCGTTTCCGTGATCGTACTGGCACTCGGCTTCCATGGCCCATCAGTGCCGTCCTGCAGACGACGTGACTTTTCCTGCAGCTGATACTCGTCCAACATGCCGGAACGTGCGCGGCCTTGGGTTTGGTCGTATTGCTGTGGCACTCCCCTGCGATTGCGCTTGGCTTGGGCACGTCGTTCTGCGCGATTTGGCATTAGTCACTCCTTTGTTGCATGGTGCTGGGATTACTTTACCGCATTTTGGGTGAAAAACAGGTAGCCCGGCTCACTATTCGCGAGCCGGGCTACCTCGTTCATACCCTTACAACAGTGTTGTCTATCGCGGCAGCATCATCGGACGCTTGGAAGCGACGATCGGTGCCGGCAGTTCGGTGGAGCCGGTAAGGTACTCGTCGACCGCGGCAGCGCAGGAGCGACCTTCGGAGATGGCCCACACGACGAGGCTCTGGCCACGTCCAGCGTCACCGCAGGCGAAGACGCCGTCCTTGGAGGTGGCGAACTTGTCGTTACGCGCCACATTGCCTCGACCGTCAAGGTCGACCGGCAGCTGATCCACCAGCGTGGTGGTGTCAGGGTGCAGGAAGCCCACGGAGATGAGCACCAGATCGGCGGGAATCACTCGTTCGGTGCCTGGCTGGCGGGTGAACGGCCCGTTCTCTCCTGGAGCGACGTTGACGACCTTCAGACCGGTGACATGTCCGTTCTCGTCGGCGACGAAGCCTTCGGTGGCGGTGGAGTTCTCCACCTTCACCTTGGCCTTGTCCTCGTCGGAGCCCTCGAAGTTGACCGAGTCGGTGTTGTACACGTATTCGGCGCGCTGCGTTTCGAAACCTTCCTCCATGGAGGAGGTTTCCTTGTACAGGCGGGCGAAGGTCGGCCATGGCTGGTTGGCCGGACGCTCCTTCGGTTCCTGCGGCATGATCTGCAGCACGGTGACGTCCTTAGCGCCTTGGCGCAGGGATGTGCCGAGGCAGTCGGAACCGGTGTCGCCGCCGCCGATGATCACCACATGCTTGCCTTCGGCGGTGATGTCGTTGACCGGCTTGACACCGTACACGCGACGTGTGGCGTCCGGCAGGAACTCCATGGCGAAATGGATACCCTTGAGCTCGCGGCCTGGAATCTTCATGTCACGCGGCACGGTGGAGCCGATGGCAACCACCACTGCGTCGTAGCGGGAACGCAGGTCATCCCAGGAGATGTCCTTGCCGATTTCCACGCCGGTGCGGAACACGGTGCCTTCGGCTTCCATCTGCTCGACTCGGCGGTCGATGAGGCGCTTGTCGAGTTTGAAGTTCGGAATGCCGTAACGCATCAGACCACCGATGGCGTCATCACGCTCGTATACGACCACGGTGTGGCCGGCACGGGTGAGCTGCTGGGCGCAGGCGAGACCGGATGGGCCGGAACCGACCACGGCAACGGTCTGGTCGGTCAGACGCTGCGGCGGCAGAGGCTTGACGTAGTCAAGGCTCCATGCCTGATCGATGATGGTGCGTTCGTCGTTCTGAATCATCGTGGCCGGCTGATGGATGCCAAGCACGCAGGCGGCTTCGCACAATGCCGGGCAGATGCGACCGGTCACTTCGGGGAAGTTGTTGGTTTCGGACAGACGGTTGTACGCGTCCTCCCACTTCTCCTGACGGACCAGATCGTTGAACTCCGGAATGATGTTGCCGAGCGGGCATCCGCTCATGCAGAACGGGGTTCCGCAATCCATGCAGCGGGCCGCCTGCTCGGTGGTCCAGGACTGCAGGCCGGATTCGGTGTGAACGTCGAACCAGTCCTTGATTCGCTCTTCAACGGGGCGTTCGGCCAGTTCGCGACGGGTACGGACCTTCAGGAATCCACGAGGATCTCCCATGTCAGCGCGCTCCTTCCATAACCTGCTCGTACACCTGTTCCCAGACGCCGGGCGTATTGAAATCGATGTTCTTCTCCTCGGCTTCCTTCATCGCCTTCTGCATGGCGAGGAAGTGCTTCGGAACGATGTGGGTGAATCGCTTGGCGCTGTTTTCCCAGTCGTCAAGCAGGGCCTTCGCGAAGGCGGAGCCGGTCTCTTCGGCATGCTGCTTGACGAGACCGTGCACCAGCTTGTCGGCATCGGCGTCAAGCGGCTCGAACAGCAGCGCGCCGTTGGTGGCGGCCGCCGGGTTGACCTGCTTCATGTCGAGGTCGAGCACGTACACGTTGCCGCCGGAGAAGCCCGCGCCGAGGTTACGGCCGGTGGAGCCGAGAATCACGACCGTACCGCCGGTCATGTATTCGCAGCCGTGGTCGCCCACGCCTTCCACCACGAAGGTGGCGCCGCCGTTACGTACGGCGAAACGTTCGCCTGCGCGGCCGGCCACGAACATTTGGCCGGAAGTCGCGCCGAAGCCGGTGACATTGCCTGCGATCACGTTCTCGTGCGGATCGAAGGTGATGCCGTCCTCTGGACGGACCACCATGCGGCCGCCGGACAGGCCCTTGCCCGCGTAGTCGTTGACTTCGCCGTAGACGCGGATGGTTTCGCCACGCGGAATGAACGCGCCGATGGACTGGCCGCCGGCACCATGGAACGTCATGTCGATGGTGTCGTCCGGCAGACCTTCCTCGCCGTAGCGCTTGGTGATCTCATAGCCGAGCATGGTGCCGAGCGTACGGTACACGTTGCGGATCGGCATTTCGATACGCACGGGCTCCTTCTTGTCAAGGGCGGGCTGGGCAAGCTCGATGAGCTTGTTGTCGAGCGCCTTGTCGAGCTCGTGGTTCTGATCGATCGTCTTGTGCAGGATGGTTCCCGGAACCGGGCCCGGCTGCATGAGCACGTTGCTCAGGTCGATGCCGTCGGATTTCCAACGCTTGATGGCTTCGTCCTGGTCGAGGCATTCGACATGGCCGACGGCCTCTTCCAGCGTGCGGAAGCCGAGCTGAGCGAGCAGTTCGCGGACTTCCTCGGCGATGAACATGAAGAAGTTGACGACATGTTCCGGCTTGCCCTTGAAGCGTGCGCGGAGCTCCGGATCCTGGGTGGCGATGCCCTGCGGGCAGGTGTTCTTCTGGCAGGCGCGCATCATGACGCAGCCTTCGACGATCAGCGCGGCGGTGGCGAAGCCGAATTCCTCGGCGCCAAGCAGCGCGGCGATCACCACGTCGCGACCGGTCTTGAGCTCGCCGTCGCACTGCACGGTGATGCGGGAACGCAGGCCGTTCAGAACCAGCGTTTGCTGGGTTTCGGACAGGCCGATCTCCCACGGGGTGCCGGCATGCTTGATGGCGTTGAGCGGAGCCGCGCCGGTGCCACCGTCATAGCCGGAAATCAGCACCACATCGGCATGGCACTTGGCCACGCCGGCAGCGATGGTGCCGACGCCGAATTCGGAGACGAGCTTGACGTGGATGCGGGCCTTCGGATTGGCCATCTTCGCATCGTTGATCAGCTGCTTCAGATCCTCGATGGAGTAGATGTCGTGGTGCGGCGGTGGGGAGATGAGCTCCACGCCCGGGGTGGCGTGACGTACCTTGGCGATCCACGGCGGAACCTTGGCTCCCGGCAGATGGCCGCCCTCGCCTGGCTTCGCGCCTTGGGCGAGCTTGATCTGCAGGTCGGTGGCATGCACCAGATAGTCGCTGGTCACACCGAAGCGTGCCGAAGCGATCTGCTTGATCTTGCTGTAGCGCAGCGGATCGTTGATACGATTCTCGGATTCGCCGCCTTCACCGGAGTTGGAGCGTGCGCCGATCGTGTTCATGGCGATGGCGAGCGTCTCATGCGCCTCCTGGGAGATGGAGCCGTAGCTCATGGCGCCGGTGGAGAAACGCTTGACGATTTCGCTGGCCGGCTCGACTTCGGAAATGTCGATCGGCTTGCGGGTGGACTTGAACTTCATCAGGCCACGCAGCGTCATCAGACGGTTGGAGGTGTCGTTGATGTGGTTCGAGTACTTCTTGAACAGGTTGTAGTCGCCGCGCTGGGTGGACTGCTGCAGCAGGAAGATGGCTTCCGGATCGTTCAGATGGTCCTCGCCGGTACGACGCCACTTGTAGTCGCCGCCGGTACGCAGGTTGCGGTGCGGGCGGGCGGTCCATTGGGTCGGATACGCCACGCGATGGCGGCTGGCGACTTCCTCGGCGAGCTCGTCGAGGCCGACGCCGCCCACACGGGACGTGGTGCCGGTGAAGTACTCGTCGATGACGTCCTTGTTGAGGCCGACCGCTTCGAACAGCTGCGCGCCACGGTAGCTCATGATGGTGGAGACACCCATCTTGGCCATGATCTTGAGCACGCCGGTGGACAGTGCGCGGGTCAGGTTCTTCACGGCGGTTTCCGCGTCGACCTTGAGGTAGCCCTTGCGGGAGAGGTCTTCGACGGATTCGAATGCCAGATACGGGTTCACCGCGGCAGCGCCATAGGCGATCAGCAGTGCCACATGGTGGATTTCGCGCACATCGCCGGCTTCGACCACCATGGAGATCTGCGTACGCGTGTGGCGGCGCAGCAGATGGTGCTGCACTGCGGAAGTGAGCAGCAACGATGGAATCGGACCCCACGCATAGTTGGAATCGCGGTCGGACAGCACCAGGAAGTTGGCACCGTTCTCAATCGCCTCGTCGATCTCCTGGAAGATCTCGTCAAGACGGTCCTTCAGTGCCTGTCCGCCGCCGGCCACCTGGTAAAGGCCCTTGACGATGAACGGCTTGTAATAGCCACCGAGAATCTTGGCGCGGTCGAGGCGCTTGAGCTGTGCCATCTCGTCGGAGTTGAGCACCGGCAGCGGGATGAGGATCTTCTTGGCGTGCAGTTCGGAATCGGCCAGCAGGTTCGGCTCGGGACCGATGGCGGATTCGAGGCTGGTCACGATCTTCTCACGTTCCCAGTCGAGCGGCGGGTTGGTGACTTGCGCGAACTTCTGGGTGAAGTAATCGAACAGCATGCGGCTGTGCTTGGACAGCGCGGCGAGCGGCGTATCGTTGCCCATGGAGCCGAGCGGCTCCTTGCCGGTGTTGGCCATTGGGGCGAGCAGCAGCTTCAGATCTTCCTCGGTGTAGCCGAAGGCGCGCTGACGACGCTGCACGGACTGACCGGAGTGGTTGACGTGCTCGCGCTTGGGCAGCTGACTCAATTCCACGGAGTTGCCTTCCACCCACTTGCGGTAGGGGTGCTGGCTGGCAAGAGTCTTCTTGATTTCCTCGTCGGGGATGATGCGACCCTCGTCGGTGTCGACGAGGAACATCTTGCCCGGTTCCAGACGGCCCTTGGTGACGATATGCTCCTCGGCGACTTCCGGCAGCACACCGGTTTCGGACGCGAGTACGACATAACCATTGTCGGTGACCTGCCAACGTCCCGGGCGGAAGCCGTTACGGTCAAGCAGAGCACCAACCTGGGTGCCGTCGGTGAAGATGATGTGCGCCGGGCCATCCCATGGTTCGATCAGCGTGTTGTTGTATTCGTAGAAAGCCTTGACGTCCGGATCGAGCTGGTCGTTGTTCTCCCATGCCGGCGGCAGCATCATGGAGATGGCGTGCGGCATGGAACGGCCGGCGAGGTGCAGCAGTTCGAGGCATTCGTCGAAAGTGCCGGAATCGGAATAGCCGGGGGTGGCGATCGGCAGCAGCGGCTTGAATTCGCCGAGCAGTTCGGAACTCAGTCGGCCTTCACGTGCGGACAGCCAGTTGCGGTTGCCTTGGATGGTGTTGATCTCGCCGTTGTGCGCCAGCTGGCGGAACGGCTGTGCCAGCGGCCAGCTTGGGAACGTGTTGGTGGAGAAGCGGGAATGCACGATGGCGATTTTCGCCTTCATGCGCTCGTCGGACAGGTCCAGGAAGAAGGGCTTGAGCTGCATGGTGGTGAGCATGCCCTTGTAGGTGATGGTGCGTGCGGACAGGGACGCGAAGTAGATGCCCACCTCATGTTCCACACGCTTGCGGATGCGGAAGGTCTTGCGATCGAGCTCGATGCCACCGAGTTCGCCTTCCGGATCGGCCACGACCAGCGTCTTGAACGCCGGCATGCTGGCCAACGCCTGCAGGCCGAGTCCGTCCGGATTGGTGGGTACGACGCGCCATGCGAGCACTTCGAGGCCCTCTTCGCGCACGATCTTGGAAATGGCCTGCTCCTGCTGGCCGGAAGTGGCGATGTCGCGATCCAAGAAGGCGATGCCCGCGGCGTAATGGCCTTCTTCAGGAAGCTCCACACCGGCGGTGGCACGCATGAATTCGTCAGGCATACTCATGAGAATGCCTGCGCCGTCGCCCGTGTTCTCCTCGGCGCCCACGGCACCACGATGGTTCAGATTGACCAGCACCTCGATGGCGTCATCGACGATCTTGCGTTCCGGACGCTTGTTGAGGGTGGTGACCATACCCACGCCGCAAGCGTCATGCTCGGCTCCAGGATCGTACATACCTTGGGAATCATGGATCGTCAGATCTAACGGGGCGTGGAAAGTCACCGAAACCACCTTCAATGTTTTTGGGCAAGAAAAGTCTTGCGGTTCTTTAATGCGTGGTTTAGAATACCGCGCCATTATGTCGGCAACGTTGCACGTGTCCATATAACGAATGGCTATTTTTGTCAATGCCTCGCAGAGGATTTAGCCCATGAACGCATACTTCGCATGTCATGCTCATGCGCACGCACTTCACTTATGCTCATTAACCCGGTCAGTCCAGTGTTTCCAACAGCTCCGTGATGATGGTGTCGTTGAGCAGTCGGCCTCGCAAAGTGGGTATGGCGCGGCCATCAAGCATTGTGATCAGCCCGTCGTGCTCAAGCTCAATCCATTTTTGCTCAGGAATCAAGTGGCTGAATTGTCTGGTGTCGAGTCCTTCACGAATGCGCAGGCCCAACATGATGGTCTCTTCGATGTCCTCGTCGGCAGTGATGCGTTCACTGCCGGCCCATGGCACATTGCCCTCATTGATGGCGGTGCCCCACAATCGCGGATGCGCGATATCCCAGGAGCGCAATCCTTTGCCGTCTTCGCAATCGCCATAATGCGAATGCGCACCGGGACCGAGACCGGCCCAATCGACGTTCCTCCAATAGCCAAGGTTGTGTTGCGACTCGTATCCAGGACGAGCCCAATTGCTAATCTCATACCATTCGAGGCCGGCTTCGGTGAACATCGTGTCGGCGATTTCGTATTTGTTCGCTTCGTCGTCATCGTCCGGTCTCGACAACGTGCCCGCCGCGATCCGTCGTCCCATTTTCGTATTCGGCGCGATGGTGAGCGCATATGCGGAAATATGGTTGACGCCCAAATCGATGGCGGTGCGGACGGATGTGCGCCAATCGTCAAGGCTCTCCCCCGGCGCGCCGTAGATCAGATCGACGCTGGAACGCATGCCTGCTGCATTGGCCGCTGCGATTCCGGCAGCGACGTTTTCCGGCGTATGCGTACGGTCGAGCGTTGCAAGCACATACGGTACCGCGGATTGCATGCCGAAGGAAATACGATTGAAACCGCCGTCTGCGAGTTCTTTCACATAGTCGGCATTCACCGTGTCGGGATTCGCTTCGGTGGTGATTTCCGCGTCATCGGCGATGCCCCATGTGGCGCGTACCGCATCCAGCATGGCGACCAAATCGCTTGCCTTGAGTGTGGTCGGCGTACCGCCGCCGAAGAAGACGGTTGCCACCTTCGGCTCGTTGATACCGTGCGTTGTCTGCCAATCGCGGACAATCGCCATTTCGCGGATAACCATGTTCGCGTAGTTGCCGCGTGACGCGCCCGCGCCCATGTCCACGGCCGTGTAGGTGTTGAAGTCGCAATAGCCGCAGCGACGTAAGCAAAACGGAACATGAATGTAGATTTCGAACGTCACGAAAGGCTCAGCCTTCGGACTTCTGCGCGGCGCGAATCTTGTCCTTGGTGTCGCGGTCGTTGCCCGCTTCGCCGGTGGACAGGGCTGCGATGAACGCCTCCTGCGGCACTTCCACATGGCCGAGCATCTTCATACGCTTCTTGCCGGCCTTCTGCTTTTCGAGCAGCTTACGCTTACGGGAGATGTCGCCGCCGTAACACTTGGCGAGCACGTCCTTGCGCAGGGCGCGGATGGTTTCGCGTGCGATGATTCGAGAACCGATGGCAGCCTGGATGGGAATCTCGAACTGCTGACGCGGAATGAGCTCACGCAGCTTCTTGGTCATCATCACGCCATAGCTGTACGCCTTGTCACGGTGCACGATGGCGCTGAACGCATCGACTTTCTCGCCTTGAATAAGGATGTCGACCTTCACCAGATCGGCGGACTGTTCGCCATCCTCGTGGTAGTCGAGCGACGCATACCCCTTGGTACGGCTCTTCAGTTGGTCGAAGAAGTCGAAGACGATTTCGGCGAGTGGAATACGGTAATGCATTTCCACACGGTCGGCGGAAATGTATTCCATGGTGCCCATCTGGCCACGGTGGTCTTGGCACAGGTCCATCACCGCACCGATGAAATCCTTCGGCGTGATGATGTCGGCGGCAACCATCGGTTCGACGATCTTCTTGATCTTGCCTTCGGGGAATTCGCTCGGATTGGTGACGCGATGCACGGAATTGTCTTCCGCGGTGACCTCGTACGGCACGTTCGGCGCGGTGGAGATCAGGTCAAGGTCGAATTCGCGGCTCAAACGTTCGGTGACGATCTCCATGTGCAGCAAGCCCAGGAAGCCGCAACGGAAGCCGAAGCCCAACGCCACGGAGGTTTCCGGTTCGTAGATGAGGGCCGCGTCGTTGAGCTTGAGCTTGTCAAGCGCCTCGCGCAGTTCCGGATATTGCGCGTTGTCGATTGGGAACAGGCCGGCGTAGACCATTGGTTGCGGATCACGGTAGCCTTCGAGCGGCTCGGTAGCCGGATTTATGGCGGAGGTGATGGTGTCGCCCACCTTGGACTGGCTGACGTCTTTCGCTCCGGTGATCACATAGCCGACCTCTCCTGCGCCAAGCGCCTTGGTGGGCATCATGTCGGGGCTGATCACGCCGATTTCGATGGGGTCATGCGTCATGCCGATACCCATCATGTGCAGCTTCTCGCGCGATTTCAGTTCACCGTCGACCATACGAATGTAAGTGACGATGCCACGATAGGAGTCGTATACGGAGTCGAAAATGAGCGCGCGGGCAGGCGCGTCCGGATTGCCCGTCGGCGCGGGCACTTCGGCGACGATACGGTCGAGCAGTTCGGCGACGCCTTCTCCGGTTTTGCCGGAGACGCGCAACACGTCGGACGGGTCACAACCAATCAGGCCGGCGATTTCCTCGGCATGCTTGTCGGGTTCGGCGCTGGGCAGGTCGATTTTGTTGAGCACGGGGATGATGGCCAGATCATGGTCGATGGCCATATACAGGTTGGACAGCGTCTGCGCTTCAATGCCCTGCGTGGCGTCGACAAGCAGCACCGCACCCTCGCATGCGGCCAACGCTCGGGACACCTCGTATGTGAAGTCCACATGGCCGGGGGTATCAATCATGCCGAGTGTGTATTCGGTGCCGTCAACCGTCCACGGCACGCGCACGGCCTGCGATTTGATGGTGATGCCGCGTTCCTGCTCGATATCCATGCGGTCGAGGAAGCGATCGCGCATCTCGCGCTCCGGCACGATGCCACTCAACTGCAGAATACGGTCCGCCACCGTTGATTTGCCGTGATCGATATGCGCGATGATGCAAAAGTTGCGGATCAACGACTGATCGGTGTACCCGGGCTGATTATGCTGCTGCCCCACGCCATCCTCCTCTGGAAATATTCGACGCAAACGATTCTAACTGGTAGTGTCGGCATGTCCTTCCGCGACACTCTTATACGCATTGGCGATTTATCCGCGTGCCATGTTATCATCATCGTTTGTATGTCCTTATAGCAAACGTCGTTTGGAGAAATAGTGGCAAACATCAAGTCGCAGAAGAAGCGCGTTCTCACCAACGAGAAGGCGCACAAGCGTAACGTGGCCGTGAAGTCCAGCCTGAAGACTGCCGTTCGCGCCACCCGCGAAGCCATCGCCGCTGGCGATAAGGCCGCCGCCGAAGCCGCCTACAAGGTCGCAGCCCAGAAGCTCGACAAGGCCGCCGGCGCTGGCGTGATCCACAAGAACCAGGCTGCCAACCGCAAGTCCGGTCTCGCTGTGGCCATCAACGCTCTCTGAGTTTTCGTAACTCACAGCTTGTAAGAAGCCCCGCAGGAAAACCTGCGGGGCTTCTTCTTTTTTACATTTCGTGCTCTGTTGAAAAAGCTCACTTACGCTTGATATCGTCATCATTCCGATCGGGATGGATGACCGGACGTTTGAGATATTTGGCTTCGCTCGGCAGGTAGGTGTTATGCCTGGCCAAAGCCCCCGGCAATTGAATGTCGAAAAACACGGAGATAAGCCGCATGACCACCACCAGCACCACAATCAGCACATCAAGCACGACTTCGGCGGGAAAACTGACGATTCCCTCGTTCACTCCTTTACATACGAGTACCGTCAATACGCATCCAACGGCTGAAGGCACCGCGTACCAATGCTTGTCGCGGATCACCATGGGCACCTCGTTGATGAGCATGTCACGGATGAGTCCGCCGCCAAGTGCCGTGAACATGCCCAGGAACACTGCCGTGGTGCCGGACATGTGGTACATCATGGCTTTGGATGTGCCGTTGACGGCGTAAAGGCCCAATGCCAGCGCGTCCAATGACAGCATGGACCATTTGAGCTTGTCGACTTCGGGATAAATGATGGCTACGGCCACAGCTGCGAGCAGTGCGGTGATCACCAGCCCTTTGTCGGAGACGCCTGCGGGAGGAAGCGCTCCGAGCAGCACATCACGAATGATGCCGCCACCCAATGCGGTGAGCCATGTGGTGACAAGAATCGCAAAAATATCATAGCCTTTGCGTACGGCGGCGAGCCCGCCGACCATGCCGCAGCAGAAGGTCGCCAGATATTCGATACCTATGAAGAAGCCGTTGCTTTCCAGCGCCACTTCCATGGCCACTCCCCTTCCCTCACATATTTCTTTTCCAACCAGCTGTTAAAAATAGCACAATATGGGGCAAGAGCTGCAATAAAAGAGCCGGAGGGCGGCACGTACATTGTCAGACCATGTGAACTTGGCCTGAAGCACGCGCCACCCTCCGGCGGCCATTACAGCTATATGTCAGCTAATAATCGCTAACGGGAAAATCAGCAGACCTTCCACATCCAGTTGTGTGGGTCTTCGATCTCGCCAAGCTGGATGCCGAGCAGCTGGTTGCGCAGTGCGAGGGTGAACTCGCCGGAACCGCCGTCGGCGACGGTCACATCGAACTTCTCGGACTTGAAGCGACCGATCGGGGTGATGATGGCGGCGGTACCGCAGGCGAACACCTCGGTGACTTCGCCGGACTTGATGTCCTCAAGCAGCTGATCCAGGGCGATCATGGTCTCGACCACATCGTGGCCGTTGTCCTGGATGAGCTGGATCAGGGAGCGGCGGGTCACGCCCGGCAGGATGTTGCCGGTCAGGGACGGGGTTTCCACGTGGCCGTCCTTGTGCACGACCATCATGTTCATGCCGCCAAGCTCCTCCAGGTAGGTCTTGGTGGCGGCGTCGACGAAGCACACCTGCTGGCAGCCATGGTCGATGCCGGTGTATTCACCGAGCAGAGAGGCTGCGTAGTTGCCGCCGCACTTGGCGAAGCCAGTGCCGCCAGGGCCGGTGCGGAACCACTTGTCCTCGACCCAGATGTTGACCGGCTTCACGCCGCCCGGGAAGTACGGGCCGGACGGGGAGGCGATCACGCAATAATCCACTTCCTGCGGAGCGCGCACACCAAGGAACGGCTCGGAAGCGAACATGAACGGACGCATGTACAGCGTGTATTCGCGACGGGACGGAACCCAGTTCACATCACGCTTGACCAGTGCCGCGACGGAGCCGATGAAGTCGTCGATCGGCAGTTCCGGCAGGTACAGGCGCTTGGCGGAGTTCTGGAAACGCTCGGCGTTCGCGTCCGGGCGGAACAGCCAGGTGGAGCCGTCGGCGTGACGGTAGGCTTTCAGACCCTCGAAGCATTCCTGGGCGTAATGCAGAACAGATGCGCCCGGATCCATCTTCAGCGGCGCGTACGGCTCGATGCGACGGTCGGACCAGCCTTCACCCTTGGTCCAGGTCATGTGGGCCATATTGTCGGAGAAGACCTGACCGAAGGCCGGCTTGTCGATGAGTTCGGCGCGCTTGGCGTCGGATGCCGGATTGTCGTTCGGGAGCACGGTGAACTTCTCAGCGAGCTTGTCAAGCTCCGCTGGATCGTGATGATTCTGTTCAGTCATTCTTTACTTCTTCTAGTTGCATCAGCCACCCAAAGGCGGCCAGCGGTTATTGGTCTCCGGCGCTTGTGGCGCCGGGTTCTGGTATGTACTTTCTCACACCATAAACGCTTTCGATAACCGGCGTTCGCGATATGAGATAGCAAGAAACATAAGGAAACGCAAAGGTCCCCACGTGTTTTCACACACAGGGACCTTGTACTACCGATATGGCAGGCATATCGGAATCAAATCAGCTTGAGCAACGATCTCACTCAGCGTCAGCAGCCGGAGCGGCAGCGGCGTCAGCAGCCGGAGCGGCCTCAACCGGTGCGGCATCTTCCGGCACCTCGACGGTGACGACGGATTCTTCCGGATCCTCGACATCGAGTACGACGCCTTCCGGCAGCACAACGTCCTTGGCGAAGACCTTGGAACCATCGGTCAGGCCATCAACGTTGACCACGATCTTCTCCGGCAGGTTGGCCACATCGGCGCGGACCTTGAGCTCCTGGATGTCGACGAACGCGACGGCAGCGCCCTTCGGAGTACCCTCAACGAACACCGGCACCTCGACGTCGATCTTCTCGCCGGCCTTGACCTCGTAGAAATCGACATGCTCGACGATGCGCTTCACCGGGTTGCGCTGGACGTCCTTGACAACGGCCATCTTGGTCTCGTCACCATACTTGATGGTGAACAGGGCGTTGGTGTGACGCAGAGCCAGAGTGGTCTCCTTCATCGGCAGCTGCACGAAGGTCGGATCCTCGCCACCCGCGTAAACGGTGGCCGGGATGAGGTTCGCGACGCGCATGCGGCGGGCAGCGCCCTTGCCGAACTCGGTACGAGCAGCACCTTCAAGAGTGATGGTGGTAGCCATAATCAATATCTCCTTGATACATCGTTCTTATGTTTCGGCGCACCGACGAGCCGCATAGAAAACCCAAGGAGTTTCATATCATACGCCAAGTCGATAACGGAGGCGGAACCTCCCTCGCCAAGACAACAGTTATCTAGTATACATGGTGCGCTGACATTTCCCTGCAATCAGAAGAGCAAGGTGCATAAGACGCGGACTATGCGCAAACCCACGTACAATCGTAGTCAGACAAGCACCAACCAGTGGTAAGGAATCAGAAAATGGCAACGACGCATGACCATTCCGCGCTCATCCGCAACATTCAGCTCGCGACTGGCGTCACGACCGTCGCAGCGACGGGATTGCTCGCGGCGTCAGCACATATGCTGTTCCGCTTTGCCATCGACACGCAGTGGAAGCATTCCATTTTCCATCAGGCGCTGATCGCTCCGGATCGCGAGGGAAAGATGAACCAAGGCGAGGCCAAAGAGGCCGGGCAATGGTTTTCCGAAACGAAACAGCCGGTATCCATCACCAGCCGCGATGGGCTTAAGCTGCATGGCTGGCTCTTCGATCCGGATTGCATCGACCCGACGCCGCATATATATGCCATCTGCGTGCATGGCTATACCGGAGCCCCTGAAGAACAAGCCAAATGGGCACACCGCTATGCCCGCATGGGCTTCACCGTCCTCGCACCATCCCAACGGGCCCAGGATCTGAGCGAAGGACGATATGTAGGCATGGGATGGTTGGAGCGCAATGATCTGCTTGATTGGATACGGCTGATTGTGGATAGCGACGATCAAGCACGCATTCTCCTATTCGGAGGATCCATGGGAGCCACGACGGTGATGATGACGACCGGCACGCCGGAACTGCCACGCAATGTCATCGCGGCAATCGCCGAAAGCGGATACACTTCCGCCCGCATGGAATTCATAGACAGCGCGCGAGGCATGTTCCACATGCCAAAGCTTCTCGCCTCGGCATGTGTGGACGCGGCGGGTCTGATCTGCAAGCGCCGTGCCGGCTATGATTTCACCGAAGCGTCCTGCATACCGTCATTGCGGCATACGGTCATTCCGATGCTGTTCATCCATGGAGGAAAGGACCGCATGGTCAGCCCACGTTTCCTCGACATGAACTACAACGCCTGCTCCAGCATCGACCGCGAACGTCTGCTGGTTCCGGACGCCGATCATATGGAAAGCTCCGCCGTGGATCCGAAACGCTACTGGGACACCGTATACGGATTCATCCGTCGTTCATTCAAGATCTGACAGCCGAACCCCAAAAAATATAAGCGGTAATGGAAACGCCTCCGGCGAAAGATGGCGCCCCTCACCGCCCGAAGTTCTCAAGACATGCCCGATGCCCGTTCCGTCAGTGCCGTTCTCCCGGATTGCATATCTGCATGGCGACGCCATCCTCCATAATATGGAATCCATGCTTCTCATAGAACGTGGCATTCTTGCTTTCCTCAGGCATAACCTCGATATACAGGTAATCGTGGTACCGCTGCTTGACCATGCCGACAAGATGTCCGGCAATGCCGCGCCCTTGGTATTCAGGATCGACCAGCACATAGTGCATGTATGCCACCATCTCCGTGTCATCAAGCACTCGCACCAGACCCACCAGACGTTCGCCATCCCATGCGCTGAATACGGTGGATGACCCCATCAACGCCTTATGCAACCGTTCAGGATATTGACCGGACACCCAGCCGACTGAAAGAAACAGTCGCTGGGTCTGTTCCTTGGTGAATTTCTTTTCATCCGTATATGTGATAACCATATGGCAAGCATAGAATTGCCGGTATGAAACCGTCTCCTTCTATCTTTGCATACGAAACACAAGTGTCTCGGCCACTCCCCTCATGTATCGAAGTGCGCGGAGCCCACGTACATAATCTGAAAGACGTCGACATCGACATCCCGCTCAACAGCATGGTCGGCATAGCCGGAATCTCAGGCTCAGGAAAAAGCTCCCTCGCGCTTGGCGTGCTGTACGCGGAGGGATCACGACGCTATCTGGAAGCGCTATCGACCTATACAAGAAGACGTATGACCCAGGCAAGCCGCGCAACCGTCGACGAGGTGCGTCATATTCCGGCGGCATTGGCACTGCATCAGCGTCCATCAGTGCCTGGAGTCCGTTCCACGTTCGGCACAATGAGCGAACTGCTCAACAGTCTGCGCCTCCTGTTCTCCCGGATCGGATCGCACGTGTGCGAACACTGCGGAGCACGCAACCAACCCACGATGAACGTTGCCGCCGAGCTTCCGATGCATTGCACGTTCTGCGGCGGACTCATGCATCCGCCATCAGCGGAGGATCTCGCATTCAACGCCGCGGGCGCGTGTCCGACATGCTCAGGCACCGGAATCATGAGGGAAGTCGACCGTTCCGCCTTGGTACCGGATGAGTCGAAAAGCATTGACGAGGGAGCCGTGCTGCCGTGGGGATCGTTGATGTGGGATTTGATGAAGCAAGTATGCGGGGCCATGGGAGTACGTACCAACGTACCGTTCAACCAACTCACCGAACAAGAACGAGATATCGTGTTCGCCGGCCCAGCCATCAAGAAGCACATCCTATACAAGCCGAAAAAAGGCGACGATTTCGCCGAACTCGACTTCACGTACTACAACGCCGTATACACCGTGGAGAACGCCCTCACCAAAGCCAAGGACGAAAAAGGGCTTAAACGTGTTGCGAGGTTCCTCAAAGAGCGTCCCTGCAGCGATTGCGGAGGGACCAGACTTTCCGAACGCGCCCGCCAGCCACGTATCAGAGACATCAATCTGGCTCAGGCAACCGCGATGTCTCTGGACGCACTCGTTTCCTGGGTAGGGTCCGTGCCGGAATCGCTGGAACCACATATGCGCACCATGGCGAGCGCCATCTGTGAATCGTTCCTCAATACGTCACGGCGTTTATTGGAACTCGGTCTCGGGTATCTGTCCTTGGACCGCGCCGGAGCCACGCTGTCCACCGGCGAGCGCCAACGCGTGCAGCTTGCCCGCGCCGTGCGCAATCGCACCACAGGCGTGTTATATGTGCTGGATGAGCCGTCGATTGGGTTGCATCCCGCGAATGTCGACGGACTGCTCGGTGTCATGCGTGACCTGGTGGCTGATGGCAATTCCGTGGTAGTGGTCGATCATGACACTCGGGTGCTGGCCGAAACCGATTATCTCATCGAGATGGGGCCAGGTGCCGGCGCAAAGGGCGGTCAGGTGATTGCGCAGGGAACGGTGCCGCAGGTGATTGATACCCGCGAATCGCGCATCGCGCCGTTCCTTGCCCAGGGTGGCAACGTTCATGACCGTGTGCGTGACAACATTGACGCCCATGAAATCTTCTCCGCAGGACGAATTCATATGGAAACCGACCGTCTGCATACCGTCGGCCCGTTATCGGTAGATATTCCCCGTGGACGGCTGACCGCCGTAACAGGGGTATCCGGTTCCGGCAAGACGACGATGGTACTGGAGATGTTGATGCCCGCTTTGCAGTCGCGGATCGACAGGTCGCCGCAGCCGACGCAGGTGCGGCTCCTCGAGGCGGACGGTGTGTCCAAGGCGCATCTTATCGATGCCACGCCTATCGGCGCGAACATACGTTCCACCGTCGCTACATATTGCGGCGTCCATGACGATCTTCGACGCGCGTTCGCAAAAACAGATGCTGCGCGGACCATCGGTCTGAAAGCGGGGGCATTCTCCTATAACACTGGCAAGCTGCGTTGCGCGACGTGCGACGGCACGGGATCGATTTCGCTCGACGTGCAGTTCCTGCCTGACGTCGATATCGAATGCCCGGCATGCCATGGCTCGCGGTATTCCGATGCAATCGCCGAGCTGAAGCTCCCCTGCACCGACGGAGTGGCGTATTCGATGCCGCAGTTAATGACAATGACCGTCGACGATGCCATGCCTGTCTTACGAGATGTCAAACCGACCCAAACGAAGCTTGCCACGTTGCATGAATTGGGTTTGGGCTATCTTGCGTTGGGCGAGCCAACTCCCGCGCTGTCGGGCGGTGAGGCCCAGCGTTTGAAATTGGCCAGCGAGATGGGGCGGAAACAGCATGATGCGGTATTCGTGTTCGATGAGCCGACAATCGGCTTGCATCCGCTTGATGTTCGCGTGCTGCTGCACGTGTTTGATGAACTTGTAGCGAATGGCGCGACGGTGGTCGTCATCGAACATGATTTGGACGTGATTGCCAATGCGGACTATGTGGTGGATATGGGACCGGGCGGCGGTGAAGCAGGCGGACGCGTAGTATGCGAGGGAGCGCCTTCTCGGATCGCCGCATGTCCGGAAAGCGTCACTGGACGATACCTACAATCGTCGCAATGCTGATATTGTCCCATCTTCGGGCATCTGCAGTCAGTCTGATGATGGGACAGGCAGTTCCCGCCATGCTTGAAGATGATGCAGCGCACGTACGATGTTGCATTGATCAAGTAACGTCCCTTCAGCGGCGCACATGGTGGGATACCACATGCGATGGCGGAGCGTGGCTTGTTTGCCAGTACCTTTGATGAGTTCGCCTTCATCAGAGGCATATTGAAAATGCAGATGACTGAGCAGTCCCCCGTGTCTGAGCACGGAGCGTTCAGGCATGGGCTCCATCGCGATGAGTACGGCGAAGGGATCGGAGGCACCGGCATCGCTAGCGTGGAACACATAGCAGGGTTTGCCTTCCAGCCCCTTGTCGTGCACATGATCGAGCCGATATTCATGTGTTGTGATGGGGGTGCGTTTTTCGTCCAGCCAAGTCAGGTTAAAGCCTGCGACAGCATCATCGTCGCCAACTGCGGACGGCTGCTCGATATGCCATCCACCAATGCGGAATCGCCACTCCTTGCCCGAGGTTTTGCAGGCTTTTGCCCAGAAGCGTCGCGCATCGCCGAGCATCATGATCGCGAACAGCGGCTTGGATCGCATGGCTTTCGTCGAATCCTTCCAAGCCCGGTCAAGGTTCGGGTCATGATTGTTGATCAAATGTTCGAAGCTAATCCAGTCTCCCAGCCAATCGTTCACATTGAAGTCCATGCCAGACGATCCTCTTCTTCTCCCTGTTCGTTATGCAGTTCGTCTTCCAGCGCTATGATGCGGTCGCACCATAGCGCTGCAAGCTCATAATCATGTGTTACGACCAACACCGCTTTGCCACGGTCCGCGAGCTTTCGCAGAAGTCCGCCGACTTGGGTCATATGCAACCGGTCCAGTCCGCTGGTCGGTTCGTCCAAAACAATGAATCGCTTATCGCTCATCAAAGCGCAGGCTATAGCCAGCCTCTGCTTTTGACCGCCGGATAAACTCATCGGGTGGCGCTGCACGGAATCCAATAGGTCGAGGTCTCGTAGCACAGCATCGCATCGGTCACGCACAGCGTCATCCATCCCATCAAGTCCCAGTAATGCCTCTTCCCGAACACTATCGGAGAAGAGCTGGTAATTGACGTCCTGCATGACGAGAAATCCGGCACGAGTCAAAGCGCCGCGGCTCGCTTTCGTCCCATTCAATAGCACCATGCCGTTCAACGGAGCGGCAAGACCGCATAGCGTACGTGCCAAAGTGCTTTTGCCAACCCCGTTCGACCCCATAAGGCCAAGAATCTCACCCTCGTGAATGTCGAAATCGGGAATATCACGTGCGAATACGGGTGTCTTGCGGCCTAGAAGTCCCCGCTTTGTATGGCCTACACTCAGGCCGCGCACACCAATGACGACCTGTCGCTTGTCCTCGTCGGGCGCAATGCCTCCATGTTGGAGTTTACGATGCACGGCAAGCCTGTATGGTCTGTCATCGAGGGCGCGCAATCCTAATGCCGCGACGCGCTGTTCGGACATCGCCAGAAAATCGGACGCCTCATATTCACCGAGAATCGTACCGTGATCGAACACTATGAAACGGTCCGCTAAATCCGCGCACCATGCAAGACGGTGTTCGGCAATGACGATGGTCATTCCATCAGCTCTCAATCGGGAGACCATGTCATGCAGCCTGCGAATCGCCACCATATCTAAATTACTTGTCGGCTCATCCATAACGATGAGTCCAGGAGCCAGCATGGTCGATGCCGCGACAGCAAGCTGTTGCTTCTGGCCACCTGAAAGCGTCATGATCCTACGACCTAATAGATGCCTGATGTGAAACTGCTCCGCGACATCATGCACGCGTTGCCGAATCCGCGCGGGAGACATGCCCGTATTCTCGCAGGGAATGCCAGCTCATCGGTGGAATCGGCATTGAAATACTGCGTCTTCGGATTCTGGAATACGCTGCCCACCTGTCCCACATAGCTTTCCACAGGAGCCAATCCGGCGCGGATTCCGCACGTCATATGGATGCCCTGCAAATCGCCGGAATAGAAACCAGGTATCAGACCATTGAGCAAACGTGTGTACGTGGTTTTGCCACAGCCGCTTTGTCCACATAAGATGGCAATCTCGCCTTGCGGTATGGCACAGCTGATGTCATTCAGCGCATCGACCTCAGCAGCTTCATCAGCATGATATGCGAATGAGCACCGTTGCGTCCATGCGACTATCCGATTGATATCACTTCCGATACTCACCATGCTCCTCCAATGCCCAATGCCAGAGGAACCGTGCAGATGACCATCCATACCCAATCAATGCCATGCATGCGGATTTCGGTATGACATGTATGAGGCCCGCGAATGCCGATTCCTTTGGTCAGTGCGGCTACGGACAAATCCTGGGCAACCCCCGTAGCGTTCATCAACAACGGCATCAGGATGTATTCCAAAGACTGAGCCGGATGACGGAGCAGGGCGAATGTCCCCTGGGCGATGCCACGTAATGCCATCGCGTCACGAATCTGATGGTAATCGTCATGGATTGTCGGGAAGAACCGGATGCACACCACACATGGAATCACAATCGTCTCCGGAATGCGCATGCGCCGCAGGGCACACACGAATTGACTGGCCGTAGTCGTGGTGAATGCGTATATGCCGGCAATCAGACAAGGCATCATCATCCGGATGCCGACACAAAGCAAACCAAGCATATGCAACCAGCTGCCGCCATCGTCAAGCGTCGATGCCCAAGTCCCCACTAGTAGCAATACATAGATGCAACCGAAGCGTACCGCAGCCGCCCATCGTCCCGCGCCGAGCAGTGGCAGAAGAAGCAGCAATACTGTAAGCGACTCCACAACCACGTCGACATGGAAGAACAGCAACAGGTTGGCCAATGCCACTAGGTACAGTTTGGTTCTTGGGTCCAGGGCCATCAGATGATGCCGGTCTTCGCAAAATGCTTCTTCAGCATACGCTGCCCAAACCAGCCTCCGAGCAACGCACATACCAGTACCACTATCATGGCAATGAAAAACGTGCCGGTATTGACATGTGCGAACACACCATCGATATAGGACGAGTCCTTGCCACGGGCCTGCAGACTGGCCACATAGGCATCCTTCATGAACCACAACGGCAGAATCGGACCGGTCAGCCCATAGCAGAACACGACATAACTCGCCAGGATACCTGTCTTGCTCCGATAGTCCCCGGCGCGAGCGATGGCATCAGCGATGACCGGAAACACGATGCTCGCAGCAAGGGAAAGGATGAAATGTCCGGATACGAACAAGAACAATCCGACGACGATGCCCATCACGCTAATCGCGCCGAATTTTCCGACCTTGGCAACCAGGAGCATATATACGCAACCACAGATCAATGCGGCGACCGCAGGCAGAAGAATCATGCCGAATCCCATCAAAGCCACGGAACTGAACAGCGTGGCCACGGCGACCAGCACGAAATACAAGGCAGTGAACACACCTATCGTGATGAGATCGGGAATGGTCAGATGCCTCGACTTGGTCGACATGCCCTGCTGCGTCATGGTCAGTCCTTTCGATTGTCATGGGCGGCCAGCCACCAATGTATCGAGGAAACACGGAAAAGACAATAGTTTTTCCTCGTTTTCATGGAAAACTATCCAATCCGCGTCGCGGTAATCCATAAACCATCCATACCCAGAGACAATGAAACGACGCCCCGAGTCAACGTCCTCGCTCCAGTCTCAGACGACAAGGCAATATCCCAATGCCGCGGCCATCACAGGAACCACCACCGACGTCAGCACATATCCCACGAACACGGTGATCCGCCCACCGCGCAACAACGTCACGGATTCGTTCATCATGGTGGAGAATGTGGAGAATCCACCAAGGAAGCCGGTCGCCAACATCACATGCGCGGGATCCGACAGAAACCGGCGTGAGTACAGACCTGCAATCACGCCTGCCAGGAATCCGGCAATACTGTTGATCACAAAGGTCGACAAAGGAAATGCCTTATGCCAAGAAGCTTTGATAACGGAATCACAAACATACCTTGCGGCGGCGCCGAGACCACCACACAGGCACACCGATACGGCGATGACCGCATTATTCATCAGTCCGCCTCCTTGCCCATGGCATGGCGATCACCATCGTTATGCTCAGTACCGGCAAACCGCAGCCCGACATGCGCGCCAACGTATGCCAGCAGACAGCCCACGATGAAGGTCGTGCAACAATACGCCGCACAATCCATGGCTTTGCCGTCATGCAGCATAGTGAATTCCTCGAGGGCGAGAGTGGACATGGTGGACAATCCTCCACACATGCCCATGCCACATCCACGGTTCACATATTCCTTCGCGCGTCCCACGGTTCTGCGGGTTCCTCCCAGCCATGCCGAAAGCGCCGCGTATACGAAGCAGGCGGCCATATTCGCCGCGAATGTGCCGATATGGAATGCGCCGCAGTCGGGAATGACCGAACAAGCGTAGCGTAATGCGGTTCCGATGCATCCCCCAAGGAACACCACGCATATGAGATCGACTCGAATGATATGTTGTCGTGCCATGTATCTTCTTTCCAGCGAGGTGCCGAACCAATATGACAGACATGGAAGAATGGCGATGCCACAACCGCTGAAAGCCATAAGGTACAGCACACCCTATGTCGTAGGAACCATCAGCGGGTTTGCGGTTCGAAGCCTGTAACGGCTTCAGGCGAGTCCCATCACCGCAGTCCAGTATATCCGGCACGCGAGGCCGTCCGTACCATCATTCACGATGCGGACAACTTCCCCGGACTACCGCAACGTACGATCCATAACCGTCGCCAATAGCGCGGCGACCCCCAAAACCGCAACTGTGATGCCAATGCCGTGGAGACCTCCATCAGTGACCGTCTCACCGAAGAACACGCCACTCAATGAGGACGCACCGATAGACCCGATATAGATGGACGTGCGCAGCAGACCAGACGACGTGCCAATATGCTCGGATGCCGCTCGGCGATATAGCACGGTCTGACTGGTCGACATGCTGAGTCCCAACACCAGTCCCGCGACAGCGGAGGCGGTCAACGGCAATACGACCATGCCAGCGGATGACGTGCAAGCCAACAACATGCCCACCGCCACCATCGCCGAACAGCACACCATCAACGGCAGGCGCACTATCGGCTTCTTCGCGATGGATAACGAAGCCACTGTCGCCACCACCCCCATCGGAATGATGAACATGCCGGAAACACCGGCGTTCATATGGCAGGCATCCTCCAACCACTGGGGCAAGGCGTACATGACCACATAAGCGCCAAGCATGGTGAGCATCGCACGCAGAAAATTCAACGTCATCGCACTATCCGCCGCGAGTGAACGCACATCGACGAAAGGCGTTGCCGCATGCAACTCCCACGCGACAAAAGCCAACAAAGCGATGACAGTGACGCAACCGGACACCTTGTCGAAAGTAGGCAAACTCATAAGAACAATCAGCAGCGCGCTGATTGTGATGGAGAATAGCAACAGACCCATGACATCGAGATGCGCGATGAAGAAGGATACGGTCATGCGATGTTCATGCTTCGCATCGGGCTCGATGCTTGCCAATCCCAGCACAATCGTGATGATGCCGACCAACACGTTGACGAAGAAGGTGGAGCGCCATCCCAAAAAGGTGACCAACAGGCCGCCCAACGGTGGACCGACAGCGATGAGCACCAGTCCCACCATAGCGAGAATGGAAAGGACCAACGAAGGCGGTTCCGCCAATCCCATGCGATCAGCCCGTCTGCGAACCAGCAGCATGGCAGCAGGATAGCCACAGGATGTGCCCGCACCAATAAGCACACGCGACGTCAGCAGCACGCCGAGATTCGGGGCGAAACCACCCAGTAGTCCTCCAATCATGACCAATGCCGCACCGGCCATGAACACCGAGCGAGGACCAATGATCTCAGAAAGCTTGCCCGCCGTCGGCTGCGCGATGGCACATGTCAGGTACAGCGCAGATATCAGCAGGGTCGCCCTTCCGGCATCAATCCGCAAATCATGTGAAATCGGTGCGAGCGCCGTCGAGATAAGCGTGCTGTTGACAGGGTTGAGACCGACCCCAAATATCATCGCCATGATGAAGGTCTTGGGAAACGCGGGAGTTTCTCTTGTCTTATCAGCCGTCTTCATCGCGTGTCGCCTCCCGTCGGCAGCGATTCCGTGGCGGCGATGCGTTCGATCAATGTGGTCGCAGCGGCGAGGTCCCCGCGCTCGCCGTCATCCAATGCATATTCGATGGCATGCGCCAGCCAAGTTGTTTGGCTAGCGGTTACGTGGGCGAGGAACGCATGTCCTTCATCGGTCAAGCCGACCAGTCGACGACGACGATCTTTCGAATCGGCATGCTGTGTGACATACCCTGTGGACCTCAGTAGTTCAAGACGCTGGGTGATGGCCTGTTGCGATACGTGTTCGTACGCGGCCAAAGTCGATACCGACAGTTCTCCCTCGGTATCCAGCCGCTTCAACATGGCAAGCTGCGAAGCGGTGATGCCCCGTTCCGCGATGCCGGCCTCATGCTTCATCCGAGCTTGCAGCCTGCTGACCGCAATCGCCAATTCCATGGCGACATCCGATGTCGAATATTCGTCTTTCGTATCCATTTCGATTGCCTCCAGCTGGCCACCATAGCAATTACACAAGCTACTTGTACAATCTGCTTGCGGATTTCCTCGCATGACGCCACTCGCTGCAAGGCTTCAAACCGTTATCGCCCTGAACAACAAAAAGGGCCATCCCACTTTTGCAGGATGGCCCTCCATATAAGAACAACAGACCTCAGGCAAGTTTGCCGTAGGCTTCGGCATCCACCGGCTCGAGCCATTCGTTGCTCATGGATGCCGGATCGCCCGCAGGGACCATGAAGGCTAGATGCGAGCATGATTCGCCGGGGGCGGCGCCATGCCAGTGCTTCGTATCCGCGGGGATGCAGACGGCCTGCCCGGCCTTGAGCTCCTTTGGCTCCTGTCCCTCGATCTGGTAGTAGCCGCGACCGCCGACCGCGATGAGTACCTGCGCCGCGTTGTGATGGATGTGCCAGTTGTTGCGGCAACCCGGCTCGAAGGTCACGTTATGGATGGCAATCTGCGGAGTCTCGAGCACCGGAGCAAGGTAGCTCTGTCCCACGAAGTACTGCGCGAAGCCGTCGTTCGGTTCTCCCATCGGGAATGCGCTCGGATTTTCCATTGTCGACCCGTCCTTTCATTTATGCTCTGTACCGTTCCCTATTCAACGCCCGGCGAAAAAGAATGTCCAATGTGAGTATGGTATATCGTTCCATGCGTCGATTGCATATCAAACCATTCATGCGAGGTATTGGTTCTGCCAATCGAAACGGGATATGCTGACCTTCCGAACATCAACGGCAGAAGAGCTTCAGTATGACTGACATGAGCTACGCCCCACTGGGATGGTCCGGCATCCAAGTTTCCAAGGTCTGCCTTGGCGGTATGAGTTTGGGCAAGACCTCCCCGCAATTCCATCAGTGGACCATCGATGCCGACGCCACCGAACAGCCGTCAGTACAACATGGCGCTCACCCCATACTCCCCATGGCGTCCGGCCATCTGACCCATCCGTCCTGGGATTCCGATTCCAAACGCGGCACCACCGACGGCACCATGCGCAACAAGTACGATCAGGCACGTGCGCAGGATATGCCGATCATCGAACGCGTGCACGGGCTCGCGGAACGGCTCGGCGTGCCGATGGCGCGGATCGCCCTCGCCTGGCATTGGGCCAAGGACGTCACGGCACCGATCGTCGGCTGCTCGAAGACGGAGCGCGTGGATGATGTCATCGAAGCACTTGGAGTAAAACTCAGCGAATCCGACATCGCCTATCTTGAGGAGCCGTACACGGCGCATGAACTGGTCGGCCCATTGGCCAGGCCGGGCGAGCGCGCGCTGGCCGGCACCCTTGCGCCGACCCTGAAGGAGAAAGCCAAGTAGCGCCACACGTCGCCGGAAAGTGGCTAGCGCACCGGGATGCAGATCTCGGTCACGAACTGGGCGGGATCCGATGTCAACCCTTCATCGATCAACGCGATCTCACGTGAGAACCCGGTGATGTCGAGACCCTGCTCTGCGGTGTACCATATCAGCTCGCGATACCGGTCGGGGGCATCGCCATGACTCCCCCGGAACCGGATGCGCACGCAATCGGTCTCCGGCAATGCCACGGTGTCGCCCTCATATTCGTCCTCGTCGTCAAGCAATAGGAACACCAACCCGTAATCGGCATATCCGCCCTGTTCCAACGATTCCTTGTCAATGCCGACGCCGACCTTGCCGAGGAAGACCAGCGAATCCTTCTGATGCTGCTCCAGCTTGCGGATCGAATATTCCAGGCCGAGATACGAGTCGACCTTCGGTGAATCCCTGATCCAGACGATCCTGCAGGCGGGTTGCCGCACAACACGTATCACGTCGAATTCGGACTGCTCAGCGTCCCGCAGCCGCTCCAAGCGATGGTCGATCTTCCGCTGGACCATTTCCAGCTCATGCTGTTTGCGCTCGATCAGGGCTTTCTGTGCAACAAGCTTGTCCTCGATGACATGCACGTCGCGATTGTGCAGGAACTCGGCTATCTGCGTCAACGGCATATCCAGCACACGCAGGTACCGGATGGTGTTCAGCACCTCGAACTGCTTGGCACCGTAATACCGGTACCCGGTGCACGGGTCGATATATTCGGGTTCCAGCAAGCCGCAACGCTCATAATGCCGAAGCGTGCCCAGCGACACATTGAACATATCTGCAACCTTGCCTATACGGAACAGTCTGCCGTCACCCGGCAAAGCGTCGCGCCCTCCACTTCGCTCACTCGCCGTCATGCACGCGCCTTCTCCGAAATTACGCCGTGACGCTTGAGCCACGCGTAGAAGCCAAGACAGATCAGCACGGAAAGCAGCGATCCGGCGGGCGCGGCGACGCCCATGGGGAACAAGGTGTTCGGGAACAGCTTGGATGCCAGATACGCCCCGGGCACACGGACCAGGGTGATGGCCACGATATTGTGGATGAATCCGATATAGGAGCGCCCGCATGCGGCGAAGAAGCCGCTGAAGCAGAAGTGGATGCCCGCGAAGATGCTGTCGACGATGTAGCTGCGGATGTACTGTGTTCCCAGCAGGATTACCGTCGCATCGGTGGTGAACAGGCCGACGATGGAGCCCGCCGTCAGTTCCACCACAATCGATATGACGATGCCGTAGACGACGGTGATCGCGGTGGCGTATCGCAGTGTCTTCGTCGCTCGCTCCATCCTGCCGGCACCGATGTTCTGCGCCGAGACGGCGGATACCGTGGCCAGCATGGACGACGGTACCAGGAACAACGCGCTGATCACCTTTTCGACGACGCCGACAGCTGCCGCATCGTTCAGGCCACGGTAGTTGGCGATGACCGTGATGATGATGAAGGCGATCTGGATGCAGCCGTCCTGAACCGCCGTCGGCACTCCGATGCCGAGAATGCCGCGGAGCATGGCCCTATCGGGGCGAAGATCGCCGAACTTCAGTCTGATGCCCGTACGCCGGCGGCGAATCGCCACCAATGTCACGGTCACACTGATGGCCTGCGCCAGTGTGGTGCCCAATGCCGCGCCCGAGGGACCAAGACGCAGCCAGCCCATAAACAGGTAGTCGAACACGATGTTGCAGAAGCATGCAACCGCAATGAAATACATGGGGCTTTTCGAATCGCCCATCCCACGGAACACCGAGCTGATAATGTTGTACGCGACGATGAACGGGATGCCGATATAGCAGATGGTCAGATACTGCGCGGTTCCCTCGACGGCTTCGACTGGCACGCCGATCAGCGAGATGATGTTGTGCACGTTCAACAGCAGAACGACCGTCAGCGCCAACGCGATTCCTGCGAACAGCGTGATGACGTTGCCGATGGCCTTGGCCGCACGGTCGAGCCTGTTCGCGCCGACCGCACGGCCGATGGTGACGGTCGCGCCCATGGCAAGACCCACGATGACCACGGTGAGCATGTACAGCACCTGGCTGCCGTTCGCCACCGCGGTGATGCCGTCGATGCCGATGAACTGTCCGGCGATGAACAGATCGGCCATGCCGTACAGCGTCTGCAGGAAATACGACAGCAGATACGGCAACGCGAAGGTGACGATCGTTCTGAACACGCTTCCCGTTGTCAGGTTCTTTCCCATGGGTTGTCTCTTATCCTCCCGTTTCGGCCTATGTCTTCCAGCAGGAAGGCTAAACCTTACAATGGTTGTAGAGTCAATCCCAAAGCATTGTCATGTCCAATATGCGGAAAACCGTCTTTCACCCCATGACCGGAGCGGTGGCTTCGTCTTCCCCGTCCGGCTCGTCGGCGAGACCCATGAGCTCTCCCATCTTGTCCGCGTACACGCCCGTCTCATGCATGAGCAGGGCCCGCACTGCCCGAAGCGATTCGCGATCCCGAGGAAGACGGTACAAGGCGATGGTCGCGGCCATTTCGCCAAGCTTTTCATAGTTGTCCAACATGCGTTTGCGATCCTTGTGCGAAGCGAGCATCGCATCCATGCGATCCTCCGGTTCGGCGAAAAAGATATATCCGGCAAGGGTAAGCAGCAGACCAGCCTTCCTCACATTGCGTGCCTGGCTGTCAAGTTCTTTGACACCATTCTCGAACATGGTTCGATCACGCAGTCTGAAGCCTTCCTGGAGAAGACCCGAAGCCGACGGCCCCATAAGGGAGATGGCAAGGTCATGCAGATAGAGCGGGTCTTTCCATATATCCTCCACTTCATATACGCCATTGTCCTCGATCTCGGCCAGTAGTTGGGCGACGGGCTTAGTGTTCTCATCCCACAGATTCCGATATGCCTCCACAATGTGTTCGGCGTCATACAGATATCTGGCATCGAGGCAAGCCGGATATTCCAATGAGCTGGTGACGCTCAGATCCACAGAACAGGCATATTCCAGATCCGCCTTGATCCGCATATCCTGCAACTGGGCGCATACATGCCTGTATCGGAAATCGGGATCACATCCCAATTCGACCACTTTCGGATCATCGCGGAGCATACACATACCCAATCCCCCATAAGCGAGAACCATCAGCGCCGCATCAGCGGCCCTAGGCTCGCCCCCTCCCCATCGCAACAGAGTGTATGCGGCCAGACGGTAGGTCTGTCGCAGGTATTCCATCATGCATTCGAGCCGTTTCCTCCTTCCGCCTCCGCTCTTCTTCCCCTTGGTCTTTTTCCTTCGGAACACCTCACGTGTATCGAACAGACCAAGCTGGAACGGCATCCTGTTGCTCGGCCGATGCGTCGCCACCGCGACGGAAGCATCATTAATCATTTCATACAGCCATGCGCTCATGCCGTATTTACGAACCACATTGCGGCATCCGGTCAGGAATTCGGCATCATAGCCTATTTGGAACCGATCCAATATGATCATATCCATGTCGAGGTTCACCGGCCATGACGTGCCGCCGAACAAGTCATCCGCAAGCTCGTGCACCACGTCATCGAACAGGGAAAGCGGACCTTCCATATCGTGTTCGAGACGTATCCGATCAAGGTCCGCGAAACAACGCCCCGAGCTGTACCGGTCGAAGCGCTCGATCAGCCGATCCATCGTTTGCAGGAAAGCCTGTTCGTCCATATTGAATGGCGTGGCCACGGCAACTGTCATATGCAACTCCTTCGTCGTAGAGATGCACCTACTGTCGCATATCCGTCCACCTCTCCGTCACAATCCTTTGAAAAAAGTGAATAAGTGGACAATTTCCACCTATCCACACCCCCATACCTGTCTGTGGACAACTTGCGCAATAACAAAAGGCCCTTCCTCCAAAAAGAGGAAGGGCCTGATCTTCGCGTAGGCGACGAGCCGGTCCGTCAGTTGATGAGTTCCTTGACCGCTGCGATGACGGCCTGCAGACTCGCCTTGGCGTCACCAAACAGCATCTGCGTGTTGTCTTCGAAGTACAGCTCGTTCTGGATGCCGGCATAACCGGTGCCACGGCCACGCTTCATGACCACCACGTTCTGCGCCTTGTCGACGTCGAGAATCGGCATGCCGGAAACCGGGGTGCCCGGCTTGCGGGCGGCCGGATTGGTCACGTCGTTGGCGCCGACCACCAGAGCCACGTTGGCCTGCGGGAACTGCGGATTGATGTCATCCAGGTCGACGAGCTCCTCATACGGGACGTTGGCCTCGGCGAGTAGCACGTTCATATGGCCAGGCATACGGCCTGCCACCGGATGGATGGCGTAGGAGACTTCGACACCATGGTCCTTGAGCAGGGTGCCAAGGTCAGCGAGCTCACGCTGGGCCTGGGCCTGGGCCAGACCGAAGCCCGGCACGAAGATGACCTTCTCTGCGTAGACGAGCTGGACGGCCAGATCGTCGGCGGAGGTTTCCTTCATGGTGCCCTCCAGCCCCTCTCCGGCGCCCGCCGCAGAATTGGAGCCGCCGAAGCCACCAGCCAAGACGGACAGCAGCGGACGGTTCATAGCCTTGGACATGGCGATGGACAGGGTCACGCCCGCCGCACCGACGAGCGCGCCGGCCACGATCAGGGCGATGTTGTTGATGGCCAGACCGGACATGGCCACTGCGGTGCCGGTGCAGGCGTTCAACACGGAGATGACGACCGGCATATCAGCGCCGCCGATCGGGATGACGAACACGAGGCCGTAGCACAGGGCGAACACGGTGGTCAGGATCGACCAGAGCAGACGCTGGTTCGGCTGCACGCACAACATCACGAAGGACACGATGGTGAGCACGACGAACAGGATGTTCCAGAAACCCTTGCCCGGCAGGCTCAGCTTCTTGACCCACTTGATGCCCTGCAGCTTGCCGGCTGCGATCAGCGAGCCGGAGAAGGTGACGGAGCCGATCATGATGCCCAGACCCGCGGTGATGAGCACCACGATGGATGGGGTTTCGGCGGAGGTCAGGATGTCGTTCAATGCCACGAGCGCGGCGGCGCCACCGCCCACGGTGTTGAACACGGAGACCAGCTGCGGCATGTCGGTCATCTTGACCTTCTTGGCGGAGACCACGCCCGCCACGGCGCCGATGACGATGCCGACAATCAGCACGATGACTGCGACGCCATGCTTGAAACCGTTGGAGGCCTCACCTGCGAACAGCACGATGAAGGCCATGGCCACGGCGAACACCATGCCGATGGCGGAGACCATGTTGCCCTTGCGGGCGGTCTTCGGGGAGTTCATCAGGTGCAGGCCGATGACGAACATCACTGCGGCCAGCAGATAGACGAACCATTCGATGACGCCGAGCGGCGTGCTCAGCATTTCGGCCAGGGTACCCATTTACTTGGCCTCCTCTTCCTTCTTCTTGCCCTTGTCGGACTTGAACATCTCCAGCATGCGGTCGGTGACGACGTAGCCGCCGACGACGTTCATCGTGCCCAGCACGGCGGCCAGGAAGATGAACACCCAGGCGAGCGGACTGGTGGCGTGCGCGGCGACGATGACGACGCCCGCGATGACGATGCCGTGGATGGAGTTGGCGCCCGACATCAGCGGGGTGTGCAGGGTGGCGGGCACCTTGCCGATGACCTCGACGCCGATGAGCAGCGCGAGGACGAACAGTGTGATCGCAACGACGATATCCATTGCTTTACTCCTCTTCCTTCTTGGCTTCCTCGCCGCGGCCGGCCACGACCATGGCGTTGTCGAGCTCTTCGTTCAGGTCGATGGCGAGCTTGCCGTCACGCACGAAATGCGCCAGCACGTCGGCCACGTTGCGGCTCAGCAGGTTGGATGCGGTGGTGGACACGCCGCTGGCCAGATACGGGGCGCCGATGATGGTCACGCCGTTGTCGGTGACCTGGGTGCCGACGGAGGAGCCTTCGACGTTGCCGCCAAGGTCGCTTGCCGCGCAATCGACGATGACGGCGCCACGATGCAGACCGGCCACACCGGCCTTGGTCAGAAGGACCGGAGGCTTGCGTCCCGGCACTTTGGCGGTGGTGATGACGATGTCGAAGCCGGCGGCCTTCTGATCGACCGCGGCCTGTTGCTGGGCCTGCTCTTCGGCGCTCAGCGCGCGTGCGTAGCCGCCTTCGCCCTGGCCCTTGGAGAAGTCAAGACCAAGGTCGAGGAACTTGGCGCCCAAGGATTCGACTTCGCCCTTGGATGCCGGACGCACGTCGTACGCGGTGACGACGGCGCCGAGACGCTTGGCGGTGCCGATGGCCTGCAGGCCGGCGATACCGGCGCCCAGAATAAGCACCTTGGCCGGGCGGATGGTGCCAGCGGCGGTGGTCATCATCGGCAGGAAGGAACCGTACGCGTTGGCTGCCACGATGGCGGCCTTGTAGCCCATCACGGAGTTCTGCGACGTCATTTCGTCCATGGACTGCGCGGAGCTCAGCTGACGCGGCAGCTTTTCCATGGCGACGCCGACCAGACCGGCCTTCTCGATCGCGGCGACGTAATCGGCATCGGTGAACGATCCCAACATGCCAATGATCCATGTGCCCTGCTTGACGCGGGCGAGCAGCTCATTGCTTGGACGATCCACAAAACCCAGCGCGTCGGCGCGTGCGATCACATCGTCGGCGGAGACGACCTGCGCGCCCGCCTTCGTATAATCTTCATCAACGTAGTGCGATGCGACGCCCGCACCGGACTCAATCAGACATGTAACACCTGATTTACGCAACCTCGTTACGATATCCGGTGTCAGAGCAACACGGGACTCGTGTTCGGAAGTCTCGTTGAGAACTCCGAAGACCACGGTGGCTTCAGCTTTTTCAGCCATAGGTGCCCTTTCTTCCTCGTTAAAGAAATCTAATGAACAGATACAGCGCCCAAGTGTAACGTACACGGCAACATCGCGGCCGCAATCGTTCATCTTTCGAATCACGGGCTGTATCCGGCATGCGCCGCCCGTTTCCCTGATGGCCTGTCACCTTACGCTACCGTAAGGTGACGTGTCGCGCGCGACGGGCTATCATTCCTTCTTTAGATACCGTTTATATACGTAGGAGAGTCACGTGTCCATCATCACCTCGTTGAACAAGCAGGCCACTAATCTCGCAAGGAAGGCGTTGCGCTTGGGCAACGATTTCGTGCACCCGGTCAGCGACGATTCCGGCAATACACCGGATTACAACGACCCGAACAGCATCCTCTCCCCCGATGGCCATATCGAGCTGCCGCACACCGCTGAATGGGGACCGGGATACCCGTCCACCACGTTCCTTGACCCTGAAACCGGACTGTTGACCACGAAGACAGAGGGCAATCCGCCGCTAGACGAAGGCACCTCCATCTACGATATCTACGCCGACCGCGCCGCTCGTATGGGCGACGAACCATTGTACACGTTCAAGCAAGATGGCGATTGGCACACCAAGACCGCAAATGAGACGCTCGCCGACATCCGCGCCGTCGCGAAGGGCTTGCTGCATTATGGTTTGAAGAAGGGCGATGGCGTGGCTTTCATGTGCCGCACCTCCTACGATTGGGATGTGTTCGACGCGGCCGTCATGGCCTGCGGCGGCGTGCTCGCCACGATTTACGATACCGATTCCGCCGAGCAGATCCGCAATATCGTCAACAATTCCGATGCGCGTCTGCTGGTCGTGGAAACCACTGATATGAAGGCGAAGGCGGACGGGGCCGAAACCGAATGCCCGACTTTGGAGCACATCGTCTGCTTCGAGACCGGTGGTCTTGACGAGATCAAGGCGTATGGCTCCGGTGTGAGCGATGAGGCGCTCGATGCGCGAATCGATTCCGTGCAGAAGACCGATCTGTGCTCCATTGTGTACACGTCCGGTTCGACCGCCGCGCCGAAGGGCGTGGAGATGACGCATGAGCATTATTGCGCCACCGCGTTCAATCTGCCCGATTATATGCCGGAACTGCTGCATGACAAGAAGAACACCGTCCTGCTGTTCCTGCCTCAGGCGCATTCCTTCGCCCGTGCCATCAACTACATCTGCGTAGCAAGCAATCTGCATATTTATATCGCGCAGGGCATCAAGACATTGACCGCCGATTTGCAGGTGGCCAAGCCGACCATCATGATCGTTGTTCCGCGTGTGCTGGAGAAGGTGTACAACGCTGCTTCCCAGAAGGCCGGTCATGGCGCCAAGGGCGTTGCTTTCGCCGCAGCCGTGGTCGCCGCGCAGAATTATATGAAGGAAGTCAGCACCAAGGGGAAGACCGGAACGCTTACCAAGGCACGTCGCGCGGCGTTCGATCCGGTGGTCTATGCCTCGCTGCGTGAGGTGCTCGGCGGACGCGCCAAGTGGATCGTCGCGGGCGGTGCGCCGCTTGATCCGGAGTTGTTGGCGTTCTTCCGTGGTGCCGGCGTGCCGGTCTACGAAGGCTACGGATTGACCGAAACCACCGCGCCGTGCGCGTTCAACGTGCTTGGCGTGCCGTATCATCAGGGTTCCGTCGGCATCGCGTTCCCTGGTTTCGAGCTGCGTATCGCCGAGGATGGGGAGATTCAGGTCAAGGGCGCTTCGGTGTTCCCGAAGTACCATAAGAACGGCGAGGCCACCGAGGATTCCTTTACCGAGGATGGCTGGTACAAGACCGGCGACTTGGGCCGCATTGACGACGATGGCTTCCTGTACATCATCGGACGCAAGAAGGATCTCATCATCACCGCCGGCGGCAAGAACGTCTCCCCTGGCCCGATCGAGGATGTCATCAAGCGTTGCGAATTCGTCTCTCAGGCGTTGGTGCTTGGCGACAAGCGTCCGTTCATCTCCGCGCTGATCACGCTTGACGAGGAAGCGTTGCGTCCATGGCTGGAAAGCAAGGGTCTCAACCGAGATATGTCGATGGAGGAGGCCTCCAGCAACGCGGCCGTCCGCGCCGAAGTCCAGAAGTGGGTCGATCAGGCCAATGAGGGCGTGTCCCGTGCCGAATCCGTGCGTAAGTTCATCATCCTGCCGGAGGAGTTCACACAGGAGAACGGTTTGATGACCGCTTCCATGAAGGTCATCCGTCCGAAGGTGATCAAGCGTTACGCCACCCTGCTGAACACGCAAATGTACACCAAGAAGAAGTGACCATCCAGCACCAACAAGCTTAGAGCATAAGAAAGCCTGCCGCATAAACAGCGGCAGGCTTTATTGTTCCCACCCGGAAAAAATCAGAAGCCCAGCTTCTCAAGCTGCTTGACTGAGCCGTCAAACGGGCAGCCCAGTGGGCTGACCGTAGGCGAAGTGAGCAGCTTCGCCGCGAAGCGGATCCTAAGCGGCTTAGAAGCCCAGCTTCTCAAGCTGCTTAGGATCCGACTGCCATCCCTTGGCCACCTTGACATGCAGGTCGAGCTTGGCCTTCTGCCCGACGATGCGGTTGACCGCGGTGCGCAGCTTCTTCTTGACGCGTACCAGATGCTCCGCGTTATGTCCGATGATGATCGGCTTCTGCGAATCACGTTCCACGTAGATCGACACAATCACCTGCGCCTTGCCCGCGTAGGATTCGCCGCTGTCGTTGTCTTCCGGATATTCGATGGAATCCACCACCACGGCGAGCGAATGCGGCAGCTCGTCATCCAATTCCTCCAGGAACGCGCCTCGAATCAGTTCGGCGATGGTGTCTTCCGGACGTTCTTCGGTGATTTGCTCGGCCGGATACATCTGCGGTCCTTCGGGCATGTTCTCCACCAGCACGTTGCGTACTTCGGCGAGATTGTCGTGCTCGAGGGCGCTCACCGGCACAATGTCGGTGAAGTCGGCGAACTCGTTGATTTCGATGAGCTTGTCGATCAAAGCGCTTCGGTCCAATTCGTCGATTTTGGTGACGATGGCGATCAGCGGCACCTTCCATTTGAATGTGCCGTCGTCGCGTTTGACGGCGAAATCAGAACGCAGCCTGCTCAGAATGCGTTTGTCGCCGGGGCCGATTTCCTGGTCGGCGGGCAGCAGGAAGGCGATCGCGTCGACATCGGATAGCGATTCGTCGACGACATCGTTCAGCCGCTGTCCGAGCAGCGTACGCGGACGGTGGATACCGGGGGTATCGACCAGCACGATCTGCGCGTTGTCTGTGGTCAGAATGCCGCGGATGGCCTTACGTGTAGTCTCCGGACGGGATGAGGCGATGGCGATCTGCGTGCCGATAAGCGCGTTGATCAGCGTCGATTTGCCGACATTCGGACGTCCGACCACCGCGACGAAGCCGGAACGATATGGAACGGGGGCTTCGGCGTCGGAATGCTGGGAAGCCGGTTCGGTCACATCTGCGTCAGTCATGCTTGTCCTTGGAATCCTTGTCGTCATGGGATGCCTCTTCGGCACCGTTCGTATGGTCTTCGTGTTGTTCAGTTTCGTCCACGCCCTCGACGTGGGCCGGTTCCACCACGATGGTGGACACTTTCTTGCGGCGTCCCGCGGAGTCGACCGCGGTCAGGCGCAGGCCCCTGGTGACGGCCGTCGAACCGACGATCGGCACGCGGCCAAGCAGCTTGGTGAGCAGACCGTATACCGTGTCGACGTCGTCCTCGTCGATGTCGATTTCGAAGATCTCCTCCAAGTCGGCGATGGGCGTGCGTGCCGGCATGCTCCATTTGTTCTCGCCGATTTGTTCCGGATCGGCATGCTGGGTACGGTCGTGCTCGTCCTCCAGTTCGCCGACGATCTGTTCGATGGTGTCTTCGATGGTGACCAGGCCGGCGATGCCGCCGTATTCATCCACGACGATAGCCACATGCTGGCGGGTGCGCTGCATCTGGTGGAACAGGTCGTCGACCGGCTTGGATTCGGGCACCAGCATCGGGTCACGGACGATGGATTCGACATCGCGGGATATCGCCGCGGGATTGAACGCCGTGGCGCGCACGGCATCCTTCAGGTATGCCACGCCGACCAGATCATCCACATCATCGCCGATGACCGGTATACGGGAGAATCCGGAACGGGAGCACAATTTCAGCATGTTCTCCAGCGTCTCCCCGCGTTCGATGCAAATCATATCAGTGCGCGGCACCATGATCTCACGCGTCAACGTTTCGGACAACGTCAATACGTTGCGCAGCATTTCGGAAACCTCAGGGTCGAAATCATTCGCCTCGACCAGACGATCTATGGTGGCGCGCCCTTGTTCGAGTTGGATTTTTTCAAGCTCCTCATCGTCCGACAGATCATTCGAATGACGTTTCGCATCCTTCTGTCCGCCGATTTTAGCGAATGGCGTCAAAACCACCGCGACCGACGCCGCATCGGCATGCTTCAGCATCAGATCGACCGGTTTGGAGGCGCCCGCGCTACGTGGACGGACCAGCAGCGAAATCACCGCGACCACCAGCGCGAACACGAAGCCGACAAGCAGTCCCGCCCATAACGGCGCATCGCACAACGACGCGATCGCGGCGACCAACACACCGTCAAGCACATTGCAGGTGATGCGGAAGAACGCGCATGAACCGGCGGTCGCGTAGCGGTCGGCGATCAGCCGCTGCACCTTGTGGATGCGTTTGATCTTCTTGTCGCGTATGAATTGCGACGCCTCCGTATCCGTCTGAATCTCAAGAATGAGGTTGTTCAGACTTGCCCTCGTGACACGTCCCACCGCGCCTTCCGTCGCGGCCATCGACAGCGACAGCCAGACCAGCAGCAATGCGATGACGACGAGAATCGCAATCATCGTGATAGTCGTTGTTTCCATGGTTCGTCAACCCCCACTTTCGAAACCGTCGGATGATGCATCATGCCGTCATTTGGCCGTTTTGCCGCCGGCCCCGTGTTCGCGGTCCCATTCGGCGAGCGCATCCGGCGTGCCGGCGGGAAGCGTCGCCCGCGCGCCGGCTCCCTGTCGAAGCGCGAAGAACGTCAATAGCAGCTGGCGTTGCAAGCCGAACATCTGCCGTTCCTGTTCGGGTGTGACATGGTCGTATCCGAGCAGGTGGAGGATGCCGTGGATGGTCAGCAGCATCATTTCCTCCATGGTGCTGTGGCCGGCCGCGAGCGCCTGCTGGGCGGCCACCCACGGGCATAGCACGATGTCGCCCAGCACGCCTTCCATTTCGGTTCCGCCGTCTCCGGGGCGCAGTTCGTCCATTGGGAAGCTCATGACGTCGGTGGGGCCTTCGAGGTTCATCCAACGCATGTGCAGTTGGGCGATGGGATCCGGGTCCACGAACATGATGGTCAGGTCGGATTGTGTGCTGACCCTCATCTGGCTCATGACCCATACGCCGAGGTCGGAAAAGATTTTGCCGTCGATCTGCCAGGCGGTTTCGTTCGTCACTTCAACGCTCATTTATGCGTTTTCCTTGTTCTTGTCGTCGAATGGTTGCGATGATGCGGCACGCGCGCTTCTGCTGTGGTCTCCCGCTATGGCCGTGTGCCTGTCGTAGGCGGCGACGATTTTGCCCACGAGCGCGTGGCGGACCACGTCTTCGGGCTTCAGGTGGGCGAAGGCGATGTCGTCGATGCCGTCGAGGATGCGTTCGATGGTGGCCAGACCTGATTTCGGCACGGTCAGATCCACTTGGGTCACGTCGCCGGTGATGACCATTTTGGTGTTGAATCCCAGTCGGGTCAGGAACATCTTCATCTGCTGTTCGGTGGTGTTCTGGGCCTCGTCGAGGATCACGAACGCGTCGTTGAGCGTGCGGCCGCGCATGTAGGCGAGCGGCGCCACTTCGATGGTGCCGTCGTCCATGTATCGCTTGAGCTGGTCCGCTCCGAGCATGTCGGACAGCGCGTCGTACAGCGGTCGCAGGTACGGGTCGACCTTTTCGTTGAGCGTGCCCGGCAGGAAGCCGAGGTTCTCCCCTGCTTCGACGGCGGGACGGGTCAGTATGATGCGCCGGACCTGCCTGTCTTGGAAAGCACGTACCGCTTTGGCTACGGCAAGATAGGTTTTGCCGGTGCCTGCCGGTCCGATGGCGAAGGTGATGGTGTGCGATTCGATGGCGTTGACGTAGGCTATCTGTCCGGCGGTTTTGGCACGGACCGGTTTGCCGAGCGCGAAGGTGATGACGCCCGGCACGTGAGGACGCCGCCTGTCTGCGGTTTCCTCACGATGGGACGCGTGCGACTGTTGCCTGCCGGCCATGCGCAATTCCTCCACCACGCGGCCGTGGCCGGGATGTGTGGCGCGGACCGGATTTTTAAGCACGTTCTGGTCGAGCATGCGACGGACGGTATCGGCGTCCATCGGCGCGGTATAGGCGGCTTGGATGATATCGGCAACCACCTGTTCGGCTTGGGCGGCTTGGGATTCGGATTTGCTGGAATGCGACATGATGGCGATGCGGTTGCCCCGTACGATGATGGTCAGGTCGGGGAACGCACGTTCGACTTCCCGAAGCACCTCGTCCACAGGGCCGAGCACGGTCACCGGATCAAGCTGTTGGGGTATCGCGATGGTGCGTGTAGTGGTGGGCACAGAACCTCTTCCGATGTCGGTATTGGCGGTAGGCAGTATGTGGACTATTCGTCGAGCTTTTCGCCGGTAAGCACGTGGGCGTGCACGTGGAACACGGTCTGTCCGGCGTCGATTCCGGTGTTGAAGATCAGACGGAAGGCGCCATGGAACTCCTGGTCGGCGATTTTCTGCGCCACTTCGGCCATGTGGGCGAGCTGTGCCGGATCCTCTTTGGCGAGTTCGGCGACGTTCGCGTAGTGCTTGCGCGGCACGATCAGTACGTGCACCTTGGCTTTCGGATTGATGTCCTTGAAGGCGTAGGTGGCATCGTCCTCGTACACCTTCTCGCTGGGAATCTCACCTGCGATAATCTTGCAGAACAGGCAATCCTTGTCGCTCATAACGCTCCTTATCGGTATTGGAAAAACCTTCGCTACCATGCTACACCAGCAGGAAACGGGGCGATTCCGGCAATTTCACGCAATGGAGCCGGGATCAGACGAAACGTCCCAATGCTCGCGCGAGCAATGACAGCGCGACCGGACCGGCGGTGGACGCACGTAGGATGTTGCTTCCCAGCACGCACACTTCGGCGCCGGCTTTCGTGAACGCCTCGACTTCGGCGTCGCTGATGCCGCCTTCCGGACCGACGAGCACATATATGGTGCGCGGACGTCCGTCCTTCAGACACGTATCGGACAGTTTGGCGATACCGGTTTCCAGTTGTTCCCAGGTCTTCGTGGCATCTTGATGCAGCACGATCACCATGTCGCCATGCACGCATGCGCGCTTGCAGATGGCGACCACCTGCTTGCTGGTCACGCAATCGTCCAGCTGGGGCGTCCACGATCTGCGCGACTGTTCGGTGGCGGATTCCAGCACCTGCCTCCACTTTTTGTCAGTACGTCCTGCCTTCCATTTGGCGATGGAACGGTCGGCCTGCCAGGGAATCACCTGATCGACGCCGATCTGCGTGGCCATATCGATCGCCTGCTCGTCATGGCCGGTTTTGGCGAGAGCCTGCACCAGCGCGAGCCTGGTGACCGGCTGCGGCTCCTTGCCGAATCGCAGCACTTCCGCGATTCCCTGCTGCGCGTCGCGCAGTACGGCGTGGATGCGCAATCCCCTGCCGTCGGAAAGCTGCAGTTCGTCGCCGTCCTTCAATCGCATGGCCTGGATGGCGTGCCTGCGTACGGATGAGGGAAGCGTCAGCCTCCATCCGGCGTTGAGCTCGTCGCTGTTCACCGGTACGTCGTCATGGTCCGTATCAAGCAGAAAAAGGGCATCAGTCATAGCTTCCGAGCCTATCAGGAACCCCACATAACCCATATCGGACCTATCGCGACACGCCAGGATTTGCATCATGGATTTCAACTGCTATAGTTTTCATTCGTTGCCGCTGAGCAACGCACCTGTCCGGGTGGCGGAATGGTAGACGCGCTAGCTTGAGGTGCTAGTGCCTATTTTATACAGGCGTGCGGGTTCAAGTCCCGCTCCGGACACCGGAATAAACCCCTTGGAGACAAGGGGTTTTCTTGTATCTGACGAAAGATTGGCGGAATACGGGCAATGCGGTTCATTCATCTTGACTCCATCGACGACGAGCGTGTGGCGGCTTATGTGAATCTCACGGAAATCCAGCTGCGCAACAGGCTGGAGCCCAGCAAGGGATTGTTCATCGCCGAATCGCCCAAAGTGATAGACCGTGCCCTGGCCGCTGGACGCGAGCCGATTTCCCTGCTGGTCGAGGAGTCGTGGATCGACGGCATGAGCGGCATGTTCGATGTCATCGAGAAACGTTGGGGCGATGGCATTCCCGTGTATGTCGCTTCGCCTGAGCAGCTCAAACGTCTAACCGGCTACCGGCTGCATCGCGGAGCCCTTGCCGCGATGAAACGCTGGTCCCTGCCCAGCGTCGAAGAGGTCTGCCGTGGCGCTCGCCGGGTCGCGGTCATGGAGAATATCGTCGACCACACGAATGTGGGCGCTCTCATGCGTTCGGCTGCGGCGCTCGACGTGGATGCGGTGCTCGTCACTCCGTCCTGTGGCGACCCGTTGTACCGGCGCGCGGCACGCGTGTCCATGGGCACGGTGTTCCAAGTGCCGTGGACGCGCATCGGAGGGGACGACAAGCATTATTGGCCGTTCACCGGCATGCGGGAACTGCATGATCTGGGGTTCACCACCGTAGCGATGGCGCTTGAGGATGATTCCATTTCTTTGGCCGAATTGGTCCGCCGTCTCAACAACGCCGAGACTGAAAGCGACCATATTGACAAGCTCGCGTTGATTTTCGGTACCGAAGGAGATGGACTGTCGCACCACACCATCTCCCGCGCCGACCTTACGGTGAAGATTCCCATGAGCCACGGCGTGGACAGTCTCAATGTCGCCGCATCAAGCGCGGTCGCCTTCTATGCGACGCGTCGAGTGGACCATCATGCGTGAGACGCGCATGAACGCATGGTGAAACGTTGCTGAAACGAACTGGAAATTTTCAAGACTCGCGCTGCAAACTCCTTGCGATTTGCTGAATTTATGCAATCATAGTGTGCGTAAGCGGTTTCGTGATGAAGCGGACCGACCGTGCGTACGGTGTCGCAAGACGCTCTCAGAGAGGAGTTCCCATGGCGAAGAACCCAAAGATTCTTTCCATCGTGCTGGCAGGCGGTGAGGGCACCCGTCTGATGCCATTGACCAGGGACAGGGCCAAGCCTGCCGTCCCATTCGGCGGCGTGTTCCGTCTGATTGATTTTCCGCTGAGCAATCTGGTGAATTCCGGCTACATGCAGACGGTCGTGCTTACCCAGTACAAGTCCCATTCGCTTGACCGCCATATCTCCACTGTATGGCGTTTCTCGCCGCTGTTGGGCAACTACGTCTCCCCTGTGCCGGCGCAGCAGCGTCTCGGCAAGCATTGGTATCTCGGCTCGGCCGACGCCATCTACCAGACCATCAACATCATTGAGGACGTGCAGCCCGACATCGTGGTGATTGTCGGCGCCGACCATGTCTATCGCATGGATTTCCAGCAGATGGTGCAGCAGCACATCGAATCCGGCGCGGAATTCACCGTTGCCGGCATCCGTCAGCCCATCAGCCAGTCCAACCAGTTCGGTGTGATCGAGGTCGATCCCGATCATCCGAATATGATCAAGAGCTTCCAGGAGAAGCCGCAGACCACCACGGGACTGCCGGACGACCCGAATTCCATCCTGGCCTCCATGGGCAACTATGTGGCCAACACCGATGCCTTGTTCGCGGCGCTTTCGTTGGATGAGAAGGCCGAGGATACGAAGCATGATATGGGCGGCGACATCGCGCCGTATTTCGCGGCACGCAACGAGGCCGGCGTCTACGATTTCAATTCCAACGAGATTCCGGGAGCCACACCGACCGACCACGCCTACTGGCGTGACGTGGGCACGCTGAAGCAGTTCTACGATGCGCATATGGATCTGATCTCCTATGTGCCGGAGTTCAACCTGTACAACACCGAATGGCCTATCTACACGCTGTCCGGCAACCTGCCGCCGGCGAAGTTCGTGCATGCCGGCCGCGACCGCCTGGGCCATGCCACCGATTCGATCGTCTCCCCCGGCGTCATCGTTTCCGGCGGCGAGGTGCACCATTCCGTCCTGTCGCCGAACGTGCGCATCCATTCGTGGTCTCAGGTCGTCGATTCGATTCTGTTCGACGGTGTGGTCGTCAACCGTCGCGCGCGGGTCTACAAGGCGATTCTCGACAAGAACGTCGTGTTGACGGAGAATTCGACCGTTGGCATCGATACCGAGCATGATTTGGCGCGTGGCTTCACCGTCACGCCGGAAGGCATCACCGTGGTGCCGAAGGGTACCGTGGTCGACGACTGACATACGTCGTAATACGAAAGGCGCGCTTCCCCGTTCGGGAGACGCGCCTTTCGTATGTTGTTCCGTTTTTCTTACGTTTGGCGGCTGCGGTTCACTGCACGGCAACCGCAGCAACCGTCAGTATTTCGGCAGATTGTCGAAATTGAAGCCGAGCGCGGCGAGCTGGTCACGGCCTTCCGGCGTGATCTTGTCCATCGTCCAACGAGGTTGCCAGGTCCAGTCGATGCGGAATTCTTCGACGAGACCGGCGAGGGTGCTGGCGCATTCGTCTTCGATCAGGTCGGTCAGCGGGCAGGCCGGCGTGGTGAGCGTCATCGTGATGATGGCTCGGCCCAGTTCGTCGATTTCGATGCCGTAAACCAGACCAAGGTCGATGACGTCGATGCCGAGTTCCGGGTCGATGACCTGGTGCAGGGCTTCTTTCACGTCAGCTGCCGTGGCACGTCCGATATCGTCGACGGCTTTCAGCGGAATGTCGTCATCCTGCGGTTGGGAGCATCCGCACGCGTCGGCATGATTGCCGCAGCCGCAAATGTCCTGCCCGTCTTTTTTGGATTCCTTGTTCACCGGTTTGCCGTCCTTGAACCCTTTGGCCAGGTTCGGATTGAGCATGACGCGACGGGCCGCGTCCTCATCGTTGCCCAAGGCCTTGGTCACGGAATCGAAGATCGACGCCTGCGGTTCGGGTACCAGGGTGTCGCTCATTGTCTCTCCAAACTGTTGATGGACGTTGCTTGTATCTGTTGAGCAAGAATAGCGCGTCGCTTGGGGTTTGTCACTAGTGTTTTTCCAAACGCCGAGTTGAAGGCTCAGGCTTTCGCGGCCAGAGCCTTGGCCACGGCGTCCTTCATGCCCTCCCAGCCGAGCAGCGCGCATTTGATGCGCATCGGATACTGGGAGACCCCTTGGAAGACGATGCCGTCCTCCAAGGATTCCTCGGCCTGTTCGTCATTCAGTCCTTTGCCGCGTGACTCCATAAGCTTATGGAAGGTTTCGGCAAGTTTCATGGCCTCGTCCACGGTTTTGCCTTCGACGAGATCGACCATGACGGACAGGCTGGCTTGGGAGATGGAGCATCCGTGGCCATCCCATACGAGCCGTTCGATGGTGTATGGCTCGGCATCGGAGACTTCGGCATGGATGGTGGCCTCGTCACCACAGGTCGGGTTGAATTGGTGCGATTCTCCCGGCGTGCAGTATTCGTGGCTGGTCTGCACCGTGGTTTCGGCGGCATGCGAGGCATTTTCCGAAGCGAGGTCAGGTGCGAAATGCTCCTTGCCGTGCGGGTTCTTCGCGGCTTCGAGGATGACTTCCTGGTACATCTGCTCAAGGTCGCTTCCGGACATCTCAAAATCACTCATATTTCGTTACTCAACTCCAAAGAACGGACGAACTTTGCCGAGCGCCTCGATGAGGGCCTGCGCGTCTTCGACCGAATTGTAGATGCCGCTGGACGCGCGGTTGGAGGCATACACGCCGAAGTGTCGGTGCACCGGCTGCGCGCAGTGGTGTCCGACGCGGATGGCGATGCCCTGCGCGTCGATGAACTGGCCGACGTCGTGCGGGTGCACGCCTTCGACTTCGAACGCGACGGTACCGATGCGCTCCTTGTTGGAGCGGGGTCCGAGGATTCGGATGCCGTCGATATCGCCCATTTTGAGCAGTTCGTCGGTGATGGTGCGTTCGTGCGCCTCGAGGTTTTCCATGCCGATGTTCATCAGCCATTCGGCGGCGACACCGGCGGCGACGACCTGTGCCACCGGCTGCGTGCCCGCTTCGAATCGTGCGGGAGGCTCCATGTACTGGGCTTCCTGGTCCATCCAGGCAAGCTCCACCATGGATCCGCCGAAATTGGCCGGAGGCAATGCCTCAAGCATTTCACGCTTGCCATAGAGGAATCCGACGCCGGTCGGGCCATACATTTTGTGGGCGCTCCATGCGGCGAAATCGACGTCCAAAGCGTGGAAATCCACTTTGAGGTGCGGCACGGACTGGCATGCGTCGAGCACGAACACGGCACCCACCTCGTGGGCGCGGCGGATAATCGGCGCGATGTCGGTAATCGTTCCTGTGGTATTGCCCACATGCGTGACGGCAACGATCTTCGTGCGGTCGGTGATTACTTCGTTCGCGGTGTCGGAACGCACACGGCCTTCCTCGTCCAAGTCGAACCATTTGAGCGTGGCGCCGGTGCGCAGCGCAAGTTCCTGGAACGGCAGCAGCACGGAATGGTGTTCCGCCTTGGTGACGACGATCTCATCGCCCGGTTTCAACGCGAAACGCTTGGCGGCCTCTCCCCCGCGTCCAAGCGACGCGTTGCCGAATGCGGTGGCCAACAGGTTCAGTCCTGCGGTGGCGCCGGCGGTGACGACGATCTCCTCTTCGCCTTCCGCCGAATCGGCGCCAACCAGCTTGGCCACTTTGGCGCGCGCATCCTCGAACGCCATGGTGCTACGCGCGGCAAGCTCATGCGCGCCTCGGTGCACTCCGGCGTTGATGGTGCGGTAGAAGTCCGATTCCGCGTCGATCACGCACTGCGGCTTCTGCGATGTCGCGGCGGAATCGAGGTATACCAGCGGATGGCCGTGGATTTCCTGGTCGAGAATCGGAAATTGGCTGCGGATCGCTGCGAAATCGGTCATGCCAATGCGCTTTCCGAATCGGAGCCTTCCGGCAGGTATGCGTCGTAGCCGGTCTCCTCAAGCTCGTCGGCGAGTTCCGGACCGCCGGTCTTGATGAAGTGGCCGTCGGCGAACACGTGCACGATGTCCGGCTTGATGTAACGCAGGATGCGGGTGTAGTGGGTGACCATGAGGATGCCGAACTGGTTGGCTTCCTTGGCACGGTTCACACCTTCGGAAACGATGCGCAGCGCGTCGACGTCGAGGCCGGAGTCGGTTTCGTCGAGGATGGCGAACTTCGGCTTGAGCAGTTCGAGCTGCAGCACTTCCGCGCGCTTCTTCTCACCGCCGGAGAAGCCTTCGTTCACGGAACGGGTGGCGAACTTCGGGTCCATCTTGAGCCGCTTCATGGCTTCGGACAGTTCCTTCGTCCATGTACGGATGGCCGGCGCCTTGCCGTCCACTTCGGTTTTGGCGGTGCGCAGGAAGTTGGTCATGGACACGCCCGGCACTTCGACCGGGTACTGCATGGCCAGGAAGATGCCCGCCTTGGCTCGCTCGTCCGGGGTCATCTTGAGGATGTCCTCGCCGTCGAGCAGCACCTGGCCGGAGTCGACGATGTACTTCGGGTGGCCGGCCAGCGTGTATGCCAGGGTGGATTTGCCGGAACCGTTGGGGCCCATGATGGCATGGGTTTCACCGGAGTTGACGGTCAGGTTCACGCCTTTGAGAATCGGCTTGATGCCGTCCTTGGTTTCGACGTGCGCGTACAGATCTTTGATTTCAAGGGTTGACATGGTTTCTCCTGACGATTATTTCTCTTCCAATACCTGTGCGATCGCGTCGCTTTCGCCGCGGGCCAGGCGCTTGTCGATGACGTTCATAAGATGCTCGGAAATCGCCGGAATGCCGATTTCCTCGACGAGCTCGCCGAAGAAGCCACGCACCACGAGCTTGCGTGCCTCGTTTTCCGAGATGCCGCGCGATTCGAGGTAGAACAGCTCTTCGTCGTCGAATCGTCCGACGGATGAGGCGTGGCCGGCACCGATGATGTTGCCGTTTTCGATTTCCAGATTCGGCTCGGAATCGGCGATGGCACCTGGGGTGAGCACCAGATTGCGGTTGAGCTCGTAGGAGTCGGTGCCCGGCGCGGTAGGCTCGATCAGCGCGTTGCCGACCCATGTGGAGTGCGCTCCCTTGCCGTCGAGCGCGCCCTTGTAGACCACGCGGCTCTTGCATTCGGGATGGTTATGCACCACCATCGTGCGGTGTTCGATATGCTCGCCCGGGTCCACGAAGTAGATGCCGAGCATGTTGAGGTCGCCCTGTTCGCCGCCGAAGTCCTGGTCCATGCGAATGCGCACGACATCACCACCGAGGGTGACCACGGAATGGCGCAGGGACGCCTCCTCGCCCACGTGGATGCGCTGGTTGCCGACGTGTTTGGAGTCCTTGTTCCATTCCTGGATGAAGGTGGTGGAAATGTGGGAGTCCTTGCCTGTGGTGATTTCCACGCCTTCGGCGAGACGTGCGTCGCCGTCATGTTCGACGACCACGTCGGCATGGGCGCGGTCGGCTGCGATGATCGACAGGTGGAACGCGTCGAGGTCCCTGCCGGTGCCATGCATTTTGACGAGCACCGGCTGGTCGATCTCACCGTCGATGGTCAGTATTCCAGCGCGTTTGCCGGAATTCCATTCGACTGCGGACACACGGTCGTTCGGCTTGGAGACGATGCCTGTGCCGGTGTCCCCCACCGTGCCTTCGGCATACGTGACGCCTTCGGCAAGCGGCGACCCGTCGATCATGGAAACGGTGACCTGCGTTTCATTGGATGGTTCGAACACATCGAAGAACTCCTCGATGCGCTCTATCGGCGTGTAGCGCCAGTCCTCCTGTTTGCGGTCCGGCTTGGCGAACGCTTCGATGTCGAATGAGCGTGGAGCGCGGTCCGCGGACGACGGCATGGCCGCCGGGTTCGCGTACGGATCGGACGGATCCGCGACGGGGATATTGATTTCCTGAGTTTGTGCCATGGTGATCAGCCCACCGACCCTTCCATCTGCAATTCCACCAAACGGTTCAATTCGAGCGCGTATTCCATCGGCAGCTCGCGACTGATCGGTTCGACGAAGCCGCGCACGATCATGCCCATGGCCTCGTCTTCGGACAGGCCGCGGCTCATCAGATAGAACAGCTGGTCTTCAGAGACCTTGGAAACGGTGGCCTCATGCGCCATGGAGACGTTGTCCTCACGCACATCCACATGCGGGTACGTGTCGGAACGGCTGAATTCGTCGACGAGCAAAGCGTCGCAGACCGTCGAATTGGAGGACCCTTCCGCGCCCTTGACGATTTTGACGAGGCCACGGTATGCGGAACGTCCGCCGCCACGGGAAATCGACTTCGCCACGATGGTGGAGCTGGTATGCGGGGCGAGGTGAATCATCTTCGCGCCCGTGTCCTGATATTGGCCCTTGCCTGCGAAACCCAACGACATGGTGCTGGCCTTCGCGTACGGCTCGGCGAGGATGCATGCCGGATACTTCATGGTGGCTTTCGAGCCGATGTTGCCGTCGACCCATTCCATGGTGCCGCCCTCACGCACGTAGGCGCGCTGCGTCACCAGATTGTACACGTTGTTCGACCAGTTCTGCACAGTGGTGTAACGCACACGGGCATGCGGTTCGACAAAGATCTCCACAACACCGGAATGCAGCGAGTCGGTGGAGTAGATCGGCGCGGTGCAGCCTTCCACGTAATGCACGTAGGAGCCTTCATCAGCGATGATCAGCGTGCGCTCGAACTGGCCCATATTCGGCGTGTTGATGCGGAAGTAGGCCTGCAGCGGGATGTCCACGTGCACACCCTTCGGCACGTACACGAACGAGCCGCCCGACCATGCGGCGGTGTTCAATGCCGAGAATTTGTTGTCGTTGCTCGGAATGCATTTGCCGAAATACTTCTTGACGAGTTCCGGGTACTTTTGCACGGCGGTGTCGGTGTCGACGAAGATGACGCCCTGCTCCTCAAGGTCCTTCTGGATTGAATTGTAGATGACCTCGGACTCGTACTGCGCGGCGACGCCGGAGACGAGTCTGCTTTTCTCCGCTTCCGGAATGCCGAGCTTGTCGTACGTGGAGCGGATCTCGTCGGGCAGTTCCTCCCAGGTGGTGGCCTGCTTGTCGATCGGCTTGACGTAGTACTTGAAATCGTCGGCGTCGAAGTCCTTCAAATCGACGCCCCACTGCGGCATTGGACGGTCGATGAAATCGCGATACCCTTCCAATCGCTTTTCCAGCATCCATTCCGGCTCGTGTTTGTCGGCGGAGATGGCACGCACGACGTTCTCGTCGATGCCTTTCTTCGCCGCCTCGCCGGCGAAGTCCGTATCGTGCCAGCCGTAGTTGTAGTCACCGAATTGCTCGATAATCTCGTCATCCTGCTTGATCTTGTCTTCGTTCACGCGCGTGCGATCAGCCACATACTGGCTCATCTCCACGTCGGCCGCGGCGTTGGACGCTTGGTTCTCTGCCACCGTACGCTGCCTCCATTCACTCATTGATACCTATGACAACCTAACAGAACACACAGCGAAACACTAGACCTTATTCGAAATTCGACAGTATTCGCCCGTGATTTGCCTTACAAAAAAGCGGAAGACCATGCAGATTCGGTCTTCCGCTTTGCGATGAATCGAGCTTATGCGCTCAAATCGTCTCAGCGCGCCTGCTGGTGGTCCAGAGCGGCCTTGACCAGACCCGCGAACAGCGGATGCGGCTTGGTTGGACGGGACTTGAATTCCGGATGGGCCTGGGTGGCCACGTAGAACGGATGCACCTCGCGCGGCAGTTCGACGAATTCGGTGAGTTCGCCGTCAGGGCTCTGGCCGGAGATGACCAGACCACCTTCGCGCAGACGATCCTTGTAGGCCACGTTCACCTCGTAACGGTGGCGGTGGCGTTCGGTGACATGCGTGGTGCCGTACAGTTCGGCGACAATGGAGCCTTCCTCCAGTTCCGCCGGGTAGGAGCCCAGACGCATGGTGTGACCCATGTCGCCCTTGCCGGCGACGATGTCCTTCTGCTCTTCCATGGTGGCGATGACCGGGTTGGCGCAATCCGGATCGAATTCGGAGGAGTTCGCGTCGGTGATGCCGAGGACATCGCGTGCGTATTCGATGACCATGGACTGCAGACCGAGGCACAGGCCGAGGGCCGGCAGCTTGTGCTCGCGGGCGTAACGCAGGGCGCCGATCTTGCCGTCGATGCCACGGATGCCGAAGCCGCCCGGAATCACGATGCCGTCGACCTGGTCGAGGGCCGCCGCGGCGCCTTCTTCGGTGGCGCACTTGTCGGCGGCCACCCACTTGACGTTGACCTTGGCCCAGTTGGCGAAGCCGCCGGCCTTGATGGCCTCGGTGACGGACAGGTAGGCGTCCGGCAGGTCAATGTACTTGCCGACGATGGCCACGTTGACCTCGTGCTTCGGATGGTGCACGCGTTCGAGCAGGTCCTCCCACTCGTCCCAGTCGACGTCATGGAACGGCAGGCCGAGTTCACGCACCACGTAGGCGTCGAGGCCTTCGTCGAACAGGGTCTTCGGCACGTCGTAGATGCTCGGAGCGTCCACGCAGTTGACGACGCCTTCGGAGTCCACGTCGCACATCAGGGAGATCTTGTCCTTGATGGACTGGTTGAGCGGCCGGTCGGAACGCAGCACGAGCGCGTCCGGGGAGATGCCGAGCTGGCGCAGCATCATGACGGAATGCTGGGTCGGCTTGGTCTTGAGCTCATGCGCGGCGGCGATGTACGGCACCAGGGAGACGTGCACGAACATGCAGTTTTCGGCGCCCAGGTCGCGGCGTACTTCACGAGCGGCCTCCAGGAACGGCTGGGATTCAATGTCGCCGACGGTGCCGCCGATTTCGGTGATGATCACGTCGACGTCATCGGACGCCTGCGCGCGCATACGGGACTTGATTTCGTTGGTGATGTGAGGGATGACCTGCACGCACTGGCCGAGGTATTCGCCGGCGCGTTCCTTGCGCAGCACCTCCTGATAGATCTGGCCGGTGGTGACGTTGGCCTTCTGGCTCAGGTACACGTCGAGGAAACGCTCGTAGTGGCCGATGTCGAGATCGGTTTCCGCGCCATCTTCGGTGACATAGACCTCACCGTGCTGGAAAGGATTCATCGTGCCCGGATCCACGTTGATGTACGGATCGAGCTTCTGCTGCAAAACCTTGATGCCGCGGCTACGGAGCAGGCGTCCAAGGGAGGAGGCGGTCAGGCCTTTGCCGAGAGAGGAGACAACGCCGCCAGTGACGAAAATATGTTTGGTGACGTGTTCTTGAGAATTGCCATGTTGTCTTCTAACCATGGAACTTCAGTCTATCAGCGGCGCAAGACGCGGCGTGTTCCATCGTGATACGAAAAGGCGGGACCGCATTGCTCCGCGGTCCCGCCTTTCGGAAATTCAGGAAATACAGTCAGACGATTGCGATTTTATCGGTCGCCGGCCTCCTTCCTGCGGAGGACGATCAACACGCCCGCCGCAACGGCGAGCACCATGACGGCCAAGGCGATTCCGGCGACGTTGGAGCCTGTTGCCGGGCTCTGCGCCGCGCTTTTCTCCGCGTTTTCCTTTGTATTGTCGGCCTTGCCGTTGATCTTGCCATTGTTCTTATCGGTGGCCGGGGTGACGGCCTGCTTCTGGACGTGCACCGTGCGGGTGAAGGTCGTGGTCTTGCCACGGGAGTTGGTCACGGAGTAGACCAGCTTGTAGTCGCCGACCTTATTGGCGTCCACGGTGCCCTCGACCTTGATCTTGTCGGTCAGATCGCCGTCGATGTCGTCGGTGGCGGAGACGCCCGCCATCGGATCGAACTTGGAACCGACGGTGATGGTCGTCGACTCGTTCACACCGCTAATCACGGGAACGACGTCGTCGGCGGAGGCGACCTTGAGCACGGTGGCGGACAGTGCGCCAGCGGTGTATGCGGAGCCCTTGCGGACGGTGACGCTCTTGACATCATCGTCGCCGTACACGGTGCCGTTTGCGGCGAGCACCTCGTACTTGCCGGCCTCGACGCCATCGATGGCGGCGGCATCGTTGTTGGCGTTGAAGATCACCACGTAGGTGCCGCTGGAGTCCTTCGCCTGATAGGCCACGACACCGTTGGCGGACTTGAGCATGGTCACGCTGGCGTTGATGTCGCTGTAGCTGGTCTGGCGGAGGGCAGCGATCCTGTTGCGCAGCTTGATCAGGCCCCTGACGTAGTCGACGGAGCCGGAGTACTGCGTGGTGCGATCCCAGTCGATGGCGTTCACCTCGTCACCGGCGTTATAGCTGTCGCCGTTGCCGCCCTTGGTGCGCAGAAACTCCTGGCCCAGCTGGATGGCCGGGATGCCTTCGGACAGGTAGACCACGGAATCGGCGAGCTTGGCGCGCGCCTCGGTGGTGGCCTCGTCATCCGTGGGCACGGACTTCCTGAGCTTGTCGTACAGGGTCATGTTGTCGTGGATCTCGGCGTAGTTCACCACCTGACCGGCATCCGCGTAGTGGTCCTGCGCATTGCCGTTCCAGCAGGTGGTGATGGCGTCGGCGTCGTACTGGCAGCCGAGCACGTTGTGGGCGATGAGGCTTTCCTGATCGGCCTTGCCGGAGACGAAACCGGTGTCGGTGTCGGAGAACACGGAACCCTTGAGGCCGTCGCGGATCGAGTCGTTGAAGAACGCGATGCCGTTGTTGGTGCCGTCCGAAGCGACCTGGTAGGCGTTTGGCTGGATGGTCATCTCGCTCTTGTCCATCGTGGAGTTCATGTCCCAGCCTTCGCCGAGCACGATGATGGACGGATCGATCTTGTCGAGGGCAGCACGAACCTCCTGCATCGTCTTGGTGTCGATCAGACCCATGAGGTCGAATCGGAAGCCGTCGATATTGTAGTTCTTCGCCCAGTAGGTCACCGAGTCGACGATGTACTTGCGCATCATCGCACGTTCGGAGGCGGTGTCGTTGCCGCAACCGGAGTCGTTGACGAGCGAACCGTTGTCGTCATAGCGGAAGTAGTAGCCCGGGACCGTCTTGTTGAACGAATGGTTCGCGGCATTGTGGACGTGGTTGTACACCACATCCATGATGACGCGGATGTTGTTCTTGTGCAGGCCCTTGACCATCTGCTTCATTTCGGTGACGCGGGAGCTCGGGTTGCTCGGATCGGAGGAGTACGAGCCTTCCGGCACGTTGTAGTTCTCCGGGTCGTAGCCCCAGTTCTGCGCGCCATCGGCGTTGTAGCTCAGGTCGCCGGTCTCGTTGACGGAACCGTAATCGTACATCGGCATGATCTGCACGTGGGTGACGCCCAGCGACTTGAGATAGTCGAGGCCGGAGGTCGCGCCCTTGGCGGTCTTCGTGCCGGATTCGACCACGCCCAGGTACTTGCCCTGCTTGTCGGCGGAGATGCCGGAGGCCGGGTTGATGGAGAAGTCGCGGATGTTCATCTCGGCGATGGAGGCGTCGGTGGTCTTGCCGAAGGCCGGCATGCGCTTGCCCGCCTTGCCCATGGCCTTCTTGGAGAGCACTACGGAGCGCTCGCCGTTGGCGACGGCCGCGGTGGCGTACGGATCGGCGGAGGTGTTCACCGTGCCGTCGGCGAAGGTGAGCCTGTAGGAGTACGCGGTGCCGGAGGCAAGCTTCTTCACCGTGGCGCTCCACACGCCCTTGCTTTCGCTTGCCATGTCGATGGTCTGATCGATCTCGGCATTCGGGTCGGCGGACTTGTAGGTGATGAGCTCGACCTTGGCGGCGGTCGGCGCCCACACCTTGAAGCCGGTCTGCTTCTTGGTGAAGGTCGCGCCCAGATCCTCGCCGCTGTAGGCGTACTTCTTGTCGAAGGCGTCGGTGCGGACCACCGAACCGGCGATGGCGTTCTGGGAGCCGAAGCCCTTGATCTCGACGGTGTACTTGCCGCGAACGTCCAGATCCTTGTCGGCGGTGATGATCACCTTGGTGCCGTCGGCCTTGAGACTCTTGACATCGACGGCTTTGCCGTCGGCGTCCGTGACGGTGACCTTGCCTTTCAGGTCATCCGTGGAGACCTTCTTGGAAAGCTTGGCGGACAGCTGGTTGGTGCCGGAGATCTCGGCGGACTTCATGGTCGCGCCGAGGGACGGGCGGGAGGTATACACCGTGGCGTCGCCGCCGAGCAGCCACACTTCGGCGGAGGCGTTGCCGTCGGCGTCGAACACGAGCGCGTTGGACGGGATCCTGTGATCGGCGTCGTCCGGGTCCTTGGCCTTCCACGCGTCCTTACCGTAACGGCGCAGCATGCCGATATCGGAAGCGCCGTCGTTGTTGTAGTAGGTGTAGTTGGTGAAGGAGTACTCCGCGATCTCGCCCCAATCGTCATGGGTGGTGAAGGTAGCGGCACCGCCGTTCCAATTGGATGCCCAGGTCCAGATATCCCACTGCGGCACAGTGGTGCTGGTGTCCTCGGCGTTGTAGTACAGGCCGTCGTCTCGGTTGTAGTGCACCTTCACCTTGACGGTGTTGGCCTTGCAGGCGTAATCGGCCGGTGCCGAATCAAGCGTCTCGACAATGGTCGCCTCGCCCTGGTCCGGGTACTTGGTGCCGTCGATCCACACCTCGGCGGTGCCGTCGGCGCTCACGGTGGCGCTACGGTCGGCGCCGTACTTGTTCCAATCGCTGGTGGTGACGAGGAAGCCGAACTTGTCGTACTTGCCGTCGAAATTGAGCACGGCGACCTTGCCCCAGCAGTCAGTGCCGGTGAAGGCGTGGTGCTTGGCGTCCATGTTGCCGCCGTTCACATCGGTGCCCCACACGTACACGCCGCGGTTGTCCGAAGCGCTGGATGGCTTGTAGTGCACGACGAGACGGGTCTTGGCGCCGATGGATTCGGGGTTGCCGACGGTTGCGGCCTGCTCGCTCACGCCAACGTGGGTGATGCCGACGTTGGCATGGTAGTTGCTGCCGTCCTTCGGGTTCTCCCAACCATCGGTGTCCTTGTCGTGGAACACGAAGTCGATCGCCTTGCCCTTGGTGTTGATGGTGGCGGTGTAGTAACCCTGCGCGTCGAGGGTCATGTCGGCTTCCGGCTGCTCCCAATCGTTGCCGAGGCCGTAATGGACCTTCGGGGTCTTCCACTCAGAGTTGGCGGGCTTGTAGTAGATGGTGACGCTTCTGTCGTCGGGCAGGGCGTCATCCTCCTCCTGGCTCACGTCGGGATCGGACGGATCGGTGGCGGCGGAGGCTGCGGGGTGCGAGGCCTTGGTAGCACCGGCATACAGGGCGATGGCGGAGTGCGCCGGCACCGTGGTCTCGACCTTGCCACCCTTGACGGTCACGGTCTTGGAGCAGTCCATGGTGGCGTACACGTTGCAGTATTCGCCGTCGGCGAGGGATGTCGTGTAGGAGGCGTCCTTGTCCTTCTTGCCGTTGTTGATGGCGATGAAGCCCTTGGCTCCGCGGGAGAAGGCGATGTTGTCGCCGCCGTCATTCTGCCAATCGGCGACCTTGGTGCCGTTGACATAGTTGCGGAAGGCGATCATGCCGCGGGTGGAGGTCCAGCGCTGCTCGCAGTTCCAATCGGAATCGTTGGTGGAGCATGCCTTGTCCATATCCACGTCGGGCACGGAGGTCGCGGTCGCTCCGGGTGCACCGTTGTCGTTGACGTCCCACTTGTAGTCGGAGAGCAGGCGCGGGGTGCCGTAGTCGTAGGCCAGCATGAACGCGTTGGCCAGCTGGTACTTGGCGCCGTCCTTGTAGGTCAGCGCACCCTCGTTGCGGGCGGTGTCCCAGTTGGTGACGAACACGTTGGCGTCCTCGGAGGACAGATCCTTGCTCAGGCGATCGCTCAGCCCCTTGAGGTTGGCGATCTTGTCCTTGAAGGTCTGGTTCATCTCGGATTTGAAGCCGAATTCGGTCACGGTGCCGTTCTGCACGTAATTGCTCGGCTGGATGCCCGCGGCCTCGGAGGCGTTGCCGATGACCTCCTGAATCCAGTAGATGTCGTTGGCGTTCTTGCCGATTTTCTTGGCGAACTTCTCCTTGATGGCCTTCACGCTGTCAGTGTGGATGTGCTTGACGGCATCCATGCGGAAGCCGCGCACGCCGGCGTTCCACAGCGAGGCTAGGTAGTCGGACTGGATGTCCTGCACCTTCTCGCTTTCGGAGTTGAAATCCCACATGGAGCTCAGGCGGCATTCCTGAACTTCCTTCTGATTGGTGTAGTCGGAGATGTTCTTGGTGCAGCTGTGGAAGTCGGCGGCGGTGATGCCGTCCGGGTACTGCTTGGTGGCGAAGCCCGGGTAGCTGCCGGTGGAGCCGTTGTATTCGCTGCCGGCCACGCCCTTCTGGTCTCCGGCGGCCACGTCGGCGCCGGTGGTCTGGTTGAGCACCACGTCGGCGATGATGCCCACGCCTGCCGCGGAGCACTGCTGAACCATGTTCTTGAATTCGGCTTCCGTGCCCAGCTTGGAGTCGAGCTTGTAGCTCACAGGCTGGTAGCTGGTCCACCACTGCGTGCCTTGGATGGATTCCTGCGGAGGCGAGACCTCCACATAGGCCACACCTTCCGGACCATAGGTGTTGGTGCATTCCTTGGCGATCGTGTTCCACGTCTGCTGGAACGCAATCACCTGGACATCTTTCTGTTGATTGGCCTGCGTTTTGGATTGCGCCTGGGCCACGATCGGTGCCGCGACCAACGAAGCGCACGCCATGGCCGCGGTGACGCCCATCGCCACCACACGGCCTAATGGACGGTTCGTCTGAACGACCATCGTTCTCCGTTCTCATCTGTGAGGCCGGTTCAAGCGCCCATGGCAGGCGCCGCGACCGGCAACGTATGCGCCATGGACATCCGCATCCACGCGGATGATTCAGAATCCACTCGACGATGAATATGCATACGTTTACACTCTGAATCAGAGTTAATTGTATGTCAATGGCTGCGCGTGGCAATGAAACAGCGTGACCCTCTGCTGCACATGCACTTCATATATGCCGAAGTGCAACCTGTTGCTGCAATCAAAATTTTTTTCTGCAAGTCAAGCAGAAAACATTCAGAAATAGCTGCAAAAAACAGCAAACGATTGCAATCATTGTCTCACGGTATACGGTGTCGCGGCGATATGGAAGGCCACTGCACTACCGGCAGGAACCGTCAGTGTGGCATCCCCGTCGAAACGCACATGCACGCTGCCGGAACAGTCGGCGGAAGCGTAGACATCGCAATACTCCCCTGCCGGCAAAGCCGTGTGGTACGTCACAGTACGTGTGCGCACGGAATTGTTGATGGCGATGAAGGCACGTCCCCCTCGACCGAAGGCGATCATGTTGTCGCCGTCATCCTGCCAATCGGAGAGCGGCGCGTCGCCTGCGACATTATGCCAGCCGACCATACCGTGCACGTCAGGCCAGCGTTCGGTGCAGCTCCAGCCGGAGTCTTTGGAGCAGTCAATATCGGGCACGCTGGTCGCAGTGGCGCCTGAAGCTCCCGAGTCGGTGTCATGGAATTCGTATCCGGAGAACACGTTGGGGGCGCCATACGGGTAGGCCAGCATGAACGCGTTCGCTAGCCGGTAGGCGTCGCCGTCCTTGTAGGTGAGCGTCATGTTGTTGCGTTCGGTATCCCAATTCGTCACGAATACGCTGGCCTTGCCACTGTCGGTGATGTTCTGCGGAATGTCTTTGATCGACAGGCTTCCGCCTGCCAGCGAGTTGGAGAACAGGGACTTAAGCCGATATGCGTACTGGAATTCGTTCACCTGGCCGGTTTTGAGATAGTTCCTCGGTTGGATTTCGGCGGCTTCCGCATTGTCGCCAATCACTTCCTGCGTCCACCAGATGTCGTTCATGGAACGTCCGGATTTCTTCGCAACGAGTTTCTTGATGGCCAGCACGTCTTCCGGAGGCATGTGTTTGACGGCATCCACGCGGAATCCGGCGACGCCGTAGTCGAGAAGCTTCACAAAATAGTCAGACAGCACGTCGCGCACGTGCGGGCTTGATGTATCAAGGTCCTGCAAACCCGATACCTGGCAGTTCCACACGCTTTCGGCGTCGCGGTACGTCCAGATAGAACAGGGGGCATGGAAGTCCGATGGCGTGTATCCGGCTTCAGGGAAATCGCCTTTATTGTCGTAGGGGCTTCCGGCGGTGCCGGTCCCTTGTGTTTTGTCGACGCCGGTGGTGTGGTTGATGACCGTATCCGCGATCACGCCGACGCCCGCGGCCTTGCATTGCCGGACCATGTTCTTAAATTCAGCTTCGGTGCCTTCTTTGGAGTCAAGTTTGTAGCTTACCGGCTGATAGCTCGTCCACCACTGCGTGCCTTGGATGCTTTCCTGCGGCGGCGAGACCTGTACGTAGCCGACGCCTTCGGGTCCCAGCACTTCGCCGCATTCGCGGGCGACGGATTTCCAATTGGCTTGGAACATGGTCACGATCACGTCGCTGCGGTATCGCACGGGATTGAAACGTTCCCCGCCGCCTTCACGTGTCGGCACGTGAAGCGTGGCGACTGAGACACCGACCGATACCGCGACGCATACGACCGCCGTAATGACACGTGTGATTCTTCTTGCGATTGCGCCCATAGTCATCGACCTCTTCGTCACTTCGCCATGCTCCCGGTTTGCATACGTTTGCAATATCACTGTATACCAATCCGGGGAGACCGGGATATGCGTCGTCCTCATTGGCACGAAAAAGCCGGATGCCTTAAAGACAGGCATCCGGCTGAATCCATGACGGAATGTCGATGTCAGCGTTCTTCCAACAAGTGCGCAACCGCTTCGATTGCCAGCTTGTAGCCATAGAATCCCATGCCGGTGATGGTACCGGTGGCCACCGGAGAGATCACGGAACGCTTGCGGAACTCGTCGCGTGCGGACGGGTTGGAGATATGCACCTCCATAAGCGGCAGTCCTTCGTCGATCACCATGTGCGCGGCGTCCGCCAAACCATAGGAGTAATGCGTGAAAGCCGCCGGATTCATCACGATCGGCGTTTTCTCGTCCGCGGCCTGATGCATCCAATGAATCATCTCGGCCTCGTCGTCGCTTTGACGCACCTCCACGTCAAGCCCCAGTTCATGACCCCATTCGGTGCACAGTTTGCGCAGGGTCTCAAGATCCTGCTTGCCGTATACGTCAGGCTGGCGCACTCCGAGACGGCCGAGGTTCGGTCCGTTGACAACCACTACTTTGGTCATATTGCTTCCTTTTGTGTTCGTTCTTGCGATTGCGTCCTACCGCTGGATGCGTCGGAACGCCTCCTCGACGGCGTCCGCCGGCGGATCCTCGAGGTGGATGGGATGGCCGAGCGAGCCGAGTATGACGAAACGCAGTTTGTTGCCGCGGGCCTTCTTGTCTCGGTGCATGAGCGCCAGCACATCATCCCAGCTGCCATTGTTCCATGATGTCGGCAGGCCGAGCGAGCCGAGCAGCGAACGATGGTAGTCGACCAGATCCTGGTCGATGTAGCCGAGCAGATGGGACAGTTCGGCCGCATAGACGCAACCGACCGCAACGGCGTTGCCGTGCCTCCAGCGGAAGTGTTCGAGTTTTTCGATGGCATGGCCAAGCGTATGTCCGTAGTTGAGGAATTCACGCAATCCGGCTTCTTTGAGGTCGGCGGACACATGGTACGCCTTCACCGTCACGGTACGTTCGATGAGTTCGGCGACCACATCCTTCAGATCGGAGTCAAGGAACGTCGAACCGTCGAACGAGCGCAGCTCGTCGGCATGGTCTTCAAGCATGCGCAGAATCTCCGGATCCATGATGAAACCGGATTTCGCCACTTCGCCCAGACCTTCGATGAAGATGTCGTTCGGCAACGAGGCAAGTGCTCCCATGTCGGCGAGCACGCCGGCCGGCGTATAGAACGAGCCGACGAGGTTCTTGCCTTGTGGAGTGTTGATGCCGGTTTTGCCGCCGGTGGAGGCGTCGACCATGGCCAGCAGCGAGGTCGGGCAGTTGACGTAGCGGATGCCACGCATCCATGTGGCGGCCACGAAACCGGCCAGATCGGTGGCTGCGCCACCGCCGAGACCGACAATCGCATCAGAACGGGTGAAGCCTTCCTCCCCCAGACGCTGCCAGATGCCGTTGGCCACTTCGATGGTCTTGCCGGCTTCAGCATCGGGAATGACGATGTCGTGCACGTCATAACCGGACTGGCGCAACAGCGTGCGCGCGCGGTCGGAATGCCGTTGCACCGCCTGGGTGTGAATCAATGCCACTTTGGCAGGCTTGTCCCCCAGCACCTGCGCAAGCTGGCTCATCACACCTTCGCCTATGCACACATCGTATGGTTCGATGGTGGATCCGGTGACGTGGACGATACGTTGATCGATCATTTCCATCAGCTTTCTCGCGGCCACTTGCGGGGTTTGTCCGTGGGTGCGCACCTGCACATTGGCCACGCGTCTGAACACCGGGTCGCGTTCCTTGTACAACTTCTTCCAACGCTCGTTGGCGTCGCCGTTGAGCATCGGACGGCCGCCGCCGCGGTTGGCGCGTTCCATGGCTTCCTTCGGATCGGCCATCAAATACACGACCTTGCCGCCGTCGGCGATGTATTCGGCGAGCCCCTGCTGGATGGACGGGGTCATTGGAGCGCCCCCGCCCAAGGAGAAGATGCCGTCGAAATCCTCCAGCATGTCAAGCACAACGTCGCTTTCCAGCTTACGGAACTCCGGTTCGCCGTACCTTTCGAAATATTCGGGAATCTTCATTCCCGCATCATGTTCGATCTCGTTGTCGGCGTCGGCGAACGGCAGTTGCATCATCTGCGCCGCTTCCTTGCCGACGCGGGTCTTGCCCGCGCCCATCATGCCGATGATGACGGCGACGGGTCTACGCATTCCAGCCATCGAATCGGTCACCTCATGTGCTCCGGCCAGGACGCCACATAGGATTCGGCGTTGCGCTTGGTTTCGGCCACGCTGTCGCCGCCGAACTTCTCCAGCACGTATTGAGCGATGGTGAGGCGCACCATCGCCTCGGCCACGACGGCCGCCGCGGGAACGGCGGTGTTGTCGGAACGCTGGTTGATGGCCTGGGCCGCCTCGCCGGTGGTGACGTCGACGGTGCGAAGCGCCTTTGGAATGGATGGAATCGGCTTCATCGCGGCACGCACCACAATCGGCTGGCCGTTGGACATGCCGCCTTCGATTCCGCCCGCACGATTGCTCAGACGTGTGATGCGGCCATCGTCGCCAACCACCATTTCGTCGTGCGCCTGGGAGCCGGGACGCATCGCCTCAAGGAAACCGTCCCCGATCTCCACGCCCTTGATGGCCTGGACGCCCATGACGGCACTGGCCAATGCCGCGTCCAGCCTGCGGTCCGATTCAACGTACGTGCCGATTCCAGCCGGAACGCCGTATACCACGACCTCGATCACGCCGCCTAAGGTATCGGCGTTCTCCTTGGCCTCGTCGATGCGTGCGATCATCTGCTGTTCGGCCGTCTTATCCAATGTGCGCACCGGCGAAGCGTCCAATGCTTCGAGGTCCTCAGGCTTCGGCAGCACCGCATTCTGCGGGTCGGTGATGCCAGCACCACCGATTGACAGCACATGGGAGACGGTACGTATGCCCAACGTCTGTTCAAGGAACTGCTTGGCGACCTCACCTAAGGCCACACGCGACGCGGTCTCACGTGCGCTGGAACGTTCCAGCACTGGACGGGCGTCGTCGAAACCGTACTTGCGCATGCCAGTCAGATCGGCATGCCCCGGACGGGGACGGGATAGCGGCGCGTTGCGGCCTTCGCGCGGAATGTCATGGTCAAGCGGATCGGCGCTCATCACCTCGGTCCATTTCGGCCATTCGGTATTGGCGATCTCGATGGCGACGGGAGAGCCGATGGTCTCGCCGAAACGCACACCGGTGAGCATGCGGACCTTGTCCTGTTCGAATTTCATGCGCGCACCACGGCCATATCCGAGACGTCGGCGTGCCAATGCGCCGACGATATCCTCAGTAGTGACGTGGATGCCCGCAGGCAGCCCCTCGATCATGGCGACAAGCGCTTCGCCGTGCGATTCACCTGCTGTCTGCCAGCGCAACATGCCAACACTCCTTTTCTGCCAAATACGATTCGTGGACTATCTTAACGGTATGTGGTACATGATTTGCCTGCCGAGTCTGCTCTGTGGAATGGCCGTCAGCGTTGAGGATATCCGGGCACGACGCATTCCACGCATGTGGATCGCCGTAGGGTGTTTGGCGCAGGTCATTGTGGACATCACGTATGCGTTGTCCGTTAATTCACTGTTTCTGGCATTGCAGGCTCTGTTGTTCGCCGCGTTATCCGCCGTGCTGCAATGTGCGCTTGCGCTCATCAAGCCAGGGGCTTTGGGATTCGGCGACGTCACCACGACGTTGCTTATCGGCTTGGCCGTAGGCATGTTCGGCCTGTTTCCAGTGGTGTTCTGGTGGTTTGCGATTAGTGTGCTGGGGCTGCTGTGGCTTGCGATTTGGACACGGTTCGACCCGCAGAAGCATACGCGATTCGCCGGTAAGACGCCGTTCGCCCCGACCATTGTCGTGGCCGGGGCGATAAGCATCGCGATGCACGCGTTGTGTTAATGCGTGATACCGTCAGTTGGCATTCGCGTTGTTGCTTTTGTATTCGTCGCGAATCTTCCAGAATTCGTCTTCGGTTTCCACGAACTTCGTCTCGCCGGTCTTGAGGTTGGTGGTGACGAAGTACAGCCATTTGCCTTCCGGAGGATTCATCGCGGCTTGGATAGCGGAATCGCCGGGATTGCTGATCGGCGTCGGAGGAAGTCCTTTGTTCACGCGAGTGTTGTACGGGTTGCTTCCATCCTCAAGCTGCTCGTCTGTCAGCTTGCTGCCTGTGGTGTTGAACCCGTAGGCAACGGTGCTGTCCATGCCCAACGGCATGTCCTGGTCGATTCTGTTCAGGATGACCCTCGCCACCTTACCGTAATCGTCAGGATTGCATGCCTCGGATTCGGCGATGGACGCGATGTTCATGATACGTTCGCGTTCGCTTCCATCTGGCACGCCCAATGTGTCCAGTTTGTTGACGCGTGCCGTGACCATTTCCTTGAGGATGTCCTTGGCGGACTTGTCCTGGACGCTGTAGGATCCGGGCTCAAGCCATCCTTCGAATTTGCCACCCGCTTCATCTGGCAGAATGCCCGCGCCGCCACCGTCGATGACCGCTTGGAATTCGGACACGTCCTTGCCTGACATCTTGGCCGCGTTGGCGATGACATCGGACACCCGTTCGCCGGCCTTGACTTCGGCGAAACCGCCGGCCTTGCTTTGGTCGGACAGGATCTTGACGACATCGGCCGCTTTCATATGCGTCTTCAACGCGTACGAACCCGGGTAAAGCGTCGCGCCGGCGGCCGCGACTGCGGAGGTGAACGCCGATTCGGATTTGACGATGTCCGCCTTGACCAGATTTCGTGCGATTTCGGCTGCGCCTTGTCCGGTTTCCACGGTGAACGTCGTGTCTTTGTCTCCCGAACCGGTGTAATCCTCAATCTGGATTTGCGAGCCGTTGGCGTTCATTTGCCTGAGATGTTTAACCATGCGCACACCGAAAAAGCCGCCGACGACGACAAGAATGACAACGACGGCAGCCGCGATGATTGTGACATAGCGACGACGACGTTGTTGCTCACGTCGTTTACGCATGTCGCGTCGCGATTTCGGCGGTTGCGGCGGCAACGCGGCATCGAATGACGAGCCCGCTGACGTATCATCGACCCACTGCGCGTTATCGGAGAAAAAATCGTTCAGATTATCGGTCAAAGGTCTCTCTCCCCTTACTCTCTGCTTCGGTCGAGCGCCGTCTGCAAAATCACCACCGCAGATTGCTGGTCGACCATCGGACGGTGCTTGCGTCCGCCGATGCGCGCATCGAACAACTGATGATGTGCGGTCACTGTCGTCAGACGCTCATCCACCAATTCAATGGTGGGAACCCGCGTCACCGAATATGATTCATCCTCCACGGCCGCATGCAGTCGTTTTTCAAGATTGACGGACCAGCGTCTCGCTTTTTTGGCGCTTTTCCCCTCTTCGCCGTTCAGCAGCAACGGCAGGCCAATCACCACATGGTCCACCGACTCGTCCCCAATGACGTCGATGACTTCATCCAACGCGCGGAAAGAATCCCCATACACTTGAATATTGCCTATGGGATGTGCGAGGGTGAGCTCGGGATCGGACAACGCAAGTCCGACCCGAGCATCACCCAGATCGATACCAAGCCAAACCATGCTTGGAGAATCAGCCCTTCAGAGCCTGGCCGGCCAATGCCTCAAGTGCCTCGTCGATCTTGGTGGCGTCCGCGCCGCCACCCTGTGCGAAGTCCGGCTTGCCGCCGCCACCACCGCCAAGAACCTTGGAAGCGCCACGGACCAGATCACCAGCCTTGATGCCTTGCTTGCGTGCCGCTTCGTTGGTTGCCACGGCGACCATGGGCTTGCCGTCCTCGTTCATGCCGGCAAGAGCCACCACGACCGGAGCATCTTCGCCGAGCTGGCCGCGCACGTCGAGCACGGTCTTGCGAAGCGCGTCGAAGGAGCCGAAATGTCCAACGTTCTTCTTGGCGACCTTGACCGGAGCCGAGGAAGCTTTGGCCTCAGCCACCAGCGTTGGCACAGAGGCCGCAAGCTGGGACTCGTACATTGCGGCAAGACGACGGTCGGATTCCTTGAGCTTGGCAAGCAGCATGTTCACACGCTCGGCGAGTTCGTCGGGACGGGCGTTGACCATGTCGGAAAGCTGGGAAACCAGCGCGTGCTCGCGGGCGTTGAACTCATACGCGCCCTGGCCGACGACCGCGTCCACGCGGCGCACGCCGGAACCGATAGACGCCTCGGACATGATGTTGATGGCGCCGATCTTGCCGACGTGGTCGATATGGGTGCCACCGCAGAGCTCGCGGCTCCAGCCGTCCTCGCCGATGGACACCACACGCACGATGTCGCCGTACTTCTCGCCGAACAGATGCATGGCGCCAAGAGCGATGGCGTCATCGAACTTCATTTCCTGAGTGGTGACGGCAAGGTTCTCACGAAGCTTCTCGTTGACGCGGGCTTCAACGGCGTTCATGGCGTCCTTGCTGGGGGCGCTGGACCATTGGAAATCGAAGCGCAGACGGTTCGGAGCGTCTTCGGAGCCACGCTGGGTGGCCTGCGGACCAAGTTCCTCACGCAGCGCCTTGTGCACCATGTGGGTGGCGGTGTGGGAACGTGCAATGGCTCCACGGCGCTCGAGATCGATGTTCGCGTTGACTTCGGCGCCCACAACCAGCGTGCCTTCGGTCAGACGGCACTGGTGGACGATAAGGTCCTTGATCGGCTTCTGCACGTCGTCGACCTCAAGCACCGCGCCATCGTCGGACAGAATCTCGCCCTGATCGGCGAGCTGGCCGCCGGCCTGCGCGTAGAACGGCGTGCGGTCGAGGATGACCTCGATGTTGGCCGGGCCGGTGACGGCGGGAACGGAACCCTTGCCCTCCTGCATGATGCCCAGAACCTTGGCACGTGCGGACATGTCGGTGTAGCCAAGGAAGTCGATCGGCTGGAGCAGGGTCTTCTTGAAGTCGTCATAGACGGACAAATCCACGTTGTGGCGCTTCTTCAGCGCGTCCGCACGGGCACGGCTCTTCTGTTCGGCCATCAGCTCGCGGAACTTGGCTTCATCCACCTTCACGCCCTGGTCGGCGGCCATTTCGAGCGTGATTTCAATCGGGAAGCCGTAAGTGTCATGCAGCTTGAAGGCATCCTCGCCGGACACGAGATCCGAGCCGCCCTGCTTGGCCTTCGTCACGGCCATGTCGAAGATCTCGGTGCCGGATTCGAGCGTGCGGCGGAACGCGTCCTCCTCACCGTAGGCGGCTTCGGACACGTCGTGGAAGGTGTCGTTAAGCTCCGGATAGCTCGGTTCCATCGCGGCCTTGGAGGTCGGCAGCAAGGTCGGCATGACCGGCTCTGTCACGCCGAGCTCGCGCATGGCCTTGACGGTTCGACGCAGCAGGCGGCGCAGCACATAGCCACGGCCGTTGTTGGACGGACGGACGCCGTCGGACATGATCATCAGCGCGGAACGCACGTGGTCGGCCACGATACGGAAACGCACGTCCATGGCCTCGTCATCGCCGTAGGTGCGGCCGGAAAGCTTCTGCGCGGCTTCGATGACCGGGAAGACCTCGTCGGTCTCATAGATGTTCTGCTTGCCCTGCATCAGATAGGCGAGACGTTCCAGACCGGCGCCGGTATCGATGTTCTTGTTCTCAAGCTCGCCGACGATATGCAGGTCGGTCTTGGACTTGACGTTGTCGACCTCGTAGTTTTCGAACACGAGATCCCAAATCTCAATGTAACGGTTCTCGTCGGCGATCGGGCCGCCTTCGACACCGTACTTTGGACCACGGTCTACATAGATTTCGGAGCACGGACCGCCAGGGCCAGGGCCACCGGTGGTCCAGAAGTTATCTTCCATACCCATGATCTGGATATGTTCAGGATCGACGCCTTCGTTCTTCCACATCGAGCGGGCTTCCTCGTCGTCGGTGAAAGTGGTCATCCACAGTTTCTCCGGATCGAAGCCGTAGCCGCCCTTATCCTGCGGGGTGGTCAGCAGCTCATACGCATAGTGGATGGCCTCCTCCTTGAAGTAATCACCGAAGGAGAAGTTGCCAAGCATCTGGAAGAACGTGCCGTGACGGGTGGTCTTGCCGACCTCGTCGATGTCCAGAGTACGCACGCACTTCTGGTTGGAAGCCATGCGGTGCTTCGGCGGGGTCTGCTCACCCATGAGGTACGGGATGAACGGAACCATGCCAGCGATGGTGAACAGAGTGGTCGGATTCGGAGAAATCAACGATGCCGAAGGAACGACAAGATGATCGTGCTGTTCGAAATAGTCAAGAAAGCGCTTCGCGATTTCAGAAGTGCGCATGTGGATTTGAGCTCCTTTGTTGTTGGAGGCCTGATGCCTTCCAAACGTGTGATTGGTTGCTTGAGCGTATCTGTCGGGCGGAAAACGACTACTCGTTCCGCGCCGCATATTTGCTGTTAAGTTCAGCCTCGCGGGCTCGACGCGTGGCATTGAACTCATTGACCAGACCTTCAAGCGTGCGCATGGTCACATGGTCCTGGTCGGGACCAAGCAGGAATTGGCGGGCGGTGTCCGGTGTGTTGGCTTTAACGTATGCCTGCGCTTTTGTGACAGCGACGACACCGATGCCCACGCCGATGGAGACCCAGAAAAGACGCTTGAACATCACTCCCCCTTATTGCCTGCCGCGTGATTGACGTCTCTCTTAGCCAAGAAAGACTGCACAGTGGACTTCAACGCATAGGTGGCGGACGCAACCTTGATGACGGGCTTGCCCAAGAACGATCCATATAGATCAGTCAGCGCGCCGACATTATTGGCCGTGGTGGACGCCGCGGCGGAGATCTTGTTGACATCCTCCAGGGACTTGTTCACCTGCTGCACCGTGGTCACGCTCTCGTCAAGCGCCGGAATCGCATGGTCTCCGGTGTCTTTGACGGTCTGCGCGATCTGGTCGAACAATTTGCCGAGACGGATCAGCGGGTAGATCATGAAACCGGCAAGCACCGCGAATGCAATTGCCGCAATCAGACCGGCGATCTCTCCAACACCCATCTTGTACCTCTTTTCAGCTCCACGGTTGCCCGCGAACACAATACCCGCATAAGACTAGTAAAAAGCCACGACTGTGGCAAATACGTTCACTGGTTGTACGAGACCACACTCACCGCGCGGTCCATGGGTTCGTTCGTGTCAAAATCAAGGCAGGTCACCGAACCGTTGGCCGGACGTTCGCTCAAATCGTATCCTTCCGGGGCGAATCGGTGCATAAGGCTCAACAATGTATTGCCGTGGGAGATCTGCAGCACGTGGTCGCCGTCCTTAAGCCGAGGGTTGTCCGCAATCAAAGCGAAGCCGTCCTCCACACGATGCCAATACTCGTTATCGGATTCGGCGTCATGGAACGGATCGGCTTCTTTGAGAAAGTCGCGGGTGGCGGCAAGCCCGTATTTGCGGACGATGTCGTTGTAGTTCTTCGCACCATGGGGACCACCGGCAGCGGTCCATGCGACGGACATGTCCTGTCCCTCGAAATAACCGTAGAACTGCTCACGGAAATGCATGTCGCTGACCAGTGACGGACGAACGTGTCCTGCGGCTTCGTTCGCATCGAGGATCCGTTGTGCCGTCACCTGGGCGCGTGTGGTGTCGGAGCAGTATGCCGCGGCGAACTCAATGTCCCGGAGTTTGGCGGCGGCCTTGTCCGCATCGGCAAGTCCCGCATCGGTCAACGGGGAATTCGACCATCCCTGGAGTCTGTTATATCGGTTGAAGAACGTCTGTCCGTGACGGACCAGATGAAGATGAAGCAACATGGTTTCCATGGTACCTGTGGAATCAGCCAAACGACATGCCGCCGGAAACGCCATAAAAAACGAGAAGCCTCGCAACCGTAACGGCTGCGAGGCTTTCGCTGTATGTCCTTAAACTGTATGTTCTTACAGTATGGTGATCCAGATCAGCGGGCGTAGAATTCGACCACGTACTGGATGTTGACCTGCACCGGGATCTCCTCGGCTTCAGGCTTGCGGGTCAGGGTGGCCTTCAGGGAAGGCAGGTTGACGTCCAGGTAGCCCGGAACCGCCGGCAGCACATCGCGGTGCACACCTTCGGCAGCGGCCTGGAACGGAACCATGGTCTGGCTCTTGGCCTTGACCTGGATGGTCTGGCCCGGCTTGACGCGGTAGGACGGACGATCGACGATGTTGCCATCGACGAGGATGTGGCGATGGACCACGAACTGGCGAGCCTGGGCGGTGGTGCGGGCGAAGCCTGCACGCAGGACCAGAGCGTCGAGACGGGTCTCAAGATCGGTCAGCATGGCGTTGCCGGTCTGGCCGGCGGTGTGGGTGCCCTTCTCGTAAGCGGCGCGGAGCTGCTTCTCGGAGATGCCGTACTGGGCGCGAAGACGCTGCTTCTCGCGCAGACGCACTGCGTAATCGGATTCAGTGCGGCGACGGGTGCGGCCGTGCTCGCCAGGAGCATACGGACGCTTTTCGAAGATGCGCTGAGCCTTAGGGGTCAGAGCGATGCCGAGGGCGCGGGAAAGACGCACCTGACGGCGGGAACGCTGAACGTTCGTCATTGGTTTAATCCTTTGTTTGTTCTGTCGTTGTCTGAACGGAACGTATGCCGAAGTCCGGCATACGCTGAGCCAGCCTCTCCAGTGCTTCTTCGCGCAATGCGCGAACGGCTTGACCCGCAATGCAGAACACCACGGATGGCCGCCGACCCACTGATGGGCTAAGACTCCAGACGGCATACGTCCTTCCGGGCGCACACCAATCGCTAATCATACACATGGGGGACGGACGAGATGCTCCGATTCACCTATATCGGCATGTCTTAAAAACGTCAGGCCCGAGTAAGCACTCCCCTATCCATACGATAGGTATGGTCCACATAAGCAAGCGCGTCCGGATCATGGGTAACCATAAGCACCGAGGTACCGTCATCCGCTACTTGCCGCAGCAGCCGCATGACGATTGCGGTGCTTTCGGCATCCAGATCTCCTGTCGGTTCATCGGCGATCAGCAGTTTCGGCTTGTTCATCAACGCTCGGGCGATGGAGACGCGGCGCATCTCGCCACCAGAGAGCTCCTTCGGATAGCATGTCGCAAGCTCGCCTACAAGCAGTTGATCCAACAGATGTTGCGCGCGTTGCGTCAAATGGTCGGGCTGAGATGAAGAAGCCGTCTGCGTCGAAGCTGGTTGGACGACGTCGGGAAGGCCATCGACCACGACGGAAGACGCCGTCTGTTCCTGTGATTGTGCGTCATTCGTCCGTTCATCGATTTCGGTTTCATACCGAGACGGATTGCGATGCAGCACTGCGGGAAGGACCACATTGTCGATTGCGGTGAGGTTCGGCAATAGTGTCTGGATCTGCGTGACGAAGCCGATGGTGCGGTTGCGCAAAATCGACATCTGTTTGTCGTTTAACGTGGTCACCTCGTTACCGGCCAGCAGAATCGAACCGGATGTAGGTTTCAGCAATCCCGTGACGAGATTGAGCAAAGTGCTTTTGCCGTTTCCGGATCTGCCGACGATCGCCATGAATTCGCCTGGATCGAGCGTGAGATTCACGTCATCCACCGCGGGGAAAGGTTTGCCTCGGCGTACGAATTCACGGGTAAGGCCACGAACCTCCAATATGGGCTGTTCCGGCATCACTCCCCCTCCCTCAGCGTCAGGTATGCCTGTGGGGCGGAAAGACGCACCGCTGTGGCGAGGGATGCGACCAGGCCCGTAAGCACTGCGAACAGGAGAGCGACGACTATCAGTACCGCCACTTTACCGACGCCAATCTGCAGATACGGCAATTGAAGTTCCTTGGCGATCAGACCGCTGAACGGAAACACGACCAACGAGGTACAGGTCACACCGATCACACCTCCAATAGCTCCGATGGTCGCCGATTCCTTGACGATAATGCCCACCAGGGTCGCACGATCGGCGCCGAGAATACGGTACGCGGCGAATTCACGCTTGCGTTCGTTCATAGCCGACGAAAACACCGCCAACATCACGACCAATCCCATAGTCCAGAACACCGTGATGAACACCGCCACATAGCGGATGATCACCTTGAGATTCGTTTTCGTCGTAGCCGTGATACCGCCCGGATACACATATCCCAGACTTTTGATCCCCGTGGCTTTTGCGATATTCGAGGCGACCTGTTGTGCGGAATATCCGTCCTTGACTTTGACGAGCACGGCGGACACCGCTTTGCCGGCGTATTCTTCAGGAATCGCGGCATGTCCGACCTGCGCGGAATAGGAAACGACATCCGGCACCGTGTCCAGGTTCACGAATACGGAATTGTCCAGTGACGTTCCGGTATCGGCCAGTTGCGCGGCCACGGGGAATTCATGACCGTACAGTTTGACCGTATTGTTGTCCGACACGTTGATGCTGGCGCCTGCTATGATTTGGCCGCGACGGAGTGTGCCGTCGAATTGCGAAGCCACCCAAGGAGTGATGACGAAGTCGGTGTCGGGGTTGAAGCCGATGATCTGCACCTTTTCGTCGCAGCAGGCTGCCGCAAGCGAGGAGATGTACGTCTGCACCGTGCTTTCGCCCACACCGTCCGCTTCGGCGATTTGGCTTCCAATGTCATTGGTGAAGTAGAACGTGCTCGAAGAGTTTCCCGTGAGCAACGCCTCAGCCTGGTTTTTCGTGTTCTGCGGCGTGACCATCAGATCGGCGCCCATACGTTCCCGCATGCTGTTCAGCCCGTTGTTCAGGTTCATGGAAAGCAGCGCGCCTCCATAGAACGCCACAGTGAGCATGACGACCACAATGACAAGCGCCGAAGTGCGGAATGGTTTGCGACGCAGATTGGCCAGCGGTAGTTTCGCAAGGGTGATATGCGGCACGTCAGCCACGCTTTGCCGGCTTGAGATCGAGATATACGGCGACTGCTGCGAGCATCGCCAGCAGCACGCCCAATACGATAAGCGTCGGCATCGTCACTATATGGCAATGCATCATGGAGCCTCTGCATACGCCTACCAGCATGGTCGGCACCAGAACGACAAGCACGCCCAGCACGGCATTGGCGATATCCAATCCGACCCTGACCCGGCTTGGCGCGAAAAATCCGATTATTGCCAGCAATGCGATGACGACACCCAGTCCCAGAGCGACCCGAGCGGTGTAGCGGCATGCCATGGGCATGTCTTTGACGGCACACACATGCGCGAAGGTCTGCGGGGCGATGACAATCAGCGCGCCCAGAACAATCTGAGATATCGCGGCGAACAGTTTTCTTGGCATGGTTCTTCCTCTCGAAAAGCAAACATCGCCGATTATCGCAACAAATGCTCCGAAAGAAAAGACTTGTTTTTTCACTCAATCCGTGTTATGAGCCCACAACGGCGCCGCCACGAGGGACGCCTATTGGAAAAGCCGTCAGAGCTTTTCAATAGGCGCCACACGAAGCAGCAATCGTTTGACGCCATCCGTGCCGAAATCGACGGTGATCACCGAATTCGCGCCCTTGTCCTGCGTTTCGATGACCTTTCCCAAACCGTAATGGTCATGGGTGATTCTGTCGCCTATCTGGAAATCCGAGATGCTCAATCCGTTGTTGCCGTCCAACGAACTTGCCGGAGCCGATTTCGTCAGATCCTTTGGCTTGGCGCGGCGCGTGGTGACCTTACCGGATTTGCCGGAGGGCTTGCCGGAACCGTATGACGACCGGGATGAGCCATACGAACCGTATGAGGACGAGCCAGAGTGCAATCCGCCAGAGAAACGGCGGCTTCCCGAGCCGTAGGAGGACCGTCCGGAACCATACGAGCTGTGCGATCCATGAGACGACCCATAAGTGGAATGCGATCCGCGAGAACCAGAACCATACGATGAGGAACCGTATGTCGACGATCCGTACATCGATTCGCCGAAGGAAGTGGATCCGAAATCGTCATCATCGTCCCACCCGCCGAACTCGTCGTCATCTCCCCAGCTGGCGCGCATGCGCTCCACACCGGCCTCACGACGTTTCCAATCGATGAGTTCATCCGGAATCTCATCCAGGAACTGGCTGGGCATCATGTCATTGGCCTGCCCCCATTGGGCACGCACCGCCGCACGGGTCACATACAGCCGACGCTTCGCACGGGTGATGCCCACGTATGCCAGACGACGCTCCTCGGACAGCTCGCTGGTGTCCTCCATGGCACGCTGGTGCGGGAACGTACCCTGTTCCATACCCGTAAGAAACACATACGGATATTCCAAACCTTTGGCCGTATGCAAGGTCATCATCGTGACCTTGCCGGAATCCTCGCCCTCTCCCGGCAACTGATCCGAGTCGGCGACCAATGCCGTGGTCTCCAGAAAACCGGCCAACGTGGCATCCGGCGTGTTCTGTTCGAATTCGGCGGCCACGGACTGCAACTGGGAAAGATTGTCCACACGCGAAGCATCCTGCGGATCCTCGGAACGTTGCAATTCCTCCAGAAGACCGCTTTTATCCAATACTTCGGCCACCACTTCGGATGGTTTCGAATCATGTTCCTTGGCGAAATCGGCCAGCTCGTGCATCAGATCACGGAATGCGCCCAACGGTTTGGTGGTACGGCCTGTCATGCCTTCAATCTGGTCCATATGTTCAATGGATTCGAAGAACGTGAGGCCATGCGCGTCCGCGTAGCCGGCCACCAATCCCTCCGCGCGTGCGCCGAGTCCTCGTTTAGGCACATTGAGGATACGCCGCACGTTCACATTATCCGCGGGATTCACGATGGCCTGCAAATACGCGATGGCGTCCTTGACTTCCCTACGTTCATAGAATTTGGTGCCGCCGACCAGCTGATACGGCAGATTGGCGTTGATCATGGCCTCTTCCAGCGAACGTGACTGCGCGTTGGCTCGGTACATGATGGCGATGTCACGGTAAGCGACGTCTTCCTCGGTGTGGATTCGTGCGATTTCGTTCGCTATCCATCCGGCTTCCTGCTGTGCGTTGTCGGCGGCATAGCCGACGATTTTGTCGCCTTGACCAAGCGCCGTCCACAGTTTCTTCGGCTTGCGGTTTTCGTTTTTCGCGATCACCGCGTTCGCCGCGTCGAGGATGGTCTGCGTCGAACGGTAGTTCTGTTCGAGCATGATGGTTTTGGCGTTCGGGAAATCCTGTTCGAAGTCTTGGATGTTACGGATGTCCGCACCTCGGAACGCGTAGATGGATTGGTCGGAATCACCCACCACGGTAATCCAGCTCGGTCCCACACGGCCCGCTCCCCTCGCCTGCGGGTCGGGCTGTTCGTCCGAATCGATGCCGGACAATTCACGTACGAGCACATATTGGGCATGGTTGGTGTCTTGATACTCGTCCACGAAGATGTAACGGAACCTGTGCCGATAGTATTCGCTCACCTGCGGGCAGGTTTGGAGCAATTCCACGGTGCGCATGATCAAATCGTCGAAGTCGACTGCGTTGGCGAGCGCCAGACGATGCTGGTATTCGGCGTAGACGACGGCGACCAGTTCGTCGACGTCGCCGGCGCTCACCTGGTATCCACGCTGTCCCGGGATGTAATCGCAGTTCGCTTTTTTCAGCTGGTCTTTCCAGGAAACCAACGCGTTCTTGCAGTCGGATATCTTGCCCAGCAGCATGCGTGGCGTATACCGCTTCGTATCGATGTTCAGGTCGGCTGCGATCAGTTTGACCAGTCGCTCGCTGTCCGCGGTGTCGTAAATCGAGAAGCCCGATTTAAGGCCGATTTCCTTGCCGTCGCGGCGTAGGATGCGTACGCAGGCGGAGTGGAAGGTGGAGATCCACATATGTTCGGCTTCCGGCCCGACCAAAGTCACGAGACGTTCACGCATTTCCGCGGCCGCCTTGTTGGTGAAGGTGATGGCGAGGATGCTGCTTGCCCAGAAGCCATGCGCCAGCAGCCATGCGATGCGACGTGTCAGCACACGGGTCTTGCCTGAGCCTGCGCCGGCGCCGATGAGCAATGCCTGGCCGTAGTATTTCACCGCTTCTTCCTGTTGGGGGTTGAGTCCCTCTATCAGGCTCCGCGGATCGCACATCACAGGTCCCATGCTCTGTTCCACCGATTCCTCTTTTCTTCGCGCACGCTCATATTCAAACATTTGTTCGCAGCATTCATGTTTATCACATGAGCAGGTCAGGGGTCCGACTCGCACGGTCAATTGAGGCGCGTATGCTGAACTCCTATATACGGCTCGCCGTATGCCATCATCTGATGCCGCTTTCGCGGCCGACAAGATTAAGGGGTTTCATGAAGGAACTTGAAGAGCGCATTGCGCAACAAGGTACCGTCAAGCCCGGCAATGTGCTGAAAGTGGACGCGTTCCTCAACCATCAGTGCGATGTCGAGCTGTTCGACCATATGGGCGCCGCCTGGGCCGAGCATTTCAAGGGCAAGACCATCGATAAGATTCTGACCATTGAGGCTTCCGGCATTGGCATCGCCTGTGTCGTGGCCCGTCATTTCGGCAATGTCCCGGTGGTGTTCGCCAAGAAGGCGCAGTCCATCAATCTTGACGGCGACCAGTACACGACCACCGTGTATTCCTTCACCAAGCAGAAGGAGTTCCCTGTCATCGTGTCCAAGCGCTATCTCAATGAAGGCGACCACGTGCTGCTGATCGACGATTTCCTTGCCAACGGCAAGGCGTTAAAAGGCCTGATCGAGCTGTGCCATGAGGCCGGAGCCACTGTGGAAGGCATCGGCATCGCAGTGGAAAAGGGCTTCCAAGGCGGTGGCGACCAGCTGCGTGAGGAAGGGTACGACGTCGATTCCCTGGCAATCGTCGAATCGATGGATCCGGAAAACGGCACCATCGAATTCCGCTCCTGATTTTTTCAGTACGCTCAAACGATTATAAGAGAGGATGTAACAGTTGAGCGAAGAGAAGAACACAGAGAAAACCGAAAAAAAGACGAAGGCAAAAGACACTAAAAAAGGCGTGTCTTTTGAGTCGTTGAGCAGTCTTGACGCACCGGTGTCGTTCTGGAAGGGCATTCCGTTCGGCCTGCAGCACGTCATGGCCATGTTCGTGGCGAATCTCGCGCCTATCTTCCTGGTGGCCACGGCCGCCAAGATGGATGCCGCGCAGTCCGCCGCCATCATTCAGGCCGGCCTGCTGGTCGCAGGTCTCGGCACCTGCCTGCAGCTGTACGGTGTGTGGCTGATTGGTTCCCGTCTGCCGATGGTCACCGGCATTTCCTTCACCTACGTCGCGGCCGCCATGTCGATCGCGCAGCATCAGGGTTATGGCGCAGTCGCCGGCGCCGTGGTGCTTGGCGGCCTGTTGGAGGTCGTGCTTGGTTTGACGGCCAAGTATTGGCGTCGTTTCGTCCCGCCGATCGTTTCCGCGATTGTCGTCACCTCGATTGGTTTTTCGCTCCTGTCCGTCGGCGCCACGAGCTTCGGCGGCGGTTCCGGCGCGAAGGATTTCGGCAGCTGGCAGAATCTGACGCTTGGCCTGATTTCGCTGGTGGCTTGCCTTGCGTTCCAGCTGCTCATGAAGGGCACCGCCAAGCAGCTTTCCGTGCTGTTCGGCCTTGTCGTGGGCTATGTGGTCGCGATTTTCATGGGAAAGGTCGATCTCTCCGGTTTCGCCAATCTGCAGGTCGTATCGGTGCCGCATTTCATGCCGTTCAAGCTTGAGTTTGATCCGGGTGCGATTATCTCCTTCGCTCTGCTGTATGTCGTTTCCTCGGTTGAGGTGTTGGGCGACACAGCGGCGCTTACCAAGGTCGGTCTCGACCGTCAACCCACCGACAAGGAAACCGCCGGAGCTATTGCCGGCGACGGTTTGATCTCCTCCGTGTCCGGTTTGTTCGGCTGCCTGCCATTGACTTCGTTCGCGCAGAACATCGGTCTGGTGGCGATGACCAAGGTGGTCAACCGCAAGGTGATTCTTTCCGGCGGTCTGATTTTGGTGCTCGCCAGCTTCGTTCCGGCCGTTGCAGAGGTCTTCAACTCCCTGCCGCAGGCTGTGCTTGGCGGCTGCACCATCATGATGTTCGGCAATATCATCCTGTCCGGATTCCAGATGATTTCCGAGGCCGGTTACACGCAGCGCAACATCACCATCGCCGCGTTGAGCCTGACCATTGGCATCGGTTTCACCCAGGTCGGCGACATTTTCGCCAACTTCCCGGCGCTGTTCCAGTCCATCTTCGCTTCCAACTGCATCGCGGTGTCGTTCGTGGTGGCTGTGATTCTCAACGCCGTTCTGCCTAGCGAGGAGCACTTCCTGTCCGCTCCTCAGCATCAGGAGGCCTGATTTCCCTAATATCGGCATCGTCCGCATATGAATGATCCCCATTCCGATTTCCACGGAATGGGGATCATTCATATGCGACGGCATGTGGCGGACCTCGTATGGAAGTCGTCAACGCATCAATCAGTACCCTTGCTTGATCCAAGCGGCGATTGAATCCTTGACCGCCTGCGCGTAGATCGTATTGGACATTCCCGGATGGATGCCATCTCCGGCAAGTTCGTCAGCATGCTGGGAAATGGTCCCGTCCCAATCGACCAGTACGACGTTGTTGGAATGCGCCGCGGCGAATTGCTTCAACACGGCATTGGTGCCGGGAACCCATGAAACGGGAGCGTGCGCGTTAATGAGCACCAGCACATGATCGGGGCCGACATCATTCAGCAGATCGTCAAGCTGATCATTGGTCACCACGGAGTTGGTGGCAAGTCCCACCAAGACCCAGGGGCGCAGATTTCCTTGCGCTTTCAATTGATCGACAAGACCCTGTCCCTTCGCCATCGACCGTGAGACTTCGGCATCCACAATGATGTTGGGGAACGTGTCCTGCAATCCTTTGCTGGACGCCAGCATCACCGAATCTCCGATGGCGGCCATTTGCGAACCATCCGGCATCTTATGTCGTGGCTTCCTTGGCATCGGTGTTCTGCGTCGTTCCAAAGCGGCATGATTGCGTTGCTGCAACAGCCTGGAGCTGATACCCAAGGATTGCGCCACACTGGTTTGTTCCGGTGCCGTCGCCACAGCGTATCCGCAGAAGCTCCATGAGCATGCCAGCACCACGACCGTGGATATCAGACGGCCGCAATGCTCGGCTTCGTCTCCACTGATCGGACGAATCAACGCGATGAATCCCGCACGAGCGACTGGCTTCTCGAACAGCCGCCAAGATGCGAACGCGAACAGCACGGTGAGGATGAAGGTGAAGGATAGCAGCCTGTCGGCATGCCATGCGCCCCACTGGGGCAACAGGGACCTCAGCAGCAGCCATAATGGCCAATGCCACAGATAAATGCCATACGAATAATGGCCCAAAGCGGCAAGCGGCTTGAACACAAGCAGATCCTGCATCCAGGATCCGAATGGTATGGTTCCTGCGATCAGCACCACAGCAAGCACGGAGGCGACGAAGATACCGCCATGGAACGCCGCTGGGCCTTGAGTGATATGCCGCATCATCCACAGCAATGCCAGCAATGCGCCAAAGGCAACTATCGGGCCGAATTGAATCCATATCTTATGGAATCGTTCCATTATCCGCGATTCATTGGCTCGCCCATGCTCATGTCTGAGAATCGGCAGTATCCAAGCCAGCGCGGCACCGAGCCATAGGCCCATGGCGTGCGTGTCGGTGCCGAAATACACACGTGTGGGGTCAGCGCCAGAGTGGTATAGCAGTCCCATGGATACCGCGCTTGCTCCGGCAAGGGCTGTCAGTATGCATACCGGAGCCCATCTGATGATGATTTTTCGCAGCAGCAAAACCACGAATGGAGCGATCAGATAAAACTGCATGAGCAACGACATGAACCATAGGTGACGGAATATGTCAGGGTTCATCTGGGAGAAATAGCTGGCTCCGCTGCTGATGGCATACCAGTTGTAGCATCCCAGAAGCACGGTCATGATCTGGTTCCGGATGCCGACAAGCATGTCGCGGTTCACCAGCCATGCCAACGTCACCGAGACCGGGATAAGAGCAAACAGCGCGGGATAAATCCGGCGGAACCGTTTGAGGAAGTACTCCCCCAGTTCCAAGCCTTTACCTGAATCGATACGATTGAGCAGCGATGAGAAAATCAGGAAACCGGAGATGGTGAAGAACACATCCACACCGAAAAACCCGCCTTGAAGCGAAAGCTCATCGCAGTGATACAGCACAATCGCAATAAGGGCTATGCCTTTAAGCCCGTCCAAACCGACGAAACGTCGTTTAGCAGCCACGAATAACCAACCGTTCTCTCTTACATCATTGCACGGTACAGTGCAACCTGTCGTATCGTACTACCAAGCAATCCCTTGCGAATCGCGGAAAGGGGGCCCAACGCACTGCGCCGCCGTGCCTGATTGACCGATGATATCGATTATCAGGCACGGCGGCGCAGATTCATACCGTTTGCCGTCACGTTCCTCTACCAGCCGAAACGTGACACGTCACTCACTTGGAGAAGACGTTGCCGTAGGAGTCCTTGCCTTCTTCTGCGATGGCGGCGGACTTGCGGGCGATGGCCAGCTCCTCGTTGGTCGGGATGACGCAGATGGTGACTGCGGAATCCGGGGTGGAGATGATGCGCGGTTCCTTGGAACGGGTCGCGTTCTTCTCCTCATCCAGCTTGACGCCGAACGGAGCGAGCTTGTCGCAGACCATCTTGCGCACGACGTCATCGTTCTCGCCAACGCCTGCGGTGAAGGTGATCACGTCGACGCCACCCATCTGAGCGGTGTAGTTGCCGATGTAGCCGACGATGCGGTGCACGTAGATGTCGAGAGCCAGCTTGGCGTCCTCGTTGCCCTCTTCGACCAGACGATGCACTTCACGCAGGTCGCCGAAGCCGGTCAGACCCATCATGCCGGAACGCTTGTTGAACAGGGTGTCCAGTTCGTCCACGCTCATGTGGGCGTTGCGAATCAGGTGGAAGACGACGGCCGGATCGATGTCGCCGGTACGGCCACCCATCACGAGGCCTTCCAGCGGGGTCAGACCCATGGAGGTCTCAACCGGCTTGCCGGAGATTTCGGCGGAGGCGGAAGCACCGTTGCCGATGTGCAGCACGATCTGCTTGAGGCCTTCGGCCGGCTTGCCGATGACGGACGGCACGACGGAGGAGATGAACTCGTGGGAGGTGCCATGGGCGCCGTAACGGCGGATGTGGTACTGCTGGGCGACTTCCTTGTTCAGCGCGTAGGTGCTGGAAGCTTTCGGCAGCTGGAAGAAGAAGGAGGAATCGAACACGAAGATCTGCGGAACATCCGGCAGCAGGGAGCGCATGACCTCAGCGCCCTTGGCCTCCGGACCGTTGTGCAGCGGGGCGAGCACGGCGAGGTCCTTGACCTGGCCGATGGTCTTGTCGTTGACCAGAGCCGGCTTCGGGAAGATGGAACCACCCTGCACCACGCGATGGCCGACGGCCACAATGCCTGCGTCGGCGAGCTTCGGGCCGAACTCGTCGAAGAAGCCGAGCACGCGCTTCAGACCCTGCTCATGGTCGTGAATCGGCTCTTCGAGCTCATGCTTCTCGCCGTTGTACTCGTGCTTGTAATGACCGTCAACCGGCTCGCCGATCTTCTCGACCAGACCGGAAGCGATACCTTCGCCGGTTTCAAGATCAACCAGCTGATACTTGATAGAGCTGGAACCGGAATTGATGACAAGGACGGTTTTCGCCATTGTGGGCATCCTCCATGTGTTAATCGATGTGCCGCTTACGCGACTTTCCAAAACCTTAGATTACTCGTTGCTTGCTACAAAATGCCCGATTACTGGGCTTCGATGGCGGTCAGGGCGATGGTGTTGATGATGTCCTGGACCGTGGCGCCACGGCTCAGATCGTTCACCGGGCGGTTGAGACCCTGCAGCACCGGCCCGACGGCGGCCGCTCCCGAGGAACGCTGTACCGCCTTGTATGCGATGTTGCCCGCGCACAGATCCGGGAATACGAACACATTGACATGGCCCGCCACCGGATCGCCCTTGGCTTTGGTCGCGGCCACGGTCGGAGACCATGCCGCGTCGAACTGGATCGATCCGACCACCGCAAGGTCGGGAGCCTTGTCTTTGACGATGGTGGTGGCTTCCTCGACGAGGTCGACGTCGGGTCCTTTTCCGGAGCCCAGCGTGGAATAGGACAACATACCCACCTTCGGTTCAAGGCCGAACGCCTTGGCCGTTTCGGCGGATTGGATTGCTATTTCGGCGAGCTGCTCGGCATTGGGGTTAAGGTTGATGGCACAGTCGGCGAACACGGCGACATGGTCCTTAAAACACATCAGGAACGCTCCGGAGACCAGCGACGTTCCTGGCTTGGTCCTGATGACCTGCAGGGCCGGACGCACGGTATTGGCCGTGGAGTTGACGGAACCGGACACGAGACCGTCCGCCATGCCCATCACCACAAGCATGGTGCCGAAATAGCTGTCATCGGCCAGCTGTTTGCGCGCCTGCTCTTCGGTCATGCCTTTCTTGGCGCGCAGCTCGCACAGCTTCGCCACCATGGGTTCCAGCACCGTTTCATCATCCTTGGCTTGGAATTTCGCCTTGCCAAGCGATTTCAATCCCAATTCCTGGCCGCGGGCGAGAATGGCGTTTTCGTCTCCGACGATGATCAGATCGACGATGTCGCGCTCCAGCAGATAATCGGCGGCTTTGATGATGCGATCCTCGTTGCCCTCCGGCAGCACGATGGTCTTCTTGTCCGCCTTCGCCTTGCCCAGCAGACCGTATTGGAAAGCATAGGGTGTGGTCGGGGCGTCGAATGGCGATTCGAGTGCCACGGTCAGTTCCGCGGCGTCGACGTTCGTCGCGAACGCTTCGTCTGCCTTGCTGATGGCGTCATCGTCGTTGAAATCGACGGCAGGTAGCGTCCACACCGGCACCGGGTAGTCGACGAAGCATGCTTTGAGTGGATCCGGCTGCGTGTCGTCACACCCAGTAATGAACACGCCGACGACTTTGCTCCCGGCGTCTTCGATGACCTTGGTGGATGCCTCAACCGTGCTTTTGACTTGTTCCGGCGTGCGTTCGATAGTGCATACGGCCAGCAGGACCGGCGATTGGAGGTCTGCCGCGACGTCAGCGTTGAAAGAGAACATCGCGGGATCATTGACTGCTGACCTGTCGGTGCCGACAATCACCATGGCATCCGGTCGGGCTGTTTCTACGGCTTGGGTGTAGGCCGCAACGATATCCACCCGCGAACCTTCCTTATCGTTACGAGCGCGCTTGGGGCACACGCCGACGGACTGTTCCCGGCTCAAACCGGCATTGGAAGCTTCGATCAGCACGTCCGTGAAGGTGTCTTTTCTGCAGACCGCCGGACGGAACACTCCGGTCTTGCCGGCTGCGGCAAGTGTCTTAGTGACTCCAAGGGCGACAACATTACGGCCGTTAGCCGCTTCGGGACTGATGATGGTGACGCTGGTAAAACTCACGGTGTCTCCTATGTACTTCACATTATTCGGGTGCGATACCGCATCGTTCGCACAATGAGCAATTGTAATGTGCAACGGTAACTGACACGCGCTAGCGGTTTTGCTGTTTTAAGCCAAGCATATCGCACCGTAATACGAAAAAGCCCCAAGGGAACAATCCCTTGGGGCTTTTATCAAGCAATCAGGCCAAATAGCCTAGGCTCACTCGTTATCGCCAGCGGTTGCGGCGGTAGCGGAGATAGCACCCTGCTTGTTGGTGTTGACACCGGAGTAGACCCAGTCGGTGTAATCCGGGTGATCGTAGCCGTTGTCGACAGCGAACTGGAAGGCTTCCTGACGGAAGGCCTCGAGCTCGTTGATCTTGTCGGCGTACTTGTCAGCGTCGATCATGCGCAGAGCTTCAGCCTGGAGCTCGTAGCGATCGATGTTGTTCACGCGAACCATGTCGTACGGGGTGGTGGTGGAGCCCTGCTCCTCATAGCCGTGAACGTTGAAGTTGTCGTGGTTCGGGCGATCGTAGATCAGACCACGCACGTCGCGGGCATAGGAGTGGTAAGCGAACAGGACCGGCTTGTCCTCGGTGAACAGCTCAGCGAACTCCTCATCGGAGAGGGCCTCGTTGTTCTCCTTGGCGGACTGCAGCTTGACCAGGTCAACCACGTTGACGACCTTGAACTTGATGCCCATGGCGTCCAGCTTGTCGGCAGCGGCCATGATTTCCTGAGTCGGAACATCACCGGTGGCGGCGAGCACGATCTGAGCCTCATCGTTGGACTTCACGTTGGAAGCCCACTTCCACTCGGCAGCACCCTTCTCGAGCTCGGCGCGAGCTTCGTCCAGGGTCAGCCAGGTGGCGGCCGGCTGCTTGCCGGCGATGATGGCGTTGATCTTGTTGGTGGACTTGTAGCACTTCTCAGCCACAGCGAGCAGCATGTTGGAATCCACCGGGAAGTAGATGCCGATCACGTGATCGTTGTTGAAGCACTTGTTCAGCAGGACGGAGGTGACACCCGGATCCTGGTGGGAGAAGCCGTTGTGATCCTGACGCCACACGTGGGAGGAGACGAGCAGGTTCATGGAGGAGATCGGCTTGCGCCACGGAATCTCGCGGACGGTAGCCTCGAGCCACTTGGCGTGCTGGTTCAGCATGGAGTCGATCACGTGCACGAAGGACTCATAGGAGCTCCAGATGCCGTGACGGCCGGTCAGCAGGTAGCCCTCGAGGAAGCCTTCCATCTGGTGCTCGGAAAGCTGCTCGGTGACCTGGCCGGTGACAGCCATGTGCTCGTCGACCTGAGCGGACAGGTAGCCGGCGTCCCACTGCTTATTGGTGACGTCGTAAGCGGCCTGCAGACGGTTGGAAGCGGTCTCATCCGGTCCGAAGATACGGAAGGAGTCCGGGTTGTTCTTGATGATGTCGCGGGTGTAGACGCCCAGACGACGGGTGGCCTCGAGCTGGCCCCAGCCGTGGCCGTACTCGGCGACTTCCTTGACCTCGTAGTCTTCCAGCTTCGGCAGCTTCAGCTCTTCGCGGATGCGGCCACCGTTGGCGTTCGGGTTCTCACCGATGCGCAGTTCGCCGGTCGGCATGAAGGCGGTGACTTCCGGCTTCACGGCGCCGTTCTCGTCGAACAGCTCTTCCGGCTTGTAGGACTCGAGCCAGTTCTTGAGGACCTCGAAGTGGGCCTCGGTATCGCGGGCGGAAGCCAGCGGCACCTGGTGGGAACGCCAGGAGCCCTCGGTCTTCTTGCCGTCGATGAACTTCGGGCAGGTCCAGCCCTTCGGGGTACGGAAGATGATCATCGGGTAGAACGGACGAGTCATGTCGTCGGTCTGAGCGGCGGCCTTGATGTCGCAGATCTCGTCGAAGACGGTCTCGAACAGCTCGGCGAAACGACGGTGGATCGACAGGTGATCCTCGTTGTCGAAGCCAGCGACGAACTCGTACGGCTCATAGCCCATGCCGTGGAAGAACTCGTGGAGCTCTTCGTCGGAGATGCGGGACAGGATGGTCGGGTTGGCGATCTTGTAGCCGTTGAGGTGCAGGATCGGCAGCACGATACCGTCGGTGCGCGGGTTGATGAGCTTGTTGGACTGCCAGCCGGTGGCCAGCGGGCCGGTCTCAGCTTCGCCGTCGCCGACGATGGCCGGGACGAACAGGCTCGGGTTGTTCATCACAGCGCCGTAGGCGTGGGACAGGGCGTAACCCAGCTCGCCGCCTTCGTGGATGGAGCCCGGGGTTTCCGGAGCGTAGTGGGACGGGATGCCACCCGGGTAGGAGAACTGGCGGAAGAACTTCTGCAGGCCAGCCTCATCCTTGGTGATGTTCGGGAAGTACTCGGTGTAGGTGCCGTCCAGGTAGGACTGAGCGGTACCAGCCGGGCCGCCGTGGCCCGGGCCCATGATGATCACAGTGTTCTGCTGGTGATCAGCAATGAGACGGTTGATGTGGCCGATGAGGAAGTTCAGGCCCGGGGTGGTGCCCCAGTGACCGACCAGACGGTGCTTGACGTCTTCGCGGGTGAAAGGCTCCTTCATCAGCGGGTTGCTACGCAGATAGATCTGGCCGATGGAGAGGTAGTTGGCTGCGCGCCAGTACTTATCCACGCCTTCGATAGCTTCCTCGGAAACCGGAGCGTTCAGCTTCTTCCAAGGGGTGCCAATAACAGGACTCGTCATGTGTACTCCTGTACTCCTGCACTGTGATGTGCGATTGTTTATTTCCTTAGGTCATGAGCCATGCCTAAAACCTTGCGGTTACGCGGTATGCCTCATTTCCAGTCACTTGCACATATTACGAGCGCGGTTCGACTTTTTGCTGTTTTTTTGCGACTGTGTGTTCAATTGTTATTTTTCTGTACGCAAATGTGTGCTTTTATCGGGATTTTTGTGCGTACTTCACACTCTATCAAAAAGATTGAAAAACGGCTCAAAATCAACGTTTTTAGTCGGTTAACACATGTTTCCCACGTTCGTTTCCCTAGATACACACGCGGCGTGTTGAGTAGGTGGGAGTAAGCAATTGTGAGATTCGTTCATTCTCCGTTCACGTGTTTCCAATGTCTCCTTGCAACGTCACAATAGAGCAGTTAGTATTGTTCGTTTCTTGATACCTCATATTAAAGGGAGAGTGTTATGGCTGCAGGTCCTGTGCTCGTTGTCGATTTCGGAGCCCAGTACGCCCAGCTGATCGCACGTCGCGTGCGTGAGGCCAATGTTTATTCGGAGCTCGTGCCGCATTCCATGCCGGTCAATGAGATGCTGGCCAAGGATCCGCAGGCCATCATCCTGTCCGGTGGCCCCGCTTCCGTGTTCGAACCGGGCGCTCCGCGCGTCGACAAGAAGCTGTTCGACGCGGGCGTTCCGGTGCTCGGCATCTGCTACGGCTTCCAAGCCATGGCATACGCGTTGGGCGCGGATGTCGACAAGGCCGCCCTGGGCGAATACGGCAAAACGGAAACCACCATCGACAAGGCGGAGGGTCTGCTCGACGGCTCTCCCGCAGAGCAAAGCACGTGGATGAGCCATGGCGTGGCCGTCAAGACCGCGCCGGAAGGCTTCGAAGTGCTCGCCCACACCGAAGGCGCACCGGTCGCCGCCATGCAGGACGAGTCCCGCAAACTGTACGGCGTGCAGTGGCATCCGGAAGTCAAGCACACTCCGATGGGCCAGAAGCTCATCGAGAACTTCCTGCACAAGTGCGCCGGCCTCGGCGATAACTGGAACGCGTCCAACATCATCGAGGACCAGGTCAAGAAAATCCGCGAGAAGGTCGGCGACGCCCAGGTGATTTGCGGCCTGTCCGGCGGCGTCGACTCCGCCGTCGCGGCGGCTCTGGTGCATAAGGCCATCGGCGAGCAGCTCACCTGCGTGTTCGTGGACCACGGTCTGCTGCGCAAGGGCGAGGCCGAGCAGGTCAAGCATGATTTCGTCGAGGCCACCGGCATCAAGCTCATCGCCGTGGACGCCTCCGAAGACTTCCTCACCGCATTGAAGGGCGTGAGCGAGCCGGAGAAGAAGCGCAAGATCATCGGAGAGAAGTTCATCCGCACTTTTGAGAAGGCGCAGCGTCAGGTCATCGAAGAGGCCGGTGCCTCCGGCAAGGAAGTCAAATTCCTCGTGCAGGGCACGCTGTATCCGGACGTCGTAGAGTCCGGCGGCGGCGATGGCGCGGCCAACATCAAATCGCACCACAATGTGGGCGGCCTGCCGAAGGACATCAAATTCCAGCTCATCGAGCCGCTGCGCACCCTGTTCAAGGATGAGGTGCGCGCCATTGGCACCGAACTCGGTCTGCCGGATGAGATTGTCTGGCGTCAGCCATTCCCGGGTCCGGGTCTCGGCATCCGCATCATCGGCGAAATCACCAAGGAACGTCTTGACCTGTTGCGCGAAGCTGATGCCATCGCACGTGAGGAGCTTTCCAAGGCCGGCCTCGACCGCGACATCTGGCAGTGCCCGGTCGTGCTGCTTGCCGACGTGCATTCCGTGGGCGTGCAGGGTGACGAACGCACCTACGGCTCGCCGATCGTGTTGCGTCCGGTGTCGTCCGAAGACGCCATGACCGCCGACTGGTCGCGTATCCCGTACGACGTGCTCGCCACCATCTCGACGCGTATTACCAACGAATGCCGTCAGATCAACCGCGTGGTGCTTGACTGCACTTCCAAGCCGCCGGCAACCATCGAATGGGAGTGAGCCCGCAGGCTTGACGCATAGCGGAAGGGGCTTTCCACAAACTATTCTTGTGGAAAGCCCCTTCCGCTATGTTACGGAAACAAGTCCGCTCTCGTCAGACGGACCGAACGTCCCCCGACGTCACTTTTGCATATCCGTCAAACAAGCATGTCATTCCACAGATCCACGAAATTCGGTAGGGTTTTCGCCGTCGTGGCGACGTTCTTCACTTGGATGCCTTTGATGCGTAGGCCAAGCATCGCCGCGAATGTGGCCATACGATGATCGGCATAAGTCTCCATCACGGATGGTCTAAGACGATTCGCCGACACAGGGGTTATCTCCAATCCATCGGGCAGTTCGTGGGCAGCTCCCCCAACGCGCGTAATCTCGTTGGCCAAAGCCTCCAGACGGTTCGTCTCATGCCCTCGTAAATGACCGATGCCGATCATGCGGGTAGGCTTGTCCGCAAAAACCAGAATCGCTGCAAGCGACGGCGCGATCTCACCTGCCGCCGTCAAGTCGAAATCACCTAGGCCGCTGACATGACCGTTGCCGGTCACTTCGCAGTACCGGACGTCGTCAATCACCGGGAAGCTGATCTCGGCTCCCATACGTTCCAAATATCCCGGAAGCATGCCTCCGGGTTGCGTAGTGGATTCCGGCCAATGAGGTACGCGCACGGTTCCTCCGGCGATGAGCGCTGCGCCAAGGAACGGGGCGGCATTCGACAGGTCAGGTTCGACCGTCACAGTTTCGGGCAACTGCACGGCTCCCGGCTGCACGGTCCACACGCGAGCGTGTTCGTCTGCGTTGACACGCACGCCGGAACCATGCAGATCGGCCACGGTCATGCGAATATGCGGCAAACTCGGCGTCTTCTCCCCCGTGTGATGCAGTTCCAAACCGCCTGGCACTCGAGAGCCGATGAGCAATAGTCCTGAAATGAACTGCGAGGATCCCGAAGAATCAATGCTGACCACGCTCGGCTCAGCGCACTGGCTCACCGTTTGAGGTGGAGTGATTGTAAATGGCAGTCGACCTTCCTCGCCGTGGTATTCGATACATGCCCCCAACTGTTCAAGACCGTCCAACACCGGCTTCATCGGACGCGCGTACGCCTGCTCGTCACCGTCGAAAGCCACAGGACCGTCCGCGAACATGGCAAGACCGGGCACAAAGCGCATCACCGTTCCCGCAAGACCGCAGAACACCTTCGTACCACCGTGGAACCGGCCGTCGGACGGCGGCACCACTGTAACCGTGGTGTCAACCTGCTCGTCGATTTCGCAGCGCACTCCCAACGCGCGCAACGCGTCCATCATCAACTCGGTGTCACGTGAACGCAATAGACCGACCAATCGCACGGGTCGATGTCCGAGCGCCGCGAGAATGAGATAACGGTTCGACAGTGATTTGCTGCCCGGTACCACCACAGTGGCGTTCAACGGTTTGCCGGCATACGGTGCCGGCCACAGGTTCTCATGAAGTGCTTCCATATGGTTCATGGTAACCAAACCATGTGGAAAACGCCGCGCCCGTCTCGCATAGGTCGTCTTCCTGGCATGTTCCACAAATACATTCCTTTTTCATAAGACAACGCAATGTAATACGATGCTGTCATGGAGCATTTCATTTCACGTTGGTTGGTTTTGACCATTGCGGCCGGGGTCATGGTCACACTGCTTCCCGGCATGCACGCCGTTGGCGAACCACCCATTCTCGGCATCGGCGCGTTCGCGTTGTTCCTTGCGTTGATCAACGCGTCGATCAAACCGATCGTGCACACCATCGCATTGCCATTTTCGATTCTCTCGTTCGGACTAATCGCGTTAATCATCAACTGGCTGTTCATGGAGCTTGCGTCTTGGCTGGCCATAAGCCTGTTCGACGTGGGAGTAACCATCGATGGATTCTGGTGGTCCGTAATCGGATCGCTGATTATGGCCATCGTCTCCGGCATTGTCGGCACCGTCATTCAGGACTGATGCGATCGCGTATATAACTAAATGTCCTCCGCAATCTATCCGATTGCGGAGGACATTACTTTCGTTGTCGGGCTGACAGGATTTGAACCTGCGACATTCTGTTATATCTGGTGGTTTTTAGGTTTGGTTTGACAGAATGTTTGGAGATTGAGAAACGTTGGTATTTCAACGCTTTTGCCATCCTGTAAATTGTGACTGGTTATGACTGTATGGAACGCAACGTGACGGTCTTTGTATGCGGTTTGTATGCGGAATAAAGAAAAAGCCCCTCCCCCAGCAATGCTGAGAGAGGGGCGCGTGTTACATGAGGGTACGAATCACTCACGGTTAAGTGTTGGGCCTGAAACAGGTGCAACACTTATTTTTCGTTGGAACTGTCCGGCTTGGCTGCCGTGAGCTGGCTCACGCCGATTAGAGCGCCGACGAACAAACCGATCGCGTTGATGGTCGTAACGAGTTCGCCGCAGTGTGGCAGTCCCCATTGCGGGCCGACCGCTCCGACGAGCCATGCGACGGCCGGCAAAGCGATCAACGCGAACCACTTGAGTATGTCGTATACCCTGCCCGGCAGCAGGTAATCGGATTGCGGGCTATTGGATTCATCCATTTTTCACCTCCTTAAACATTGCGGCAACCGTCTCCACAACGCTTAAAGTCGTGGAAACGGGAGTTTCAGCGCAGGTACTGTCCGGGATAGATAACGTATGGGCTGCGGATGCCATTGCGTGCGGCAGCCGACTGCCAGCCGGAGCCGTAGATGCTCCACAGGCTTTCGCCGGAACGGACCACATGGCCTCCGACCACGCTCGAAGCGGTGGACGCGGACGCGCCGCCATAGGTGACGGTCTGCCCCGGATAGATCCGATTGACGTCACCGCTCGGTACACGCCAGGCGGACACCGGCTGGAGTCCGGTCCTCGCGGCGATCGCACTCATGGTGTCGCCGGAACGGACCACGACGCTACGCGAACCTGTGGCGGCCGTTCCGCCGGAACCTCCGCCGAGGCGACTGTTGACGATCTGCATGACCGCCGCGTAATTGCCACCCAACGCCTGCCTGCGGGCCGGATCGTTGCCGAAGTCGCCGCGGATGGTGCGCGCGGCCAAGGCGTTCAGGTCGACCGTCGGAGCGGTCGTGGGCTGAGGTTTCGGCTTGACGCTCGGCAGATCCGCCGCGCCCTTGTCGTCAGGGTTCGCGTACTTGCGCCATGCCGCGCGGTCGCCACGGAACTTGTTCAGGTCGAGTCGTCCGGACCAGCCGCTGAGACTGCCGTTGGACGTGTACTGGCGCATGACCTCGCCGCGGGCGCCGATATTCCACGGCGCAATCTGGTAACCGGTGACCATGTTCGTGGCGTACTGGGCGATCCAGATGCCGCAGTTTAGTTCGGTCTCCATGCCGGCGACCTGCCAGTAGCCGGAGTCCATCGTGTAGATGATGGGGTTCACGCCCGTCAGTCGCTTGACCTCGCGCGCCCACCTGCGTGGCCACTGCTTGTCGCCCCAGGCGGCGTTGTCCTGCGCCTCCCAGTCGAGGATCAGTACGCTTTTGCGAATATATCCTCGCACGTTGTCGACGAAGAACCTGGCCTCGGTCTCGGGGTTGCCGCCGCGCGCGTAATGGTAGACGCCGGTCTCCTTGCCGCTGTTGACGGCGCCGGCGAGCTGACGGTTCGCGTCGGTGTTGACGCCGTTGGACAGGCAACCACCGTATACGCCGCCGGACCCCCATGTGGTGCCGACGATGACGAAATCTGCCGGCACGGTCGCGGTGTCGATGCCGCACTGCCAGTTCGAGATGTCGTATCCGTTCATGTCGGCCATCGCGGCTGGCGCGACAGCCATGGAGATGGCGACCGTGAGCGCGGTCAGTAGCTTGCGCCATTGTCGGCGTGGATTCATGTGCTTGTGTCTCGGTTTGCCTTTGTTGAGGATGTTCAATTCCTCTCCTTTCCTTTGTCCGTACCGTCCGCCTTGTACGGACGGTGTGGAAATCTTTTGAATCTTTCAATCTGTGTTCGCGATATGCGCGTCACGTATGTCTTGGATCATCGAGGTTCCGGTTCCATTGCCGCCCAGACCGTGGTAAGCGGCATATATTCGTTCCGCGCTTTGCTTCAACGGAATGCTCGCAACACCACCTGCATCGACCATCTGACGGTGCAGAGCCTCGAGTTTGCAGAACAACAGTTCCCTGACGCCCTCATGCAGTGGATCGTGACGTTGGTCGACCTTGCTCAGAATCCAGGTGACGAACACGCCGCTGCCTCCGCTGCCGATGATGGCGACAACGATTGCGACGATGGTTTCCTGGCTCATTGGGAATCCTTCCGAAAGGAAAATCCCACACGTGGCTACCGTTGGAAGCTGCGATAACCACGTGTGGGATTTTGGAGGTTGAAATGTTGTTGGGAACGTTTGTGGATGAGGTCTGGTGGCCCTCCTGCGGGAAGCTTCGCGAGTGCACGAGGGTGGGCTACGAGTCGGCCTACCGCTGCCACATCCAGCCGAAATGGGCTGACGTCGACATGGAGTCGATCACCGCGAACGACATCGAGGAGTGGCTCGGCTCGTTCAATCAGGCCGGCGCCGCGCGCAAGGCGTGGGCCGTGCTGCGGGCGATACTCCGACTCGCCTATCGCAAGGGAGTCACCGACAATGACGTGACACGTCGTGAAATCAGACTGCCGCACCTGCGGCGGTATGAGCCGCGCGTGCTCGACGCCAGACAGGTAAGACGGCTGCTCAAAGGCTTCTACGGTCACGCGTTGGAAGCCTGGTTATTGGTCTCCGTCTGCGCGGGACTGCGCCGATGCGAGTCCGTCGGCATTGAATGGGCCGACTTGGATTTACGCCGGGGAATCGTGACCGTCAAAAGGTCAGTGCAATGGGTCGCTGGACATGAAACGGTCACCGACCCGAAGACCGACCAGAGCCGACGGACGGTCGCACTACCACGGTTCGCAGTCAAACGGCTCGCGCAATTGCGCCACGGCAGAACCGGCAGGCTGGTCGGCGATCTGAACGCCAACCAGGTGGCAGCTCATTACACGTCATGGTGCCAACGCATGAAACTCCCCTGCGTGCCGCCAAGGAACCTCAGGCACACCTTCGGCACTCTGGCAATCGCTGCGGGAGCCGATATCTCAGTGGTCGCACGACAACTCGGTCACAGCGACATCAAGACAACCGCCCGCTACTATCTCCGCCCCGATTTGTCCGTGCTGAGAAGTCTGCAGCGGGCATGGGAAAGACTCATCATCGGAGCCGCGTAGCTTTCCGTAACCCTGTACCAGGATTCCAATTGGATCATCATGCGTAACGGCAGGATGATTTTGATCAAGTTCAGTGGGAAAATCGGTTCGGGCAGTTGGGATGCTGTTGAATGTCCGGCAAAGCTCGCGTCCTGGTATCGTCCCATCGTTGACTTGTCGACTGTCTGCCTTGTATCAAATGGGCAAACGGCGCGAAGCCTCACGGCCAGAGCTGATGGAACTATCCGAGTGGCGAACGTGGGAAACGTTGGCAGTAATCAGGATTGCGTCGGCACGCTTTGTTTCCCAATCCCATGATTTCTAGCTTTCCGTAACCCTTTCCGCGCCGAACACGAACTGGAAAGTGAATTACCGCACCGCCTTGGTCGGCAGGATGCTTCTAGTCGCATTCCACGCCAATCGCCTCAACACCGATTGGAACGCGGCGAAAGAGTGGGAGGTGTCACAGATTCTCAAACTCCCAGCCGGTTTGGAGGCGGCGTTCGAGGTACATTGCGCCGCAATATCCAATTCGAGCATCGGATTGCATGGCGTCGAAGTGCAGGTGGCGCAGGACGCCATCGTCTTGCGTTCCTCGGGAAAGATGACAGTAGGCGCAAACTGGGGATGGGTCGAAGGCTGTATCACGGTGCCACTTGTCTAGGAGAACGTCACTCCACTAGGAATCGGCATGGAAAAACGCTGCATCAGAATGTTCTCCCTGCCAACCCCGCCAAGTAACGTAATACTGCCATCTGGATTCCAATTCGCTTGCTTGTTGTAGCGCGGATCCGCAAGACTTGATCCAACACATCCCAGTCCAATTGTGGCCGATGGACGTATCCCTGACTGATATAACCAGACCCTATAGTTCGAGATTTGGACGGTTGATTTGAAAGAGCTCAAATCGACATACAGCATGTTGCCCTTGACGGTAATCGTGTTGGATCCACCATATAGGGCGCCAACAAACGATCCTGTGTCCTGAAACTTAAAGGTAGCAGTGAGGGCTACGGAAAGCTATTAAAAGTGGATTTCCACGATTCCGCCTGTGACAGCCACCTCGGGACCAACGAGCAGGTTGACGGTCCCGTCCGGCGCGATCGATACTTGGACTGACCGCTGCAGATATGACGGGTGAATGAATGGAATCGCCACTGTCGTCCCAGACGATAGTATGGCTCTGCCATTCAAAGCCTTAATCGCATTCGGATTGGGTATTTTCCCGATTGGATAGATTCCTCCGTTGCCATTGCTTTTCCCAAACGGCAGGGTTACGGAAAGCTATTGCAGTGCCATCCAACAGCCGTGCGCCGTGGAGTAAGCGGATTTCGGGTCGCCAAGCATCTGCGCCTTCCCATCACGCATGACAAGCAGGCTGAAACCGCAGGACGGGAACGATATGATGCTCTGGTCGGCGAGCGGACGGAACGCTTCTGGGAAGGTCTCATTCGCCGTCGAGTAGTTCTGCTGTCCACTGCCGTCGAACTTGACGTTGCCGTTGATCGTGACGATGCGTCCGACGCGACATAGAGTGAGTCTGCTGTTCGTGTATGGAGGTTTCCATGGCTGGGTTACGGAAAGCTATTCAGGCGAGAATGTAGGTCATCGTCCCGGAGAACGTGCCGCTGTTCTGCCCCGCGCCACAATTGACATAACGGAAATTGCCATTCGTTTCCAGAATGAAATCACGCTGGCTGCCACCATCACGCCCCGACCACGTGCCATGCGTGACGACCGCAGGCCTCCAACCCTCCGGAATTGTACCGAACTGTCCACTGCCCCACGAGTCAGTGCTCGCGCTTTTCCAGTTGATGCTAATCTGCGCAATCTTGCCAGACTTCACGCCGGTCACGGTGCCATACTGTGATTTAATCAAAGTCTGGGTTACGGAATCCCACAGCTGGCTCATCGGAGGCAACTGCTTGACGAGCATGACAGGAGTTCCAGCGGTGATGCCACTGATCGGGATACGGGCGATCGGAATCCATACGGTGCCGGAATTGTTCAGGATACTACCCGACGGTACCGTGGGGTCAGCCGCCGCGCCACTGGTGGCGGTGCCCTTCAGCACCGCGAGCGCGATCGTTTCGATGTTGTTCGAGTCTCGCGTGTATTTCACGCAGATTAGGTCGTTGCGGTTCCGTCCTGTGACTCCGCTTTCGATGGTGACGGTTTCCGCCGCGGTGACGCGTGCGTATCGTCCTTCGATCACAAGGTTGAGGACCGGGATGAGCGCTTTGTTTGCTGACTGCATGGTCACGGCGGGGAATTTGCCGTCGCTGCCTTGCAGCAGGTAGTTGCCGTTTCCGACCAGTCCGGCCTGCATGGCTCCTTGGTCGCTGGATGTGATGTGCGGAGCGCCGGCCTTGCCGGTGATGAGATTCATGGTCATGGTCATTCCTTCCTATCTGTTGTGTTGTTGAGGTATGCGGCGTAGGCGGCGTCCTGCGTGGCTGCCAGCGCTTTGAACGTCTGCCAGCATGCGGTACAGACGAGCGCGCCCTGTGCGACTCCGTCGACGGTGGTGTGGGTGATGTCGTGCCAGTCGCTGGAGGTGCGTGGGTCACCGTCGGCGAGGTATGCGGAGGCGTGGCATCGGTCGCAGGTGTATCTGGTGATGTTCGTGGTTCGTGCCATTGATGTTCCTTTCTCTTTCAGGCTGTGCGCTGGTAGATGTGTCCCGGAAGGATGGTGTTGCATTCCTTCCAAGTGCCGCCGTAGGTGGTTCCCGGATTTGTTGTGGCGGTGGTCCAGTAGAGGGAGCCGACCGGGTGGGCGGCGATGAACGCCTGGCTTGCGCTCATGCCCGTCTCGCCCTTGTCGCCCTTCGGGCCGACGAGGCTTGTGTTCGAGACTGGCTTGAACGTCACGTTTTTCCCGGTGGCTGTGATCTGTGCGTACATCAGGTTCTTGCCGCCGTTGGTCATGGCGAAGAAGTATTCGCCTACGACCGGGGCACGGTTGAAACTGAGTGTCTGCCAGTCAAAATCCGAGCATGCGGACGTCCAGTATCCGGATAGTATGCGTGTGATGATCAAGGCAGGCAACCCGGTCTTGCCGCGTTGGCCGGCCTCTCCTTTCGCTCCGGTGGCCCCGGTCGCGCCAGTGACGCCGGCAGGGCCCTGCGGTCCTTGCACTCCCTGCTTGCCTTGCGGTCCGGTGTCGCCCTTGGGGCCTTTGACGTTGCCGAGCAGAATCTTCGTCATATGCGCTCCTTACTTTCCGTCATTGATCATGTAGTACAGGTCTCCCGTCGCCGGATCGTAGGAGACGGGAGCCGCCGACGCGGTGGTCGTATCCGCGTACACGGCGTACAGGTCTCCGTTCGGGTCGACCTGCAGTGTGAAGAATCCGGAAGTTGGCGCCGTCACGCCGCTGGCACCCTGCGGTCCTGTCGGCCCCTGTGGGCCCTGCAGTCCCTGCACACCTTGTATTCCCTGCTTGCCTTGCGGCCCGGTGGGGCCTGTTGCTCCGGTAGGTCCGGCAGGACCAGTCGGACCTACCGGGCCAGTGGGACCGGTGGGGCCTCCTTCTCCGGAGGGGCCGACATCGCCTTTGTCACCCTTGTCGCCCTTCAGCCCTTCAGGACCTTGCGGACCGGGAGGTCCGGCAGCTCCAGTGGCTCCTTTAGGCCCGATCTCGCCGGTATCGCCCTTCACACCCTGCGGGCCGACGTCACCCTTCGGACCCTGCGGGCCGACAGGGCCTTGCGCTCCGATGATGGACTGCCTGGAAACCGTCTTCCCTTGGAACTGGCCGCCGGATTGCGAAACGCACTGCCAGATGATGCTGTATTTTCCGCCACCTGACAATGCGGTCGAATATTCATTGACGAGTGGTGTTCGGTTCAACCATTCGCTCACGTTTCCCGTGAATATGGCGCCTGCCGGATATTCGCCAACGAGTATCTTTTTCATCACGAGCGCCGGAAGGCCGACGTCGCCTTTAACGCCCTGGACGCCTTGCTTGCCTTGCGGGCCAGTGTCACCAGTATCGCCCTTAGGTCCTTGGGGACCGACGGCTCCCGTATCGCCTTTCATTCCTTGCTTGCCTTGCGGCCCGGTGTCACCGGTATCGCCCTTGTCTCCTTTGGGGCCTTTGATATTACCGATTAGAAGCCTGGTCATTAATCACCTTTCTGGTATATCCACATACAGGTCGCCGCTCTTGGGATCCCAAGTGAACGATGGTGGGCTCGTATTATCCGGATAATTCACATATAGGTCACCGTCGCCTTCCATGCTGAGTGTGAAGAAGCCGTTCGAGGGAGCGGATATGCCGCTGTCGCCCTTTTCACCTCTTTCGCCCTGCGGACCTTGGATGCCTTGGACTCCTTGTATTCCCTGCTTGCCTTGCGGACCAACCGGTCCGACCGGTCCTTGCGGGCCGGTGGACCCCGTTAGACCGGTTGGACCTGCAGGGCCTTGCGGCCCTGTAGGACCGGCCGCTCCAGCGTCGCCCTTCTCCCCGCGCAGGCCCTGCAGACCTTGTGGCCCCTCCGGGCCTGCCAAGCCCTGTGGACCGCGTTCACCGGCCGCTCCAGTCGCTCCTCTGGACCCGGTATCACCCTTCTCGCCTTTTTCGCCTTGCGGCCCCTGATCGCCTTTCTCACCTTTTGGCCCCTGCGCGCCCTGACCGCCTGTCGGAAGCCCCAGGTTCAGGGTCTTGTCGCTGCCATCTCCGGTAAGCGACGCGCTGGCCTGCGCGCCTGCTGCGAGCGTGTCCACCGAACCGATTCTCAGGCCGGTGATGTAGTCGCCTTTCGGCTGTTTACCCGACAATGCGTTGTTGAGCGAGTCGATGTCGTTTCTGGTCACGTCGGCGCTGAACGTCCAGGCGTCGAGTTTGAGGCCGGCTCCAGCGTAGTAGGCGTGGCCACCATCCCCGATGGAGGATTCTCCGCTGTTGCCGCCGGCGCTGGCACCTCCGGATTCGTAGGTGACGGTGAGCACGCCTCCCGAAACCTTGACGATCTTCTTGGAGATCTCGGCAGTGACGACGAGGCCCGTGTTGTTGTCACGGCCCGTGACCAGGTCGCCAACGTCCGCGTCGATGCCGTCGGGAATGTCCACGTCGATGGTGCTGGTATTCCGAAGTTCCTGGAATTTCTGCCTGCCCTTGTCCTCGAGCTCGTCGGCTTCGGCGTTGGACAACTCGTATGTGGCGGTGCGTTCGTCAAGCCCTTTGAGTGTCTGCGTGTGGCTGAACGTGCCGTTCGCGTCGGCGTACCAGTGGATGACGGTACGGTCCTTGAGTTCGCCCTTGCCCAGGCAGATGAGATGGTTGATAGGGTGCGCCGCCTGTTTGGCGGTGAAGTCGATGAGGTCCGAGTCGATGCTGTCGCCGATCGTGCGGACGGGCATGGCGCTCATAGCCACCTTGTCGCCGTCATTACGCAACCGGAGTTTGAGTCCGCTTGCCCTGAGCATCTTGACCAGACCGCTGTACAGGTCCACGTACCGGTCGAACTGGCAGGTGGTCTTGTGGCCGGCGCTTTCTTCGGTGACGGTGAACAGGCCTTGCAATCCCGCACGGCTGACGAGCGTGCGCATGATGACGGGAATCGTGCCGGACAGGGTGAGGTAATCGTTGTTCCCGTCCGGTTCGATGATCTTCGAGGCGAGCACTCCATGCCAGTCGCGGCCATGCCATGTGACGGTGGACAGGCCTCCGTCCACGTCGACATCCGTGTCGTCGATGATGCCGCCGTACTCGGTGCCGTCGATCATGATGCGGCTCCCCGCCTTGAGCGCGGCGTCTTCGACCTGCAGGTCGAAGTCGTTCTCCCCGCTACCGAACGCGAGGTCGAGCGTGTATGAGGCGTGGCTCGCCACGGGTTTGCCTGTGGCGTCGGTGACGATCAGGTCCATGGCGGTTCGCTCCTTTCCTCGCAGACCGTCAAGTCGAATTGGAATCCTCCCGGCCAGCTGATCGGCTGTGTTCCGGGCGCGAGCGGTTGGAACACGTACCGGCCGGAATCCTTGCCCGACCCTCGCACGGCCTGCGCGAAGCAGTTTGTGGCGAGACCTGTGCCGCTGACCATGGTGACGGTCCTGACATCGCCGGTGCCGTCGATTTCCAGACGCGAGCCGGATGGCACGGTCACGTCGACCTCGTACCGGTTGTTTCCGATGATGACGTACGGTTGCGCGCATGGTCCGAATATCGTGAGCTTGACCGGCTGCGGGATGGACGTGTCGTTGACGATCTCGGCACCCAATGCCATGCCGGCGAAATCATGCGGATAATCATATGGATAGTCAAGGTCGGCGGTTCCGGAATCGTATCGCGGCGTGAAATGCGTCATGATCGGACGGCGCCACACGCCATCGGCCAGCACGATGGTCAACTGCGTCTCGACCATCGTGGGCGTGATGGATTGCGGTTCGCTTTTCGTGATCCACGCTTTGGCTTCCCATTCGCCGTCGGCCACGAGCGTGCCCGGGTTCCCGGATGCCATGTCGGCGTCCGCGAGGCGGCGCAGTAGGTCGAGCGTGGCTGGAGAATCGTGGATCTTCACGGTGACTGTCGCCTCGCGTGTCTTGCGGGTGATGCCCGTCATGCCACGTGAGGCGAGGCTGTAGTCCCAGACGCGGGCGCGCAGTCCCGTGAGCGTCTCGCCGTACAGCGGCCCCTCGAAGCCGATGCGCTCACCTGTGGCCGCGCACACGTATTCAAGCGATTGCACTTCTCACCTTCCTTGCGAAGTCGCGGTCCCCTATCGTCGGCGTGTACCTGGCGATGATCGATCCAAGGTCGTCGTGCAACGATTCGACGGCCGCGATGAGTTCCCGCAGATCGCCGTCGCCGGCATTGGCGCCGGTGCCGGCCGTGACGTTCAGCCTGCCGGTCTTCGACCAGTCCGCGTCGGAGAGGCTCATCGTGGAGACGAGCGAATCCATGGAACGGCTGACCACATGCGCGGAATCGTCGATGCCCAATGCCATGCCACGTCCGACCATCACGCCGACCTCGTCGCGGAACACACGCGACGGGGAATGGATGCCCAAAGCGTTCTTGGCCTTGTCCACCAAGCCCGACAACGCGTTGGTGATGCTGGAATACAACGAGCCGACCATTCCTGTGATGCCGTTGATCAATCCCTGGATGATGTTGCGTCCCGCGCTGACGAGCCAGCTTCCCGCGCCGGACACCGCGCTCCGGACGGTTCCGCCGATCCCGCTCACGACGCTCCCGACACGGCCAACCATGTTGCTTACGGTGCCGACGATGCCGCCCCAGACGCTCGACACAATGCTTCCGACGCCATTCCACAACGCGGCCCACACGCTCCGGATTGTCGAGCATGCGGCGGATACCACTCCGCTGACCATGCCGATGCCGGCGGAGACGACGCCTTGGATGCCGCCCCACACTGCCGACACGATGCCCTGGATGGCCGACCACGCGGCGCTCCAGTTCCCGTTGACGACCGCGAGCGCCAGTTGGATGATGCCTTGGATGACGGCGAGTGCGGTGCTGATGACTGTGGCGATGATGGTCCATGCGCCTTGTACGACGGTGGATATGGTGTTCCAGAGTCCGTTCCAGACCGTGCTGATGATTGTGACGGCGGTTTGGAAGATGGTTTGGATGTTCTGTATTCCTGCTTGCAGGAGTGGTGTGATGGTGGTGATGAATGTTTGGATGCCGGTGATGATCGCGGTGAGCGCGGTCATGATGATGGGGCCGATCGTGTTCCAGACGTTTTGGAGGACGGTGGTGATGAGTGTCCATCCGGTTTGCCAGATTTGTTGGATTTGGCTCATGGTCTGGGTGATGAATATGGCGATGGCTTGCAGGATTGGCTGGCATGCGGTGCTGATCTGGTTCCAGATTCCCATGAACCATGTGGCGAAGCTGTTCCAGAGTCGTTTGCCCGTTTCGGTTTGGGTGAAGAACCATGTCAGCGCGGCCACGACCGCGCCGATGGCCACGACAAGCATGCCGATCGGATTCGCATCCAAGGCAGCGCTGAATGCCAGCTGCACGGCGGTAGCAGCCTTGGTCACCGCGCTCCACGCCGATTGAGCTGCCTTGACAATATTGAACGAGCCGGCGAGTTGCTTCAGTGCTCCAGCCGCGCTTCCCGCGTCGGAGATCTTGCCAATCAAATCGAACGTGGCCGTAGCGGTCTTCTCCACACCGGAGGCAGTCGCGGAAATGGCCTTCAGTCCACCGGAAACTGTCTTCAGCCCGGCCGAGACGATATCCCAGCCTTTGACCGCGAGCAATGCAATGGTGATGGCTTTCAACGCGCCGGATACCAGTGCGCCGTTCTGCTGCGCCCACTGTCCGACCGACTGCAGCCAGCCTCCCACCGTCATGAGCACGCCGGTCAAAGTGTTCAACAGTCCGGCGAAGCTCTGCGCCGCGGAACTGGCGGTGCGCGCGCTGTCGTTGAAGCCGAAGGCCTGCGAGACCGCGGCCGCCAATCCGGAAACCAGCGAGCCCAATCCGGAGATGACGCCGGTCAGGCTTTCAAGGAACGGCTGCAACGCGCCCGTCTCGATGAACGTGTTGACGAACGTCTTCGCCCATCCCGCCGCGTTCGACAACGCCTGCGCGACCGAAGCGACCACTCCCGCGAGCGCGCCGGCGGTTGTGGAGAACATTGTGGCGGCTTCGCCGCCATTGTTGAGTCCGCCTATGAGTGATGTGATTGCGTTCCAGAGGCCAGTGAGTTGGCTTTTGAGGCTGGCCGTCGCCGAGGCGAGCATCTGGAAGCCGGGGATGTTGGAGATCGTGTCGCCAAGGTTTTTGAGTTTCGCCTGTGTGGCGGGTATCGCGTTCTCGAGACCTTGTTGGAGTGCCGCTCCGACTTTTTGCAGGGTTGGTGTGACGGCTGCGGTGAATGTGTCGATGAGTGGGATGGCTTGGTTGAACAGGCCGCGCAGTCCGTTGAGGACTGGTGTGGCGGCTGTTTCTCCGAGTCGGCTCAACGCGGCTTTCACGTTGGCCAGGGCGCCGGTGAATGTGGTGCCTGCGGATAGTGCGGCGCCGCCTAGGCCTTCCTGCATGGCGTCGGCGAAGGTTTGGAAGTCGATCTTGCCGTCCGAGACCATGTCGGACACTTTGGCGCTGGTCTTGTTCAGATGCTTGCCGAGCATTTGGAGGACTGGGATGCCGCTCGACATGAGCTGGAGCATGTCGTCGCCCTGGAGTTTGCCTCGGGCGGCGACGGAACCGAAGATCATGCCGATGTCAGTGAGGCTTCTGCCGCTGATCTGCGCGGTGTCGGCCACGGTCTTGAGGACCTTGGTGAGCTGGTCGCCTTCCTTGATGCCGGAGGCGGACAGGCTGGCCGCGACGGTCGCGGCGTCGCCCAGTCCGAACGCGGTGCCCTTGACGGATGCGAGCGCGTCGTTCATGATTTCGGTGACGCTGGCGCTGTCGTGGCCGAGGCCTTTGAGTTTGGCTTGCGCGTTCTCGATGTTGAGGGCGCGGGTGAAGCCGCCTTTGGCGGCCAGTGCGGTGATGCCGCCGGCGAGGGTGGCGATCGCGCCTGTGCCGACCTTGCCGATTTTGCCGAATGCTCCGCCGATCTTCGAGATGAGGGTGCTGGAGCTTTTCTTGGAGGCTTTGTTGACGGCGTCGCCGATGTCGCCTTCGATGTTTTTGCCGAATCCTTTGCCGGATGGTTCGACGTGGACGTATGCGACGCCTATGTCCTGTGCTGCCATCGTGTTTCCTTATTCGTAGGCTGGGATTCCGATGGCGGTCGGAGTCAGAGGTCGTCGTTGATGTGGAAGTAGGCTTTGAGCCGTTCCCTGTCCTCGCGTTGACGGCGGGTGAGGTTGTGCGTCGGGGTTGGCGGGCGGAGCGGGTCGTGCTCGTGGTCGAACCATGGGCGTTTGCGTTGTCCGGACAGCGTCCAGACCGCCTGTTCGGCTCCGTCGGGCGCGTAGACGGCGTTCTGCAACGCCATCCACGAGTGGCTCGTATGGTCTTTGAGGATTTCGCGGGTCAACGCCCAGGCGAGTCCCCAATCGACTCGTGGACGTTGGCCTTCAACCCATTCCCGGAAGCGTACGGGCCTGTAGATCTGCCCGTACGCTCGGATCCAGTCGTAGGCTAGTGCCGCGCGATTGTTGTTCCAGAGGTGGGCGAGGTAAACGCTTTTGGGTCCAGTCCGGATTCCTCGGCCCACGCCTTGATGGTCGCGGTGAGGTAGGCCATCGGACGTTTGGTCTTGCGCAGCACGTTCCAGAAGTTCGGCTGCATCGTCTGGAAGTAGGCGAGGAACGTGCTCACGCAGGCCGTGGTTTCCTCGTCGGACAATGCGGGCTTGCTTTTGATCAGGAGGATGGCCTGGACGAGTTCGATGGGCAGTTCCGCGTTGTTGAGGTTCGGCAGGTCGAGTTTCGCTCCGGCGACCTCGAGGTGCACGTCGGGTTTGAGCTCTTCCGCTTCGGTCAGGTCTACGTCCACGACATGGTATTCTTTGTCGCTCATGTTGGCTCCGTTCTAATGGTTGGCGGTTGAATGGGTGTCCCGTGCGGCCGACCGCCATCGGCCGCACGGGAAGAATCAATGGGCTACTTGGCGTCTTCGGTGACGAGGCCCCATGCGTGGAACTGTTCGCCGTTGGTGCCCTTGAGCATCTTGAACGTCATGCTGAAGTTCATGATCTCGCTGGATTTCAGGCTCACGTCGTCGCGGTCGCTCACCTTCGCGTTGGTGCCGTACAGGAGGAAGGGGCGGTCCTGCTGGTCGAGCGCGACCAGGACGAGGATCCATTCCTTCTTCAATCCGGCGCCCTTGATGCTGATGCCGCCGTCGGATTCCACGTCCACGTCGAAGTAGGCGGATACCACGTCCTTGCGGCCTTCCATCGCGGCGAGCTGGAGCGTCCAGTAGCCCGGATCCGTGTCGGACAGGACGATGTCGCCGTTGTGGGCCTTGTAGTCGGTGCTGTCGCCCGGTTCCGGATGCAGTACGGCGCCGTCCTCCGTGGAGTAGCCGATCGGCTTCTTGCTTGCCGGCGGGGTCCAGGCCACTCCGGTCGGAGCCACGAACGTGCTGTCGCCCTTGGGGAACAGGAACAGCGCGTAGTTCTTGATCAGGCGCACGTTGCCTGCGGTGTTGCCGCTGGACACGTACCCGTAGTCGGTCGCGCCCTGCGCGGCGACGGTGGTTTTTTCGTTGTTGTCAGACATTCGTCTGCACCTTTCCGTTCTTCGCGTGTGGCGGCACGTTGTCTTTGGTTGTGTTTCAGTTGACGGTGACCTCGAGCAGGAGCACTCCGTACGCGCACACCAGCCTCTTGTCCTCGTCAGTCATGCGTACCGGCCCGGATTCGAGTGACGCGTCGATGAGCGGCGCGACGTTTCCGAGCCCGATGATCTCCCTCGCGATGTCGGCCCACAGGCGTGCGGCCTTGTCCCAGTCGCCCGTATGGTCCTCTCTCATGCATCGCACGCTCAGCCGCAGCCGCACGTACTGCGAGATTGGGGTGCTCATGCCTTGCATGGAGTCGGCCAGAGTGGCTTCGGTGAAGGGAGGTTCGAGGTCGCTTCGTTCGATGGTGTCGAACGTCACGTCCGGGAACAGTGTCCTCAGTTTGGGCAGGAGCAGGGGTTCCGTGCGCCGGGGAGTGACCGGGATGCTCATACGCGCATCCTTCCGAGCGTGTCCTCTAGCGTGCCGTGCGCCTTCTCCACCGGTGCCGGGCAGATGATCGCCACGCCGCTGCGGTTCTTGCCGTCATGGTCGCGGACCATGCAACGGTCATCCTCTACGGCGGCTTCGGCCGCGTCCCTCATGCGCGAGCGCAATGTCTCGTTTTTGAGGACCTGTTGGCTGAACGCCTTGCGGTTGAATACGAATCTGCATCGTTTGGCCATGCTTATCCTTCCCGTTCGCCCACGGTGATGACGTCGCCGATGTGGCGTCCGTGGAGGTTGTTCCACACTTGCGGTTTTCCTTTGACGGGCAGGAGGATGCCTCTGACTTTGATCAGGTCGGTGGCTTGGATGCCGGTCGGTTGGTTTCCGCGGATGTGGATCGTGTATTCGGTGGTCTGCGGGCTGGCGTTCTCCTCGGTCTGGTCGGTGGTGGAGGTTGGCGCGACCATCGCCTGGAACGTGCCGACGCGGACGGGTTTGCCCTGGATGGGGTTGCCGTCCGTGTCGGTGGTGGACTGGCCGCGCCACACTTCGATGGTTTCCACTAGGACGTCTCCCCCGTTGCCATGTCGACGCTGAACGCGCGCTGAGCGTTGATGCCAAGGATGCGTTTCTCGTCGTCGCGCAGCCAGAGATCGCCGGTGGGCGCTCCGAAACTGTATTGTTCGCTGAAGCTGCCGGTGGTCTGGTTCATCTGCGTGATGCCGCCGGGAATGTCGTACGGGTCGGCCTGCATGATTCTGCGGACGATGTCGCAGGTGATCTTCGTCAGCAGGCGTGGCCGTTCTTTTTGGAGACGTTGCCAGTTCGGGGAGCGTTCCTTGATGTAGTCGGTCACGTCCGCGAGATGCGTGTCGGCCTTCTCACGTTCCTCGTCGGTGAGTTTGTGCCACCTCTGTTCGAGGTCGACGGAGGTGGCGAACACGTCTGGTTCGACAGTCATGTCGGACTCCGTCAGGCGGTGAGCAGGACGAAGCGGTTGATGTCGCGGATACGGAAGCCGACCTCGATTTCGATTCGCACGGCGAACATGTTGTGCTCCCACAGGTTGACCTGCTTGCCGTCGATGGTGATGGACGCCTGGTCGGAGATGCTGGTCTGCATTCCTTCGACGGAACCCCATGCGGCGGAGGAGAATTCGCCGCACACGCCAAGGATCTCTGCCTTGGCCGGTCCCGGTGTCTCGGATACGGCGGGCACGTGAACGCCCTTGCTGATGTAGGTGCGGTTGCCGAGCACGGTGCTCACGTCGGAGGCGGCGGTGCCGTTGAGGAACAGGGGGCGTCCGTTGTTGTCGGTCGCCTGCCGGAGCACACTGCGACCCTGGGTGCTCAACGCCCAACCGTCCACGGTTCCATCCGCTTCGGACACGAGGTCGTCGGCTTTGTTCAGGTTCTTCCACACGTCCTTGCCGATGCTGACGGTCTGCGCGCTCTTCAGGGTGTCGAAGTCCGCTCCCGGAGCGTCGACGAGACCCATGATGGTCTTGTCAAACGTGCGGGCGATGGCTCCCGGCCCCTTCGCGACCACTTGGTCGTAGAGAGCGCCGAAGTCTCGGCGGAACTGGTTGGAGAACGGCATGATGACCGCGATGGTGTACGGCAGCATGTCCTTCTTGCCGAAGGTGACGCCGCTCTTCGGCTTCTCCGCACCCTCATTGACCCATGCGGCCTCCGGGTCGCCGATGATGATCGGCACGCGAGAACCGTTGCCGGGCAGTTTCATCTCCGGCACGAGCTGCATGAACGCGCTCTGGTATTTTGCGGTCTGCCAGATCTCCGCCTGGGTTTCAGGGGTGAGGTCTAGACCGTTGCTTTTTCGGGTCATGGACGGATCTGTCATGGTTTGTCCTTTCAAATGAATGTTGTTTTGCTGGTTGGCTCACAGGAGCGTGTTGCTCATGGCGTTGACGAAGTCCTCGCGGCTGGAATGTTTAGCCTTGGCCTGTCCGGTGCGGGCGCTCTGGTCCGCAACCGTGCCGCGGGAACGCATGTCGGCGAACACCTTCATGAGTTTCTCGGCGTATTCGCCAATCTGCTTCTCGTCGTCGCCCGCGAGGACGCTCGGGTCGGTGATGCCGTGTTTGGCCGCGACGTTGGCGCGTATCGTGGAGAGCTCCTTCTCATGTTCGGCCTGTTTGGCTTCGTTTTTAAGCTTCTCGTTCTCTTCGAGCGCTTTGGAGAGCTTCGATTCGAGGTCGGCGGTGTGGCCGGCCTTCTCCTTGAGTTCCTCATAGTCGCTTTTCCTGCCGCGTTCCCTGCCGAGGCGTTCGCTGATGATGCGGTCGACTTCCTCCTGCGTGAAGGTCTTCGGCTTCGCGTCGTTCACGTCCTTCGTGGTCGGAGCGTGCTGTCCCGGCTCCTGCTGGCCGTCAGCGTCGGTCTGATTGTCTTCTGCCATGATTGGTAGCTCCTTTTGTTTGGTTTTCCACGCCTGACGCCGGCGAGTGGGCGGCCATTCTTGTTGGTTTCGCGCATGGCTGCGCCCCGCCCCATCGCTGGGGTGTGAAAGGTAAAAGAAAAGCCACCACGTTTTCGACGTGATGGCTTTCTGGGATTCAGAGATTTCCCAGCGCTTTTCTTCGCGCGTATTCGGACCGCAGCTCGTCGGTCGACACATAGTCGCCGACGGACCAGCGCTTCTTTCCTTCGTTCCTGACCCATTCATATTCGTCCTGCGGCATGGAGATGTCGCCATACTTGCGTTTGATTTCCGCAAGATGGCGCTCATCGGTGACTTCCTTCAAATCACCGGGCATAAACGTGAAGCGGTCGGAACGATCCATAGGCTCAATCATAGCAGTCTCAGATAAACGATCGGCCTGCCGTCGGATGCTCCAAGCCCTTCGAAACGAAGAGTCCTTCCTCTCGGCAGGAGAATTTCGTATTCTCCCGGATGCTGAGTGATCGGCTCCACATACACGCCGGCGCTTCCCGGCGGTACCAGGATTCTTGTAGCGATGCGGTCTTCCCCATCAACGTCAATGCCTCCCTCCTTGATGCTGGTGGCCATGTAGCCGATGTGTTCGAAGGTGCGACCGGTATTCAAATCGAAAAGCGACTCCATGTCGTTGACGTGGAACGTCGACAACCGCATCTGCCTGTCGACCGTGAAACGTTCTCGGGTGATATGGTCGGATATCGCTTCGTCGATGCATTCGACCTGATGGATGACGTCTTTCGACGGGTTTCGTCCGCCGAACAGGTAGCCGTTGATACTTTTATAGCTGTCTCCGGTCCAATCCATCAAAGCCGCGATTTTCTCGTCGTTGGAGAATCTATCTCCAGGCATCCTGACGCTGTAATCCGACAATCTCGATAGTTCGGAAGCATTGATCGGAATCGATTTGCCGCTCCATCGAATCGTCGGTTGGGCAGTCACACCATCATTGACCTCATCGTGATAGATGCGTCTCAATTGGGCTAGCGTGTCACGCCAGTCGCCGTCATCGCCGGCCGCAGCCTTGGCTGCCTGGTACATTTCACGATACTTGTCCGGATCGTATCCTTTGAGTTTGCTGCTGCCCCAGCTTGGCACGATGTCGCAATCGCAGTCAGCATGGTATTGCATCTGCCGTCCGGCGGTGTCCCCGCTCAGGTAGGCGAAGCCACGCGAGGCGAGCATAAGGCAGAACGCGCATGTCTTAGCCCCTCGCGGCACACGCGCCCAGCGAGGCTTGGTGGGATCGTTGGCCACAGCCCTCTGCATGGTCAGCCGGCCGACCGTCTGAACCAGATTCTGCACGTATTCCAGCGCCTGCTCCTCGTCGGCGAACGTTGGCCACAGGTCGTCGATGGTTCTTCCGGCGTTGTTATGCACGACGCCGTTCTCATCTGGAATGACGTCCTTGTAATGCAATCCCATGAAGTCGGTGTTGTTGAAACCGCCTTCCATCTGCCAGACCGCACGGTCGGCGGTGATGGTCGGCGGCTCGTATTCCGGCATGTCGATTCCGCCGTATTGCGCCCATAGGTCGCGCACATGGCTGTAGTAGTCGGATGCGAGTTTGTTGGCCGCGTCGGCGTACCGGTTGATCTCCGCTTTGATGAGTTCCTGGCTTTCACCGTCCCAGACAAGTCCTGAAACGCTGTTGCCTGCCTCCTTCTGCAAGCGGCTCATGGTGTTCGTGTAATCCTCGTACAGGTCGTTGAGGTCGAGTTCAAGCCTTCTGTGTTGTTCCGGAGGCAGGTTCAGACTGTTCAGGCTCATTTCCGCCGCCTTCCGGTAGTTTGAGGCTGACCGGCGTCATGCCGGTGAATTCAATGCCTTTCAGTCCAAGCATCGATGCCGCGGATTCCGGTGTCACCCCGGCTCTGATCGCTACTCCCAGTGCGTCGAAGCTGTCCTTCAGCCCCCCCCGCAACAGTTGATTGCGTGGAAGCGTCGGTCTGGCGTTCCCCGTCGTCCTGCGTCTGCTCCGTCTGTTGGCGCATGCCGCGAATCTGGTCGAGGACCTGTCCGGCTTGAGCCTTGCGCTGGTCGGCCTTCAAGCGGACGATCTCGCTTCTGCTCAATCCGGCGCGGGTCATGCCGACCTCGCTGTTGGCGAACGAGTCGATGCTGCCGGCGAGCTTGCTGAACGCGTCGGCGCTCATGGAGCTTGACGGAGTGTTGGGGTTCTTCCAGTCGACCTGCAGTTTCATCAGATCATCGTCTGACACCGATGGATCCTGCATCCGTGCCACAAGACGGGCTGCCTGCAGGATCGATTCACCGAAATCCCGGTCGCAATGGCGCGCCTCGATGATCAGGTCCTCGCGCTGCGCCTCGGTCGCGTCGGCGGACGTCGGGTTCGCGTCGGACACGATGCCTAGCGAGCTGGCGGGAATGTTCATCGCGCTGGCGAACATGGCGGCCCAGCTTTTCAGCATCGTCAAGTGCGGGTCCATGCTGGACGCGGCCAGTTGTGTCACGGTCGGGGACTGCCCGTCGATGTCCTTGCTGATCATGTTGTAGCGACCCATATAAAGCTTTAACGCGTCGTCCGTGCCCAATGAGGCGAGTTCTTCGGAAGTGCCTGTCAGCAGGATTTTTGGGAACGCGTAGAATTCGGCATTCGCTTCGGCGCGCACGATGGTGCGGTTCGCGCCGTCGATGATGGCCATAGCGTCCCGGCTGATGCGGGAGCGTCCGAACGGTTTGACCTCGGTAGCCTTGTAGGCGAGGCGGAACACACTGCACTCGTTGTCGATGGTGGGTTGCTCATCGTCCACGCGCCACCAGTAGCCGAGACGGCGCTGCACGCTGATGTTGCGGTCGGGCATGTAGAGCACGAGTCCGGTGGCCTCATTGTTGTCGTCGACGTCGGTGATGGCCATGCACGCCCTGACCCGCCGGTCGGGGTAATCCCAGACGGCGGCCGAGCTTTCCGCGGTATGCGTGCGGATGAGCGGTCTTCCTTCGAAGTCCCGGACGACGCTGAGGAACGAACAGCCGTGAATGAGCGCAGTCTGGATGGCCTGCTGCAGAACGCTAGTGAATCCGATGCGGCTCATGAAGTCCTGCAGTTCGAACGGGTCGTCCACGCCCGGCGAGACGAATCCCTCGAACACGCAAAGCTCGGCGAGCATATCCACAGCCTTGCGCGCCCACCCAAGCGGCGTGTAATGATCCTTGATGGACTTCGGCACAGTCAGTCCAAAATCAACCAGTGGCTCCTTGGCCTCGTAGTAAGCGGTGAGTGTTCGGTTGCGGCTCGCATGGCGCGTCCACACCTCGGCGAGTTCACGCAGCAACGCGTTCTCCTCACCGGAGAGTCCGTCGATGTGCGTCGGCACGACGAGTTTCGGCACCGTTCCGGCTCCTCCCGTAGGTTTCCACCCGTCCGGCGCTGCCGTTGTCTGGATGTCGCTCATTTAGATTCCTCCGATAATCTGTCGTCTTCCCGGATGTCGCTTCGTCGTGCACGCCCCGTACAGGGCGAGTGTGGTGGATACGAGCGGGGTTATGTCGATGTCACTGCCGAGTTTGTTCCAGGCGATCGCGCCGGACTGTCCCAATGGGCGCGTGGTCGCGCCCTTGACGGCCGCGGCCAGCTGCGGCTGGTATTCGTCCCGCGGGTGCTTGAGCGTTCCGGCTTTGAGCATGTCGAGGAACCGGCCGCATGCTCGGCCCATCTCCTGCATGTTCGTGACCGTGACCTTCACATGTGCTTTCTTCAGTTCCGGCAGCAGGCTCATGGCGGGCGACTGCGCGTCGATGACCACGCTGGCGGTCTTCGGCCAATGTTCGGCGAGCCAGTCCACGGCCCACATGGTTCCCGCCTGCCGCGCGTCCTTGATGTTCGCCATCTGGACGATGGCCGAACCGTCCGCGTACCGTAGCGCCGCTCCGATGGTCAGCACGCTCCTGTCCGGAGGCATGTCGATGCCGAAGCTCACGGTTCCTCCATCCGGCACGTCGTCGATGGCCGCGGCCTGCCACAGGTCGGGACTGATGGCGTATGCGGTGGCGGTCTCGTCCCATATGCCAAGCGCCTCACGACGGAATGAATCGTCCGACAGGTTGTTGCGCATGCGCATGATTGCCTGTTCGCTTGTACGTTTCGGATAGCTGGGATTCGCTTTAGCCCACTGTTCGCGGTCGTCCGGATCCGCGTCCTTGTCGGCGGCGAGCTCCACGTAGAGGAGGTTTCCGTCATGGTTCAGCGCATGCATGCGTTTCTCCGTGAACGCCTCGCACTGGTCTCCCGGCTTGGGTGGATTGCCCATATACACGACCAGGGGGTTAGGACTCGTGTTCAAAACCGGAATCATGTTGTCCATCGCGCGCACTGTGAGGATCTGCGCTTCGTCGAACACGGCCACGTCCACGCTGTGCAATCCTCGGCCGAAACCGTTTTCGCGGGCGCCGAACATGATGCGGCTGCCGGACGTGAACGTGATCTCCTGTTGGCCGTTTGCTCTGCGAATGCGTTCCACGTACCGGCCGAGCACTGGATTGTGCTCCATCTCGCACATGTCCGCGAATGTCTCGTCGCTGGTGCGCGTATGGTGGGCGGTCCAGATGGCTTTCAGGTTCGGTGTGAGTATCGCCTTGAGGAACAACGCGGTGCCGACGGTGAAGGTCTTGCCGATCTGCCTGCAGCTGGACAGCACGGCGCCGTCCGCGCCACACGCATACTTGCCTTCCGCGTTCTTGGCGAACAGAAGCCACAAGAAGCCCTGCTGCCACAAGTCGAAACGGATGCCGGCCTTGCGCGCGGCTTTGTTGATTCGCGTGAACTCGCTGCCAACGATGCCTTCCGGCTGGCGGAGGACCTTGGCGATTTCAGACAATCGACGCTCCGACATCGTCCGTCACCTCGTCTTCCTCATCGTCCAACAGGTCGGTCAGACCTCCGCCCTGGAGTGATTCGATGCGTTCGCATACGTCGATGAGCTGGCGGCTGATCGCAGGCAGTGCGTTTGCCGGTGTGGACGTGTCATCCATGGCCTTCTGCAGTCGGTCACGGTTGGCGCGCAGCATGTCCAGCATGCTGCCGTCCATCATCCTCTCGAAGCTCCGCTGGTCGAGATCCCTTTCCGGCTTCTGTTTCGTTTCCACGGCTTTGACGGGCGGCTTACCGTTCCGGTCCTGTGCGGGCCGATTCTTTTTCCGACGCCGATAGTCTTTCTGCCTGCATTTCGCGGAGCAATATTTCTGTTGGCTGCCCTTACCACTTGGCCTAAATTGCTTACCGCATACTTCGCAAATCATTGCGTTTCCTTCATTCCAAAACCAGTGAGGAACCCGAGTTCTTCGCGCAATCTTGTTGCAGCAGCTTCCGCCCGTGCAAGCGTCTTGAATGGACCTCTCTTGTATGCCTTCCTATTCTTGATAACCTCAACTTGCCATGCTTTTCGATCGTTACGCCAGTAGACACCACGGATTCCGGATTTGCTGTTCTTATTACAGGAAACACGATATTCGGAATTCTCCTGAACCGTTACTGTTCTCAAATGGTCTGGATTAACGCATGAACGGTTGTGACAGATATGATCAATCACCATCCCATCTGGGATAAACATGTTATGAGTCAATGCATATGCGAAGCGATGTGCCGGAACGGACGTCTTTGCCAGACGGAATGTGCCATATCCCTTTGGGTGATGAGCACCGTTCCATTCCCAACATTTACTAGGGTCAGTGCTTCTGAAGTATTTATTAAATCGTTCTATGTCAGATGCTGACGCTTTGAAAAAGGCCATATTCCGCCTTTCATTCAACGTATGCGTAACACAATTCGTTACGCTTAAATTTCAAGAGAAATATCGGCACTGCACCCGAGGCTACCCCAAGGGGGTATGACCGGATACCCTGCCCTGGTATCGGGTCAGATGCCGAACGTTTTGAACGGCATCGAGCTTGGTTTGATGGTCTGCTTGCCGGTCAGCAGCGCTCGTGCGTGTTCGTCTGTCTTGTCGCTCTTCATCCTGTTGCAGATGCGGTGCGTGAGCCTGCAGTTAGTGAAGCTGTATGGATCACCGCCGCGTGAGACCGGTATGAGCTCATCCACTTCGGCGCTCATCGGATGTGGTGTCTTCAATGTCTTGTCGACTGGCTTGCCGCAGATGGCGCACACATCGTATGCGGCCAGCACTCTTTGCCTGAGCATGCGCCGCCGGTATCCGTTGCTGACCCGCTCGTTGCGTCGCTTGCTCATGGTCATTCCTTCGTATGAAGTCCTAGCATGGCCGACCACGTGTCGACTAGGGATCCCGTCATCTGCGGATATCCCCTCCCGAGATTATTCATGGAGCGCCTTCGGCGGGATTCGAACCCGCGCATACACGCGGCCGCAAGGAAGAGGATCCGAAGATCTGCGACCGGTGCGATCTGCCACTGATTCCTACGAAGGCACGGACAGGCGGTTTGAGCATCACCGCATCACGTAAGCGCGGGATTGGCTTGCCTGCCACTGTTGGTGTATGCCCACTCTGACGTGGAGTAGACGGAGCGTGTCCGATATGCCGTTCGGACAGGACGGGATATAACCCAAGGAGTTAGGAGAATCCATCGGTGGATATGAAAAGGGTTCAAACCGTTTTCCGGTTTGAACCCTTTAATCCACTGACAATTCTGCCTTGCACTTTGAAAAATGTCAAATCACGTCATGCCGGGCGAGGCGCGCGTGTACGTCGGACAGGCGGTACAGCGGCTGTCCCTTCTCGTTTCTGCCGGCCGGTTGGATCCTGCCGCGCTTGCGCCACGAGTAGATCGTGTTCACGCTGCACTGGAACCCGCATTCGCGCAGCAGCTCCGCGCACTCCCCCGCCGTGAACGCCCTGCCGGATTCGATGCACTCCTTCAGGAACCCCAATCGCACGTCGACCACGCGATGAGTGTTGCCGCACACCGGACAGTCAACATTTACCGCGCCGACCTCCGCACTCAGCTCCACGCCGCACAGAGGATTCAGGCACCTGCCGATACCATGCTTGGATGGCGGCACGTCGATGATGCCCAGCGTCTTGCGCGCCAACCGCTCCCAGTCATGCCAAATCAGACCAATGTCCGGCAATCGTGAAAGACGATTGCAATCCGCGCAGATACTCAGGCATTTCAACACGGACGGATGAATCCTGCTATCGGCCCATGGCATGGCCAGCGGAGCATACAACCGCCGCCAAAGAGCGACAGCCAGATCATCGATCTCCTGCAGATGGTCAATCACAGACAACCTGACCGGCGTCGGAGCCGAAGCCAAATTGGTACGGCCGGGCTGATGGCCACCGTAATGTGCGGTGCTGTCCAGAAACTCGCGCAGGACCTGGATCCATGACGGATAGTCGCGGAGCCATCCCCTCATTACGGCATCGCACTTGTCACACAGCGTATTGCGCAGATTGCACTCCCCGCCGCACACTTGGCACATGCCGGCGAGCGCTGGCTTGTGTTGGTTGGTTTGTGCTGGTTGTGTCTGGTTTGGTGTTGGTTGGGATTCGTTGGTTGGTTCGTTCATTTGTTCGATTCCCTCCGGCGGGTGTAGCCTGGTTTGTGGTGATGCCAGGAGCCCGGCCGGAAGGTCGGGTTTCTTGTTATTCGCGGGTGTGTTGGATGATTGCTTTGATTTCCTCTTTGGGGACTTGTGACATCAGTGGCGCGATCTCATCGAGGCTGTATCCGGCCTGATGCCATTTGATGATCATGTCCATGAGGGTTTTCTTCACTTTCATTTCGTTTCCCTTCGTATTTGCTGGATGATCGTCTCGTATGGTTTGCGGTGGAAGATGCGTATCCACCATTCGGGGCGGCGGCCCCATATGGTTTTGACTTCGGTGAGGGGAAACCATGATACGTACCATTTTTGGCAATTTCCGCAGTACAGCACCTCGCCTTCCTCCTTCGGTCTGGGATGCTCATGGTCGAACGCTGGCGGCCTTGGCACCAAATAACTTCGATTGCTCATTTTGTGTCCTTGAGTGTGATGCGTTTCATTCCTTCGCCGCCTTCATTTCTTGGACTTCACCGTCGAAAAAATCGATGATGAGATTGCAGATGGCGACCGCCTACGTTTTGAGCTGGGTTTTTTCCTCTTCGTTTTCGGCTTTGATGGCGAAAACGCCATCCTTGCTGTTGAAATTGATTCTCATTTCGTGTCCTTCGTGGTTGGGCGGACGGTGAATGCGACGAGTCCGGTCTCGGCATGGAACACCTTGGCCGGCTCGCCAGTCCTCAAGGACATGGCCTGCGCGTAGTCGCCGGCATCGTCGATGTTCTCGAACGTTCTGACGCCTTCCTGGGTGACGACGTTGTAGCTCATCTTGCCGGCTCCTTGTCCGCGCCGCTCACATGGCTCCAATCGCATGACAGGCCGCCCTGCTTGCCGTACGTCGAGTAGACGATGCAGTCCACTTGCCTCGTGTCGGTCAGGGTGATGACGCATTCCGTGAATACGTCGGCCCCGGCGGAGCACTGCGAGTCGACGGACCTGACCGCATGCGCTGGCGTGGAAGGCTCCGACGCGCTTCCGCATCCTGCGAGCGCGGTGCAGAGGGTGAGGGTGATGGCGGTAAGTGTGGCGCAGATGGTGTTTCTCATTGTTCGTTCCTTTGATGGTGGCTGGCGTGGTGGTTCCAGAGGCGGATGGCTTTTTTGAGGTTTTTGCCGTCGACGTGGAGGATGCATTTGTGCCGGCAGTTGGGGCAGATGCAGCCGTAGATGGTGTTGACCGGTTTGCGGGTTCGGAGGTTGTAGATGGTGCCGAGGGTCAGGATGAGCGGCCGGGACTTGCGGCATGCCGGGCAGGGCGCAGGTCTGCGCCATTTGCGTGGGTTGGTGGCGATTCTGACGGTGTCTGTGTGGTGCATTTCATTCCTTTCCGTAGATGGCGAGGCTTCGTATGCCAGCGCTCATGCTGTTGGAACATGTGTTCGGATCGTGGTCGATGATGTCGTTTCCGATGCCCTGGAAGCGGAGGCTGGCGGTGCCGTCCGGCCGGCGGATGAGTTCGAGCCGGCCGTCGATGACGACGTCCTGGTCGGTGCGGGCGATGCAGCGGCGGCCGATCAGGATGGCCGGGTCGGCCGACCGCCACTTGTGCAATGGGACGATGATGCTCATTCCCGGCCACCCATCCAGCCGATCAGGAAGGCGAGCGCCAGGAGGATTATCGCGGTGTGGCTCATGCCGTTCCTCCGATCTCCGGGCTGGCCAGCATCTCGGTGATCGCGTCCTTGGCTATCAGGCGCCATGGTTCGCGGCCGTCGTCGTCGAGGTTTTCCCACGTGAGGTGTTTGCGGTGGCCGTTGGCGTGGAATCGGTTGTAGATGGCGTGCGCGACGGCGTATTGCGTGTCGAGGCTGATGACGAGCTGGTCTTGCTGGTCTTCGGTCATTGGTAGGTCTCCGGTCTTGGCGGTGCGAGCAGTGCGGCGATCGCGTAGCTGGCGAGGCTGGTGGCGAGCGCCGCGATGGTCAGTGCGGTGTGGATGGCGAGCCACGTGATTGGTGTCCACTGGTGGAGCGCCTGTCCGATGATCGCCCTGATGACGGCGTGCGGGATGAGCAGCAGCGCGAGGAGGGTGAACAGCGTGGCCATGGCGTCTCCGAGCCGGTCGGCGAGGTGGCTGATGGTCTTTCTCACTTGTGGTCTCCCGTCTTGACGGCGAGTGTCTCGAGCATGGCCTTGTAGTCTTTGATGTCGCGTGCGATGCAGGATTTCACCCGGTGCGGGCCGCTGTCGCCCTGGTATGGATCCGGGGCGCCGAGCACGGTGACGAGTCGGCGGATGGTGGCCATGTCGTATTTGCGGTAGGTGAGCCACGCGTCAGGGTTGAGGTTGAGTCGGCGGAGGAAGTCAAGGTCGAAGTCCACGTTGGTCCCCGCGGGGACGAGGGAGAAGCGCTGGGAGAGCGAGTCAAGGAATTCCTCCACGGCGTTGGCCACGACGACCATGCTGTCATTGCGCACGGAGCCTCCCATGAGTTCGAACAGCAGGCCGTTGTCGGTGTGCATGGAGAAGGCGACGGGGCTCATGGACAGGAGGTCGAGTCTGTCCGGGCGGATGATGCGGGACAATGATCCGAACTTTTGTTCGCCCAGCATGTCGGTACATTCCATACCGATCTCCAATGGCAGGCTTTTGCGCCTGTCCACGCCTGTGGTCTCAAAGTCGATCCACAGCAGCGCCTCCGGTTTGCCGTTATTCTCGTGCATTTGTCATTCCTTCCGTTTGAATTGTCAATGTTTCGCGCATGGTCAATGGCGTGGCCGTGCCGTCCTGGTTGAGCCAGAGCCATCTCCCCTGCCAGTCGCGCACTGGGGTGGAGAGAGGATCTATGCCGAGCGGGACTATCAGCCCGAGGCGTTCGGCCTCCTTCACATGCTGATGGACCCACCCATGACAGCCGGTCGTACCAGAACCGCACAGCTCGACGATGTTGGCCGGACTGTGCCTCACATCCGGATCCGCCGCCCGCCGCAGTTGACGGTGATGGCCGGAGCGTCCAGGCCAGCATGACGGATCATGGATGTTCGTCCCGCAACGCAGGCAATGCCATCCCTGCCGCTCCAAGGCGGCACGCTTCGAATCAGCAAACTCACTCACAACGCACCCCCTCCTGCATCAGACCGTCAACCAGCACCAAACACGAAGTGCAATTGGCCCTCAACCCGGCCGCCATCGCCACGATGCCGTCATCCGCCCTGCCACCGGCGAGCGCTCGCAGTTCGATTGTGCTGGCGGTCTGGGCGGTGTCGGTGAGGAGGCGGCTGAGTTTGTCGAGTTGTTCCCTGGTCATTGGTTGTTCTCCTCGTCTTCTTCGTTTTCGTCGGAGTCGGCTTCGGTGATGGCTGCGATGAGCTGGTCGAGGTGGCTGGTTTCGTCGTCGGCGGGCGTATATCCGAGGTCTTGGAGGATCTGGTAGTAGCCGGGAATGCGTCTGCTGGTGTCGTTGACGGCGGTCCAGTCGGTCGGGTCGATGAACCATTCGAAACGTGCGGCGAGGATGGATGCTGCTTCCAATGGCCAGTCGTCGGTCTGCAGGCTGATGCGCGCGGCTGTCGGGGCGTCTTCGGCTGTGATGCCGGTGATCTTCTCGTATTCCTCGCGGCTTCCGGTGTGGTCGTTCCAGTTGGTGAGGGCGTCGGTGAAGCCGCCTGGGAATGGGTCGATGATCTGCAGGAGTCCGAGCCGGGCCGTGGTTTCGACGAGCTTGTCGCGTTTGACGCCGTGGAGATGGCCGTGGAGCCATGCCATGCGCTTGTCCGCGGATGCGGCGGCGTATTCCTCGAGCGCGTGCCTGCGGGCGTCGCGTTCGGCCTGTTCGGCGGCGCGTCGGGCTTCCTTTTCGGCGTCGGCGGTCTTGTCACGGCGGGTCCAGAGGTAGACCTGCTGCGAGACCGTGTGGATGGATACGGCTGCGGGGTTCAGTTCGCGGATCTTCTCGATGGCTTCTTCGGGGGTGCCGGTGGATGGGAATAGGCAGCCGGCGTATCGCCATTCCGGGTCGCTGTAGGGCTTTTCGGGGTCGGGGATGAGGTTGATGCCGTTGTCGGACTCCACGAGGAGCGCGGCGACCGATTCGATCCATTGCCGGTCGCGGTCGGCGCGTTCGATGTTGCGGAGGATGTAGTCGAAGTTCGAGATGCCGGCCGCCTGCGCGAGCTCCTTCTGCCTGTCCGGCTGGCCGTCATATCGCGCTATGGCCACGAGCTGGCCGATGGTGAGCTGGCCGAAATCGTCGCGGGATGCTCTGACCTCGGTCTTGATGCTGGCGGCCTTGGCACGGTCACGCACGTAGTCGGCGCTTCGGCCGAGCCGGTGGGCGACGCTGGCGGTGGTGGCTCCGAGGTCGAGCATGCCCTGGATGGCGTCAGCCTCCTCCAACACGGTGAGCTGCTCGCGCTGGCAGTTCTCGGTGACCATGGCCTCCAACTGCTGCAATGGGCCGAGCTGGAGCACGAAGCATGGGACGGCTCCGATTCCGGCCTGTTTGCATGCGGCGAGCCTGCGGTGGCCGGCGATGACCCTGTAGCGCTCGCCGTTGGGTACGACGCTGAGGGGTGTGAGGAGGCCGTTGGTTTTGATGCTGGCGGCGAGGTCGTTCACGTCGCCGATGTTCTTGCGTGGATTGTCGGGGTGGGGGTCGATCAGGCTCGTGTTGATGAGCTTGATCTGATTGCTTTGGTAGCTGCTCATTGCTTCTCCTTGCTGGTTTCTTGGTTGTTGAGTTCGTCTGCGCACGCCTGGCATGCCTTCCACCATTCGCTTGGGTTGCCGTTGCGGAGGCTTCCGGTGTGGTCGTATTCGTCCTCATGTGGATCCATGAGCTGGTGGACGTGTTCGCAGTTCCAGGTGTGCTTGTGCTGGCGTGTGGGTGTGACGGGTTCGGGCGCCCATGTCTCCCATTGGTCGCGGAGCCATGTGTTGAGCCGTGGGATGTGGCCGCTGCGGATTTGGCCGTCGTTGACGGCGTGCTTGTAGCGGCGGAGCGCGGTCTGGAGTCGGGGCAGTTCGACGGGGTTTCCGGCGATGGCCGCGTACAGGCTTCGTGCTTCGGTTTCGGTCTTGCGGCCTTTCGCGCCGACGGATCCGGGATAGGCTTCGGCGAAACGGTCGAAGCCGGCGTCCGGCGTATCGGTTTGCTTCGAGATGCTGGCGGGAGGGGTCGGAGAGGGTATATCGGTATCGGTATCGGTTTTATGCCATGTTTTTGCTTGGCTGTCCCCTAGCAACTTGCTAGACGGTTTGCTACCTGTCTCGCTACTGTTTTGCTCTCCGTTTGCTTGGCTGTTTTCCGGCAAGTCACCAGACGTTTGCTTGGCTTTCTGCTTGGCGGCCTTGCTGAGTCCTCCCTTGCTTCCGGCCTTTCTGCGCGCCTCGCGTTGCTCTTCGGTCAACACTCGGGGCTCCCTGCATATGCCTTCGGCGTAGACGGGGCGCCAGCCGCCGTCGTGCTCCTCCATAAGCCCGGAGTCGACGAGCTGCTGCAGCTGTTTCATGGTGCCGCCGGCGTCCTTGAGGTCGAGCTTGTCGAAGTGGCCGGGGTATGCTGCCGGGTCCTTGGCCTGCATCGAAACGCCTTTGGAGTGGATGACGCACAGCTTGATCCACAGTCCCACGGTGGCGAGCGGCAGGCGGCGGATGCGCCTGTCGTCGGCCATCTGGTCGTCGACAATAAACCACATCTCTTCTTCTCCTTCCGGTGGTTCAGTCGATCTCGCCGGTGTCCGGATCGACGGTCGCCTCGACGTCGCCGTCGTCCATGTCGAGGCTGCGGCGCAGGTCGTCGATGAGTGTGTCGGGCGTGGCTTCCTGCGGGATAAGCGCCTGTTGTTCGCTGGCTTTCATTGCTGCTCCTTAGAATTCCGGTTCCGGATCGGGTTTGCCGAAACCTCCGAATGATGACTTGTCGTCCGACGGCGCGCCCCACGGATCATCGGCCGGGGGCTGGGCGGGTTGCTGTGTCTGCGCCGGCTGTTGGCTCCAGCCGCCTGCGCCGGTGTTGACGGTCGGCGTCTGCGCGGCGGGATTGCCGTAGACGGGACCTTGTGGCCGTCGGTCGATGCGGCTGACCTGCGCGGTGGCGTAGCGTAGGCTCGGGCCGATCTCGTCAACCTGCAGTTCCATGACGGTTCTGTTGGTGCCGTCCTGTGCCTGGTAGGAATGCTGTTGAAGTCGGCCTTGTGCGATTACGCGCATGCCCTTCGCAAGGCTCTGCGCGCAATGCGAGGCCATGTCACGCCATGCCGAGCAGCGCATGAACAGCGCCGCCCCATCCTCGTACTGGCCGGTCTGCTTGTTGTATACGCGCGCGGTGTTTGCGATGGTGAAGCTGGCGACCTGCGCGCCCTGGCCGGTGGTCCTCAGTTCCGGATCCGCGGTGAGGTTGCCGACGATGGTGATGACGATCTCGCCGATGGCCATGTCACTCCCCTCTCACGTATCCGGCCGGTTCCGGGCCGAGCTGGCTGGGATCCTTGGCCTTCCACGCGCATTTCGCGCGCAGGCATCCGGCCTCGCGGTCGATGACGATCTCGCCGAAGCGCGCCGGTGCGACCATGGTGAGGTTCCAGCCACGGTCGCGGTTGAGCGTGGATATGGTTTCATACAGTTCGCCGATCAGTTCGGCGGCCGTCATGCCGACGCTGGCGGGTGTGAGCGGCCATTCGAACCACTTCTCGCCTTCCGGTCTGCTTGGTGTTTTGCTTGGCAACGTTTGCCTCCTTTGGATTGATGTCGCGCCGGGGCGCGGATTCGAACCGCGCATCCATCCGCCGACGTGACCTCAACACGCCGATCCATGGCGCCCGCATCCTGTCGCGGGCCCCGGCGAAGGCCGGACGGGAGGAGAAGAGAGAAGATGAACCGTCCGGCTGGTTTTAACGTCTTTTCCTTGACGCGCGGGCGGTTCCGGCATGGCCGCGCATGACGAACCACGTCCATGCCGCAATGTGTGCGGAACCGTCCAAGTCCTTCACTGCCGTTGCTTGTCCAGCCATCGCATGAAGCGGGGGTCGGAGCACAGGCGACGCATGATGACGGCCGTCGGGATGAGCACCGCGAACGGCGCGGCGATGAGATGTTCGATGGGGTGCGTGCAGGCCGGCGTGCAGTACAGCACCCACATGGCCAGTAGCCACACCGCGAACAGCAACTGGTGCAGGATGACGAGGGCAAGAGCTTTCATCGTTCGCCTCCGTTCGTAGAATCGGTGGAATGGACATCAATGCGATCACCGGCGTCGTTGGCGCCGTCACGGGATTGGTTGGCGGTGTCGCCGGATGTGTCGCCTTGTTCCAGGCGCGCCATGGCAACAAGCTCTCGGAGCAGGCGAACGGCTCGGCTGAGGAAGCCAACCGGATCGCCGTCGAATCGAAGCATGCCGCCGAGCAGGCCAACCGCCTTGCAGGAAAGGCGAACGAGATAGCTGCAGACGCGAACTCGATCAGCCAGCGGGCGTTGTCCGTCACCGCCGACCAGACGGTCCACAAGTGGCGGGTCGAATACGATGGAGAAACCTCGACCGTCTTCCTTGTCAACGATTGCCCCGACATGGCACGAGACGTGTCCGTGTTCGTCCGTTTCAAAGACCAGACCGTTGCGCAACGGCACGTCGACGAGGTTGTGCCGTTCGGAGAGGTCGCGCTCGAAAGCGAGTTCTTCTCCAAGCAGATACTCGAAGACCAGGCCGGTATCGACCGTCTGAACGCCCAACCCGGCTTCGCCTACTTCGGACGTGGATCCTGTCATGTGACGGTTCACGTCGCTTACACTACGGAGCTCGGCGCGAGACGCAACGACGAAGTCGAGCAGTGCCTGACCTACGGCCAGAGGCATTGATTCCATCACAGCTCCTTGTTGATGGTGTCGATGACGATGTCCACGAGGTCGACCACATCGATGTCGATGAATCCGACGATGTGACCGAGCGAACGCCTTGCTTCGATGTCGTCCCACCTGTCGGCATAGGCCGGACGGATGGCGTCGCCCTTGTCCTCAAATTCCCTGAATATCGCTTCGACGCAGGCTTTGCGGATGTCGCTCATTTGTCTTCCTTTTCTTCCCATGGATCCAGCCACGGGGTATCGGTACGCCAGTCGTTGTCAGTCATCACGCACCCACCTCTTCCTCGTATTCGGCCGTGCACTGGTACAGGTGTTGCGCGAAATAGGCGATCATCTGCTCCTTCGGATACATGACGATTCGTCCCACCTTCACGAACTTCGGGCCGATGCCCGCGCTACGCCAGTACGCCAGGGTGCCTTCCTTGATGCCGCAGTTGTCCGCGATGTCCTTCGTTGTGTTCATCGGCTTCAACGCCGCCGCCAATGCGGCGAACACCTCTTTGTCATCCATCACGCGCCCGCTCCTTTCATGCGTTGGTAAGCGCCGATTGCTTTTCCGACGTGTTTCGTTTGAGGGCCTTCCTGCCGAGTGGGAGAATGAGCAGACCCGCGCAAAGAAGGGAGGTGATAACATGCAACGCGATCCAGTGAATTCCGCTAATGACGCGAAGACCTACGCACAATCCGGAAACATTCAGCAGGCCATCGTGTCGCTGGCCGATGCCGTGCAGGGCATCGCCGAATACCAGCGGTACATCCGGAACGACCAGTTGAAGATCAAACGTGCGCTGAACATCAGCTGACGTTCGGCCGTCCGCGTGAGAGAGTTCCAATTCCTCGCGGACGGCTTTCCTTATCGCGCCCAGCATCGCCGGGTGCAGGCGTTCGAACTCCTCAACGGAAATCGGGTTCGTGGATTCGTCCGGCGTCTCGGCCGGAATGTTGATGCTCATTTCGGATTCTCCTTAGAATCGTTTTGCGCCATTAGCCGTTGAGCCTGCCGATGGCGATGCCGGAAAGACGATAGCCAGGAAGTGGCACAGTGCGTCGCCTTCGAGCTCGATCATTTCAGTCAAGGTCACGTATGCCTTGCCGTCCCATATGTCCACATGGATCGGATGCTCCGTGGGGTCGAAGAGCGTTCTCCCGCTCACGCCAAGAGCGTCTTCGAGTTCTTTGGGCGCGCAGTCGATGTCGGTGATATCGAACGACGTGTTCATTTCAGTTCTCCTCCTTGCTGTTGGCATTGTTGGCTGTCGCGTTTTCCAGCGCATCGGCGAGCGCCGACTGCTCTTGAATCTTTTCGTTGATGAGCTGCAGTGGATCAATCTCACTCTCGGAGACCGAGGCAAACCACATGCTCAACGTCATGTCCTCCGCATCAAGAGCCCTGCTGACAGTTGTCCGATTTCGATTGCAGCGGACGGCAATATCAGTCATCTGTGTTTTGCTAATCAAAACGTCATTCCTGGTCTGTCTAACAACCGCTTTTGCAAGCTTGATGCAGTCAACTTTCTTGTCGATCGTCATCTGTTTTCACCTCCATCTGTAAGCATGTGCTTACTTGATGAGACTGATGTTAGCTCGTGCTTACAACTTACGCAAGTGCGGCGTGTCAACATGTGCTAACGTTGTGCACATGGCTACGAAGTACGAATGGACGGCGTTTGATTACGCCTCACAGCAGGCAGCTGCGAAAATCATTGCCGATTCTGGATATTCATATCGGACCATCTCTGAGATGATGAACAACGCCGTCAGTCATGTCAGAATCAGCGATATTGAAAAGGGCAGAAAAGCGCCGATTAAGCTATCGGAGTTCCTTCTGCTTTGCCAAGCATGCGAGGCAGACCCAGTCGCTGTGTTGCGAGACATCATTGAGGCCGCCCGCGCCTACGAGGCCCGCGAGCGCGAGTTCCAGGTCACGGATGATCTGGTGGATCGCATCGCCGCGCACCCGGAGGACTATGACGTAGCCGCGAACAAGGATCCGAACAAGACACTCGAAGCGGAAACGCCAAGAGATTGAATTTTTAATGCAAATCAACCAAGGAAAGAAGGAAACCATGTACAGGAAGACAATCGCAACGGCCGTCGCCGGTCTGCTCATTCTCGGGCTTGGCGCATGCGGCAACGCCAGTGACGCCAAAACCGCCGACGCCGGCAGCACGAGCCAATCGCAGACGACGAAGAAGCCGGCAGAGAAGAAGCCGGCAGAACAGCCTGCGGATCTGACCGGCACATGGAAGCAGACCAACTCCGGCAGCACGGATTCCTGGATGGAAGCCGAGATAACGGCCGACACGATCACCGTCCAGTGGGTCAGCGACAACGGCGATACGAAGAGCCTGTACTGGAAGGGCTCCTACAATGCGCCGGACAAGGCCGGCGACTGGAAGTGGACGAGCCAGGGAGACACCGCGGCGATGCAGGCGTCCCTGCTCGGCTCGCAGGACGCCACCAAGGACTTCACCTACACCAAGGCGGACGGCGTCAGCTGGGAGACCACCGCGATGGGCACCACCACAGTGGTGAAGACCGCCAAGCAGTGAACGACGCCACATTGACGTCCTGGTCGAAAACACTGGGCGTGCGAGTGGAGGAACGCCGGCTGGCCGGAGACAGGTGCGGACTCTACTACGATCCGCTCCGCCTCATCATCATCGACGAACGGCTGGCCGGATTCCAACGCCGCTGCACCTTGTGCCACGAGCTCATCCATGCCAGACACCACGACCCCGGCTGTGGCAGCCAATACGGGGTCAAATGCGAGCGCCGTTGCCGTAGGGAGACCGCGCTGGCGTTGATCAGTCCGGTGGATTACGGCATGGCCGAGGAGATTTATGAGGGCGCGGCGTGGCCGATGGCGGTCGAATTGGGTGTGACGGTGCAGGTGCTGATGGACTACCGGCAGCTGCTTCATGATTCCGGCGTGTGCATGCAATAGTTATACGCCTTTATACGTGCTTATAGAGCCTTATACCCCTTCGGATTCCTTATAAAAAATGACCCCGGCCACCCGCATACCGCGAGCGCCGGGGTGAAAAACATGTGGGAAGAAGCGCCATGAAAGTGACCATTGATGATCTGTGGCTCAAGAATGACGATGATGGCAATCCGCCGAGTCGCGCGGCCAAACGCTCTTTGGCGAACTCACGCGATCCGATGAAGGCCAATGTGCCTGAGAAGTGGCGTAAAAGCCGTTATGGGGTCGGGATGCGCTGGCGTTGTCATTGGACCATCGTCAAGGACGGTAGACGTGTGCAGAGGGTGAAGCAGTTCGCCAGGCTCGCCGAAGCGCAGGAATATGCCGCGGCCATGGAGGACGACATCAGGCGGGGACGCTACCGCGATCCTCGTCAGGAGCTTCGTGTCCTGGATGATGTGGCCGGCGAATGGCTCGCGTCGAAGGTCGATCTGAAACCCGGCACCGCAGGCCGGTATGCGAGGGAGCTGCGCCTGTACATCCTGCCCAAATGGGGTGGCATGACGTTGCGGGAGCTGCGCCCTGACATGCTGCAGGAGTGGGTCGGCCAGCTCATGGACGGTGGTTATCCGGCCGCGTTGCCGGACGGGCGTGATTCGAAGCCGCTGAGCGCGAGAAGCATCCGCAATATCATGAAAGTCGTCCTCAAGGGCATCTTTGACTACGCCGTCTCGAACGGGTGGATCGGTGAGAATCCTGTGGACAGGGTCACCGTGCCGAAGATCGTCTCCGACGATGACATGGTGTTCCTCTCGGTCCGCGAGGTCGAGTTGCTCGCGGACGAGGCGGAGAAGATCGGGAAGCCGGTGGACGGTCTGCTGGTCAGATGGCAGGCCTATACGGGATGCCGCATAGGCGAATCGCTTGCCCTCAAGGTCGGTGACGTGGACGTGGACAGGCGGCGCGCCAGGATAGGCCGCACATGGACTGACGACGGGCACGGCGGCAGCATGCTCGGCACACCGAAGAACGGAAAGGCCCGCAACATCGCGATACCACGGTTCCTCATGCCGCAGATCAAGGCGCAGATGGATGGCATGGGTGATGACGACTGGCTGTTCCGTGCCACCCGTGGCGGGAACGTCTGGACGAACACGTGGCGGACAAGGATATGGAACAAGGCCGTCAAAGCGGCCGGCATGGAGGACGCGGGCGTGACCATACACAGTCTGCGCCACACATACGCGAGCTTCGCAATCGCCCAGGGCGCGGACGTGAAGACCCTGCAGATGCAGCTCGGCCACTCCTCTCCCAGCATCACATTGAACACCTACACGGCGCTCTGGCCGGAACGATTGGACGACGTGGCCGACGCGATCGGAGCCCTCCGCGAGCGCGAACTCGTGTGAATCGGGTATGGAGGTACCGCGGCGTTTGTATGCATTTGTATGCGGATTGTTTTCGACGGAAAAAATAAGCCCTTGAAAACCTAATGTTTCCAAGGGCTCCGGTCGGGCTGACAGGATTTGAACCTGCGACATTCTGCTCCCAAAGCAGACGCGCTACCAAACTGCGCTACAGCCCGTTCATGCACTCCCGCACGTGGCAGGTGAACACGAGTTTCCATTGTAGCGTATGGTAGGACAACGACAGGCTAGAATGGCAAATACTGGAGGGAACGCGCATGGGACGTCATCAGCAAGCCGAGGCTTCAGGCATCATTTCCTTCATGGCATGCGCCACTCTTGCATGGATCGCCATGGACCTATATCTGCAATTCGCTCCCGCCATCTGGCGTGTCACCCAACGCCTGTTCACCGTGTGTGCCGGAATCACCGCGGGATGTGGAGTCATCTCGTTCACCTTGGGGTATGCGCGCAACTCCAGGTCGATGACGTTGAAACATGGCTGGACCATTCCTATTCGCCGTATCTTCGAGATACTCGCTTTGTCCGTGGTCTACGCGTCGACCATTTTCGTCACGGCGTTCATGCTGCTTTCCATTGCCAGCAACATGATGGGGTTGCGCACGTTAAAAGGCTATCTGACTGCGCTCTGCGCCGCGATCTCGGGGGTCGTAGGCTATGTCACGTTCGTACAGGCGGAACTCATGAATGCCAAGACCATCGCATCCTTGTTGCCGTTCTTCGTGGTTTCCGGTGTCAGCATCGCAGGATTGACGTCCGATGATCCATACTGGTACAACAACAATTTCTCCCAATTGGGCGATCGAACCACTTTTGCTGCTCGTATGTTCAATTCGACATTGATGTTGGCCGGCGTCTGCATCGTCATCATCAGCTATTTCGCGATTTCGGAGCTCATCACCACGCACCGTCTGCAGATGCAGTATCTGTCTGCAAGCGATGAAAAAGAAGCTCCCAAACACTTCAAGGCGCGGATTCTTCTGCTATCGACCATGCTGACGCTCGCAGGCATCGCCTTCATCGGCATCGGCATGTTCCGTTACACGCCGCATCCGATTCTGCACAACGTATTCGCCCGCGGTCTTCCCTGCCTGATGAGCGTGCTGATGATCGCGCTGCCTTGGCTGGCCCCGCAGCTTTCAAAAGTAGTATATGTGATTTCAGACCTAGCTATCGTGATCGGGGCTCTTGCCGGGTTCCAGTGGTTGGCGGGGCGTAACACGTTGACGAACGTCGAGGCTCTTGCCGGCATGATGTTTCTGGGCTGGTTCATCATCTTTTCACGGCAGATTGCGGCCATCGAATCCGATCGTGTGCAGACGCAGCTTATTCTGGCGCAAACCAAGCGGCCAGAATCCGTCGAGGATCTTGCGGAGGTCAGCGAAACCGTTCCTGGAACCGTTTCCCGACTCTCGTCGGAAGTCTAATTCTCGTAACGGTTCACGAGCACAGTCCACAAACAATACGGCGAGGTGTCACCCGTACGGATGGCACCTCGCCTGTTCTCATGGCTATCAGAAATCGTAGTTCTTTGTGGTGGGCTTTCTATCGCTCATCAGCAACAGGAAGCTTCTCGACTGCGCCGTGATCGCGAAGCCGGCCTCATAGTTGAGTTCCGGACCCTTCGGATTATGCGTGTCGACGACCAGACGCCATTTCTTGCCATACCGCTCGTCCGGCAAGGTGAACATAATCGGCTCGTAATGCGCGTTGAAAATCAGGATGAAGTTATTGTCCACCATCTGGTTGCCATACCAGTCGGCTTCCGGAATATCGGAACCGTTCAGATAGATCATCACCGAGAACGCGTGGGTATTGGACCAATCTTCCATGTCCATGATGGAACCGGTGTGGTCCATCCATTCGACCTGCGGAATCTTATCGTCCGGGTCTCCTGGCTCGCGGCCGGTGAAGAAACGACGACGGTGGAGCACCGGGTGCTCGAGTCGCAGATGAATCAGCTTCGAAACGAACTCAAGCAGATCCTTCTGACTATCGTCAAGATCCCAATTGGTCCATGAAATGGCGTTGTCCTGGCAATAGGCATTGTTGTTGCCCTGTTGCGTGCGTGCCACCTCATCGCCGCCGCAGATCATCGGAATGCCCTGACTGCACAGCAGCGTCGCGAACATGTTGCGCATCTGCTGTTGCCGCAGGTCGTTGACGTCCTTGATGGTGGTCGGGCCTTCGACACCGCAGTTCCAGGAACGGTTGTTGCTTTCGCCATCCCTATTGCCTTCGCCGTTGGCGTCGTTATGCTTCTCGTTGTAGCTCACCAAATCGTTCATGGTGAAGCCATCATGTGCGGTGATGAAGTTCACGGAAGCCACCGGACGGCGGCCGTTCATCTGATACAGGTCGGAGCTGCCCATCAGACGGCTGGCGAATTCCGGTAGCGTCGATGGTTGCGAACGCCAGAAGTCACGCACGCAATCACGGTAGCGGCCGTTCCATTCGGACCAGCTGGACGGGAAGCCGCCCACCTGATAGCCGCCGGAACCCAAATCCCAAGGTTCGGCGATGAGCTTGACACGGGAGATGACCGGATCCTGTTCGACGATGTCGAAGAAGGCGGACAGCTTGTCGACTTCCTGGAACTGGCGGGCCAGCGTGGCCGCAAGATCGAATCGGAAACCATCGACATGCATTTCGGTGACCCAGTAGCGCAGGCTGTCCGTGATGAGCTGCAGCGCGTGCGGCGAGCGCATCAGCAGGGAGTTGCCGGTGCCGGTCGTGTCGAAGTAGTGGCGTCGGTCGTTGTCGACCAGACGGTAGTAGGCACCGTTGTCGATGCCTTTGAAGCTTAGGGTCGGGCCGAGGTTGTTGCCTTCGGCGGTGTGGTTGTACACCACGTCGAGGATCACTTCCATGCCGGCGCGATGGTAGGCCTTGACCATGGATTTGAATTCGTTGACCTGCTCGCCGCGTTGTCCGGAGCTTGAGTACGCGTTATGAGGCGCGAAGAAGCCGATGGTGTTGTAGCCCCAGTAGTTGCTCAGGCCTTTTTCCTGCAGGAAGCTGTCGTTGACGAACTGGTGGATCGGCATAAGTTCGATGGCGGTGACGCCGAGCTTCCTCAGATATTCGATGACCGATGGATATGCGAGGCCCGCGTAGGTTCCACGGATGTCCGGCGGCACGTCCAGGTTGAGATTGGTCATGCCACGCACATGGGCTTCGTAGATTACCGAATCATGGTAGGAGATGTTCGGATGTTGGTCGTTGCCCCAGTCGAAATACGGATTGACCACGGCCGATTTCATGGTATGCGGCGCGGAATCCAGCGTATTCATGCTGGTGACGTCCTCAGGGCTTTTGAACCAATACGAATAGAGGCTTTCGTCACCGTCGATGTTTCCCTCGATGGCTTTTGCGTACGGGTCGAGCAGCAACTTGTTCGGGTTGCACCGCAGGCCCTTTGCTGGATCATACGGACCGTACACACGATAGCCGTACCGTTGCCCGGGTTGTATTCCCGGCAGATAGTTATGCCATACGTAGGAGTTCTGCTCCGTCATTTCCACTCGGGTCTCACGGTCTTCCTCATCGAAAAGACAAAGCTCGACTTTCTGGGCCACTTGAGAGAAGAGGGCGAAATTCACGCCGGCGCCGTCGTAGCTCGCACCGAGTGGATACATCGATCCAGGTCTGATTTGCATAATTCAAGTATCGTACGTTTTGCGAGTTGAATTCGTTATTTCGTTTATTCCGGCGATTGTTTTTACAATTCGAAACCTGCAGGCCGCTATTGTTGCCGCATTCTGCGAATTTGCTCATGCAAAATGGCGATCTCCGAATTGGAGGCCGTGATGTGCGTGTCTCGTAGCTGCTTCCACGGGATCCAAGCAGATTCGACATGCTCGTCGGCGTCGAAATGCCGTTCGACGGCCTGCCAGTGGCGCAGGTGCACCACCATGATGTTGGCCAGTTCGTCGGTCATGCCTTCGGATGAATAGAATTGCCCGACATGGTCGATATCGCAACTGTTTTCGTCGATTGGCTCGACGCCGGTCTCTTCGCGCAGCTCACGCAATGCGGCCGCATCGACGTCTTCCCCGTCATCGATGAGTCCTGCCGGCAGACCGTAGGCGAAGGCGTCGCAGCCGACACGGTATTCTCGTTCGACCAAGTACAAATCCTGCGCGCAGTCATGCACCAGCATGACCACACAGGGCGCGTGCCGCATCACCTGTCTGCGGATCACGGTTTGTCCGCCGTCTCGTGTCTGCAACGCGATACGCATGTCCTCCACGCCGAAAATCGCGCCTTGATACACGTGCTCTCTGCTGAGTACTGTGGCCGGTCTGGTCATGTCCACGCCATCGCTGGATTCGTTCAGCGACATATCCATGCTGGTCATATCGGACATCGTCGTTCAGCGTTCCTGCCCGCAGGACGGCAGTACCAGATTCCAGGGATCGGTGTTCATGGAAATCCAGCGGACGGTGGGGATGTCTCCGGTCGCCTCAGATACGGCACGAGGCACATCGCCCATGGCGTATTGGAACCATATGGATTCGATGGCGCTGTGTGGCGTGTTGATGAACATCGGACGAACAGTGGCGTCGCCTCGGCCGAGTTCGATGTCCGCGGCACGCATGGACGCCTCATAGCGCGCCTGCTCGATGGCATCGGTCACCGGATGATGGCGCAGATCGCTGGTCACATACACATCGACGCCTGCGGCACGCACTTCATCGAACAGGGAATCGCCCGAGCCCGGCAATACCGCCACCGTGCCGATCGTCGCGTCAAGGTCGCCGCACACCTGCACGCCAAGTTCGGTGTATGGCAGCGCGTCGGCCACACGACGGGCGAAATCACGCAATGCGATCGGCTCCTGCAACCGGCCGACACGGCCCAATCCGACCGGATGTTCGGCTTTCGGATCTTCGATGGGTACCAGCGGACGCTGTTCGATCAGGCCGAACGCGTCGGCGGCGGCCATGCTGACTCCTCGGTAGGAGGCATCGGCATTGGTGTGCCCAACCCACAGCGCGCAACCGGCGAGGTTGAGCTTCCGGACGATCTCACCACGGAATCCTAGTCCGGAGACCGCATGCACGGAACGGAAGAACAGCGGATGGTGGCAGATCAGCAGGTCGATGCCTCCGGCGATAGCCTGGTCGATCACCGCCATGGATGGGTCCGCCGCGAACGCGATGTTGCGCACGTCGTGGCGAAGGTCTCCCACGATGAGTCCCGGCTCATCCCATTGTTCCGCGTATCGCAGCGGATACAGCGTTTCAAGCACATCCACGACCTGCTTCAGCGTTGCCACAATCTTCCTTCTTTCTTTTTTAATCAGCCTTCGATTATCCGACGGGAACGGATCAGTGGGCCGCCAATTGCCAATCGGAACCGATGCCCGTCGATACGTCCAACGGAACGGCCATGGTGACGGCATGCTCCATGGCATCCTTCACCAGCGCGGTGGCCTGCTTCTCCTCACCGGGCGCGATCTCCACCACAAGTTCATCATGAATCTGCAGTATGAGGCGACTTCCAAGGTTCGCTTCCTGCAGTGCGTCATACGCACGAATCATGGCGATTTTCATGATGTCCGCCGCCGAGCCTTGGATAGGCGCGTTCAACGCGGCGCGTTCGGCCGCGTCCCTCACGGCACGGTTCGGCGATTTGAGACCGGGGAAATACCTGCGCCTTCCGAAAATGGTTTCGGTATATCCTTTTTCGCGTGCGGACGAGACAAGCGATTCAAGGTATTCATGGACTTTGCCAAAAGTGGCGAAATACTGGTTTTTCAGCGATTCGGCTTCTTTGGGCTTGATCTTGAGCTGCTGGGCAAGTCCATACGTGCTCAGACCGTAGGCAAGTCCATAGCTCATCGCCTTGACGTGGCTACGCTGATCGGACGTGATGTCGTCAACGGGAATGCCGTAGACCAAGCTGGCCACATACTTATGGAAGTCCTTGCCGGAGCGGAAGGCCTCTATCAACGCCTCATCACCGGAAAGGTCGGCCATGATGCGCAGTTCGACCTGCGAGTAGTCGGAGCTCAGCAACGATTCGAAGCCCTCTCCCGGCACGAACGCGGATCGAATCTCACGACCTGCGGGATCCCGGTTCGGAATGTTCTGCAGGTTTGGATCGACGGAGCTCAATCGTCCGGTGGCTGCCACCGTCTGTTCGAAAGTGGTGTGGATGCGACCGTCATGACGGTTTGTGGCGTCGATCAACGTCTGCACGATCTGCTTGAGCTTGTTCTTTTCACGATGCATCAGCAACGCGTCAAGGAACTGGCATGCGCGGTCGTTATCGTACGAGCGGTCACGCAAGGTCTGCAATGCCGCGGCATTGGTGGTGTATGAACCGGACTTGGTTTTTTTCGTCGGTTTCAATCCCATGTCTTCGAACAGGATCTTCTGCAGCTGTTTGGGGCTTTGCAGGTTCACCTGCTCCCCCGCGAACTGCCACGCCGTTTCCTGTGCCTGGGCAGCGTCGGCGGCAAGTTGGTCGCGCATCTGCACCAGACGTGTCATATCCACTTGGGCGCCGACCTGTTCCATGCCATGCAGGACCTGAGAGACCGGAAGCTCAATGGATTTGAGGAGACCGAATTGTTCGCGCTTATCCAGCACACCGGCCAAATATTCGGCCAAAAGCCCCACGATTGCGGTGCGGGTGAGTATCAGCTCATCGTTCTTGGAATCGTTTTCCTCAGGCTCGTCGAAGTCCAAGGTCCCCTGTGTCGCGGCTTCGGCTTGTGCTTCGATGTGCAGATCAAGGAAATGGGCCGCAGCCTGTTCCAGCGTGTCCGCGTGGAAATCCGGGTGGGCAAGATATCCGGCGAGCTTGGTGTCGAACAATGGTTCCGGAAGTTCCACGCCGATGCTGCCCAGCAGATGCGCATGTTCTTTGTAACCGTGCACGACCATGGAATGGTGATAGCGGTCGAACAGCCTTTGCAGGCATTGCACCATATCCGGACTGAATACGTCGATGCGAATGGCTTCGCCGTGCACGGCGATCATCAATGCCGAAAGAGAGGCTTCTCCGGGTTTGCTCGTGCCTTCGGCGTAAAGCGTCCAGGACTGTTTCACCTTGTCCGTGCAGCGGGTCGAAGAATCGATTTCGAAGCCGAATTCCGGAATGTCGTTGGAGGAGCGTTCATGGCGTTCGTGCAGATGTTCCTGCACCACGGGGAAATGGTTTTGGACCCATGTCTCCACCACATGCGGATCGTTGACGTCTTCGACATGTGGCAGCCCGAGCTTGCTGGATTCGTGCACGTCCCCGGATGGTTTGTCCGCATTGAACGTTTTGAGCACGCGATTCTTGGTCCGAACACCGAATTCGAGCTTGGTGAATAGATCGTCGAGTTGACCAGCGTCGACTTGTCCAAATGTCAGGTCGGATACCGACACGCCAAGATCAAGGTCACGAACCAAAGCGTTCACGGAACGGTTCAGTTTGACCTGTTCGATGTTTTCGCGCAGGGCTTCGCCTTTTTTGCCGCTGATCTCGTCGGCGTGTTCGATGATCTGCTCAAGTCCGCCGTACTGGTTGATCCATTTGGCCGCGAATCCGTCGCCGACTCCGGGAACGCCGGGGATGTTGTCAGCGGTTTCTCCGCGCAAGGCGGCCAGATCCGGGTATTGCGCGGGAGAGACATGATATTTCTCCTGCACGGCATCCGGGGTCATATGTTTGAGGTCTTTGAAATGGTGGCCGGGATACAGCACGGTGATGTTGTCGTTGATCAGCTGGAAAGCATCACGGTCGCCGGACAGCACCAATGTGCGGTAGCCTGCCTGGTCGCCCATGCTGGCGAGCGTGCCGATCACATCGTCACCTTCGTAACCGGGTTTTTCGATGTATGTGACGCCCAAGGCCGTCAGCATCTGCTGGATTAATGGCAGCTGGCTGAGCAGTTCCTCGGGGGCCGCGTCGCGAGTTCCTTTGTACTGCGGCAGCATCTGGTTGCGGAACGTGCCGCCCTTCACATCGAATGCGACGGCAAGATGGTCTGGATGTTCGGCATCGATCACCTGCGAAAGCATGGTGGCGAATCCCCAGACCGCGTTGGTGGCCTGACCTGATGATGTACTGAAATTCTCTACGGGTAAGGCAAAAAAAGCGCGGAACGCCAAAGAATGGCCGTCAACGACCAATAGCGTTCCGCGTGAAGTGCCTTCCACAGTTGGTGTGTTAGCGCTCATCCTCTGCTTCCGACTTCTGTTCGCCATACTTGGCGATGATGGCCATGGCCAGACGCTTCTTCGGAATGCGCTGGTCCATGGAGGTCTTCTGAATCCAACGGAAAGCGCCCTGTTCGGAGAAGTCCGCCTTGTCCATCAGCAGGCCCTTGGCGCGGTCGACGAGCTTGCGCTCCTCCAGCGTTTCTTCGGCCTTCTTCAGCTGCTCTTCGGCCTTCTTCAGCTGTTCCTCGGTTTCCTGCAGTTTGGACTCGCTACGTTCGACATTGTCAAGCAGATCGTTGATTTCGGCGAAACGGCCCATGGCGACTTCCAAAGCCGGCAGCAGCTTGGATTCCTCATACGGCTTGGTGACATACGCCATGGCGCCAGCGCCCGTGGCCTTTTTGACCAAATCAGACTGGGAGAATGCCGTCAGCATGACGACCGGAGCGATGTTCTCATCACAGATGATGCCAGCGGCCTCGATGCCATCCATGCGAGGCATCTTGACATCCATGCACACCACGCTCGGGCGGAACTTACGGGTCAGTTCAACGGCTTCCTCACCGTTGGCGGCCTCTCCGACGACCTCATAGCCGTTATCCTCAAGCATGGCGACCAAATCCATGCGGTTTACGGATTCGTCTTCGGCAACGACGACGGTGCGCTTGTGCGCCTCGTTATTATTGGCAGAATCCGGCTCGGGAGCCGCAGCAGCTTGGAGCTCCTCATCAGTGAGTACTTCGTCCGGTTCCGTGGTCTTCTCTGCAGCCATGTCGGTCTCTTTCCACTGTCACACCCAAAGCCGGCCTAACATGCCCCAACCCGGGCCTGGATTGATATTGATTTCTTACGTGCCCTCGGTGGGACTCGAACCCACACTGCGCAGATTTTGAGGCTGCTTCCTCTACCAATTGGGATACGAGGGCTTGCACGCAACTCTGGAAGAATACCACATGATTGCGATTTGCGCCAAATCTCGGCGTTGTCATCATTCGGGGACATCGCGTAAAAACAATAATCCTCCCATCGGGAACCAATGGGAGGATTATGGAATCAGCGTTTAACGCGACGATCCAAATCTCAGTCGCAGGCACCAACGGTGTGGACGTAGATGGAATCGGTGCGACCCGGCTGGTGTTCGCCCTGGGCGGAGCTCAGCACGACGATCTTGTCGCCATCGGAGACCTTGCCGGCGTCCTTGAGGACCTTGTCGGTGAAAACCATGAGGTCCTTGCGGGACTTGTCATGGTAATCCTCGTCGACCAGGAAGGACTCGGTGCCCCAAGACAGGGCCAGCCAGTGGAAGGTGTGCTCATTGTTGGTGATGCCGTAGATCGGGGTGGCCGGACGTTCACGGGACACGCGGTGCACGGTGGAACCGGTCTGGGTGTAGGCGACGATGGCCTTGGCGTTGAGCTTGTCGGCCAGGTCGACGGCGGCGGAAGAGACGGCACCTGTGGAGGACATATCCAGGTTCTTCAGCTCCGGGATGCGGTCGAAACCATGCTCGGTGGCGAAGGTGGAGATGCGGCTCATGGTGTTCACGGTGACTGCCGGGTACTTGCCGACGGCGGTCTCGTTGGAGGTCATGGTGGCGTCGGCACCGTCGAGGACGGCGTTGGCGCAGTCGGATGCCTCTGCACGGGTCGGGACCGGGGAGCTGACCATGGAGCCGAGGACTTCGGTGGCCACGATGACCGGCTTGGCGTACTGACGAGCCAGCTCGATGCAGCGCTTGGTGGCCAGCGGGACCTCTTCCAGCGGGCACTCGACGGCCATATCGCCACGTGCGACCATGATGCCGTCGAACGCCTTGACGATCTCCTCGAGGTTCTCGAGGGCCTGCGGCTTCTCGATCTTGGCGACGACCGGGATACGGCGGCCTTCCTCGTCCATGATCTCATGGGCGCGATCGATGTCGGTGGCGAAGCGCACGAAGGACATGGCAATGATGTCGGCGCCGGTGCGGATGGCCCAGCGCAGATCCTCTTCGTCCTTCTCGGTCAGAGCCGGCAGAGACACGGCGACGCCCGGAAGGTTGATGCCCTTGTGGCTGGAGACCGGTCCGGCAACGACAACCTTGGTGTACACGTTGTTGCCTTCGACCTTGGTGACCTCGAGGCGGACCTTGCCGTCGTCGATGAGGATCGGATCGCCTGCATGGCAGTCGCCCGGGAGACCCTTGAAGGTGGTGGAGGTGATGTGCTCGTCGCCTTCGATGTCATCAGTGGTGATGACGAACTCCTGGCCTTCGGTCAGCTGGACCTTGTCCTCGCCGTCGGCGTTCTTCTTGAACCAACCGCAGCGGATCTTCGGACCCTGCAGGTCAACCAGGGCTGCGACGTTGCGGCCAGTGGCCTTGGCGGCGGCACGGAGGTTGTTGTAGACCTTGAGGTGGTCTTCCGGAGTGCCGTGGGAGCGGTTCAGACGAGCGACGTCCATACCTGCTTCGACAAGGCTGGTGATGCCTTCCAGGGACTCGGTAGCGGGACCGATGGTATCTACGATCTTGGCTTTACGCATGAATGCCTGCCTATTCTTGTTGATATTGATTTTGGATCTGACGACCCTGTTTCCAATGGCATAGCTTACTAGCAAAAAGCGCCCACTTCCACCTCAGAACTAGGTGTGTTGTGAGCGCTCACAATTTCGTAGGAGAATAGAAAAGCTCTATTCTCCCAACGTTTGCCGGACTGTCACTTTTCGTTCGCTTTCATGGTGCGCATCTTAATAACACTTGCCAAAGCCGCACCACCAATCGCAAGAACGATCACGACAAGCGACAGCCATGTGGGCACTTCCGGAACCCAGGAAATCGGCTGGCCGCCATTGAGGAACGGCAGCGAATTGCCATGCAGGGCCTCCATGATGAGTTTGACGCCGATGAAGCCCAGCACCACGGACAGGCCCAGCGGAAGATAGACGAGCTTGTCAAGCAGCTCTCCGAGCAGGAAGTACAGCTGCTGCAGACCGAGCAATGCGAACACGTTGGACGTGAACACGATGAACGGATCTTTGGTCAGGCCGAAAATGGCGGGGATCGAATCGAAAGCGAACATCACGTCGGTGGTGCCGATGGTCAGGAACACGATGAGCATCGGGGTCCAATGCTTCACACCGTTCTTGATAGTACGCAGCTTTTCGCCGTCGTATTCATCGGTGATCTTGATGACCTTGCGCAGTGCGTGAATCAACGCGTTCTCATGGTATTCCTCGTCCTCGTCTCCCCCGGCGACGAGTTTGATGGCCGTGACGATGAGGAACGCGCCGAATAGGAAGAACACCCAAGTGAAGCGCGAGATGATGGCAGCGCCCACCAAAATGAACATGCCTCGCAGTACGAGCGCGACGGTGATGCCGACTGACAGCACGAATTTCTGTAGTTCCTTCGGCACCGCGAAATTCGACATGATAATGACAAACACGAACAGGTTGTCTATGCTCAGCGAATATTCGGTCAGCCAACCTGAGTAGAACTCGATGGCAGGCTTCGAGCCGGCGAAGAACCACATGAGTCCGCCGAAGATCAACGCCATGACCACGAAGAACGCGATATGCTGCACGCATTCCTTGGTGGAGGGCACATGCGGCTTGCGCCCGATGATGAACAGGTCCACCACGAAGAAGACGGCAAGCACCGCAAACGTGGCGATTTCAAAAACAAGTGGTGTTTCAGCCATAATCCACTATGGTACGGATGCCGTATGACCGGTCGAGAACTATTTGCTCGCCTCCGTCATCTGCCGAAGTTCCTTTTTCAGGTCACGGATCTCGTCACGCAGACGAGCCGCAAGCTCGAATTGCAGTTGTTCTGCGGCGGTATGCATCTGCTCGGACAGTTGTCGAATGAGATCAGCTAGATCCTGTGCGGGCAATCCGGCCTTGAGAATCTCCTCGTGCCGCCTGCCGGATTCCTCCTTGCTGGTATGTGGCACGCCGAGATGCGAATTGCCGGCTTTGTCCGCGTTTCGGTATCCGGTACCGAGCAATGTCTGGGTGTCGACGTCCTCCTTGGCGAGCATGTCGTTGACATCGGAGATCTTCTTGATGAGCGGCTTCGGATCGATGCCATGTTCCTTATTGTAGGCGATCTGGATGTCACGGCGGCGGTTGGTCTCGTCGATGGCCTTGCGCATGGCTTCGGTGATGTCGTCCGCATACATGACGACGGTGCCGGACACGTTTCGCGCCGCACGGCCGATGGTCTGGATGAGCGAACGGTAGGAACGCAGGAAGCCTTCCTTATCCGCGTCGAGGATTGCGACCAATGACACTTCCGGCAGATCGAGGCCCTCTCGTAGCAGGTTGATGCCGACGATGACGTCGATCTTGCCTTCACGCAGTTCACGCAGCAGTTCGACACGACGCAAGGTGTCCACATCGGAATGCAGATATTCGACTTTGATGCCGCGTTCCAGCAGATAGTCGGTCAGATCCTCGGCCATTTTCTTAGTGAGCGTGGTGACCAGCGCACGTTCGTTCCTTGCCACGCGGTCTTTGATTTCGGCAAGCAGGTCATCGATCTGCCCTTCCACCGGCCGCACGTCGATCTGCGGATCGACTAGTCCGGTCGGACGTATGATCTGTTCGACCACGCCGTCGCTCAAACCGAGTTCGTAATCGCCGGGCGTTGCCGACAGGTACACCGTCTGACCGACGCGTTCCTGGAACTCCGGCCATTTGAGCGGTCGATTGTCCATTGCCGACGGCAGGCGGAAACCGTGTTCGACCAGCGTGCGTTCGCGGCTCGCGTCGCCTTCGTACATGGCACCGATCTGCGGCACGGTGACATGTGATTCGTCGATGACGAGCAGGAAATCATCGGGGAAAAAGTCAAGCAGCGTGTGCGGAGGCGTGCCCGGCGCGCGTCCGTCGAAATGCCGCGAATAGTTCTCCACGCCGGAGCATGTGCCGACCTGCGAGAGCATTTCCAGATCGTATGTGGTGCGCATGGTGAGACGCTGCGCTTCAAGTTCCTTGCCTTGCTTATGCAATTCGGCGGTACGCTCGTCAAGTTCCTGTTGGATGGTTTTGAGCGCCCGTTCCATACGTTCCGGTCCGGCAACGTAATGCGAGGCCGGGAAGATGTGCACCTGCGATTCGTGCGCGATCACGTCGCCGGTCAGCGGATGCAGCGTGGAGATGCGGTCGATTTCGTCGCCGAAGAATTCGATGCGGATGGCCAGTTCCTCGTATACGGGGATGATCTCAACGGTGTCGCCGCGCACGCGGAATGTGCCTCGCGTGAAGGCGATGTCGTTGCGCTTGTATTGCATGTCCACGAATTTGCGCAGTAAATCGTCACGGTCGATCTGCTGGCCTTCCTGGAGGAACAGCATACGGCCAGCGTATTCTTCCGGCGTTCCCAAACCGTAGATGCAGGAGACGGTGGCCACGACCACGCAATCGCGACGGGTCAGAAGGTTCGCGGTGGCGGCGTGGCGCAATCGCTCCACATCGTCGTTGATGTTGGAATCCTTCTCGATGTAGGTGTCGGTCTGGGGAATGTACGCTTCCGGCTGGTAGTAGTCGTAGTAGGAAACGAAGTAGCTCACCGCATTGTCCGGCATGAGTTCGCGGAATTCGGCGCACAACTGCGCGGCGAGCGTCTTGTTCGGCTCGATGATAAGCGTCGGTCGCTGCAGACGTTCGATCAGCCACGCTGTAGTGGCGGTTTTGCCGGTGCCGGTGGCGCCCATGAGCACCACGTCGTTCTCGCCATTCTCGATGCGCGTGGCCAGCTCCTCGATGGCCTTCGGCTGGTCGCCTGAAGGCTTATATGGAGATTTGACCACAAACGGCTTGTTCACTCGTTCAATGTTGAATCCCATGGTTCCGTCTCGCTTCCTTACGCCACTGTTCCATCAGCCTATCAACACAGTCGAACATGTGTTCTACATCCTGGGATGAGTCAATCACCGCATCGGCTATGGATTCTCGTGCCGCACGCGTGGGCTGATGCGCGATACGCGCCTTCGCCTGTGCCTCACTCATGCCACGGGTGCGCATCATACGTTCCACACGCGTCTGTTCCGGTGCTTCGACTGTTACGATATGGTCGAAACGCATGGGTATGTCATCGATTACTTCCGCCAAAAGCGGAATATCATGTACGACCACGGCATCCGGATTCTTTTCGACCGCCTGCCGTTCCTCCGACAATGCAAGATCGTAGATCAACGGATGTTCGATATCGTCAAGGATTCTACGTTCGGATTCGGCATTCGGATCGGAGAAGACGTGTTCGGACATCCATCGCCGATTAAGACCACCTTGCGCGTTCATCGCATCCGGCCCGAAATGTTCCACGATTCGTTGCAGGCCCACGCTTCCGGGTTCCACGACTTTTCGGGCGAGCACATCATAATCGACAAGCGTCGCGTCCAGTTCACGCAGATGCGTAGCGACGGTGCTTTTGCCGGCGGCGATGCCTCCGGTCAACCCAATTCGAATCATCACAACCGCCATTGTAATGTTTGAGGACTCGCAACATACGCAAATGGCCCCACACCATCAGGTGCGGGGCCATTTATCAGCGGTTTACGCGAATCAGTTTATTTTGATTCGTCGAAACTCACTTGCCGAGCAGCTGGTCGCGCAGAGCGGCGAGCTGGTCGGAATCGGCGAGGGTGCCGTTGGAGGTGTTGTCGGAGGAGTAGTTGGACACCTCTTCGACCTTCTCTTCCTTCGGAGCCTGGCCGTCTTCGGCTGCGGAAGCCTCGGCGTTCTCGAGTTCCTTGGCAACGAATTCCTTGTGCTGCTCCCACAGATCGTGAGCGGTGGCGTACTGGGACTCCCACTCCTCACGCTGCTTCTCGTAACCAGCGATCCACTCGTTGGTTGCCGGGTCGAAGCCTTCCGGATACTTGTAGTTGCCCTGCTCGTCGTACTCTGCCGGCATGCCGTACAGAGCCGGATCGAAGTCCTCGGAAGCCGGATCAACGGAGTCGTTGGCCTGCTTGAGGGACAGGGAGATGCGGCGACGGTCGAGATCGACGTCAATCACCTTGACGAAGACTTCCTCGCCCGGCTTGACGACGGTCTCCGGGTTCTCCACGTGGCGGTTGGCCAGCTCGGAGATATGCACGAGGCCTTCGATGCCGTCTTCGACGGAGATGAAGACACCGAACTGAACGATCTTGGTGACCTTGCCCTTGACGATCTGGCCAGGAACGTGGGTGCGGGCGAAGCGCTGCCACGGATCTTCCTGGGTGGCCTTGAGGGACAGGGAGATGCGCTCACGATCGAGATCAACGTCAAGCACCTCGACGGTGACCTTGTCTCCGACCTTGACGACCTCGGACGGGTGATCGATGTGCTTCCAAGACAGCTCGGAAACGTGGATCAGGCCGTCAACACCGCCCAGATCGACGAACGCGCCGAAGTTGACGATGGAGGACACGACGCCTTCACGGATCTGGCCCTTCTTAAGCTGGGACAGGAAGGTCTCGCGCACTTCGGACTGGGTCTCCTCGAGGTACTGGCGACGGGAGAGGACCACGTTGTTGCGGTTCTTGTCGAGCTCGAGGATCTTGGCCTTGATCTTCTGGCCGATGTACGGGGACAGATCGCGGACACGACGCATCTCGACGAGAGATGCCGGCAGGAAGCCACGCAGACCGATGTCGACGATGAGGCCACCCTTGACAGCTTCGATGACAGTGCCTTCGACAACGCCATCGGCTTCCTTGATCTTCTCGATGTCGCCCCAAGCGCGCTCGTACTGTGCACGCTTCTTGGACAGAATCAGACGGCCTTCCTTGTCTTCCTTGGTGACGACAAGGGCCTCAATGGTGTCGCCGACCTCGACGACTTCGTCAGGATCAACGTCCTTCTTGATGGAAAGCTCGCGGGAGGGGATGACACCCTCGGTCTTGTAGCCGATGTCGAGCAGGACCTCGTCATGATCGACCTTGACGACGGTACCTTCGACCAGATCACCATCATCGAAGTTCTTGATGGTGGAATCGACTGCCTTGATGAAGTCCTCTTCGGTGCCGATGTCGTTGATGGCGACCTTGGCGACTTCGTTATTGTTCTCTGCCATTAATGTGGTTTCTTACAAAATAGTGGATGGATAAAATCGTTCTTCAGTTATACGTGCGTGCAAATACACACAAGGCGAAAGTCTACAAGAAGCCATGCACAAAAATCGGGCGTGTCGCATGTCACGACACGCCCGAAAGCACTATCGCGAAACTCACAACTGACGTTCGGCCATCTCCACGACATTCTGCAACAGCATGGCACGCGTCATCGGCCCTACGCCTCCAGGATTCGGCGTATATGCCAAAGCCTTCTCGTAACAGGCTTTATCGACATCACCCTTGACCTTGTATCGGCCGGATTCCTCGTCGAACACGCGGGATACTCCGACGTCGACGAGAATCGACCCTTCCTTGATGTCTTCCGGTTTGACGAAACCAGCCACTCCCATGGCTGCGACGATCACATCGGCCCGTCGCATGTGTTCACGCACATCCTTGGTTCCCGTATGGCACAGCGTGACAGTGGCGTTGACCGCCTTACGAGTCAACAACAGACCAATGGTACGGCCGATGGTGATGCCACGGCCCAGCACGCACACCTCCTTGCCATCCAAATCGATGTCGTAGGCGCGCAACAGCTCGATCACGCCGCGAGGCGTGCATGGCAACGGCGTGGCGATGTCTCCTCGGGCATGCAGCACAAGTTCGCCGAGATTATACGGATGCATCCCGTCGGCGTCCTTCTTGGGATCGATCAGATCGATGATGGCGTTCTCGTCGATTCCCCTTGGCAAGGGCAACTGCACGATATATCCGGTACAGGCGGGATCCGCATTGAGCTGGCGGACCGCATCGGCGACCTGATCGAACGTCGCATTCTCAGGCAGCTCGCGCTTGATGGAATTCACGCCGATTTCGGCGCAATCGGCATGTTTGCCGGCGACATATTTCACGGAGCCGGGGTCTGATCCGACCAAAATGGTACCCAACCCAGGTTGGATTCCCCTCGCCTTCAGCAGTTCCACGCGTTTGGCGAGGTCCGCCTTGGTCCGTGCCGCCACCTTTTTGCCATCAATCCTTGTTCCCATGTGGTCCACTTCCTCGCTAAGTCGCTTGTCGTATTGGCATTTGCAAGTATCGTAGGCTATCTTGGTTTCAGTCGTAAGTCGCGCATGTGCTATATGAGATGGACGCGACCGAAACGACGGACGACCCAAGAGGAAGGCAATCGACATGCGCTCTCACCAGCGTCCATTTTTCCGCATCCTTGCCGCGGGAATCACATTGTGCACGGTGCTGGGCACCGCTTCCTGCTTTGGCGCTTCTTCGGAGCCCGATCAACCAACGGCACCCGACACACCAAAGGAGCAGACCACCCCGATCAACGTGGTGGCGTCGGTCAACCAGTGGGGGGCTTTGGCGGAGCAGATCGGCGGCGTGCACGTCAAAGTCACCTCGATTCTGTCCTCCACAACAGAGGACGCCCACACGTTCGAACCGAAGACCACTGCTGTCGACACCCTGCAGAAGGCACAGGTCGTCGTGTCCAACGGAGCGGGATACGACTCCTGGGCCACAAAAAACCTGGAAAGAGACACCGTTTCCGTTTCGGCCGCGCAAATGGTCGGAGCCGTTGAGGGAGACAATCCCCATCTCTGGTTCTCCAGCGACGCACGCAACGCCATGGCGAAGGAGCTTGCCGACACCTACAGCCGCATCATGCCCAAGCAAAAGAAATACTTCACAAACAAACTCAAGGCGTGGAACAGACGCGAGACGGTAATCGAGAGAAGCATGAAAGAGTTCTCCGATACACATAGGAACGTCTCCTACGCAGCCACCGAGCCGGTCGCATATTATCTGCTCAGCGACATGGGCCTATCCGATAAGACTCCCGAAAGCTACACGCAGTCCATCTCGGAAGGCTCGCAACCCTCGTCCAAGGAACTCCAGGACTTCCAGAAGATTCTGGAGGGGCATCAAGTGGATATGCTGATCAACAATGTTCAGAAGGCGGATGATGCCACAAATATTCTGACCGGCACCGCACACAAATCCGATGTGCCGGTCATCGACGTCACGGAACAGATGCCGGCCGACAGCAAAAGCCTGATTTCATGGATCGCGCAGCTCATCAAGCAAATGAATGAGGCGGTTTCCTCCAAAGATGATGCGACATCATCAGATTCGGACGTCTCTCCCTCTGAATCGAATGGCGAGCAGCCGTCGAACGACAATCCCGACTCCGATTCCGACGCCGCAACGCCGGACAACACAGGGCAGACGGACCCCGGTAAATAAAGCCACGGTCATCCTCCCTCCCCCGATTCGCCGATGTCGAGTAATTCCCCGACATCGGCGGACTCTTTTTTCCAGCAACGGGTACGATCCAGGCGGATTCATCACGAGACTTTTCATCGTCCATGCATGCTTCTTATTGAGAATGATTGTCAACACCGTTTGTGAGAATACTATCGTTGACTTATCAAGGGAGCGAGCCATGCACGACAAGGCATCATTCTGTATCGAATTCGACGACGCAGGGGTCTCACGCGGCGGACACATCATCTGGCAGCATGGCACCTTCCGTATCCCGCAAGGCTCGGTGACAGCCATCGTCGGCACCAACGGAGCCGGGAAAACCACCATGATGAAGGCCGAACTCGGATTGATTCCCATCGCCCACGGCGGCATAACCGTGCTCGGCAAGCCGGCCGGCGCCATGAATCACCGTATAGGGTATGTGCCGCAGAGCTACGCATCCGACATCGAATCGAACATCACCGCCGAACAGTCGGTGCTGCTTGGCCTGACCGGGGCAAGGTTCGGCATTCATCCCATCACCCGCCTGCAAAAAGACAAAGTACGCAATGCGCTGGAATTCGTCGGCATGCAGGACAAGGCGAGATACCGGCTGTCGGAACTCTCAGGAGGCCTGCGGCAACGCGTCGCCATCGCCCAAGCGCTGGTGTCGGACCCCCAACTACTCATGTTGGATGAACCGCTCGCCAATCTTGATCTGGCCAGCCAACGCGCCACAGTGCACGTGCTCGCCAAACTCAACCGAGAACTCGGCATGTCCATTCAAGTAGTGGCGCACGATTTGAACATGCTTCTGCCGATTCTCACCGGAGCCGTATATCTGCTCGACGGGCATCCGCATTATGCGAAGATGAACGAGGTGCTGGATTCGAAGCTGCTCACCCATCTATATGGCACCACGGTGCAGGTGGTCACCACTCCCCAAGGAGATATGTTCGTCACTCCAAGCGAGGATGAGCCCGATGACATTGACGTCGACGCCCACGCGCCGGAGGAAATCGCAAGATTCCACCAACACAACCGCATTTCGCAGGAGGCATGATCATGAACGAAACCGCTTTCTCCTTCGATCCGGATTGGATGGGCACGCTGACCGCGCCATTCATGACAAACGCTTTCCTCGCCGGCCTGTGCATCGCCTTGGCTGCTGGAGTGATGGGTTACTTCACCATCGCCCGTCATTCCACGTTCGCCGCGCATGCGCTGGCGCACATCGGACTGCCAGGAGCGACCGGAGCCGTGCTGTTGGGTCTGCCGGTCAGTGCCGGTCTCGGCGTGTTCGCTCTCGGCGGAGCATTGGTGATCGGCGCACTGGGCAAAAAGGCATCGCAACGCGAAATCGCCACAGGAACCGTATTGGCGTTCGCCACAGGCATGGGTCTGTTTTTCGCACGCTTGTCCAGTTCCGCCTCGCAGCAGATGCAATCGATTCTTTTCGGCTCCATCCTGACGATCACGGACGGGCAGATCGTCGGATTTGCGGTTTTCGACGTGTTGTTGCTGGCCGTTTTGGCCGTTATCTATCGACCGCTGCTGTTCAGCTCGCTTGATGAACAGGTGGCGCAGGCAAAAGGCGTGCCGGTGAGTCTCATGAACATCTGCTTCATGGCCATTATGGCCGGTGTGATCACCATCGCGGTGCCCGCCGTGGGCACATTGCTGATATTCGCTCTTGTGGTCACGCCCGCCGCGACTGCGAACATCATCTCACGGTCCCCATTCGCCGCGATGGTCGTCTCCACCGTGATCTGTTTGATCTCCATTTGGGGTGGACTGTTGGTTTCCGCCATGTTCCCCGCTCCCCCGAGCTTCATCATCGTGACGATTTCCACACTGTTCTGGATTGTCGCCAAAATAATCGAATCGGCACGCCGCAGGTAGCGAAAGTATCAGCCGATCGGTTCCACCAAGGCGCTGGCGATGGCCGCGATGCCCTCGCCCGAACCGGTGAATCCCATGCCGTCGGTAGTGGTGGCCGTCAGCGACACTTCACAGCCGATGGCATGGCTCAACGCCTGTTGCGCCTCGTCACGGCGCTTGCCGATTTTCGGACGATTGGCCACGACGACCACGCTTGCGCTCACCGGCCTCACGCCATGCGCACGCAAATACGCAACCGTCGCGCAGAGCATCTCGTCGCCGTGTTTGCCGGCACCGGCGGAATCGGAACCGACTCCGAAAAGCATGCCTATATCACCCAATCCGGCTGCGGAAAGCAACGCGTCAATCAACGCATGGGCTGCGACATCACCGTCCGAATCACCTTCGATGCCGTCACCATCCCAACGCAAACAGGCAAGCCATAACGGCTTGCCTGCATCATGGGACGCGAATCGATGGGCGTCAAATCCCTGACCGATACGCATGGAAATTCCCTTACTTCTTCTTGGACTTCTTGTTCTCCGCCTCGACGCGCGCCAAAGTGTCCATGGCCGCCTCTTCAGGAGCTTCGGTGTGATGATCCTCGTCGCCAGGGCGCGGCGGTTCATAACCAAGGTTCACGTCAAGCAGACGCTGGGCCTCATTCTCATCAAGATGCTCCGACAACGCGATCTCGGAAGTCAGGATGCTGCGAGCCTTGGTGAGCATGCGCTTCTCACCGGCGGACAGCCCATGCTCGTCGACATCACGCTGGGCGAGGTCTCGCACGACTTCGGCGATTTTATTCACATCGCCGGTGGCGATCTTCTCGACGTTCAGCTTGTACCGGCGGGACCAGTTCATTTCCTTTTCGATGATCGGAGTACGCAGAATCTCGAAGACCTTCGCGACCTCCTTGGCGCCGACGATGTCTCGGACACCCACTTTCTTGGCGTTCTCCACCGGAACATTGATGACCAGCCCGTCGGACGACAGCACCGACAGCTGCAGATATTCTCGGGTCACACCCTTGACCGTTCGCTCGGTGATGGCCTCCACCTTCGCTGCGCCGTGACGCGGATAGACGACCATGTCGCCGACCTTGTAACCCATGAATCCTCCGTGAAAAGCTTACACAAAACCCGAATTATTGTGCCATCAGGGTTGGACTTGCCTAAAAATCCGCCAAAAAACCAAAAAAAAGACGCGACACGGGCCAATTTTCAAGCATTTCATGCTTACACTTTTCCCATGGCTACAGAATCCAAGATCAAAGAAGATAGCGTTGCCGTTCCTGTTGCACAGGGCGACCTGGATGCAGTAAGCAACGGTACGTTCTACAATCCACACGAGGTGCTCGGCGGGCATCTCGGTCCCGACGAGCATGAGGATGTCGTCACGATCCGCGTGCTTCGTCCGTTGGCGAAATCCGTGACGATCATCACCGAAAATGCCCGAACCCAGGCGGTGCATGAACACAATGGCGTTTTCATGGCACTCATTCCGGCCATCAAGACCGATGACAGCTTCGGCGTGCCCGATTATCGCATCAGCACCGAATATGAAGACGGTTCCACCGTGGTGTCCGACGACCCGTACCGTTATCTGCCCACCATCGGCGATTTGGACATGTACCTGTTTGGCGAGGGACGCCATGAGCGCCTTTGGGAGGCTTTGGGAGCGCGCGTGCTGCGCTATGACGATCCGTTGGGCTCCAATGACGGCGTCAAGGGCGAACAGCTGGCGGGCACCGCATTCACCGTGTGGGCTCCGAATGCCCATGCGGTACGTGTGGTGGGAGATTTCAACGGCTGGAACGGACGCACCCACGCCATGCGTGAACTGGGCTCCTCTGGAGTCTGGGAGCTGTTCATTCCTGGTGTCGAAGCGGGAACGATTTACAAGTATGAGATCCTCAACGCCAACAACGAATGGGTCATGAAGGCCGATCCGATGGAGCGTTCGCATGAGATTCCGCCGCGCACCGGTTCCATCGTCGTCGACTCCGTCCATGCGTGGCATGACGAGAACTGGATGGACCAGCGAGCCAAGACCGACCCGCACAACGGTCCGGTCAGCATCTACGAGGTCCATGCCTCTAGCTGGCGCAAGGATGTGAAGAACTATCGCGAACTGGCCGACAAGCTGGTCCCCTACGTCCAGAAGGAAGGTTTCACCCATGTGGAATTCATGCCGCTGGCCGAGCATCCCTTCTCCGGCTCGTGGGGTTATCAGGTAACCGGCTATTACGCGATTGATTCGCGCCTTGGCGGCCCTGACGACTTCAAGTATCTCGTCGAGAAGATGCACGAGGCCGGCATCGGCGTAATCATGGACTGGGTTCCGGCGCATTTCCCGAAGGACGCGTTCGCCCTTGGCAGATTCGATGGCACGCCTCTGTACGAGGATCCGGACCCGACCCGTGGCGAGCATCCGGATTGGGGCACCTACGTGTTCAATTTCGGACGCCGCGAAGTGCGCAACTTCCTGGTGGCCAACGCCTGCTTCTGGCTGGACGAGTACCATATCGACGCGCTGCGCGTGGACGCGGTCTCCTCGATGCTGTACTTGGATTACAGCCGCAAGCCGGGCCAGTGGCATCCGAACATCTACGGTGGACGAGAGAACCTCGAGGCCATCGACTTCCTCAAGGAAGCCACGGCGACCGCGTACAAGAACAATCCGGGCATCATGATGATCGCCGAGGAATCCACCGCGTATCCCGGCATCACCGCACCGACCGATGCCGGCGGTTTGGGCTTCGGCCTCAAGTGGAACATGGGTTGGATGCACGACACCCTGCAGTATCTGCACGAGGAGCCGATCAACCGTAAGTGGCACCACAACGAAATCACCTTCTCCATGGTGTACGCATACTCGGAGCATTATGTGCTGCCGATCAGCCACGACGAGGTCGTGTACGGCAAGGGCTCGCTGTTCGGCAAGATGCCGGGCGATGACTGGCAGCGCTATGCCGGCGTGCGCGCGCTGTTCGCCTACCAGTGGGCCCATCCGGGCAAAAAGCTCTCCTTCATGGGCAATGAGGTGGCGCAGTACGGCGAATGGGATCATGACGGTTCGGTGGATTGGGATGCTCTCAATTGGCCTGACCACCGTGGCGTACAGAAGCTCGTCGCCGACCTGAACACCCTGTACAAGGCGTCTCCCGCATTGTGGAGCCAGGACTTCGATCCTGCCGGATTCCAATGGCTGACCAGCGATGACGCCGACCATAACACGCTCAGCTTCGTGCGTATCGGCAAGGATGGCGAGCAGATGGTCGTTGTCGTGAACTTCTCGGGCGAGGCATGGGAGGATTACCAGGTTCCGCTCACCAAGGGCGGCAAGTGGACCGAAGTGCTGACCACGGACGATAAGAAGTACGGCGGTTCCGATATTCACAACGGCACCTTCAAAGCGGTCAAGGGTGAGTATCATTCCCGTGATTGGTCCGCGAAAATCACCGTTCCGGCACTGGGAGCAGTATTCTTGAAGCCGGAACTCTGAGAAAGGCGGAACGCTATGCTCAATTCATCAGCACAATCCACAGTAATTCCACGTACCGTTCTGGTGGTCGAAGATGAACCGACCTTGGCCACCGCCATCGCGCAGCGCATCACTGCGGAGGGTTGGACCGCGCGCGTGGCTTCCGACGGCGCCAGCGCCGTCCAGGCCGCTTCCACGCTCCGTCCGGATCTGGTCATCATGGATATCATGCTGCCCGTGATGGATGGTCTTGAGGCCACCAAGCGCATCGTGGCTGAACGTCCTGTGCCTGTGCTGATTCTGACGGCGCGAGACGACGAGGCCGACAAGGTCATCGGTCTTGGTGCCGGAGCCGACGATTACATGACCAAGCCGTTCTCCATGCGCGAGCTCATCGCCCGGTGCAAGGCGCTACTTCGTCGTGTGGACAGGGCGAAGGTCATCGCCAAGAACTCCGAAAACGAGAAACTGCTTGATTTCGGCTCTCTGGTCATCGATCCGGCCCAGCGTATCGTCACCGTCAATGGGGAGCAGGTGCATTTGACCCCAACGGAATTTGATTTGCTGGCCACTTTGGCCCGCAAGCCGAAGTCCGTGCTCACTCGCGAGAAGCTGCTTGAGGAAGTATGGGATTGGGTGGATGCGTCCGGCACCCGTACTGTGGATTCGCATGTCAAGGCGCTACGTCACAAGCTGGGTTCGAAGACCATTCGAACCGTGCATGGCGTAGGCTACGCGTTCGAACCGCCGGAAGAATAGTATGATGCGCTAAGATTTGGTGGTATGCGTACCACTGATTCAAAACCAGGGCGTTCGGTCAATCCGTTGGATACCGAACGCCCTATTGGTTTGTTCTCTTCGCTCAAAATGGAATTGAGCGTGCTGATCACCATTTCCACCATCATCGCATTCATCATGGCTTGGTTCCTGCTCAAAGTCGGATTGAGCCTGTGGATAGCCATGCCGATCACCCTTGCCGTGGCTTTGGGCATCACCTATTTCTTCTCTAGGGGACTCACCTCTCCCCTGCGCGAGATGCGAGATGCCGCGGAGGCTATGGCGGACGGCGACTACACCGTCCGGGTGCATGTCGATGCCAACAGCCGCGACGAGGTCGGACAGCTGGCTTTGTCTTTCAATGAGATGGCGGAGGAACTGCAGCATGCCGACCAGATGAGACGGGACATGGTGGCCAATGTGAGCCACGAGCTACGTACGCCTGTATCCGCGTTGCAGGCCATGGTCGAGAACATGGCCGACGGCGTTGTGGAACCGACCCCATCGAATCTGGAAAGCATTCTCAACCAAACGCACCGTTTGTCGGATCTGATCGCGTTTCTGCTTGATTTGTCCCGCATGGAAGCCGGTGCGGCGAGCCTGCAGATCGATAAATTCAATTTCGCGGATTTCATCGACGAAACCGTGGAACCGTTGGAAATCGCCGATGCCGGGCATGCCCACAATATCGAAATCCACGTGCCCGACGACATCGAAATGGAAGGCGATCAGGATCGTCTGCGCCAGTTGTTCACCAATATCATCGCCAATGCGCTCAAACACTCCGCAGACAATACCGCGGTGCTCATCGAAGCGCATGAAAACAAGGATTTCGGCACGATTGTGACGAATGTCGTCAACTTCGGCTCGCAGATTCCCCAAGAAGCGCGGTCCGATATCTTCCGTCGATTCGTCAAAGGCAAGACGGGACCGGGTACCGAATCGGGAGGAACCGGTCTTGGACTGTCAATCGCCCGATGGGCGGCGCAGTTGCATGGCGGCACGGTACGAGTGGTGGATGATCCGCGCGGCGCCGATTTCGAAATCACTTTGCCGAAATATCACATTTCCGATGACGAGTGACGATTTACGCCGCCAAAGGTCTGCCGGTCGGAGTGTGTGCCAACGCCAGCACGGTAATGACCAAAGCTCCCTGTGAAGTTAGAGCGTCAACACAACGACGCATGGTGGCTCCAGAGGTGACGATGTCATCCACCAGAATCACCGCCTTGTTTTGAAGGGTGACGCCCGGACGAACCATGACATGCCCCTTAAGGCGTTGCGCCCTCTGTTCCGTGCCCTTGGTCTCGACGGATTTGCCTTTGATTCCTTTGTTCGTCAACGCATCGCATACCTGTACGCGGAAACCTGTCCGGCACCGTAGAAACGCCGACAACCGTTTTGCCAGCGGCATCATGTGCCGTCGTCCGCGCTGACGCATGGAAGCAATCGACGACGGCGCGGGAACGACCAGTATGGTATCGCAGATCTCACGAACGCCATCCATGGCATCAATCACACCGGCGCGTTCCGCAAGTCTGCACAACGCATCCGAGAACGGACGGTCGCATTCCTCGTCTCCGTGGTCTTTCCATGCCAGAATCGACTGTCTGGCGGCACCCCGATACCATCCGCACGCGAACCATCGACCCATCTCAGCCGTTTCCAATGGCTGGGACAGTTCGCAGTCGAATGACGCAAGACAGGCATCGCACAACACGTCATCAGGCTTGTCGCATCCCGCACAGCCTCGTGGGAACAACAGATTTGCCATATGCGCGAATGAGCCCGCCATCAGATTCACACCGGCTCCGTCATCGGGACAATCTGGCAATGATCTCGCCGCATAATTTCACGGTATCCGCGGGACCGTTCACTTTGACAGCCCTTGTGCCGGCCTTCGCCGCGGGATAATCATTGCCGTCGGGTTCCATCCGGTCTCCGATGAACACGATCTGGCCGACCTCGATATCGAGAATATCCGCGAGTTCACGGACGGCGAACGACTTATCGACGCCACGCTGCGAGATATCAACACTGCTGGAGCCTCCAGGTCTTACTTCAAGATTCGGTAGTTCGGCAGCAACCGCACAGGCCAATCGGTTCTTCTTCTCGTTGGTGGGGTCCCATGCCTCCTTGGCCTCGACGGGGGCAAGCTGCCCCAATGCGGAAAAGGTGATCTGACTGCCTCTGTCCTCGATGCGCTCGCCCCAGACATGAGTGGCCCAAATGCCCTGCTCACGAGCATTCCGTTCCAGCGATTCCTTCGCCTTGGCACGGTCCTCGTCGCTTAGATCGTGGGAGAACACTTTTCCCCACCGTTGCCCGTCCCACCGGTAGTAGCGGGTTCCGCTGGTCGGCATGAGGTGAAGTTTCGACTTGTCGGCATGGTCGGACAGCCTGTCCACCACCTGACTTTGCAGCAACGAGTATTTGCCGCCGGTGATCACCGCGACGTCAATCAATGATGTCAATGCAGAGAAGCATTCGGCCATGTCCGCTTTCATAGGTTTCTTGGACCGCGCCAACGTGTTGTCGAGGTCAAACCCAATCAGCCGCGCGCCTTCGCACAGCATGTTGACATCAACGATGTTCCAATAAGGTACGGAAATATCCGCCATGATCATTTCTCCCCTTGTCGAGCAGCCCATACCATGGTATCGCATGTTTCGAATAAGCCCTGATAAGGTAGAAACCATGCAACAGATGCCTTGGGAGACCCCGATATACCGCAACCGCCATGGACGTGGCACGCGTACGCCCATGTTTGGTACCAGACTGCCCCGGTACCGTACCAGAAGCGGTATGTTCGACGATATGCTGGTGGCGCAAATCCGCAGACTCAACGGGGCATGGCCTGAGCTCATAGCTCCGGTCCAATTCGCTGTGGAGGATGTTCCGCCATCCGATCCCGCGCCTTGGGAGGACGTTCCGCATCTTGGATCGCAGTCATTTCCCGCCGGGCACGGCATTCCACCCCGTATCGTGCTGTACCGCATGCCGCTGCAATCGCATGCCCGTAACCGTATGGACCTGCAATTCGCAATCAGGGACGAGGTGGTCTCACGTCTGGCGGAAATCTACGGACGCCGTCCGGAAGAAATAGATCCTGATTGGGGCATGTGACTTTCAACGGACAACAGTCATATCCTGATTCGCCCAGACCTGCTCTCTGGCCTCCTTCAAATCGACGGCGCCGATGATGGCAAGTCCGGCGAGTTTCGCACCGGACACATCTTTCTGTCCGACACGAAGATTCCAGACCACGGCTTGGGCGGGATCCTTCAAACGGATGGCGGCGACATCGCCATCATTAATATCGGCGATGCGCACCGACGTCGAGGCCGAGGGACGGATGGCGATTTCACGCCTGTCCACTTGTTTGCCGTCCGTGTCGTAAGCCGTCACGATCGCGGTCCGATCCCCATCCGCGGTGTTGACGAAGCCTACCGTCGCGGTGGATTGGTCAGGAACCGCGATGGCGGAGATCTTCGCCGGAGCGGACGCATTGACTAGGGCGAAATCGGACTGCCCATCGGGGCCATCGTCTGAAATCTTCGCCGTGGCAGACACCGGTTCGGAAGCGGCTATGGCGATGCCGGTAGCGGATTTTGGAACGTCTCCAAGATCGATGGCGGACGCGCGGTTCGCCTTCAGCTCCTGCTGATTGGTCTGCTGTGCCCCCTTGGAGTCGATCCAGGATACGGTGACATCCGTTTTGCGGGACGTATACAGGTACAGTGTCGCATGGTCTCCGCCATTCAAGCCGTAGAGGGTCAGAGATTTCGCGAAAGCGTTATTCGGAAGCGCGTAATCCGATCCCTTTGAGGTCAATCCGTCCATGGAGACGGTGCGGACGATTGCGGCCACAGGAGTGTCCGTTCCAGTCACCGTGGCATACAGCGCGTCTTGGCCGGAAGCAGCTGCGGAAAGATTCAGTACCGTTTCCTTGCCTGAGGCCACGGTCAGCGTCGATCCGGTGGAGAGCGCCAGCGCGCCGGATTTGTCGGAGCCCCAGATTCTGATGGTCACCGATGTGTCCTTGGCGGAGGGATTGGCCACAACAAGCTGTTGCGTCAAGCCGGTCTTCGTACCGGAAAGCAGGAACGCCTGTTTCAGCGCCGGCACGACGCAGGAGGCTGCTGATACGCCCTTCAAATCACCGTCCGTGGCCCATGACATCACTGAGGAAACCGCGCCGGTACCGTTCGAAGCCGTCAGCAGACGCGTGTCTTGCAATCGGGAGCCGTCATCGACATTGCCGGAAGCCACAAAGATGTCATCGGACGAGTCGTCTTTTTTGTCCAGCATCGACACGGATGCCGTCATGTCGGCTCCCATCGAGGCGACGGATGAATGGAACACCGAACCGAAGGCGGCGTATCTCGCGGAAGACGCGATATTGCCGTTGGATGCCTGGTATTCGCTATCTCCATAGGCATCGGTATCGGCAATGGTCATGCGAGACGGGCAGTACGTCTGCCGCTGCCGGGGGCTGACGGTACGACCCACCGAGGAGCGTTCCACCGTGGGCGTGTCCGCATGCAGCCATGATGGCCGGTATATGAGCGTCACGGCCATCAGGACCACGATGAGCAACACCGAGATTACGGCAAGCGCAATACGCAAAGGCGTATTGGGACGAGAATGTCTGCTCATGCTTCCTCCAGACCCTGACGACGAATGCGCGGAAGCGCCACCAGGCAATACGCTACAAGAACGACGCCCATGCACCACAGCCATGAACGACGCCACACACTTGAGCCGGCCTTATCAAGCCCGCTTCGATCGATATGCTGCTTGGATAGATCCTGAACCGTCAAACGATAATACGTGCCATTATCCAGACTGACGACATTCTGTGTCCCGTCGGAGGCTCCAATGTTCGAATTGAGCTGGTTCGAGGCCTCTCGCTGCGCTTTGTCGCCGTTCTGCTTGATAACGTAAATGCCGCCGAAACCCAACTTGCCAAGCTCGTTGATGGCATCGGAATCGGCATTGGCCAGCAACTGGGCGCAATCCTGCGCAATGGTTCTGCTGGACCCGTCGGAACGTCCCGAAACCACTTCGACGCGTTGCGCGGGAGAGCTGTCAATCAAGTCGCCACGACCGGTACGCATCACACTGTAGCTGACCGATTCGGCGCTATCGGCACGCAAGGCAAGCACGCGACGTGCATCATCCTGCCCAAGGAAATCGGTCGCCACCATCGGCAGTCCAGCATCGCTGGTCTTTACCTGGCTGTGATCGCATTCGACATAGTTGAATCCCGCACAGGCCACGACGGAGACGGCCAACAGACAAACCAATACGGCACGACCCACATGCGAGGCAATCGACACTGCCTTCGAGCCACGTCCTTCGATTTCGACGGCGCCGGTCTTCTCATGCTGTCTCAGCATGACGAAACGTCGAACCGCGCCGCCCGACATCATGCAGATGCAGGCGAGCAAGCCCATCATCGCATATGTGGTTCCCGGAAGCATGGAACCGGAGACCGGACCATCCACATCGACGGCCACCGCAATCGCCGCGGACAGCAAGGCCGTCGCCAATCCCGCGAACACGGCGATCCACATCATACGGGACACGCGCAGCACGAAAGGCAACACCAATGACACCGCGGCCAGCAATACGATCAACGCCAGTATGGAAACCGCCACATACCGCCATGCGCCACCGTCGGCGCCGATGCCGAACACCCGCAGCAACAGATCGGACAGATTCGCGACGACCGGTTTGCCATCATGCGCGGAGGAGGGCAGCATGACGCTGCCGAACAGCTGACGCCATGTACCGTCGGAAGCGAAACGAACGGCATTGACCAACGTCGGCGCGCATACGAACGCCGCCGGAAGCGGAATCAGAAGCAACGCGGGCTTATGGGAGCGGACGAACAGCAGGAATCCCAGGAAGGTGAGCATCAGCGGCAGCAACAACTGCGGCTGCGCGGCGACGACCGGAATGAAACACAGCGCCGCAACCGCCGCCGCCTGGACCGACGCGTGGGGATTGACCAGATCCTCCGTCCGATACATGCCGACCGCACGGAACGAGAAGGCGAAAGCGGCCGGAAGAAACACCATGACCGTCAGCATCGTGACATCCGCGTCATCATAAAGTCCCATGGACAACGCCAACGCGAACCACGCCAACGCGACCACGCAGCGCACCGCATCCGAGCGGGTGAAGATGCCGGCCAGCGCCCAGAAGGAAAACACCATGAGCGGGGCTGCAAGGAAGAACATCAGTCCGACAGCTCCGGCAACATGTCCACCAGTGAGCACCGACGCCAGCGCAAGCACCAACAGCCATGGCGCGTTAGGCGCACTGATGCCCGTGCCTGAGGCATACGACCATGACGTGGTCGCGGTATGAAGCAACTGGGTAAAGCTCGCGCCCGTGGGCAACAGCTGTGCGGAATACATCGACGCACCCGAACATACGGAACGAAGCACGTCCCAATACAGCACGACTATCCATATGCCGGCAATCAGCGCCGCGCCGAAGGCCAATCCCCATCTACGCAGCAACCGTTTACGCAAATGGTCCTTCTCAAGAGGACTGAGCAGCACGACATCCCTCTGGTCGCGCAACGCACGGCGACGGTCGAGCCATTCCCTGACCTGCCGATGATTCGCAGACAGCGTGGATAGCGATTTAAGCGTGACCTTGCTTTGCCTGCGCAACCGCGCACGGGCGCGCCAAGCACCCCGCAGACGCAGCAGCGCACGCCACGGCATCGCCAGCTCGCAGCATGCATGATACGGCTGTTTGCGCGCCAAGCAAAGCACGGCCAATCCCAACGACTGGATGATGGACCACAGCCAAAGCAACGGCCACCATGAACGGTGCATGTCAGTGTACGCGTATTTGGCATTCGCCTCGCGTACGGCAAGATACGGATCGATGCGACCGTCCTCGTCTTCCACAGGGCGCCCGTTCTTGGAACGGATTCCTTCGAATCGGGCTCTTCTGTGGGCGATGCGAGCCTGGGGAACCACTACGACACGCCCACCGCCAAGACATATGCGGCGGCACAGGTCCGTGGATTCCGCGAAGGTGCCGAACCAGGGGTCAGCCCCTTCGAACGCACGCAACGTAGCCAACGGCACCAACGCGCCCGATAGGGAGACCGACAGTACATCCTGACGCCCGTCATATTGCTCCTGGTCAGGCTCGCCGTCGACCACCAAGGAAACGACATCATGGTGCCCGGCATACAAACCCACATTGTGCAGGTTCTTCGCCTGCCAATCCAACTGCTTGGCACCGAGCAGCGCGGCTGTCGGCGTGTTTCTCCACGCATCCAGCAACGTCTCGAAGCACCGGTCATCCGCCGGCCGCGAATCGTCATGCAAGGTCCACAACGCGCGGATGCCGGCATCAATGCCGATCTGATCCATCGCACGCGTTACAGCGTCCATGAAGGACGCCGCCTGCTTCACTCCCACCAGAATGACCCTCACCGTTTTGGCTTCCGGCACTTCCGTAAGCACATCCTGTGATGAGTGAATGACATCGAAGGTCATCTGCATGGGCTGCTCGATCTGCCCCGTGCAATCGGCGATAACGATCATTCCTGGAAGCATGCGCTGTGCAAGCACCGCTCCAACGGTAGAAGCGAGGAATCGAAGGTCATGCTGCGCGGTGATCACCGCAGCCACGGACATATCGACGTCCTGCCGATGCGTATACGGTCTGCTGTTCAGCACATCGGTCACGATTGTCTGGATATCGCTGCTGGCGTTAGAATTCATAATTTAAGTGTACGCACGGGACGCACCATGCCTTCAAGCCCGTTCCTTGTGCTCTTTTTTGTAGCGACGACGCTCACGCTCGCTCATACCGCCCCAGATACCGAAACGCTCATCATGGTCGATGGCCCATTTCAGACACTGTTCACGGACTTCACACTGGGCGCAAACCCTCTTCGCATCCCTGGTGGAACCGCCTTTTTCCGGGAAGAATGCTTCGGGATCGGTCTGCGAGCACAGCGCTTTGTGCTGCCAAGACACGTCATCATCCCGCTTGAACAAACCCCACAGTTCAGCAAGCGGATTCTCAGAAGACTCATCAGTCACGCCCCACATGAGTCCTCCCATAATTGTGTGCGCACCTTTTATGCGCATACTTTCACACCGCTTCAAATTACACACACGCAATGTAATTTTGTCAAGTTTCCCCGTGTCAATGCCTATATTTCAGAAAATCCATGCTAAAGTTCAGCCCAATCTGGGGTCTACAGTCGCAGAATCGGTGAAAATCGGCCATTAACCCTATAATTGCCCATTTGGATAGTGGTAGGTTCTAAAAGCATTGCGTCAAACGCGCATCTCAATCAGGAAGGCAACACCGTGGCAACGTCATCAACCGGCAATAAGCTTCCTAACATCAATGGTCTTCAGGATGCGAAACCACGTCACAGCCTGGGATATCGCGTGCAGCATCACGTCAGGACCGCAGTCGCCGCGGCAATCGCCGCGACTCTGGTGTTCGTCGGCACTGCAGCTGCCGCTACTTGGATGGACGTCAATGGCATCATCAAGAACAATTCGGTCGGCGTGATCGGCCAGGGTTCCCTGAATACGGACGCATCCATCATCGATCCGAACTCCGGCAAGCCGATCGAGTTCGTGCTGATCGGACAGGATTCCCGTGACGGCGCGGAGAACCAAGCCATCGGAGGCAGTTTCGATGACGTCATCGGCAACCATCAGGCCGACACCGCCATGATTGTGCAGATCTCCGCCGACCGCAAGGAAATCAACCTGGTCTCCATTCCACGAGATTCCCTGGTGGACGTGCCTCAGTGCGAAACGTCGAAGGGCACGATTCCCGCACAGTATAACGTCATGTTCAATTCCATCTTCGCAGGTGCCTACAAAACCGGCGGAGATCTCTCCTCGGCGGCCAGCTGCACGCTGAACGCCGTGAACAGTCTCACCGGGTTGAATATTCAGAACTTCATCGTCGTGGACTTCGCCGGCCTGGTCAAGATGATTGATTCAGTCGGCGGCGTGGACCTGTGCATTCCGCAGAACGTCAACGACCCGTACACCGGACTCAATCTCGACAAGGGCATGCACCATCTTGACGGCGTTGCGGCGACGCAGTACGCCCGGATCCGTCACGGCATAGGAGACGGATCCGACACCTCGCGTACCACACGTCAGCAGTATCTCATCAAGCAGCTGCTGAGCGAGGCGCTCAGCAAGAATCTGTTCACTGATACCGCGCAGCTGTACCAGCTGGCGAAATCCGCGCTGAAATCGCTCAACATATCCCAAGGCATGGCTGATACCGCGGCTTTGGCGGGACTTGCCATGAGCCTGAAGAATTTCACCATGACCAACCTGCAGACCCAGACCGTCCCCGTGGTCCCAGCACCGTCCGACCCCAACCGTTCCGTCTGGACCGACGAAGCCGACAATCTCTGGGAGAAGATGCGAGCGGGCAAGCCGATTTTCGATACCGCCGATTCAAACTCGGGCGACTTCTCCGACACCAGTTCAGATAATTCAGCCAGCTCCGACGATTCCGGCACGACCGACAGCAACCAGTCGGACACCACTGCCGAGACTCCCGATCCCGTCACGGGACTGATCACCAAATCCGACGGCACGTTGGTCGATCCAAGCACTGGCGGCACCGTCGACCCGGATGACGGCTCCATTCATGACGCGACCACGGGCCAGTACATCGGCCTTGCGGATCGATACCTTAATGCGACCGTATGTGCCGTTCCGGCAAAGAACTGACGTAGACCACGCAATCACGTCCCCTTTCAACGTATGACGCAGGGACGAATCTTTTTGGAGGAACCATGAGTGAAGGCAAAGGAGCAAAAGAGCCTACGAGCGTGCCACCAAGTTTCATTCCGTCATCAGGACGCAAAAAAACCATGCCGTCCACGGATTCCTCCCGCTCGCAAAGCGCACCGAGCCAGCCAGCGAGTTTCGCACCGGCGAAACGTTCTGACCATGCATCATCTGTAAAACCGGCCAAACGCACGGCGCGTCCTTCTTCCTCGGTTCCGCAAAGCTTCCAGCCTGCGGCACGGGCAACGAGCGAGACAAGAAGAAACCCTTCATCATCTCCGGTGTCCTTCGCTCCAGAACATACCCGCACGGCCAATCCAACGCAGCAGTTCCGGGGGTCATCCTCCGTCTCCACGGCGCTCCGATCTGTTCCATCCTCTCCAGCGACGGCTTCCGTGCCAAAAAGAAGACCTCGCGTCGGACGTATCGTCCTTTCCATTTTCCTTGTACTGATTCTCGCACTGGGAATAGGGGTATTCTCCGCTTGGAACTGGGTCGATGACCAGCTCAACAAACAGACCTGGCTGACATCCAAAGCGGACACCGCCGGCGAAAGCTGGCTTATTCTTGGCTCCGACGAACGTGAGGGCACCATCGGAGATGCCGGTGACGTCGAAGGTTTCAGAACCGACACCATTCTTGTACTCACCAAGCCGAAAACAGGATCATCCTCGCTGATTTCCATTCCTCGCGATTCCCTGGTGGAAATCGATGGGAGCTATATGAAGATCAACGCCGTGGCGCAGCTGTACAGCCGCAAACAGTTGGTCAACGAGGCGGAGGACATCACCGGCCAGAAAATCAACCATGTGGCAATGGTCCGCTTCGGCGGACTCGTCAAAGTGGTCGATGCCTTGGGAGGCGTGGACCTATGCTACGACCAGAATGTGAATGACCCTTATTCGGGTATGAACTGGACCGCCGGATGCCACACCGTGGACGGCAACACCGCTTTGGCGTTCTCCCGTATGCGATATGCCGATGTGCAAGGCGATTTCGGCCGTGCCGCACGTCAGCGCCAGGTGATCAACGCCATCGTCAAGAAGGGCGCTTCCAAACAGACGCTCACGAATTTCAACAAGACCAAAAAGGTCGCCGCAGCGGCGTTGAGCTCCGTAACCGTGGATGAGAAAGCATCGACTTCCTCTCTGCTTCGGATGGCGTTGGCTTTCAAAAGCGCCTCAGGCAAGGATGGCATTTCGGGAAGCGTGTATTGGACCGATCCGGACTATTACGTCGATGGGGTCGGATCGTGCGTTCTGCTGGATGACGCGAAGAACATCCAGCTTTTCTCCGAACTCTCACACGGCACGCATTCCGCAGGAACCGTGGGCACGCTGGCCGAACAGCAAAACTGACGACACGCCGGAGGATGTGGATAACCCACATTCTCCGACCACAACCCTCATATTGGCTTGCGGCATGCCGCCGCTCTTGCCCATGCTGGCCGTATGAACAAAAAGGCCCCTCACCGTATAAGCGAACAACATCTCACTGTATTGAGTTGGAGCGCGCCTTTGCTGGCGCAGCTCATCATGCTGATTGTCATGTGTATGCAACGTCATTGGCTCTATGCGGCGATGCTCGCTCCGAGTCTGCTTGGCAGCGCATTGATGCTCATCACCATGATCATGCGCGTCAGGCATGAAGAAACGAACAGCAACACCATTACTGGAAGCGATTCGCCGGTTCCAACGCATCATAACGGAAACGAAATCGACCATGCTCAGCTTTTCGCCGACATGCCGTCCATAAGTTTTGAGCATCTGCATGGCCTGGACAACGACCCGCTCATATGGCGCACCATCGTGCGTAATTGGCTTGTCCGTTCCCCAACGAACGGCATCGGCATGTCAGAACATGGCATATTCCATATAGATCTGGCATCATCCGGACCGCATGCCATGGTCGCGGGGACCACAGGCTCGGGGAAATCCGAACTGCTGATCAGTTGGTGCATGGCATTGGCGATTCGGCATAGTCCTCAAACCCTCCATTTCGTCTTTCTGGATTTCAAAGGAGGATCGACCTTCAACGCTTTGGAGCGTCTGCCGCATACCGTGGGCAACGTCTGCGATCTTGACCTCGCCCATGCCGTCCGTGCGCTGAACGCCATAGAACAAGAATTGGCACGCAGGGAGGCCTTGGTAAGTGCCGAACGCGTTTCCAGATTCGACCAGCTTTCCCATCCCCCTGCACGGCTCGTGGTGGTCATTGACGAATTCCATGCATTGCGCGACCGTCTACCCGACTATATGCAGCGACTCAATCGATTGGCGTCGCTCGGACGCTCTTTGGGTATGCATCTCATCGTATGCACGCAAAATCCCATGGGTCAGGTCCATGCCGATATGAAGGCCAACATATCGCTGAGCATCTGCCTACGCGTCACCGACCAAATGCAATCGAATGAACTGATCGGCACCAAGGATGCAGCTTTGATTCCACCGGCCTTCCCCGGTGCCGCTTACTGTCATGACGGTCAACGCACTGTTCCTTTCCGCTGCAGCGCGGTCCATGACATTGATTCCTTGGTGCATGCCATCAACACCGCATCGGCATTCAGCGGCACCACCAATCCCTCCCCTTTGTTCTCCGCGCCGCTCGCACCACATGCAGGCAAAGACGATTTGACGGCGCCACAGCGAGAGGCATGGCACCATGTGCCTTTTGCTTTGAGCGACGACGGTGTACTCATCTCCACCGCATTCCTTGACGTAGGACACGGCAACATCGCCGTGATTGGCGCATGCGGAAGCGGCAAAACCAATCTGTTGCTCTGCTGCGCCAGCCGTCTCTATGAATCCGGTCGCTGCACCATCCGGTTCACACGCAAGACGAACAGCGAATGGACCACCGACGACGGCAGAACATCGCCGCAGCACGAACGCACCATATGGTTCGTGGATGACGCCGACGAATTGCTCTCCCCTTTCGCAGCCATGCCCGAAGCCGATAAGCTCAAGACCGCACTCGCCGATCCGTCCGTCACGGTAATCGCAGCTGTGGAAAAGCCGCAAAGCACCCTACTTGAACGTTGCCTCACACGTGTTGCGTTTCCTTGCGGAGAGAGAGCCACCGATGTGATGATGGGGATTCCCAGCGCGGTTCTCGACGGTTTCGGCGTCGATGACTATGCCATTGCCGGGCGTGGGGTCTTCATCCAACAAGCACGGGCATGTCCCGTGCAATGCACGGAATTCCAAGGATTCTAAAAAAAACTTGGCTTCTTTTGCGAAAAAGTCTTGAAAAATCATCCGATTCGTGGTTATCTAAATAACGGATAGAACGCCACTTATGGCAAGAGGAAGGCGATTACATGAGCAGTGCTTTCGATTGGCGAGCCAAGGCCGCGTGCCGGGATAAGGATCCGGAACTGTTTTTCCCGGTCGGCAACACCGGTGCCGCCTATCAGCAAATCGAAGAAGCCAAGGCCGTTTGCCGTACCTGCAAGGTGATTGACGCGTGTCTGAAATGCGCGCTCGACACCAATCAGGACTACGGCGTTTGGGGCGGTCTGAGCGAAGACGAGCGGCGCGCGCTCAAGCGGCGCGCGATGCGTGCACGTCGCTCGCAGGCCATGCAGATGCAGGTCTGATTCTTTTCAGGGCATATGGAAGGGCCGGTCGGATTCGATGGAATCCGACCGGCCCTTCCATATGCCATTCCAGTTCTAGAGGTCAGTTATCTTGCGCGGCACGCAGTTTCATGTCGAGCACCACACGGGTACCACCACCGCGACGTGGCTCCCAATGCACCGTTCCGCCAAAATCATTGGTGACGAACGTGTTGATGATCTGTGTTCCAAGCCCTGATCCGGAAGAGCGAGCCATGCCATCATGCTCCTCATCCGCCAAGCCGGTGCCATCATCCTCCACCACCACGTTGAGGTTATTGCCACCGCGGCCCACGGAAATCGTGATATGTCCTTCCTTACGTCCTTCGAAACCGTGTTCCACCGAATTGGTGATCAGTTCGGTAAGCACCAACGATAGCGGCGTGGCATCCTGTGCCGGCATCATGCCGAATTTGCCTACGAAATCGACATCGATGTGCTGGTCGCGCATCGTAGCCAAATCGACGGCCATCTTAAGCAGGTTGGAAATGACCTTGTCATAGTCGACGATCTCATCGGCGGTCTGGCTCAATCCCTCATGCACCATGGCGATGGTCTGCACGCGGCGCTGTGCTTCCTTGAGCTCCTTTTTGACCTCTTCGGACTTGGTCTTGCGCGCCTGCAAGCGCAGCAACGCGGATACCGCCTGAAGATTGTTCTTCACACGATGGTGAATCTCGGAAATGGTGGCGTCCTTGGTCTGCAATTCCTTCTCGCGGCGGCGCAATTCGCTGACGTCACGGCACAGCACGATACCACCCACGCGACCATTGGCGTCCATCAACGGCAGAGAGCGCATGGACACCGCGGCTTTGTTGGCGTCCAATTCGGAATCCACCGCGGCTTTGCCGCTCAGTACCAATGGCAGCGTTTCCAGCACCGGATCGTTCTCATGCAGCAGTTTGGTGCCGATCTCGCTCAGATACTCCCCCTGCATGGTGCTGACCGATCCCAAACGACGGAAACAGCTGATGGCGTTCGGAGACGCGTATCGGACGATGCCGTCGACGGTGAGCACGATGAAGCCATCCGCCACACGTGCGTTATGGCGCTGGTTCATAACCGGGTTACGGTACGGGAACTGGCCGCGCGGAATCATCTCATACAGCTGTTTGCCGGCGCTGATGCTTTCGGACTCATAACGGCCGTTCGATTCGCGTGTGGCCATGTTGGTCTCGCGGACCACCAAGCCAAGCGTCTTGCCATTATGACGCACCGGGGCGTACACGTTGCAGACCTTGGCCTTGCCGACCATACGCAGTTTCGAGGAGCGGAACACCGATTCGGAGTCCATGGCCGCGTCAAGCTCGGCGCACAGGGATTCCGGGACGACGTTGCCGACCACATCCTCGGCTCTCAGACTCATCACCGTGGACGGACGGCATTGCTCGGCAATGATGTACTTGCCCTCGCCGTTCTGCAGGATTAGCAGCAAGTCGGCGAAACTCAAATCGGCAATCACCTGCCAATCGGCCACCAACTGGTGCAACCATTCACGATCGTCGTCACCGAAATCCGGACGGGTCATCAGGATATGTGAGAAATCAGCCATGCAACCATAATACGCATCAATGGCGAGGTTGCATACCATATGCCCACGTATAATACGGAAACGCCGATTGACATATCCGACGGTTACGCTAACGTAGGTTACGGTTCCGTAACTTATAGTGGAGGCATCCGATGGCGAAACCTACAAACGCAGAAATCGAGGCGAAACGCGCGGTCATCGCCGAAGCACGCGAGCAGGCCCTGCAGGCGAAAGCTGAGACCATTCGCGTGAAGGCGCACAATAAGGCCGAGAACATTCGACGCAAGGCGGATGCAAAAGCCAAACGTGCCATCGCCAAAGGCGAAGCCCATGCCGCAAAAATCGAAGGCATCGTCCCCGCCGAAATCGAACGCAAAATCAGACTCGACGTGCATGGCAGGCCAAAGCCGCTCCTGCGTGGCTGGATCCACGCCATCGCCACTCCCCTGGCTCTTGCCGCGGGCATCGTGCTGATCTGCCTCGCTCATGGCACCGGGCTCAAATGGGCGTGCGCCGTGTTCATGACCTGCTCGCTGGTACTGTTCGGCAATTCCGCCTGTTATCATCTGGGAGATTGGTCACCACGGGTTACCGATGTGCTCCGTCGCATCGACCATATGAACATCTTTTTGCTGATCGCCGGCACTTATACGCCCGTTTCCTTCGCGCTCACGCCATTCTGGCGTGATTCCATCATCGCGGGCATGTGGATCTGCACCACGGTGGCGCTCATCATCCATGTCATCTGGATCAGCGCGCCTCGCTGGCTTTATGTTCTTGTCTATATTATTTTCGGCGTGTCCGGCGTCGCGTTCATGGGATTGTTCTGGATGTCCCCCTATGCCGGACCTACCGTGGTGATACTGCTGTGTGCCGGCGGCGCCTGCTATATCGCCGGAGCCATCGTGTATGCGCTGCGCAAGCCCGACCCCTGGCCGAAGGTGTTCGGCTTCCATGAGATTTTCCATACCGGAACCGTGGCGGGATACGCCTGCCACATGGTGGCCATCTACATGGTGATCGTGCAATTGTGGCCCTAAGGCGTAATCAACCCCACATGGACAAAACAAAATAAGCCCGTCCCCTCATCGTACGAATGCGATGGAGGAACGGGCTGTTGTTTTCGTCACACGTATGTCAGGCGAGCGGCTTGGCTTCCTTGATGGTCACGGAAATCTCACGGCCGTTCGGAGCGGTATAGGTCACCGTATCTCCGGCATGAGCGCCATTGATGGCGGCGCCAATCGGCGATTCAGGACTGATGATGCTGTAATCCGTGGCGATGGACAGGTCTCGCGTGCCAAGCACGTACACCATTTCACGTCCGTTGACTTCAAGGGTCACTAGGGATCCGTCACCGACCTCACCGGCCTTGGGCGCAGTCAGAATCTTCGCATTGCGCAGTTTGACGGTCAGTTCGTCGATGCGTCCCTGATTCACGCGCTGCGCCTCACGGGCAGCCTGATAGCCGCCGTTCTCGCTCAAATCGCCTTCGGCACGCGCCGCGGAGACCTTGGACAGAATCTCGTCACGGTACTCGCCCTCACGCCAGGCGAGTTCTTCTTTCATCTTGTCGTACGCCTCCTGCGTCAGCAGGATCGTCTTTTCTTCGGCCATGTTATCCTCCTTGACCTTGGAAGAATGATACCCGTCAATCAGCGGGTGGAGATGATGTCGATCACGAACACCAGCGTGTCCTCGCCGCCGATGCCGGCCTGCGGAACGCCACGGGAGCCATAACCGTACTCCGGCGGAATGGACACCACCAGGCGGGAACCGACGTTATGTCCCGGAACGGTCTGATCCCAGCCCTTGATGACCTGTCCCACACCGATGCCGAACGTGGCCGGCTGGTGACGGTCGAAGCTGGAGTCGAACGGGGTGTCCTTGCCCCAGACCACACCATGGTAGTTGACGGTGACGGTGTCTCCACGGCGGACCATCGGGCCATTGCCTTCAAAGAGCTCCACGACCTTCAGGCCGGCGGGAGCGATCTCAGTCGGGAATTCGATGGTCGGCCGATCGCCGAATTCGGCATTGACAACAGGCATTTCAGATGCCATGGTGAACCTCCTTGAAAAAACACAGTGTCACCAAGATTAGCACCATCCATCGCTAGCATTCAACAACATTGACCGCAAGACCGCCTTTCGACGTCTCCTTGTACTTGGCCATCATGTCCTCGCCGGTGTCCTTCATGGTTTTGATGGCTTGGTCAAGACTCACGATATGCGTGCCGTCGCCCAGCATGGCCATACGGACCGCGTTGATGGCGGTATTGGCCGCCATGGCGTTGCGTTCGATGCAGGGAATCTGCACCAGACCACCGACCGGATCGCAGGTCAGTCCCAGATTGTGCTCGATACCGATTTCCGCGGCATTCTCCACTTGGTGAGGCGTGCCGCCCATCACGGCGCACAGCCCCGCCGCGGCCATGGAACAGGCTGTGCCGACCTCGCCTTGACATCCGACTTCAGCACCGGAAATGGACGCGTTGCGTTTGAACAAGTATCCAATCGCCCCTGCGGTCAGCAGGAACGTCACCACACCATCCTCATCCGCATGATCCACGAAATGCCAATAATAGTGGAGCACCGCCGGAATGACGCCAGCCGCACCGTTGGTAGGCGCGGTGACGATGCGTCCGCCTGCCGCGTTCTCCTCGGAAACCGCCAATGCGAACAGGTCGACCCATGCGGCGTCCGATGATTCGAGTACGGCGTCGGAGCGCCTGCCGTCCCGTTTGAGCACGTCGCTGTTGGATGCGAGCCTTGCATACATTTTTGGCGCCCTGCGGGGCACGTCAAGGCCGCCAGGCAGAACGGTTTGGTTGGTATTGCAACCGTGCTGCACGCAGCGGCGCATCACATGCCATACAGTGTCCAAATCGCTGCGCACCTGCACGGCGGACCGCATGGCCGTCTCATTGGCCCACACCACATCGGCCACACTCATGTGACGTTCATCGCACAGCGAGATCAGTTCGTCGCATGTGGTGAACGGATAGGGCATGTCCATATCGATATCGGTTGAGGAATCGTCGGTCTGATCGGCGAAGGCCGTTCCCGCAGGGGGTTTCTCATGGATGCCGATCATCAGGTCGTCGGCGTCGCCTTGTCTGACGAATCCACCGCCAATGGAATACCAGACCTGTTCATCGATGAGATTGTTCTGCCGGTCGAAGGCTTGGAATCGCATGCCGTTGGGATGGGCCGCCATGCGGTGCCATACATCCATCACCACATCGCGTCCGTAATCGAAATCGATGCGATGCGTGCCGTTGAGCATCAGCTCGCCGCCTGCCTCGCATTCCATACGGATATTGCTCATGTGATCGGTATCGACGGTTTTCGGTACGTTGCCTTCCAAGCCCGCCACCGTGGCGCGATCGGTACCGTGCCCAAGACCGGTCAGGGCGAGCGAACCATACAGTACCGTTCGCACGCGGCCGACCCGGTTCAGTATGCCGTCACGTTCAAGGGAGGCAGCGAATCTGCTGGCCGCGACCATCGGCCCTACGGTGTGCGACGAGCTGGGGCCGACGCCGATGGTGAACATCTCCAGAATGCTGAACATGTATATTGCGCTCTCTTTTCCGCGTCTTCGCCGTCACGCCGCGTAAAGCACGCTGAACATGCGAATCATGATGAGTAGGCCGATGATGGCAATGACGATTTCCGCGATAAGCAGAATTATCGCAACGGTTTTGCGATTGCCGAGTTTGACGTCGAGCAGTTTTGCGAAAAGGAAAGCGACGAAGCCCAAGGCTGCTCCGTTCAGCGCGATCGCGCCGACCTGGCCGTTGGTAAGAACGCTTTCCCCGACTTTGGCGAGTATCGAATTGATGGTGGCGGTGAACACCAGCAGGCTCCATACGCCGTATCCAATCAATCCTACCGCCGCATAGCCGAACGGGCGGAATCGTTCCTTGAGTTTGAAAGTGAACGATTCGGCGCACCACAACAATGCGAAGCCCACAACGAAGGTGAACGCCACGGCAAGGAATGCGGCTTCCAATGCCCACGGAACGAGTGCCAACGAATGGTCCATCAAGGTAAAGTACAGCGGAGAACATGCGATTTCGCCGATAGCGAGCACGCCGGCAACGATAATCACCTGCGCAAGCATCAGGGGGATTTCAGTGGCGGGCTGTTCGATTACAGGCTTGATGTCTTTCGAAGTCATGCGTCATCCGTTTCAGTCGGTGTCATACGGTTTGTAATGTCCGACAGTGTACCTACGGAATGTTTCGGGAACGATATGCCACATTTTGCCTACACATTGCCCACATTTTTCCATAACCCACCGTGGAAAAGGGTTGAATCGCAGTGAATCGCGATGATGCCAAAACCGTTGGAGAATAAAGGAAAACCGCCATCTCTGGCGGTTTCCAAAAGTGCCTCCAGCGGGACTCGAACCCGCAATCCGAAGAGGTCGATTTTAAGTCGACTGCGTATACCGATTTCGCCATGGAGGCTTTGCGCCGGCCAGAAGAAAAAGCCGACGCCAAGCTATTATGCCACGTCAGCGCGCAGCAAGCAATCTCTTGCCGTAATCCAGCACGATGCCGTCCAACAGACCATGCTCGCTGGCCATGAAGGAGTCGATGCGCTGGCCATGATCCTCATATGCGGCTTCAGACACCTTGGCAAGCACACGGTTCCACACCAATGCGCCGCCGCCGACCACATCGACGCGTCCGGGATGAATGGTCTTGTAGGTCAGACGCTCCTCACGAGGCATGTGCAGGAACCGGTCGTCAACGGCATAGGCATCTTCCAGCGTGCAGCGTGCGCCGTCCACGGCGGTGTGGTCGTATTCCGTCAATCCCATAGCCAATGCGGTCATGGTGGTGACCGTTCCGGACACGCCGATGATGGTGTGGGTCTTGCCGGCGGGAACGATCTTGAACGCCTCGTCGATATGCGCGTCGATATCCGCGACCGCCTCGGCGATCTGCCCCTCGGTCGGCGGGTCGTTTTTCAGATGACGCTCCGTCATACGGACAGACCCGATATTCATGGAGAACGCGGCCTGCACCTGCGTGCTCGGATGGGTGACGCCGTCGCCTCCCAGCACCAGTTCGGTGGAACCTCCGCCCAAATCGACCACCAGATAGGGGGCCTCGACCTCGCGATGGACGATGCTGGTGGCACCAAGGAAGCTTAAATCCGCTTCCTCCGTGCCTGGAATGACTTCGGGACGCACGCCCAAGATCTTCTCGATGTTGTCTTCGAATTCCTCACGGTTCTCGGCATCACGGGTGGCCGATGTGGCCACGAAGCGGATGCCGTCCACGGGATGTTCGGCAAGCACGCCGGCGAATTCTCGGGCGGCCTCATAGGCGCGCGCCAACGCCTCGTCGGCGAAGCGATGGGTTTTGTCCACGTCCTGACCGAGACGAATCACCCGCAGGATGCGCGGAACGATGTCTTCCACACCGTCCTCGCTCACACGCGAGACTTTCAGACGAATCGAATTCGTGCCGCAATCAATACCGGCAACGGTTACCGACTTCATTACTCCCACCTTCTACTCTTCGTTTTCCACTGCGCAACGGCATACGGCCGGATCGAACTCATGTTTGATGGCGGACAGGGCCATATCACCGATGGGGTTGGCGCCCTCACCCATCACCAGCGTCTGGGCCAACAACGCGTGCAGGCATTTGACACGCACCGGCATGCCGCCGGCACTGGTGCCTTCGATGTGTTCCTCGCTGTCTTCCAAGGCCAAAGCGATTTCATGGCGGAACGCGAGGTACAGTTCGTGGGCACGTTCGTATCCGGCACGCAGATCCTCGTTTTCGGCCAGCATATCGTTGTATTCCTTCATCTTGCCTTCGGCTTCGATGTGGGAGATGGCCTTCACCGCTTCGGGCCCGGTCAGATAGCAGGTCGTCGGGAACGGGACACCGCCTGGAAGCAACGGCCGGGTGACCACAGCCAAAGGCCGGCCGCATACGCAACGGGCTCCGACGGCGACCATGCCGCGCGGGTAACGTCCAAGCTGACGCTCCACCACGGCGATATCATGTTCGGTGGCGGGTTGGGCAAGCACTTTGTCCGCCAAACCCTTGGCCTGTTCGATAATCGTCATGTCCATGTCACTCCTGTCCATCTTCCGACGGCTGCTGACCGTCCTGTTGCGATTGGCCAGTCTGTTGTTGACTGTCCTGTTTGTCTTCTTCGCCGGCATGCTGCGACTGTTTCGTCGAGTCGGCCTTCACGGGATCCGACCGATCCGCCTGCTTGAAGGAATATGCAAGTTCCTTATACCACGGCAGGGCGGTTTTCGGTGATTCGTCGTATGTCGTCCCTTTTTTCGGCTCGCTCTTGCCGGTCACCGCTTCGGGATGCTCGACACGAATCGCCTGTTCGCCGGGGAAGACGAATCCCAAACGATCCCTGGCCTGGGCGGTGACATACGCCTTGTCATCCCATCTTGCGATATCGTTCTCCAGCTCGCGTTTCTGCGCGACCAACGCCGCTTCCTGTTTTTTCAGTCCGTTAAGCTCTGCCAGATTCAACGCATAGGTATGGAATGTCGATGCCAACTGGATGGTTCCCAAAGCCACGATGAACAATGCCACGAAGAACGCGACCGGGCCGGCGCCGCCGCGTTGTGATGGTTTTTTTCGTGCCTTCGAACTCATAGCAACGAAAATACCCGTCGCGTTCGACTTGGAACACGACGGGTATTTCTATGTCAACGCATTCATGATGCGCTGGCTACGCTCACTCAGCGATGTACTTCTTGCAGGCCTTGAAAGCGCTGTAGCCGGCGTACTGAGCGGTGGAGCCGAGCTCCTCCTCAATCTCGAGCAGGCGGTTGTACTTGGCGATACGCTCGCCACGAGCCGGGGCACCGGTCTTGATCTGGCCGGTGTTCTTTGCCACAGCCAGGTCGGAGATGGTGGTGTCCGGGGTCTCGCCGGAACGGTGGGAAACCATGGAGGTGAAGCCGTTCTTGGTGGCCAGCTCGATGGCGTCGAGGGTCTCGGTGACGGTGCCGATCTGGTTGAGCTTGACCAGCAGGGAGTTGGCGGCGCCGAGCTTGATGCCCTTGGCCAGACGTGCCGGGTTGGTGACCAGCAGGTCGTCGCCGACGAACTGCAGGCGATCGCCGAGCTTGGCGGTGATGGCCGCCCAGTCGTCCCAGCCTTCTTCCTGGAACGGATCCTCGATGGAGACGATCGGGTACTCGTTGATGAGGTTCTCGTAGAAGTCGAGCATGTAGCCGGCCTCACGGTCGTCGCCTTCGAAGTGGTACTTGCCGGTCTCCTTGTTGTAGAACTCGGAGGAAGCCACGTCGAGGGAGATGCCGATCTGCTTGCCCGGCTCGTAGCCGGCGGCGGAGATGGCGTCCATGATGTAGTTCAGGGAGTCCTTGTTGGACTTCATCTTCGGAGCGAAGCCGCCCTCGTCGCCGAGGCCGGTGTTCAGGCCCTGCTTCTTCAGGACGTTCTTCAGGGTGTGGTAGACCTCGACGCCAGCCTGCAGAGCCTCGCTGTAGGTGTTGAAGCCGTACGGGGAGATCATGTACTCCTGGATGTCGGTGGCGAAGTCAGCGTGGGCGCCACCGTTCATGATGTTCATGTTCGGGACCGGCAGGATGTGGCCGTTGGTGCCGCCGATGTAGCGGTACAGCGGCTGATCCGCGGACTCGGCGGAAGCGTACAGAGCGGCCAGGGACACGCCGAGGATGGCGTTGGCGCCCAGACGGCCCTTGTTCGGGGTGCCGTCGAGCTCGATCATGGTCTCATCGAGAGCGCGCTGATCGGAAGCGTCCATGCCGATGACCTTCGGAGCGATCTCCTCGTTCACGGCCTTGACGGCGTTGAGCACACCCTTGCCCTGGTAAACGGACTTGTCGCCATCGCGACGCTCCCAAGCCTCGGCTTCACCGGTGGAAGCACCGGACGGAACGAGGCCCAGGCCCTGAGCACCGTCATCGGTGTCAAGAACGACCTCGACGGTCGGGTTGCCGCGGGAATCGAGAATCTGACGCGCGTAAACGCTTTCAATTACTGCCACAACTACTCCTTATAAACGTTAGGTTGTGATGACAATGCCAAGAATAGTGCGATTTATGGACGTATGCCAAACTTTGCCCGCATGTTCCATGTGAACGCTCACACTCTTTTTTGCATCCCATTGTCATTGACGCGGTGTCGGTTTCCAGTCCAGATCGTCAAGCAATTGACTGGTCCATCCGACCACTTCGTCCGAGCTCATCGGCTTGGAACCAAGCGAGCCTGCGAATGGAGCCGGTACCAGATACGTCTTGGTCAACGGCCGGTACTGGATGCCTTTGTAGATTCTGGCCATGCGCATCTGCACGGATTCACGCGGCTCGAACTTCGACACGCGCACGTTGCGTCCTTGCGCGATGATCTCGGAAATGCCGAGCTTACGCGCCTTGAACCGCAACCGCGCCACGTCGAACAGCGCCTCGAAATCGACGGGCGGCTTGCCGTAACGGTCGGTGAGTTCGTCGCGCAGCTCGTCGAGATCGTCTTCGGTGCGTGCGGAGGCGAGTTTCTGGTACGCTTCCAATCGCAGTTTGTCCGAATCGATGTAGTCGACGGGAATGGACGCCTCGATCGGCAGGTCGATGGTGACGGCAACCGATTCCTTGCGTTCCGGCTCCTTGTACTGTTCGACCGCTTCGGACACCATACGCACGTACAGGTCGAAGCCGACGCCTTCGATATGGCCGCTCTGCTCATCGCCCAGCAAATTGCCGGTGCCGCGCAATTCGAGATCCTTCATGGCTACGTCGAAGCCAGAGCCGAGCGCGGTGTTCTGCGCGATGGTGGCGAGCCTGTCATGCGATTGCTGGGTCATCGGCTTGGTCGGATCGTACAGGAAGTACGCATACGCGCGCTCACGTCCACGACCGACGCGGCCACGCAGCTGATGCAATTGGCTCAAGCCGAAGCGGTCGGCATGGTCGACGATCAGCGTGTTGGCGTTGGAGATATCAAGGCCGGTTTCGATGATGGTGGTGCATACCAGCACGTCGATGTCGCGATGCCAGAAGTCGCGGATCACACCGTCAAGCTGTTTCTCCCCCATCTTGCCGTGGGCTATGCCGACATGCGATTCGGGCACGAGCTCGTGGATTTTCGCCGCGACGGAGGAGATGTCCTGCACACGATTGTGCACGTAGAACACCTGCCCACCACGCAACAGCTCGCGCCGGATGGCGGCGGTGACCTGCGCGTCCTCGTAAGCGCCGACGTAGGTGAGCACCGGCAGACGATCCTCCGGCGGCGTGGCCAGCGTGGACATTTCGCGGATACCGGTGACAGCCATTTCCAACGTGCGCGGGATAGGCGTTGCCGACAGGCTCAGCACGTCCACATTGGTGCGCAACGCCTTGAGCGTCTCCTTGTGCTCGACGCCGAAACGCTGTTCCTCGTCGATGATGACGAGTCCCAGATCCTTGAACTTGATCTTCGGATTGAGCAGCTTGTGCGTGCCGATGACCACATCCACGGAACCGTCTTCAAGCCCCTTGATGGTCTCGTTGATCTCCTTGGTGGTCTGGAATCGGCTCATGGCAGCCACGTTCACGGGGAAGCCTTCGAAACGTTCGGTGAAAGTCTCGAAATGCTGTTGCACGAGCAGTGTGGTCGGCACGAGCACGGCCACCTGCTTGGAATCCTGCACCGCCTTGAACGCGGCGCGCACCGCGATTTCGGTTTTGCCGAAGCCCACATCGCCGCAGATCAGACGGTCCATCGGAATGGGTTTCTCCATATCCGACTTGACCTCGTCGATGGTGGTGAGCTGGTCGGCCGTCTCCTGATAGGGGAAAGCGTCCTCCAGCTCCTTCTGCCACGGCGTGTCCTTGCTGAAGGCATAGCCTTTCGTACGCTGGCGTGCCGAGTAGAGCTTGACCAGATCCTCGGCGATCTCATGCACATGCTTGCGCGCCTTGGCTTTGGTGGCGGCCCAGTCGGAACCGCCCAGCTTGTTGAGTTTCGGCGTTTCGGCGCCGATGTATTTGCTGACCTGGTCGAGCTGGTCGGTGGGGATGAACAGT